>Ga0209090_10000092_pt1 | contig 51681 bp, 57 predicted proteins | sample ArcticOcean_MG_C_9_FD_187432 | JGI IMG/M metagenome (GOLD analysis project Ga0209090, IMG submission 187432) | Marine microbial communities from western Arctic Ocean - ArcticOcean_MG_CB2_152 (SPAdes) (version 2) | ecosystem: Environmental > Aquatic > Marine > Oceanic | place: Arctic Ocean... | reverse complement strand
GAATATATGTCAATAGCAAAGACATGGAGTTCATATTATGCCAACATATGATTACGAATGTAAAAAATGTGGAAATGTCTTTGAAAAAGAGTTGAAGATAGCCGACAGAAAACTTCCAACTGAGGAATCATGTAGATTACCAACTTGTGATGGTGAAGTAAGTCAATTGATTTCTGCTCCGGGTTTTGCTTATGATAATATAGGACCCAATAAACCAGATGCTTCTTTTAATGATAAGTTAAAAGAAATAAAAAATGCACATCATGGTAGCACCCTCAATGTAATTGAATAATGTTTATACATGAAAATGTTTTTGGAGATTTAGAACTAAAAACTATAAATGAAAACGGAAAAAGATATTATGTAACTCCTACTGGTGAAAAGTATCCTTCCGTCACCACTGTTCTTTCCAATTATAAAAAAGAAGCCCTATTCAAATGGAGAAAACGTGTTGGTGAAAAAGAAGCCAATAAAATTTCTACTCAAGCATCTCGCCGCGGCACCAAAGTTCACAAACTCTGTGAAGATTATTTAAACAACGAATTGTCATTTGACGAATATACTCCTGATAATGTTGTTATGTTTAAAAGCATTCAACCTATTCTTGATGAAATAGAATTAGTTTACGGACAAGAACGTGCATTATTTTCAAATCATTTAAGAACCGCCGGAAGAGTTGATTGTATTGGTAAATTTCGTGGAAAAAATCACATAATTGATTTTAAGACTTCTAGTAAACCCAAAAAAGAAGAATGGATTGATAATTATTTTATGCAATGTTCAGCATATTCTGTTATGTGGGAAGAAATGTCAGGTATACCTATACCTTATATTGCAATAATCATTGCTGTAGCAGATGAAGCACCACAAGTTTTTATTGAACATAGAGATAATTGGATTGGTAAGTTTATAGAGCTTAGAAATAATTATGATAACAGTTAATTTAGATACAATTATTCTCAATCCTGAATTATTACTTCAAGCATATGATTTGAAATTTGAAAAAGATTCTATACTTCTTTATGATCTACCAGAAGGATCTAGACTTTTTCCATTAGATTCTTCTTCTTCTTATGATGAGGATTTTACATATTCTTTATTTTCTAAAGTACATAAAATTTTATATAAGCATGAATATGATGTTTGGTTTTTGTGTTCAGATTTAAATATAAAAGAAAGATATACAAAATGGTGTAAACAAATAGGAGTTAAAGAAAAATGTAAGGTATTATGTTTTCCTTTTACTGTAAGAGGTCCTGGAACAGATTTTATTAACTCGCCGCTTCCTTCTTACCTTCAAGAACATCTTGATGGATTAAAAAAAAATAAAAAAACAAAAAATTTTTGTCAATTAATATGTTCTCCTGCCACACCAAGATTAGCAACGGTTGACCGTTACTACACACATAAGAATTATGAGTATTCTTATGTTCCTCAATTTCATCACCACGGTGGTTACATAAAACATTGGAATGTGCCTTTTTGGTTTTCTTTGGGGAACTGTAATGGACAATTACCAAATATCGAAGAAAATATATTTAAAAATGGCTTTGATGCAAAAAAAGATTTTAAACTACTTAATGAATTAGAATTGGCTAAGAGTTACATTAATGAACAATGGACAGGTGTCAATTCAGAAAAGATGATTATCGATAACATCGAAGTAAATAAACTTATTTTTAATACCTTTCCTCCAGTGGAAAGTTTTAACTCCTGTTGTGATGTAGTATTAGAAACTTATATGGCGGGGCCCACTTATTTTACTGAGAAAACATGGAAGCAATTTTTATATGAAAAACCTTTTATTTCTATAGGTGTAAAAGGTAGTAATCATAGTTTATTAAATTTAGGATTTGAATTATATGATGAGATTTTTGATTACAGTTTTGATTTGGAAGAAAATCCGCTAATAAGGTTAAAGGGTTTTTGGTCACAAATAGAAAAATATTTAGATTGGGAAGTATCAGCATTTAAAGAAAAACTTGAAATAATTGAACATAAACTAATACATAATAGAAAAACGTATATTGATTGGATAACACGTATAGATAAAACTATTACTAATTATACCAATTCGAACCAGAATTTGAATAATTTTTATCATCTATTTAATCATATTTATCTTTCTGAAGAACGTTCTTATAAGGAACATTTAAGTGAAAGCGAATTTAATGTTATAAAAAAAATTTGTTTAGGATTTGTTTAATGAGTACGGTTACACCGAATTATGATTTTACTATAAGCAGTTATTGCAATGCCGCGTGTCCTTCTTGTAAAAGATATGAAAGTAATAACAATCCAATTGATATTCCTAACGAACCTCTACACCCAGGATTAAATCAAATTCATATGGATTTTGATATGTTTAAATTTATTATCGAAAGAGATATTGATTTATTTACAAACAAATATATAACATATGAGGGTGAATTGGGAGACCCCATGGTTCATCCACACATAAAATCTTTTATTGACCTTGGTGCGGGAATTTTTAAATCGTTAAGAGTGGTCACTAACGGTGGCATGAGAACTCCAAAATTTTTTAAAGATTTAGGAGATATGTATAGTAATTTGGAAATTATGTTTTCTATAGATGGGCTACATGATGATTTGAATGGTTTATATAGAAGAAGAGTGAATACTCAAAGTGCAATTGACAATATGATTGCATTTTCGGAAAGTAAATATGGAAATGTGTCTTGGCAATATCTTATTTTTGAACATAATTGGTTTGAAGTACCAGAAGTTTTAGATTTTGCAAAATTATATAATATACCTATAGAAATAAAAATAAATACTCGACCTAAATTTAGAATTAAAGAGAGACTAATACCTAGTGTTATTAATCAATATGAAAAAAATAAATTTGAATTTAGTAACCTTGTTTTGGGGAATTGATGGCAACTGGTGCGTGTATATTTAATTTTGAAATCACATCATATTGTAATGCTGATTGTCCTAGTTGTTTTAGAACACTTTACAAAGAAAGTCTACCACCTACCAGACATTTAAAAATTGAAGATTTTGAATTTTTAATATTACATAATATAAATTTTTTTAAAAATCATCAATATGACCATTTGCTTGCAAAATTTTGTGGTGAAGTAGGTGATCCTTTATTACATCCCAATATTGAACAATTAATCGGTATAGCCGAAACTGTATTTGATAACGTTGAGATTTATACGAATGGTGGTCTTAGAAATCCAAAATGGATAAAAAATATACTCACTCGATATAAAAAAACTAGGTTTGTGTTTGGTATTGATGGATTAACGGATGTAACAAATCAAATATATAGAGTTAATGTAAGAACTGATATTGCATTAAAAAATATGGTCGAATCTGCAAAACATAGAAGTACTAGATGGGATTATACTATATTTAATCATAATTATCATGAATTACCCGATGTGATAAAGTTTTCAAGAAAAAATTTCTTGGAATTATTGTGTAGATTTAATGGTCGAGAATTTAATAAACTTGATGATGAAAATATATTTATTGGTGAAGAATCGCTTAAAAAAAATAATATATCTTATTACGTATGCAAATAAAATGTGATTTTTATAATTATAGAGCCCATCAGTGGCATCAATATGAAATAGATTTAGATTTAAATGTGTATCCATGCTGTCATTATTATACAGAGTATATGGAATTTGGAAAAATTAATGAACGTATTAGTCATATAGATAATAATCTTAAAACTAATTCTTTAAATAATATTTTTGAAGAATATGATAAAGTATTAAATGAGAAAATATGGAAGAACGAAAAGACATGCCCTCCCCTTTGTATGGATGTTTGCCAGAAAAAATAAATAAGAACAAACATAATTTACCTGAAACTTTTGAAGATTTGGTTTATTGTATAGGATGGCATCAGAGAAATACTTGGGAAGAAGTTGAAATAGCATCGGATTTTTCTGTTTATCCATGTTGTGCTTTACATGCAGAACATCAATTAGAAAAATCATTTTTTGATAAAAAATTAGACAATTTGGATAAAGATTGGAATAATTTGAAGAAATATAAATTAAAAGATATTTTAAAAATATGGAGAGAACACATTAAGCCTGAATTTTGGAAAAAAGAAGAAACCTTACCTGAATGTTGCGGAACCATATGCAGACTAAAAGAATAATAATTTTTGGAGATAGTTTTGCAGATCCTAAATATAGGCAATATGAAAATAAACAAGTAACAGCCTGGTATGAGTATTTAAATCATGATTATGAAATAACAAACCATGCATTGGCTGGAACAGGTCCTCATTGGTCATTTAAAGAATATTATAATTTTATTTCTAGTGATGAGAAAAAAGAAGATTATATTTGTATTTTTTTATTAAGCGGAGAAGACAGAATTCATTTTCCTCATGCAAATCCTGCAACAATTACACATATTAATTGGGATTTTGATAAAAAAGAAAGTTGGTGGGCTGAAAACGAAGACTTGAAGAAAGAGAAAATATATTATGAATCATTCAAATCTGAAATAAATTTTTTCTTTTTAACGATGCATGATGACTTGAAATGGTCTAATTTTAAAAATTTAGGATTTCTTTACATGAATTCTTTATTGTTGAATATAAAAACAATTGTGTTTTGTACTTATGGTATTAAAGTATTAAGTAGAATGGGTTCTTTTTTAGATATTGAAAAACTTAATGCTCCAAATTTTTATATACATCCTGTTGAATTAGGACACATTTCTCATGAAGAATGTATTGATGCAGAAGTTGGAGGTTATGATTATGTGGATCATAGAAGAAATCATGTTTCACAAGAAAATCATACAATTTTATATGAGAATATAAAAAAATTCATTAAAAATGATTATAATCCTATTCCTTTTGTTAAAAATATAGGTTATTCTTATAATTTTGGAAAAAAACGTGATACAAAAACAGGAAAATTTATTTACGAATGATTGAAACAATAGAATATGATATCAAAAAATATAATTTTGTTAATGTTTTTCAGGAATATTTTGGCGAAGATTTAACTAAATTACATAAAAAGGTTCATTTTGAACGTGAATTTTCAGATATGGCTGGAGGAACCGAAGAGTTTGAAGTGGTTTCGAAGACATATACAGATGTTATTAAGACTTCTAGTTTTAATAATCTATGGATTGAATTCATTAAAGAAGTTATTAAGCCATATTTTGATAATAAATCTATCTATATTCAAAAACTTCCTTCTTTTAGAATATTTCCTGCATTGCATTCTGTAAAGTATGTTAAAGAGACTACTGATGGCTATAATAAGCATTTAGATGATCAACCTCCATATTATCATCCAAAATTTGAAAGTAATTTTTGGATACCTCTTACAGAGTGTGATCATTTAAATGATTTTTATTATTGGGATGAACATGATTTGTGTCGAAGGGGAGAGGTGCGTATGAATGAACTGTTGATTTTCAGTAGTGATGTGGTACATGGAAATAGAGTAGATAATAAATCTTCTCATACTAGATGTTCATTAGATTTTAAAGCATTAGCAGTTGATGACTATAACGAAAATTTACTAACAGATCAGATTGTTTTAAAACGGGGTCAAAAATTTAAACAAAAAGATTGGTATAGTACAAAACATTATTATATGGAAATGTAGTGATAATTAATTCCCATAATGATTATGATTCTCTTGAAGAAATAATTGTAGGACGTGCAGATTTTGCACATATTCCACCAGTAGATCCTTCAATGAAAAATTTCATGTATGCGAATCTGACAAATGAAGAAATAGAAAAACATGTTGGATCATATGATCGGAAGGTTCTTGGAGAAGCAAATGAGGATCTTGATATTTTATCTGAAGTATTGGAAGATTGTGGAGTTGTAGTTCAGAGACCAGAGAGACAACTTTCACATCTACGAATACAGACTCCAAGATGGGAAACTACTGGTTGGCATAATTATTGTCCTAGAGATATTTTTTTGGTTCTGGGAAATAATATTGTTGAAGTTCCTAGCGTGATGAGAAGTAGAATATTTGAAACTTGGTCTTATAATAAAATTTTGCAAAGAGCGTTTGATGATGGAGCGAAATGGTTTTCTGCACCAAAACAAATTATTGAAGATAGCAGTTTCGATTTTTCAGATTTGTCAAAATCAACATTGATGAATAATGAAATTCTTTTTGATGCTCCTAATGTAATAAGAATTGATAATGATTTGATTTTTCAAATAAGTAATAGCGGAAATGAAAAAGGTGCTGAGTGGTTACAAAGAATGTTTCCTGAATATAATATTCACATTGAACGTGATGCATATTCAGGCGCACATTTTGATAGTACGATAATTCCTTTAAGAAAAGGACTTGTATTATTAAATGGATTAAGATGTAATCAAAACAATTATCCTAAATTTTTCAAAGATTGGGAAAAAATATTTTTTAGTGATATTGTTTCAACTGATTCTAAAGATTCTGGAATATCAAGTGATTCTATTGGTCTTAATTTATTAAGTGTCAATAATGATTTAGTTATTGTAGATGAAAATCAAAAACAATTAATAAATACTTTAGAACAATATAAAATAGAAAGTATTCCTCTGTCTATGAGACATGCTAGAACATTGGGGGGCGGCTTTCATTGTGTCACATTAGACTTAAAGAGAAAATGAAACGAATAGCATTTCTTGAACTTTCTCATATTTTTACAAACCAAGTAAAATTGCCATATTCTACGGGATGTGTTTGGAGCTACTGTAAAGCAGATGCCGAAATTACAAATAATTATTCTTTTAATACTCACGACTGGCATTATGTACTTGATGGGTCTTTTGATATTACATCCACAGCTAGGAAACTTGCTGAATGTGATGTAATAGGTGTTTCTTATTTTGTATGGAATACTCATACTAGTGACAGAGTTTGTGCAGAGGTAAAAAGACTTAATCCTGATTGTAAAATAATATATGGAGGATTGGGTACGCCAAAATATGGTAGATGTCAAGAGTTTATGAATGATCGTCCATATATTGATGCTATTGTGCATAATGAGGGAGAAATAGTTTTTGCAAATCTCTTAAAGAATGATGATTGGTCTACGGTTAATGGAATTACAACTCATTCTTTTCAAACTCCTCTTGAAAAAAGAATAAATGATATCTCTGTAATGCCTAGTCCATATCTTGATGGGCTTTTTGATGATTTAATCTCTATAAAAAATCATGATTATGAGTGGGAAAGTTTAATTGAACTTGAACGAGGATGTCCATATACGTGTACTTTTTGTGAAGTTGGAGATAGGCATTGGACAAAAATTTCCAAACAAGATTATGATAAAATGGTCAAAGAAATTAATTGGATTTCAGATCATGAAATTGATTATTTGCATTTGATAGATAATAATTTTGGTATGTATAAGAATCATAAGATTATATCAGATTTATTGATTGATAAATTAGAAACAAAAGGATATCCAAATGCATTAAACATTACTTGGGCAAAGCATAAGAAACCTTATCTTTTCGATATTGCTGAAGATTTGTGGAAAGTGGGATTGAATAAGAGTGTAACTATTGCTTTACAATCAATGAATTCACTTACTCTCAAAGCAATTGAACGAGCAAATGAAAATACAAATTTGAAACAGGTTATTGATCTTCTCAAAACAAGAGGAATTCCTGCGTATATTGAAACTATTTTAGGATTACCAGAAGAGACTTTGAATAGTTTTAAAGAAGGACTTTATAGATTGATAGATGATATAGGATATCATAATTATATTGGAATATATGTGATGGTCGCATTGCCAAATACTCCTTTTGGTGATCCTAATTATCTCAAAAAACACAATGTACATATTAAACAAACATCACCTGCTTTTTTTCATCATGATCTTTCTACAGAAGAACTTTTAGAAGATGTAAATAATGTTGTTGTAGGTTCAAATGCTATGTCGTTTGATGATTATTTGGAAGCAACGGGATGGAAATGGTATATGATATCTCTTCATTTTTTGGGGTGGTTGAGAATACTTGCCATTGATCTTAAAAAATATCATGATATTACTCACAAAGATTTTTATAGTAAACTGTTTTCTTGGTTTTTATCAAATCCTCAAACCTTGCTTTATAAAGAATATCATGTTACGATGAGATTATTAAAAAAGGTTTTTGAAAGAAAAATGCCTTGGGGACGTAAAGTATCTGATGTATCTGGTATTTATTGGGAATATGAAGAAGCAACAGGTCTTCATATTGCAAAAGATAAGGAAAGATTTTATAATGAAATTAAAGATTTTTTGGGTAATACATATAATAATAGATACACCGAATTAGTAGAAAAACAATCAAATAAAATGCTTGACCCATTTATTGTGTATGATGGTGATTTAGAAAAATATGCAAGAGAATGTTTATGGTGGGGAAGACGAGCAGATAGATTTTTTGCATGAAATATTACGACAATTTTTTAAAAGACAATCTTGATCTTTTTTTACTAAGGGAATTAGAAACCCTAACGACCTACGCATGGGAAGATTTTGTTCGTAACAATAGTCATATGAAAGAGTATTATGGAGAAGGTCAATTTATCAATAAAATAAGACAATATCTACATTCTAAAAAATGTATAGAATGGGTTGAAAAAGAATCGGGTCTAGGTGGCTTGGTTATTGATGCTTATGGTTCAGGTGAAGGTGTTTCATTAATGAAAAAAGATGATATGCTTGATGCTCATATAGATTTTAATTGGAACAGTAGAATCAAAGCACATCGTGCAGTTAATTTATTAGTTTATGTGGGAGAATGTGAAGGAGGAGAATATCATGTATTAGATGAAAATAAAGAAGTGGAATTATTTTGCGAAGAGCCCAAACACAATTCAGCGATACTTACTCAACATAGTGAAACCATTTCACATGGAGTGAAACCAATTACATCTGGTAAACGATATTCTGTTAGACAATTTTATTATACAACTGGAGCAGTTGAACCCCCAAATCCTCATCAATCGTTATATTGGTATAATCCAAAAAAACAAATGCCTACAAATTCATAATGTGGAATCATGTAACAACATTTGAAAATACAATTAAAGAAATTGTTGGGGCCCCATATGGTATTGCTACGGATTGCTGTACTCATGCAATTTTTATTTCTCTTTTATGGCAAAAAGAACAACATGGTTTGAAAAAAGTTGGGCTTCCTAGTCAAACTTATATTAGTGTGCCACAGACATGCAGACATTTAGGATTGAAAATTTATTATTATGATGAGGCTTGGGAAGGATCATATAATATATTTGGATCCATGACAGTTGATTCTGCTTGTCATTTTTCAGAAAAAACATATACTAAAGAAGATTATCATTGTCTGAGTTTTCATCATCGCAAAACTTTATCTACAATACGAGGTGGTATGATTTTGACGGATGACAAAAAGTTTGAAGAATGGGCAAGACTTATGATATATGATGGTCGTGATAAAAATAAAATGATGAAAGATGATAAACCAACTTTGTGTGGATATCATTATTATATGTCACCTGAAACAGCAATTATGGGTTTAGAAAATTTACGTAAATTAAAAGGAACTAAACACGAACCAATTGCAACCAATAAAAATTATGATGATGTGAGCCATATATGATAAAATGGGGAACAACATTTGGTTCTCATGATGGAGCGTTAGCAGTTTTTGTAGATGATGAACTGGTATTTGCTTCTGATGCAGAACGATGGTCTAGAAAGAAGAATGATTCTATCATTCCAGATAATTTGATAGAATTTGCAGAGAATAACTGGGGTGTTCCTGAAATAGTATATTTTTATGAAGATTTAAATCTTAAAGCTGAACGAAGAAAACATGCAGGACAGAAACCTCTTGGTGATTTGAATTTTAAGTATCCTATTACATATTGTAATCATCATGAGTCTCATGCTCGATATGGATATTACACATCTCCTTTTATAGACTGTACAGTTTTAGTAATCGATGCCATTGGTGAGTGGAATACAATGACTCAATGGAAAGTAAAAGATAACAGTTTTACATTAATTAAAAACTGGGATTATCCTAAATCACTTGGTTTGTTTTATTCTGCAATGACTCAGAAGGCTGGTTGGAAGCCAAATGAAGAAGAATATATTTTGATGGGAGCATCAGCAGTTGTAAAAGACTATAATATACATGATTATCAATATATTAAATCAATGTGGGATGTTGGTGAAAATTTTCATCAAGGAATAGATATAGAGGGAAATATCAATACGTTTGAGATAGCCGCTATTGCACAAGACATATATGAAGAAGAGTTTCAAAAAATTATAGCTGAAATTGATGGTGAAAATCTTGTTTTTGTTGGAGGGTGTGCTTTAAACGTATCTGCAAATCGTTTTCTCACGAAATATAACACATTCATACCTTGCAACCCAGGTGATGGCGGGTCTGCTATTGGGTGTGCTTTAGATCATAAAATAAAAGCAAATCCATATCTTGGATACGAGATATCTGGTAAATATCCTGTCACAAAGATTATTAAAGAATTGAAAGAAACGGGAATAGTTGGTGTAGCAAAAGGAAAAGCAGAATTTGGACCAAGAGCATTGGGTAATAGGTCTTTGCTTGCTGATCCATCGATTCTTGACATGAAAGATAGAGTGAATAAAGTAAAAGGTCGAGAAGAATTTAGGCCGTTTGCGCCAATGATTCTGAAAGAAGATGTGAATATATACTTTGAAGAAGGAATTCCATCACCATTTATGAATACAATTCGTAAAGCAAAAAATGAAACAAAAGAGAAATATCCAAGCATAATACACCTTGACGGCACATCAAGAGTGCAAGAAGTAACAGAAGAACCCCATAAAACATTGTTAGAAGAATGGAAAAAAGAAACAGGGTGTTCTATGTTATTAAACACATCATTGAATGTAAAAGGAGAACCTATTGTAAATACAGAAAAAGATGCTAAAATTTTTGAATTACAGACGGGTGTAAAGGTATTATGAAAATTTTAATAAAGGGTGGAGGTAGTGCGGGTTGGTTATCGGCATGTTATTTATCACTATTTAATGAAGTCAAAATAGAAGTTCCTAAAAATTCTAAAACAATTGGTGTAGGTGAATCTACAATTCCTGGATTTTTAACGTTTTTAGAACAAATGGGAATAACAGAAAATGAAGTTATTACAAAATGTGATGGGATAGTTAAAAACAATATACAACATAATAATTGGCATAATACAAACTGGTTTCATCCTTTTACTGGAAATGTCAAACGAGCATATCATTTAAATGCATTAAAACTTCCTGACCTTTTGGAAGAAAAGTGTTCATCAAGATTGTCTAATTTTACTGAAGAACCAGATATTATAATAAATTGTACTGGATTTAGAAAAAATATATCCAGCGATAAAATTATTTATCCCAATTTAAGAAATAATAGAGCTATGTTTGGTCCTGGAATTTCAGAATATTTAACTTATTCTAGAACTTATGCAATGGATTATGGTTGGATGTGGAATGTTAATCTTTCAAGTAGAAGTGGAAATGGATATGTGTTCGATTCTGACTTTATTACAGATGATAAAGCAGTAGAAGAATTTTTGAAAAAATCTCCTGGTAAGATGAAAGAGAAAGATATTATGTTTTTAGAATATAGAAATTTTTATTTAAAAGAACCTTGGGAAGATAATGAAATATTTGTGGGATTATCAAGTGGCTTTATAGAACCTCTAGAAGCAACAGGATTATATAATATTTGTTGGGAATTGGAATATTTTGAAAGATGTAAAAATAAAAAAAATGGAAGAGAAATATTTAATAGAGCATGGCAACGATATGTGGTCCATATACATGATTTTTTGGAGTTATTTTTTTTAACCTCTAAGAATAATCATACTGAATATTGGAAATCTTTTGAAAAAGTTTCTGTTATTCCAAAATATAAATTTGCTTATATTTTTACTGATTTTTCATATAATTTACTTTCTAAAGTAAGTGGTATTCCTTATGATAACAGAACCAATACAATTGACAGATGAACATCTTTTTCAAGTTCATGAATTTTGTATAAAGTGTAAAAAATTGAATTATGTAAATAATCAATCATTAGAATCAATGAAATGGAAATGGAATAAAGTAACTTGGTTTGGTCATTTTATAGAAGATAAGATAGTTTCATTGAGTGGTGTTCATGATTTTTTAGATGGATATAGAGTAATGTTCAGAGGAGCAACCTTACCTGGTGTTTCAAATAAATTTTTAAATGTGGATCAGGCACATGTCCAAATGAATTATATTAATAATATTCATGATAAGTCTATTTTTTATTTTACTCTTAATGTATCAAATAATACTGGATCTAAAAGTAATAGATTAAGAAAATGGGTGCATACAGGAAGAGGTTGGCCCGGAAGCGCATATATAAGAACTCAAGAAATCTATGGTGTAGACCAGGAGATTTGGAAAATATGAAAATAACATTATTTACCAGTGGAACTACAGGAAAACAAAAATGTATTACTCATGATGAAAAGGATTTTTATAAACCAGCACAATTTTTATGTGATAAGTGGAAATTAACTCCTGAAGATATAATTTTAAATCCCTTTCCTGCTTGGACTATAGCTAGTTGGGCTTTTTGTATTATTCCTGCCCAATTAATCGGTTGTGAAGTAGTTAATATTAAAATGGAACCTTTTAAATTTTGGAATACAGTAACAGAACTGAAACCCACTATTTTGACATTAGCAATAGGAACTTTTAGAACTTTGATTAAAAGAGAAAAACCAAAATTAGATTTCATTAGAAATTTATGTACGGGATCTGCTCCAATTACTGATTGGGACATTACTCAATTAGAAGCAACAGGAGCAAAAAATATTTGGAATATTTATGGGTCTACTGAAAGCATACCTCCGGTGATGATGTCAAATAATACAATGTTTGATTTTAAAGATACTCCATACTATTTGGAATATCAAGATACTTTGATAGTTAATGGTTTAGATACTGAAGATAGGTTTGCACATAATCAATGTATGGGTAGATTAATACAAAACGACACATGGAAAAATTAGTCTGTACATATCAACAAAATCATTTATCTATTACCCAACCCGAAGGTAAAATCTCTCCTTGTTGTCATTTTGACACTTCCGTAGAATCTCATTGGGATCAAGTTAATTTAAATTCTGTAAATACATTAAGCAAATTATTAAAATCTTACAGATGGTATGATTTACGAGAAATGTTTTCAGAGGGAGTGAAGTATGAAGGATGTAAAAATTGTTGGAATGCTGAAAGAATAGGATATTCAAGTAAAAGAGAATATTATAATGATTTGTGTTTAAAAAATCATCAAATACAACTTATAGAAGATTTAGAAATTTCATTAGATTTTAGTTGTAATTTTATGTGTAGAACTTGTAGACCAGGAATTAGTTCAACATGGAATAAAGCAACAAGTGTTATACAGAAATTGAAAGAATTCGAACATGATCATTATGAACCGTTGTCTATTAATAACTATTCTAAAAAAATAAAGATATTATTAGAAAATTCTGATTTATCGAATTTAAAAAGAGTTGCTATAGTTGGTGGAGAGCCGTTTTTGAGTCGAAATTTGAAATGGTTTTTAAATAAATTAGATTTAAAAAATATTTATTTAAAGATTACTACTAATGGTAGTGTTTTTCCAGATGACGAATTATTGCGGTTGTTGAATAAATGTAAAAAAGTTTATCTAGATATAAGCATAGATGCTATTGAAGAGTTAGCAGAAGTTATGAGATTTGGCGCTCCTTGGAAAATGATAGTAAAAAATATTGAAAAATTCTTAAAAACAGATTATGTTGTTAAATTAGTTACTACCGTTAGTATAATGAATATTAATAAATTGCAGAATATTTTAGAATTTTCTAGACAATATGATACACCTCAAACTTGTTATTCTTTGTTTTGGCCCAGTTATTTAAAATCTAATATGGTGCCTTTAGATATGAGAAAACAATGGAAAATAAACCTACCTAAAAAATCAAATATTATATATTTTATGGGTCTTGAACAGGCATATGATGATGTACATGATTTCAATACAATAATATTAGATGAAGAACAGTCTGAAAATAAATTGTTAGAATTTGTAAAATCAATGAAGCAGTTAGATGAATATCAAAAAAGAAAATTTTCAGATGTTAATCCTGAAATATGGGAGTTAGCTCATACATGCGAAAGAGTAAAAAATTATTATGCTTAGGATGTAGTTATACAGATAATAACTATAGGTCTGATCTTAATTTTTTAAGATGGCCCTCGGTTTTAGGTGAAGAATTGGAAATTGAGGTAGTAAATTTAGGAGAAATTGCGGTAGGAAATGAGAAGATTTTTTATCTTTTATATGATTATCTATATGAATATTCTGATATAACTGATGTATGTATTTTATGGACTGGATGGGACAGACAAAGTTTTTTTGAAACAGATTCAAAAGATATGACTTCTTCTTTAATTATGAGAATGATGCATGAATATGAGAGAGGTCTTCCGCATGGATTTGCATATAAGCATTTTTCATTAAAAAAAGTTGTGAATTTAAATTTGAGAATGTTTTATATGGCTAAACAGTTATGTAAATCGAGGGGTATAGAATATCTTTGTGGTCAAGGTATTAGTCCTTTACAAATAGGAAAATTGGAAAGATTTAAAAAAGAAGGATATAATGCACCTTATGATATTTTTAATTTATCAAAATTTTCTGATATTTGTAAAAATAATCAATATTGGCAGGGACCAATACCCAAAGTATTGGATATTATAGACTATGAAAATCGTAATGAGTATCATATAAGTGAAGATGATTTTCATCCCAATAAATTTGGACATAGAGCAATAGCAAATTATTTTCTTACTTATTATAATCAAGGCATAGAAGGTGATTTTATTTATGAATGAGACATATAGTAGTATAAAAGGAGGAAGAAGATATTTTGGTGAAACAAAAAATGAAAAGGAACATGGAATAGGTTTTTATGAAATAGAACTGTGGAATCAAAAACATGTTGGAGAGTTTGAAAATGATAAAGCTCATGGTATAGGATTAAAAATACAAGGATCAGGAACTGACTGGGAACGAAAAATAGTTTGTGAATTTGATAAAAATGCACATATTGGAATAGGAATGTATAAGTGGCCTTCAGGGGCAACATATGTAGGAGAATTTACGAATGATCGAGCTTGTGGAACAGGATGTTTTAAGATATGGAATGGAAATAAGTATTTTGGAGAAATGGGTGTTGGTCCCAAAGGAATGAAGGGTGATGATTTTTGGATAACGGGTGATGGACAATGGACGGAACCTTTAAATGAAAGTTTTGATAAACATGGATTTCAGAAATTAAACATGAAAGAAATATGGCCAGATGGTACATTTTATATTGGAGAATTTGATGAAAATGGAAATTATTCTGGAAATGGAAAATTAGTTTTTTCTAAGAGTCGATATTATGAGGGCGAATTTGTTGATGGATATTTTGATGGTAATGGTGTTTTTTATCATGGAACAGAATATGTTAAAGGAGAATTTAAAGAAGGCCACATACATGGATATGGGGAAGCAAGTTTTAATACTGGTAGCTATATAGGATACTGGAAAAAAAATAGATTTCATGGAGAGGGAGTTTTTAAGTTTAAGAATGAAATATATGATGGTGAGTTTTTTAATATAAACATAAATGATTCTGGTGGTCGAGATACAGGATTTAAATCAAAATGATTACAGTAATAACAAAAATAGTTTATCCAAATAAAGAATTTATAGATAAAGATGAATTTAAAACCTTTATGGTTGATAATTATGTTCCAGAAGATACAGATCCATTAAGAAAATATAATTTTAAATTGATGGACAAATACGGGCATTGTTTTTTTAATTTAGTGTTTCAAAAACCAAATATTGGAATATTATATCATCGATATCACACCAAAGAAGAATATAAGGAGAGTATAAAATTACGAGAGCAACAAAAAAAATATATGAATAGTTTTGATATTCAATATGAATATGAAATAAAAGAAAGTATTCCTATAATGAAGAAAGAAGATTATGTAGACTTACATAAGCAGAATCTTCAACCAACCGATATAAAAATAGATGTTGATTTATTTTTATTAGAAATTGAACAATATAAAAAAGATTTTAAACAATGGGGCGATAAATTTCAAGAATTTGGAAGATATGGACTGCCGTTAGTTAATATGAATGGTATGCTTAATAATAAATTAGAACCCTCTTGTTGGCCTTTAGACAGATGGAATTTTGTTAATTTAGGATATAATGATACACCAGAAGATTTTACTAAATTTTATACCAGTTCTTTTGATATGGATTATATGGTAAATGAAACAGATTTTACTATATCTACTGAAGTTATGGATATGTCTTCTTTAAAAGTATTGAAACCTATTGAAAAACATATGATACGTTCCTGTATTTTAAAATTTCATACCCTAGGACATTTTAAACCGCATATAGATACGTGGAATGATAAGTCTTCTTGGTTAAGATTGTGGGGAACTACTCATTCCGAATCTGTTAAATTACGATATAAATCTGATGATGGAGAAAAATTAATTTGGAATGATATAAAAAAAGAATATGAGAGTTATATTTCTGAGAAGAATGTAGAAGCGGGAAGATTGTATTTACATGATAGTTCAATATGGCATGATGCAATGTCGTTTGAAGATAATACTTATCAATTTTTTATAGCATTAGATATAAATGCAATATCTAGTAAAAAGATTAACATATGAATAATTTGTTTTCTTCTAGTAATCACATTAATTTTAGATCCGCTCAATATAATAATTTAAAATCAGTTTTTGGAATGACTACTGTTGAGATAAATCCTACAGAACTTTGTAATAGAACATGTAGTTTTTGTCCTAGAGGAGATTGGTATCCTAATAAAAACGAACATTTGACAGTTGATGATGCTTATTTAATTAAAAACAGACTTTATGAATTTAACTATCAAGGCATTATTATTATAAGTGGTAAAGGAGAACCTCTTCTGAATCCAGACATTCTTGAAATTGTTAACGTGTTTAAAAATGAATGGATAGAATTAATTTCAAATGGTGATAAGATATTAGAATTTCCAAGCATGTTAGATGAGTTATTTGATAATGGGTTAAGTAGAATAATTCTAGATGAATACGATAATGAAGAAAATTATAATAAAAAAATAGAAATTTTAGGTGATAGATGTGGGGTGATTAAAAACCATTTTGCTGGTGGATTGCAGTCTTCAATTTATAATAATAGATCCGGATCGTTTAGAACTTTATCAAAATCTTTAGACAGAAAATGTTATTTACCTTTTTATAAAGGGTATATTGATCTGACTATGGATCTTAGATTTTGCTGTAATGATTGGAAATATAAGGAAAGTTTAGGAAATTTGAGAGAAAATACATTAGAAGAACTTTGGATGTCTGATAAAATGAACAAGTACAGAAAAGAATTGTCTAAAGGAAATAGATGTAACGTGATATCTTGTAAAGAATGTGATGCAAATGGTTTATTATTAGGAAAAGATAGTTATAATAAATTAATGGAGATGATATGAAATATGCTATGATACCTTGTAGATATGGCAGTACAAGAGCAAAACTTAAAAATTTAGCATTAATAGGCGGCGAGCCGATGATGGCTTGGTCTATAAAAGCCGCTCTTGGATCAAATTGTTTTGATAAAGTTATAGTGAATGGAGATAATGATGTTTTTAGAAAGATTGCAAAAGAATATGGTGTTGAATATTATGAAAGACCTATAAATTTGGGTTCGTCTGAGACATTAATTGATGATGTGTTTTATGACTTTATAGAACAGAATCCATGCGAAACTGCCGCAATAGTAAATACGGTAAATCCTCTACAAACTGGAGAAGAAGTTGCTAAAGTGATGGCTTACTATGAAGAAAACGAATTAGATTCTTGTAATACATATGAATTAAAATATATACATTCATGTTTAGGTGATCGGCCTATTAATTTTGAATATGGAAAAATGTGTAAAACTCAAGATTTAGAACCTGTGAAAATGATAGCATATTCTGTTCAAGTGGTGAGAACGAGTGTTTTTATGAAAGAGAGAAATATTTTTTGTGGAAAACATGAAATGTATGGTCCCATATCAAAAAAAGCAGGAATGTTAGTTAAGACTCCTGAAGATATTGAGATAATAAATGCAATATTACACTATCATTCATCGGTAACCTATTATGAAAGTTAAAAATCATATATTAAATCTCAATCGTGAAAGATCGAAAGGTGTTAATAAAGTTGGTGTTTCTTTAGATAAAAATGAAAGAGTGATACCATTTCATATTTCTACGCTGAATGATTTGAGAAAAAAATTAGCTAACAATATCTGGAAATATCCTGATGTAGATTCTTACTATGATATTTTTGCAGATTGGTTGAATATAGATTCTAGTAGATTATTTTTTACTGAAGGGGTTTCGGGTGCGATTAGAAATTTAATGGAACTTTATGCTGAAACTACTGTATATTATGACACTCCTACTTATGCAATGTATGATGTTTATGCTAAAATCTTTCGATTGATAAGAGATGATAATATTGATAATGCAGATTTAATATTTTTGCAAAATCCTAATATACCATATGGTACTAGTTATTCAGAAGATGAAATACGTAATATTTGTTTTAGCACAGATAAAATAGTTGCTCTTGATGATGTTTATTTTGGTTTTAATGTTCCTGATTATTTGCCGCTGATTGATGAGTATGATAATTTAGTGATAATGCGAAGTTTTTCAAAGGCCTTTGGTCTTGCTAGTATTAGATTGGGTTATATTATGTCACAAGAACATAATATTAAATATATTTCAAATAATAGAAATGGATATGAAACTAATCTATTGTCTTTACAAACCGCACACTATTTTATTAATCATGAAGAACTAAAAGACGAATACGTGAAAGAAATGAACAATGGTCGTGATCATTTGATAGAGGAATTAGATAAGATGAATGTTAGGACTCAAGGAGGAGAATATGGTAATTTTATTTTCATACATACTGATCCTAATAATGCAGATAAACTTGCTAATCAAGGAATTTTAGTGAGAAAATGTCTTAATGGTATACGATTAACTTTAGGACCTAAGTCAGAAATGGAGAAATTCATTGTTGTATTCAGAAAAATCTAATTTTGCTTTTTTCTTATGTCATAGTAACGCCAATCATTCTATTTGTATGGCTTTAGAGACTTTAATGGATCGTGAAAAAGATTATTCTTGGGACTGGGTAAATAGAAGCGAGTATGGCCACAAACATGTATCTCCTTCAGGACTTTTATCTACAGATTGTTTTAATTTTAAAGAAATACTTGGTGATGAATGGAATAATTTAAAAAAAATTACTACAGTTAGAAATCCTTGGTCAAGATTATATGATTTTTATACTTGGCATTTTACGATTGAAAGATCAATAAAAAGAATAGAACAAATAATGTTTGATTTTACAATATCAAAAAATAGTTTTGATGAATGGATACTTTCTTTAGAAAAAGATAAAACTCTTGATTGGTGGGGGGAAATTTTTAATCAAAAAATTATGAGAAAAGATTGTGATTATGTTATTAGATATGAATATTTGGATGAAGATGTTGATAGTATATTTCCAGGATTGAAAGTTCCACCAGTTTCTGTATCTCATCCAGGACAGTGGTATGCTGAAGATGATAAATATTTAATGACAAATAAAACCAAAGATATTATTGAACATTTTTGTATGGATGATATAAAAGAATTTAATTATAAGTATGATGGAAAAACATGTTAAAAAAATAGGAGAAATAGATTTGCCTAATCTCTTGAATAATTGCAGAGATCAAGGATGGTTGGAGCCTATAGATGAACATGATGATTCTCCAAAAGGTTTTGAGGAGGTAGAGAATGAGAGTAGACCCGATTTGAATTTTTTAAGATGGGATCATGATACTTCTCCAAAAGTTTTTTTAGATGATTCGGTACCAAAATTTATACAAGAAATCAGTAAAAAATATGATACGTGGTTATTTAGAGTTATGTGTTTAGCACCAGAAACTACGTTAGATTATCATATGGATTTTAATAAAAGAGTTAATATTCCTCTTATTACAAATGATAGTTGTTTTTATATTTTTGATGATACGTTATATAAATTACCAGCAGATGGTAGTGTTTTTTTAACAGATACTAAAGTTAAGCATACGGCAATAAATTGTTCGAAGGATGAATATAGATTTCATCTGATAGGATATACTAATGTTAATTAAGGATACAAATGGCTACAAACACAGAAAATTTTAATACAGTATTGGACTATAGTTGTAAAATTATAAATTCTGCACAACCATACAATTCAATGCCTTCTTTGACCACCCAAGAATTACAAGATGTGATCACGATTGGTCAGGATTGGACACCAGAAGTTCCCATGACTGATGATCAAATAACACTTTTTAGAAGTACAGTAAAAACTGTATTTAGTTTAACTGATTCAGATGAACTAGTTACTGATGATGAAAAACTGCAAGACTATATTTCAAGAGCAGTTCATAGTGGTTGTGCGTTCCTTGGTCTTGCTAAAAAACTTGATGGCGGTGGTGAAGGATGGCAAGATTGGGATGTTATTGTATAAATGAAAGTTTTGTGGGTGAAAGAGGAATTGTTAGAGCTAGAAAAGATAAAGAAGTTTTTTGCTAGATCGGATAAAGAACAATTTGAATATACAGGACTAGAACGTACAGATGGTTTAGGAAATCATGGATATAGAGGGTTGGGTGAAGAACTTGCCGCAAAAGAAACTTATGGTTTTTCAAGAAAATATGGTTACAATCCTTTTGAAACTACTGATATTTTTGATTCCTTAGATGATATTGTTAGAGATTATACAGATCAAGAATTTGATGCGATTCTTAGGATAACACATTATCCTAAAATCAAAATGAATATTTATGGTAATGCTAGTGAGGGAGAAGGTGATCAAATATATAGATTGTGTTCACATGCAGATTATGGTATTTTGTCATTGTATTATGAATATGTTTCTGATTCAGGCTTTCAAATTTTTAAAGATGGAGCTTGGGAAAATTCTGGTTCATGTGTTTTATCTAAGGGAATGAGGCACAGAGTAATATATACAGACCCGTTAAAAGAGAGATGGTCTGTTACATATCATGTAGATTATAAAGACTGTAAAATTCCAATGGGAATAAGATTGGGTATAAAATAAAGCCATGAATGAACAATCCGAGTGTCCGGATGATTTGACTGCTATTATACAATCCAAAGATCCCCTTGCAACAATTGGGAGTTATGTTTTTCCTGGACGTTATTATGCTGGATTTTTAGAAGATTGGAATGATTGTATAAAAAAATTATGTAAAAAAACAGATCGTTATACTTTTATATATGATCCTGTGAAATGGGAACATAGTGATATGTTAACAAAGATTTATGAAAATATACATCCCGAAAATGCTCCCAAAACGTTTTATTGTAACGGAGATATAAAATTAAAAGAAAAACATGAAAAATTTTGTATTACTTATCACAATTTGACTCGTTTTTCTATAAATGTATATTCTTTCCCTTGGGTTTTTATGCAACGTTGGTTGTGGAGAAATAAAAAATATACAGAAAAAAGTGGAATGAAAGGGTGTTTTGGCGATACGTATATAACACATGCGGATTTGGATTATAATAAAAAATATAAAATTGTGTGTCCTGTTAATCATCCCAAAATTAATAGAGTAATGACCTTGGGTAGACTTGCAGAACATCATGAGTTTGCATATTCTTTTAAAAATACTGATACTATTAAAAAAGACGGTTCTTTTACTAATGATGAATTTAATGCTTTTGTATTAAAAAATAAAAAATATTATCATACTAAATTAGTATTTCCTGACAGTATACCATGGAATTGGGCGGAAGATGGCAATCATATTGTAGGAGAGGGGTTTATGATTCCTGTAGATCATAATATTGAATTTCCTATAAACGATTTTAATATTCAAAAACAGAAATATTTTACTGATATATTTAAACTTCCAACTGTTTGGCCGGAAGATATCCAAGAAAATGATTATCATAATTATTTTCCGACATTAGAATGGCTACAATCTCATATTGAATTAATACATGAAACTTATTGTGTTAGTAGTGGGTCTATTAGTGAAAAAACTGCAAAAGCGGTTGGACATATGAAACCTTTTCTTACAATAGGATGTCAAAATTGGTATAAATATTTTGAGTCTTATGGATTTCAATTGTATGATGAGTTGTTTGATTATTCTTTTGATTCGTTGCCTTCTTATAAAGATAGATGGGAACATATCATGAATCAATGTGATAAAATTTTAGATACTTCACATAATGAGTTAAATGATAAAATCGAAAAAATGAAACCTAAACTTAAATATAATAAAGAAATAATGAAAAGTATTGGACGATCTTATTTCAGCAATGTTGTTGATGTTTGGGCGTTAGCTAATAGAATTTTATTACCTTCCTATAATTCTTTTGGGTTTATAGATGATAAAAATTAATCTGGTATTGGTTGAAGATGTTAAAACGATATTGAAATATGGATTACAATTAATAAAACAAGAACATGTTCAAATGCCTGATATGACAATTTTACAACTACAATTGGTCATAGAGTGTGTGAGAGGGGGAGGGGGAACTATTCCTGAAAGTACACAATCTGTTACTGAATATGATGAGTTGACAAGAGAAGATATAGATGTTTTTAGAAAAACAATTCAGGAAGAATTAAACTTATTAGATGATGACAAACTTATTAATGATGATGCTGAACTTAAAAATTATATTTCGAAAACCGTTCATAGTAGTGCATGTATAATAGGAAATGCTAAAAAAATTAATGGATCTACTGAATACTGGCAAGATGTTGGATGATTTTAGATAAAATTTTACATAAAAATAATTATAATTATGGTATAGACTATGATCTTAGAATGAGGAATAAAGGTGATAGTATAGAATTTTTTTCTATTGAAAAATTTAATAATGAAAAAGAATATAAATTTTATGTTTCTACATATACGCCTCTGATAAAGAAAGTAATAACAAACCGAATTGGAGAGTCTGATCATACTTGGATATGGTCGGATCTTCCAGAAAAAATAGATGATGCATTTGATAAAGAAATGCAATGGCATTATAACCGAACTATTGCTCTTGCTGAAGTAGATTATAATATTTCTTCTTTAATATTAAGCCCTCACGGTATATTTTTTTATAGTATTGGAAGTAATTTATACACACAAGATTTGAAAATTTCAAATGAAAACTTTAAAAATTCAAAAATATTAAGTAAAAATATTATGTGGCAAATAGATCCTGTAAGATTAAATTTCATTAACAAATATGAGATAAGAAGATGATAAAAAATGAATGGGATCAATTGGAAGAAGTTATTGTAGGAACTTCTTATAGCAATTGTAATATTAATGGTTTAGATAGAGTTATAGAAGAGACTAATGAGGATTTAAACATCTTACATGATATTTTTGAAACTTTTGATGTAACAGTTCACAGACCCATCCAACCAGATTTTTCTTTAGATATTCATCACCCAATAATGCCAAGAGATATTTTAGGGGCGTATGATGATGTAATTATTAAAGCATATGGAGCAGTTCATTCTCGGATAAAAGAACATGAGTGTTATGAAAATATATTAGATCATGTTCACGGATATCATTTACTAGAAATGCCTGTTCCTAATATAATCAAAACAGAAGATTATGAAATAGTTCAAGATCATACAAACAAGATTAAAATGCAACAACGGTATGATAAGTATGAAGATGAAATACTTTTTGAATCTGCGAATATTTTAAAGTGTAATGATATGTTATTGCATACACAATCTGCTGAAAAAGATACTGCAAACGGTAAGGGGACTGAAAAAGGATTGAAATGGATGAAATCTAAATTTCCAGATAAAAAATGGATAGAGATTTCTGCAGGAGGACATGCAGATGGTAAATTGGCCTTACTGAGAGAAGGGTTGCTGTTGACTTGGAGGGAAGAATATATTCCAGAGGAATTGAGTCATTGGGATAGAATAATAGTTAAAGATAATGCAAAATTTCCCAAAGAATTTGTAATTCAAAAAAAACAACAATATTATTCAGATTATGTAATGAAATATTTATCTGATTGGGTGGGTTTTGCTAAAGAATCCTGGTTTGATGTTAATTGTATTTCAGTCAATCCTTCTACAATTATTACTGTGGGTCATAATTTAGAAAACATAAAACAAATTGAAAAGTTCGGAATAGATGTTGTTGTATGGAATCATCGCCATAGATATTTTTGGGATGGTGGGGCCCATTGTTGCACACAAGATATTAGAAGAATGGAAGTATGAGTAAAAATTGTTTATATGCTCTTGGGGGAATAAATTATAAAAACGGTGTTATATCAACATGCCCTAGACAAGCAGATCAGTTAGTTTATGCCCATGAGACAATATTGCCATCTAAAATTTTTAATCACAAAAATTTTAGAGACATGAGGAAATTATTACATGAAGATCAATGGCCTCAAGGATGTTCTACTTGTGAAGAAATGGAAAAATCTGACTTAAAGTCTATGAGATTTGATTATGTATTAGATACAGATAATTATTTTTGTAAGAATAAGGTAGGAGATGATAGAGAAATAGCAAGTAAAAAATTACTAGATTGTTATGATAATACAGACCATTCTGTTACTTTTGAAGGATTGCGGCATGTTGAATTTAGATTTAGTACAGCATGTAATTTTTCATGTTTGCATTGTTCGAAAGTATATTCATCGGGTTGGACAAAAAAATTAAAAAATTATGTTCCAGATAAGGAAGATGAGTTATATGATTTAAGACAGTTATTGGGTACAGAGCATAGACATGGTCCTAACGATAGAAATGAAATGTCATTGACTACTGATGAGGCTTTAAGAATAGTGGAAGATTTAAATGAAAATTTTCCTAATTTGGCTTATGTGGATGTTGCTGGAGGAGAAGTATTGTATCAAAAACAATTTTTTCCAACACTTAGAAAATTAGCAGAACATCCTAATGCTAAAAATATACATCTTTCATTTCATACAAATTTTAATGCTGATTTTAGTGTTACAGAATTATCTGATGTTTTATCTTTTTTTGGAAAATCTACTATTATAATATCAGCAGATGCTGGAAAAACATTTTATTCTTATTTTAGACATGGTGGTAGCTGGGATAAGTTAAAGAAAAATATTAAAGAATTTAGAGATTATAATAATTTTACATATGTTGATGTGAGTTGTACGACTTCAATATATCAAATGTTTGATATTTATGATGTATTTGAATCTTTTTTTGAATTGGGGTTGAATTTTGATGCTTCCATTGTGCAGACACCTCAATATTTGGATCCTTCTCTTATAATGTATGATTTTTATGATGAAACAATGGAAGATATAAGAAAAACTTATAAATTGATTGAACGCATGGAGAAAAAAGCGAAATCTAAAATGGACTTGATAAAAGGTAACGATGCTAAAAAATGGTTAGATTATATTGTAAACTATATAAAAAATACTAAAATAAGTTATAATCATTTCAACAGATGGTTGATATATAGAAAAAAATCTGATATAATATGGGGACAAGATTTTAATCAATATTTTAAAAATTATCAAATAATCAAAGAAGACCTAGTAAGAGTATAAATATAATACAACGTGTGATTAACAAGCTATTATTGAGGAATCCTTATGTTTCAACAAATGTTAAAAAAATCTATATATAAATCTCAAAAATGTCAACGGAATTGGGATTTGTCAAAAGATATACCGAAAGAAGATATAAATGTAATTTTAACTTCTGCAACTCAGTGTCCCAGTAAACAAAATTTACCTTATTACAAAGTACATGCAATAACCGATAGAAAGATGATTGAAAAAATTCATGATTTAACTAATGGATTTGGTCCTATACATGCAGATAATAATTATACTGGTGAATTTAAATCAGGAAAACATGAGAACGAAGAATATAAAACAAATTCACAAGTTTTGGGTAATTTGTTATTGGCATTTACAGAGAATACCGAAGATATTCATCAAAGAGAAAAGAATGATGTTGTTGATGAAAAAGTCAATCATGATGATAGAATGATGGCAGTAGGTATTGCGGCTGGATATGTAAATCTTACTTCTACTATGTTGGGTTATTCAACAGGGTGTTGTAAGTGTTTTGAGTCTGATGAAGTGAATGCTTTACTAGATGCGCCTACTCTATTATTGATGGGTATAGGATATGATGATCCTACTAGACATAGAAGAGAACATCATGTCGATAAAGATTTTAAATTTCCTACACTTAAAAAAGAAATTGAAGTTATTGTACATGAATAAAAAATGAAATTTTTTGTTGGTTATGATTCATTGAGATCACATGTTTTTGATTATTGTATAAAAAGTTTATTTGAATATCAAATCGACTATCATAAAATAGGTTCCTCACTATTTTCTAATGATATATGGTATCGAAAAAGATCATTTACAGATTCTACAGATTTTTCTGTATGTAGATTTTTAGTTCCTTATCTATCAGATTTTAAAGGTTGGTCTGTATTCATGGATGATGATTTTTATTGGAATGTGTCCCCCCTTGAGTTACAAAATTTCTGTGACGATTCCTATTCTGTATTGGTGTGTAAACACAATTATGTTCCTAAACATGATGTAAAATGGGGAAACCTAAAACAACTAACATACAATAAGAAAAATTGGTCTTCTTTGATGTTATTTAATAATTCTCATCCTGATTGTAAAAAATTAGATATAAAATTTGTCAATGAGGGAATTGCTTTAGATTTACATCAATTTAATTGGACAAAAAATGTAGGTAGTATTCCTTTAGAATATAATTTTCTAGTAGGAGAATATGATGATATTGAAAATGCAAAAGCATTACATTATACGAATGGTTATCCTGAGGAGTTATGTATAAAGTAACAGATGATTTTTATACTCTTGCAGTATTTAATAGAATATTAGAATTGGTTAGAGAATGTCCTATTAATCAAGTACCAGAAAATTATGATGGAAAAAGATGTTCTTATGGTGAAGCTAGACAATATTTGACTCAAGAATCCGAACTTACCAATCTTATACTTTCCAAATTTCCTTATAAAAATGATTATAGAAGAAAAATAGAAATAGGTAATGATGTGAATGGTTTTTGGTTAAAACCTCATTCTGATCATTCTGCAAAAAGAAAAGTTACTGTGATTTACCTTGAGGGACAAAAAAATAATGGAACTACTTTTCATTATAAACATGAGTTGAAGCGTGTCCGTTTTGTTCCTAATAGAGCAGTTTTTTTTGAACCTGATTTAAGAGAAACTTATGATAAAAATAGTTGGCAACATTCAGTTGAAAAAATCAATATATTACATTTTAGAAGAACCTTGGCTATTAATTATGTCGATACTACTTGGAAAGATATAGAAGATTGTTATGATCGATAAAGATCCTGAAAATTTACCCTCTTGTACATTTTGTGCCTTGCCTTGGATGCACCTTTCTACTCGACCAAATGGTCATATGCGTGTATGCTGTACTGCGAATGCTTCTTCGGTTCAAGACAAAGATTCAACAGTAAAAACCATACCCGAAGCAGGGGTTCTTCGAAGAGATGATGGAAAGCCTGCTAATTTAGCAACAACGGGCTTATTAGATGCATGGAACAATGAATATATGAAATCTGTGCGAAGAATGATGCTTAAAGGTGAGCGTCCTGCATCTTGTTTAAAATGTTTTAAGGAGGAAGATTCTGGACATCGTTCAAAAAGACAATGGGAAACCGCTAAATGGGTTCATGAATTAGGCCTTGAAGATATATTACAAGATACGAAAGATGATGGAAGCGTTCCCGCAAAAGTACGATACATTGATCTTCGACTTGGTAGTAAGTGTCAACTTGCATGTGTTATGTGTAGTCCTCATGATTCTTCCAAGTGGGTAAAAGAATATAAAGAAATATTTCCTACATTAAAAAATGAAAGATTACGAGCTTCTCAAGTTTGGGAAAAAGATACTGGAAAATTAGCTAGGTCTGGTGGATCATATGCATGGCATAAATCGAATCCTACATTTTGGGATGAGTTTTGGACACAAGTTCCCACTCTTAAACAACTGTATTGGGCTGGCGGTGAATCATTAATAATGAAAGAGCATTATATGGTGCTTGAACGTATTATTGAAATGGGTTATGCTAAAGATATTGAAGTTCGTTATAATTCAAATGGGCTTGAATGGGATTCTAATTTGTTTGATCTTTGGAAAGAATTTAAGAACGTTATTTTTCATTTTAGTGTAGATTCATATGGAGACAAAAATCATTTTATTCGATACCCTTCTCGTTGGAAGAGAATTGTAAAACAGATGCATACGTTAGATGATTATCCTCATGGTAATCTTAGACTAACTACAGCAACTACAATTACTGCTCTTAATATTTTTTATTTGCCAGAATTTATAAGTTGGAAATTAGAAGAAGATTGGAAATTGCTTAATAAGTTTCCTGCTGGTGCAGGCATGATTGATTTGCATCTTGCATATTGGCCCCCACAGTTAAATTGTAAAGTATTACCGAAATGGTTTAAACAAGAAGTAACTGAGAAATTTGAAGAGTTTTATCCCTGGCTTGAAGAGAATTGGGAAAAATGTAATGGAGTTGCGGTCGAAAATATCGACTTCAAAGAGTGGAGAGAATTGCCGTATGGTATAAAAAGACTTGAGGGGCTTGTGTCTTTTATGAACTCTGAAGATTGGTCTGAGAGATTGCCTGAAACTGCTGAATGGTGTTTTACTGTTGCAGAGAAAAGAAACTTAAATTTTATAAAAATATTTCCTGATTTGGAATGGTTAGAGTGGTATGCAAATTGAAATTCCTAAAACAATACGTAGATTGAAACAGATATACATTGAAGAATTATATTCAAAATTTAAAAATGATGATATTTGGCGTAATATTAGACATTATGGTGATGAATGTTATGAACAACGGTTCGTAAAATTCATAGGTATTTGGATGTCCGGTGGGGCCGATAGTTCAATGTTAGCATATTTACTTGCTAAAAAAATTAAAGACGAAAACTTAAATATAAAAATTCAACCTTTAACTGTTAGGAGAGGAAGACCTAATAATCCAATATATGCAGGAAATGTTATAGATTGGATTGAAGATGAATTGAATGTTAAAATGAATGATCATATTGTATATTATCCGCCTATTGATGATGAATATCAACGAGAAATAAAAGAATTTTGGGATAGAGATGATCAAAACTTTAGAGAAAATTTATTTCAAATATTATATTCTGGGATAACTCGCAACCCTCCTTCCAATGATAATACAATATCAAAAAATAAAGAACGTAGTAGAGATGATGATGCTGATAGACCTTTAAAAACAGAAAATGGTGTTCGTTTTTATATTAATCCGTTTTTTGATATAGATAAAAAACAATTGGCAGAATTGTATAACCAATATAATATAACCAATACATTATTTCCTCTTACATACAGTTGTGAAGGATCAGCCGAACTTACTAATACACATACACAACATTGTGAAAAGTGTTGGTGGTGTGAGGAACGATATTGGGCATTTGGTAGATATGAATAACATAGAAGATCAATCAAATCGTTATCAAATTATATGGGATCTTGGTAGAAGATGTTCTTATGCGTGTACATATTGCCCTCCTCATAGAAATAATAAAACATCCGCATTTGTAACTTATGAAACTCTGTGCAAATCTTTGGATGGTGTCGCAGAATATGCGTTACTTTATGATGCATTTAGAAAGAAACCTGCCCTAAAAAAATTGAGTTTTACAGGAGGAGAACCAACAGTTCATCCTGATTTTTTTAAGTTTTTGAAATATGCAAAAAATGAATATCCTGAATTTAGTAGAGGTCTTACTACCAATGGTTGGTTCAAAAATTCTGTACTAGATAAAGTATTGTCTTTGACTACAGGCGGTACGATATCATATCATTGCGAATCAACAACAAAACAGAAAAAACAAGTAGTATCAAATGCAATAATTTTAAGAGAAAAATATAAATGTAATGTAATGTTTCATAAAGATTATTTTGAAGAGTGTATAGATGTGTGTGAAACTTTAGAAAAAAATAGTGTAGACTATGTTCCGAGAATTATAGGGGATGATAATCCAGACGATAAAAAATCAATTGAATTGGGATATACTCATCGATATACTAGAGAACAAATGAAATGGTTTCGTAATTATTGGAAACAGAAAGGACAAAATGTCACAGAAGAAGGAGATACACAAAAGGGATTGGGAAGGCCGTGTTGTGGAGGAAGATGTTTCAAAGCAGACGGTGTGGACAGTTATTTTCTCGCTGATACTAATTTTTTGGGTTGGAATTGTATGGTTAATTGGTACTTTCTCTTTTTAAATTCTGAACTTGATGCGGTTTATACTCATCAAACATGTGGCGTAAACTTAAATGGAGAAGTTGCACCACTGGGAAAAATTTCAGAATTTGATAAAATTATAGATGATCTTGCTGATAATTTATATCAAAAGAAAGTTCCAATGATTACATGCCCAAAAACATTTTGTGGATGCGGAATGTGTATAACAAAGACTAGTAAAAATATTGATGAAATGTTTAATAGACATACAATAGATGAATTAAACTATGAAATAGTTTCTCAGAAAGAAAGTAATTGGGAAACAGATTTAACAATTAAAAAATTATTTCAGAATGGTGTGTTATGAAACATTTTTGCATGGCTCCTTTTGTACATATTCAAAGAAATTCTTTTGGTGAATTCAATCCTTGTTGTATGTTTTCTGATAACATTTATTCTGAACATGATTCTATACATGAAGCATTCAATAGTAAAGAGAATAACGACTTTAGACAAAAGATGCTGAAAGATGAAAAAATAAAAGGTTGTGATAAATGTTATAGGGACGAATCTTTAGGAAAGCATAGTTACAGACAACGTTTTAATGAAAGGTATAATCAAGAATATATTGACAGTCCAAAATTAAAAGAATTAGAATTAGCATTAGGCAATAAATGTAATTACAAATGTGTAGATTGTAACACAAAATATAGCTCTTCATGGTATGAAGATGATTTATTATTGAAAAGAACTCATTATACTTTTAAAGGACAAACTATAAATAATGCAATTCATGAAGAAGACTTTAAAATCATGGATTTGAATGAAATAAAAATTTTAGGTGGAGAACCGTTTTTAGATAAAAGATATATTGATATATTTAAAAAAATTGATGCCGAAAATATAAATTTATTTTTTGTTACTAATAATTCTATTTTTCCAAATAAAGAATGGATAGAACAATTAAAAAGATTTAAACATATTAATTTTAATATTAGTATTGATGGGATTCATGAGGTTGCAGAATTTGTAAGATACGGTACTAAGTTTACGAAATTTGAAAAAAATTATAAGAAATGGTTGAATTTAAATTTTCATAATATGGACATAATTCCTCATTTTGTTTTTCATTCTTTAAATATCTTAAATTTTGATCAAACTGTAGATTGGTTAATGGATATTTATGACTTAGAGTTAGAAGCAATGTTAAAGTATATTTCTTATGATTTTTTATCACAACCCGAAATGTTAAATTGTTCATTTTTAACAGATGAATGTAAAAATATGATTGTTAATAATAGTGTTTATTTTAAAGATGAATTAGAAAATTTTCTTGAAACCAATTCATTTAATTTAACACATATTAATGAATTAAAAAAATTCGTTTCTTTTTTGAATTTAAGAAATGAAATACCCGATCAATCTTTTCAAGTTATATCATGTTTAAAATAAACATTATAGAAATAGAATTATCATCTCATTGTAATGCAAAATGTTCTGGGTGTATGCGTACTATATTAGATGAACGTGGAAAATATTATTTAAAAAATAATTTAACATTAGATGAAATTGAGTCATGGTTTAATCATATAGATTTATCAGATATCAAAATAAAAATGTGTGGAGTATTGGGTGATCCTATGATCAATCCAGAATTGCATGATATTATTTTTTATTTCTTATACGAAAAACATGTACGAGACATTGAAATGTCTACGAATGGGGGCACTCGTTCATTAGATTTTTGGAAAGAATTGGGGATATTATCTAAAAATTCAAATAAAAGATTTCATATTCATTGGGCGATTGATGGTGCAACTAGAAATGACTATAGAGAAAATGTGAATTTGGATAGGGTTTGGAAAAATGTAACTGCTTATCATTCTACAGGAGGAAATAGTATTTGGCAATATATTATTTTTGATTATAATGAACATGAAATTGATCTTGCTAGACAAATGGCTAAAGAACATGGAATGAGATTTGGTACTCGTAAAAGTTGGAGAAATAATTCAGATTTTGCTAAAGTTAAATCTAGGGCCGCCAAAGAAATTGATGCTGAAAAGTATGAAAAAGTTGAAAAACGAGCATATGAGAAATCATATGAAGATGCAAAAATTGTATGTAGACATAAAGTAAAGGGAGAAATATACATTGGTGCAAATAAGAGATTGTGGCCTTGTTGTCATTTATATGATGAAGATGTTGCTCAAAAAAATAATTCTATGAAACATTTATTTGAATCTGTGGGGCACAATTTTAATGATTTAAATAAACATAGTATAAAAGATATTTTATCTAGTGAGTGGTATAAAAAGACCTTAGAAGAAAGTTGGAATAAATTTCATCCTATGCATTTACCTAGATGTTATTTGACATGCGGAGATGAAGGAAAACGAGCGGTTATTAAAAATGTGGAAAACTGAAACAGTAGAATGGATTGATGTTGAATTAACCTCATTCTGTAATATAGCGTGTCCGGGTTGTTTGAGACAGGAAAAAAGGAAACAAGTTGAATCTATTCTGAACAAGGATATGATAAATTTTTCAGATTTGCAAAAATGGATTTCAAAAGAGAAATTTCCTAGTTTAAAATTAATGAATTTTTGTGGATCTGTAGACGAGCCTACTACTCATCCTGAAATGTTAAAAATAGTAGAATATTTTTTGGAATTTTCAGAAGTCAATATTGCTTCTAATGGATCGACTAAAACAAAAGATTTTTGGAAGAGATTGGGAGAATATGGTGTATCCGTATTTTTCGGACTTGATGGAACAGATCAAAAATCATTGGAAAAATATAGAATTGGGTCTAATTTTAAAAAGGTGCAAGAAAATTATAGAGCATTTATCAAAGCGGGAGGTAATGCTACATGGCAATTTATAGTATTTGATCATAATGAACATCTTCTTGAAGAAGCAAAAGAGATTTCAGATAAAGAGGGATTTAAAAATTTTAGAACTATCTTTTCACACAGAAAAGGAAGTGGTGAAGTTGAAAAACAAGTAGTCGAAGAACAAGAAATTTTTTGTAAATATGGAAATCAAAAGCGACTTTTTATAAATCATACAGGATCATTAATTCCTTGTTGTTTTTTAAATTCTGAAGCATTAGAGCTTCATGCGAATAAAAAACCCAAAACTAAATTTGGAACGAAATATATGGAATTAGGAAATGTATTGTCTAATAATCTTAGATATAATACTATATCAGAAGTATTGACCGGCGAATTATTTGAATATGTTGTAGATTCTTGGTCAACAAATCCTGTAGAAAAATGTTGGAAAACTTGCAAGCAGAAAAAACGAGATATTTTTGTTGATCAAACTATAGGTGTTAAATGAAACATAGTGAATATGATTTTACCAAGACACCTTGGAATAAAATTGAACGAGTTGGAACTTGGAAAATGTTGGACTCTGACTTGTTTACAGTATCGTGGTTGTTAGGTAGATTTTGTAATTACAGATGTTCATATTGTTGGCCATATGCTAGAAGTAATACGAAAGATCATAGACCTACTGATGTATGTTTCAAGACGATTGACGAAATTAAGCGACAAGCCAGAGAACGAAATTTTAATTCTTTTCATTTTAGTTTGTCTGGAGGCGAACCCACATTTCATCCAGGATATCTGGATATACTTGAATATCTTGCTGATGATGTAGAAAATACAAATTATACATCCGTTCATATGACTTCAAATTGTTCTCGTCCTATGAAATGGTTTGAACGATATGTTAAATCAGCATCTAAATTTTCAAGAGCATCTATTACTGCATCATTTCATCGTGAATATATTACTCAAAATAAACTTGAAGAGTTTGCAGAGAAACTTGATTTTTGTCAACGTAGTGGTGTAAGGGTGACCATCAATTCTGTTATGGTCCCAGAGGCGTTTGATGAAATATATAAAGACTTATTATATTTTTATGAACGAGGCATAAACGTAACACTTAAACCTCAGAGTGATCCTACTGCATCATTTGTTGTTGATGGATATACAAAAGAACAGATGCAGGTGCTACATAATGGTATGCCCCAGATTACAAATATGGAGGTCAAATCAAAAAAACTTAAAAATATTCGTCAAGAATTTGAAATTGTTATGAATGATGATGAAGGTAATGAATGGTATCTTGACCAAGCAGAAAGATTTAATGCATTCAATTTTAATAATTTCAAAGGGTGGACTTGTTCTTCTGGTTATCGCAGTTGTATTATTCGTGAGCCTGATGGGAGCATTAAGCGGTCTTATTCTTGCGGAGATGTTCCTTTAGGAAATATTGAAACAGGATTTAAATTATTTAACTCGCCAAAAGAATGTATTACGAATGCATGTGTAAGTTCTGCTGATAGTAAAATCCCAAAAAAGAAACAGAATTGCTCATTACCATTATGGAAATAAACATATGATGATTCCTACTAAAGATAATAGTTTTTGTTTCTATCCCTTTTATGCTATGGTTTTTAAATTATGGAAAAAAGGCAGTAATGAATTAAAAGCAGTTGCACCATGTTGTATGATGCATGATACTAAAGAGAGGAAAAGATTTTCTTTAGAATCTAGTACAAATCTTTCAGAAGAGTGTCTCCAACTAGAAACAGGGGAACATTTTATACTTACAGAAGAATATAATTCAATTTTGGATAAAGAAGAATTAAAGGGGCTGTCTCCTTACGATATTTTTCATCATGAAAAATTTCAGGATCTTAGAAAAAATCTTTTAAATAATAAACGTGATCCTAGATGTAGTACGTGTTGGAATCAAGAAGATAAAGGAATAATGTCTCATAGAATGTACACTAGATGGCAATTTCCAGAAGAATTTAAAACAGATTTAAAAGAAATAGATATTTCACTTTCCAATAAATGCAATCTTGCTTGTAGAATGTGTAATGTGGGTTCTTCCCATCAAATAGCTGAGGATGTAGATAAATTAAAGAAAAATAAAAAATTTGAGATGTTTGAGATTGCGGCTAACAATTCTTTAAATTCTCATAATTTACCTAGAAACGTTAATGAAAATTATTTAATTCAATGGATTTATAAAAATACTGATAAGATAAAAATATTTAAAGCCTCCGGAGGGGAACCTTTATACGATAACAACATTATTAATTTATTGCAAAAATTTGTTAATACTGGAAATAGTAAAGAAACAGAATTGTGTTTAACTACAAATGGAATGTTGATTACAAATGATATTATAAAATTGATGAATAAATTCAAAATACAAAGACATTCATTTAGTATTGATGGGGTTGATAGTACGTATGATTATATAAGACATAAATCAAATTTTTTAACATTAGAAAAGAATTTAAAACAATGGTATAAAAATTCTACAAACCTATATGCAATAAATGTGAACTTTGTTTTGTCTGCTTTAAATTTGGGTAATATAGTCGATTTTTTAGAGTGGATCGCCTTAATGTTTCATAACAAGATTAGATGTAATGTTTTTATTTCTGAAGTAAGACCTCATGGTAGAGGAATTGATATTATAAATTTGCCAATTACTTATTTAGAAACAATACAAAAAGATATTATAGAATATAAAGATAAATTTGAACAATTTAGAACAAAAAAATATGAATATATGCATTCAAGCAAATATTTTCATTATGAGGTTGATAAATTATTGTCGTTGATCGAAAATGCAATAACGAATAATGTGTGTGATATTTCTCGTTTATATACTGAAATATCATTATTAGATGAAACGAGAAATCAAAGTTATAAAGATTTTCTGGATTCTTCTTTAATTAGCATTTTGGAAAGTTATGAACGAAAAATTAATCGATAATGTTATACGAGATTATTCTTTACGAGAGTTGCAAATTTATTCTTCTAAAATATTATCTGTGTGTGGTGCCACTAATAGTTTCATAAAACAATTTAAAGCAGATAATGACAGTCAACAATTTTATAAAAATGTAATTAAATGGTATGTAAAGAAATATCGAGAATTTCCCGAAAAAAAGCACGACCTTACCTTTGAGTTTTCATTAAATTCTGGGGGATTAGGAGATAAATTTGTCATGATTTCCAATATATTATCGACTATGGAACAGTTGAAAGCGGATTCAATTATAAATTTTTATAAAAAAATGAGGTGGAGTGAGAGTAAAGGGTGGGGCGAATTGAAGTTTAAGAATTTTTATGAGGTTATTGATTTTTTTCATTATAAAAAATCGTCATATAAGATTCACACTAATGTTATAAATGAATATAAAGATTGTGAGGATATTATTGACTTTAATTTAAAAAATAAATCATATGCACAAAATAATACATATATTTTTTCTAAACTCGGAAAATATTGGCCTATAAACTACGATAAAACTGTAAAAAAAGAAGTTATAACGTTTATGTTTTATATTAAAGATCAGAAACACGTTGGGGATAAGGAAAAATGGATCACATTAGAACAAGAAAAAATATTTAATCAATTAAAAAAATATTTAACAACCAAAAAACTTAATTTTGTTCGGTTGGAAGATGTAGATTATGCAAAAAATGTAGAATTATTGTCCAGAAGTCATTTATTAATAGCATCAGAAGGAATGTGGACTCATTTGTCCAGAGCAATGAATATCGATACCATTGCGTATACGAAAAGTCCTGCATTTATTGAAGAGTTTACTTATCAAGGTCATTTTTGTCCAGGAAATTTTGAAGAATGTTTGACTAAATTGAAAGAAAAATGTACAAACTTGATGAAATAAGACATATACATTTTGAGCCTACACAACGATGTCAAGCGGCGTGTCCTATGTGTGATAGAACAAATAATCCACACATAAAAAATGCTGAAATTTCTATTGAACAATTTAAACAGATCATCGATGTTAATTTTGCACAACAATTAAATAGTTTTCTCATGTGTGGTAATCATGGAGATCCTATGATTGCAAAAGATACACTTGACATGTATGAATGGTTGCGCTATAATAATAATGAACTACATCTTCAAATGATTACAAATGCCGGAGGACGATCAGACGATTGGTGGAAAAGACTTGCAGAACTTTTTGGTGATTATGGCAAAGTATCTTTTTCAGTAGACGGGTTGGAAGATACAAATCACTTATATCGAGTAAATGTGGATTGGAAACGAGTTGAAAACTCAATGGATGTTTTTACTCAAGCAGGAGGAAAAGGTATTTGGGTGTTTTTGATATTCGAACACAATGAGCATCAAGTGGAAGAAGCAGAACGTATGGCTAAATTATTTGGACTTGAGTTCATAAAAAAGAAAACTGGAAGATGGGTACAAAGCTATAAAGGTGATAAGATTGATAAAAAGATAACCAGTAAAGGGAATGAGATCAAACCGCCAATTAAGTCAGAACATCAGAATAAGAGTGTAAATGAATATGATAAATTGGTTAAGACTCATGGTACTTTTCAAGATTATTTAGATGATACTGATATAAAATGTAAATCGATAGATGCTAGAGAAATATACATTTCAGCAGAAGGAATTGTTACTCCTTGTTGCTGGACTGCTGGAAAATTATATAAAGCATATGAACAAATAGGAGAGAATCAAATGTGGTCTTATATAGACGATATTAAAAATATTAATGCTTTACATAAACCCCTAAATGAAATTATAGAAGGAAATTTTTTCAAAAAGATTGAACAGTCTTGGAATATAACTTCTTGTTCACAAGGAAAATCTCAAGTATGCTCTGAAAAATGTGGCACAGGATTTGATGCATTTGGAGATCAGTGGAAATGACTATACACGTATATTCTGATAGTTTTGGTGAGGACTATGGATCCGGTGCTTGGCCTGCGGAATTGGAAAAATTACAAAATCAGGAAGTGATTTGTAATGGTAAAGGGGGTACGGGTCCTAATTGGAGTTTAAGAAAATTAATTAGGCATTTAGAAGACTCTTCCGATAGACATTCTCCCCACATTAAATCTCTAGACACTATTATTGTATTATTATCAGACCAGAAAAGGATGGAATTTCCTTGGTTAGATCATGATGGATTAGCAGATGGTATTTTTTTATTAGCAGAGGATATTCACGAACCGAATACGGACGCCGGTCACACTCTATTGGCCCATTTGAAAGGCGATGATATAACCGAAGAAAATACTATTCATGGAACAGAAAATCAGTTACGATATGGTAAGTATAGATACAAAAAATATGCTCCTGAAATAAAAACAGTCGCTAATACTTTGGGACCGATGTATCTATATGAAAATGTAAAAAATATTACATTTTTACATTTGTTATCTAAACAATTTAAAAAATTTAATTTTTTAGTGTTTACATGTTTCAGTCTTGATCATCATACCTCTAAATATAAGAATTTTAATATTAAATCTACTAAGTTATTGCATGATTTGGATTTTAATTATTTGAATACACCTAATTTTTACTATGTGTCAACACCGATATCATATATGGTAGGATCATATAGTGGTTCGGAGGAAATTCTTGATAATCATATGACGGTAGAACAGAATGAAAAATTTGCATTGTTTTGTGGCGCTATTTTAAATAATAATGATCCTGATACGAGTTGGTTTGTACACAAGCCATATGATGATCCTTTTGCAGAACACCAAGGAACTGAACCCCCACCACCGACATTTATCTATGACTAATATTAAAATAAATTGTCTTAAATGGGGCACAAAATATGATTCTGACTATGTTAATAGAACGTATGGTGGATTGCTGAAACATTGTCAAATACCCTTTCATTTTGTGTGTTATACTGATGATTCTAAAGGGATATCTTCTAAAATCGAAATAAAAGATATACAAGAACTTAGACCATATGATACAAAGAGAGTTTTTACTTATGAAAAATTATTTCTTATTGATAATGATGAATATGATAAAAACTTTTGGATAGATTTAGATGTATTAGTGCATGAAGATATAACCGAATTGATAACAAGAAAACATCATAATATTACATTTATATGGAATTATTGGAATAACTATGAAGAGATAAGTTTATTTAATTATGGTCGTGGAGTGTCTTGTCATACAAACTCATCATTTGTTGCGTGGGATAAAGGAACGGCTTCCTGGCTTTTAAAATATACTAAAGAAAATTGGGAAAAAATAAAGTGGACATATAAGAGTTTAGACAAATATTTGTTTTATCAGCACCACAGAACTGGTGGATTGGATTTATGGGAAAATGGATTATTTTCAAATTATAATAAAGAAAATTATCAATTAAAAAATAAAGTGACATTATTTAATACATCGCATCTTTATAATAATAAAGGTATGAAAGAAATCAAGCATTATGAATTACACGAATCATCAGTACAGGAATTATGGAAAAGTTATTTCCCTGGGTCGTAAATCATGACAAAATTTCTATATTGTGTTGTCCTAGTTTTAAGTTTATTAAAACATTGCGGGGCCTTGATATAGAAATTGATAATATAAATTATGATATTAATTTTAGAGATATGCCAAGTGTTATGTGTAATGATTTTGTATTTGATAATGTTAAATTACATACTTGTGTATTGCATTATAATTGTGAAAAAACATATCCTGTGGGTCGAATGCATCAAGGAATTTTCATATTAAGAGGCGATGACAAAGAACATAATGGTGATTGTAATCCTATTCATTCAATTGATAAACTAATAGATGATAATGAATTGACAGAAGTTTTTGATTCATTTGAAATACAAAGTAAAAATAAAAAATATAAACATTATTGTGTATATGGAACAAATATATAATTGGCGAAAAAATAAAAATGATATAAGTCTGCATAATATTGAAATAGGTTCTTATAATGAACAAATAGGAGAACTTAATACAGAAATTGGTTTGATTAGAGAAACCATTGGAGAACATAAAGAACAGATTTCTATATGTGAAAATGATAATCGAGAAACTCCGTATTATTGGGTCAATCAATGGGTTAATAATAACTTACCTACATATTCTAATAGTTTTGAAGATTCTGTATCTCAGGGGCAATATGAATCTAAATTATGGCTTTCTCAAGAGTTGGAAAAAATACAATATTTTGATGATCTTCATATTGAGATAATAGGATCGTGGTTTGGATATCCATTGATTGAGTTATTATCAAAAAGTTTTAACATAAAGCAACTCGATTTATATGATCTCGATGAAAATTGTCATAAGATAGTTGCACAATATAAAAATCATTTTGATGAAAAGTTTAAAATTGCACAGTTTGGAGACTTTTTTGAACGTAAAGAAGTAAGAAGAAGACAATTAATAATAAACACTTCCTCAGAACATATGGCTGATATTGCTTTAATGAAAGACTGTTATAAAGATTATCCAACAAAACCTATTCTAGTAATACAATCAAATAATTATTTTGAGTTAGAAGATCATATAAATTGTGTAAAAGATGTTAATGAATTGATTGAAAAAAATCAAATTAAAGATGTTTTGTATAGAGGAAAACGATCTTTGCCGTTATATGACAGATTTATGGTAATAGGAAAATGGTAACCATTGTTCTTGTATGTACGGGAAACAAATATGATGAATGGTATATTGATAATATTCTTCATATGATCCGTGAACACGGAAAATTAAAATATGATGAAGTTCATATCATAAGAGAGGGAGAGGGTGTTGTTTTCGATAAACTGCAAATGTTTAAAAACTGTATTGATGATATAAATTATTTATATTTCGATTTAGATATAATTATTAAGGGTTCTATAGCTCATTTAATTAAAGATGACTTCACTCTTCTTACTGCTTGGTGGAGAGAGCCACTCCACACCCCTTTAAATTCTTCAATAATGTCGTGGAAAGGAGATTATTCTCACATCTATGATAAATTTTATGAAGATGAAGACTATAGCAGAGTAAAATATTGGAGAGGCATTGATGAATATATTTACAAAGAAATAGACTATAATACTTATGGAGAAGTTTGTTGGTCTTATCCGTGGAATAGATCAGAACATAATTATTCAGTTTGTTTATTCAATCATGATTTTGCTCCTGCAATGAAAACAGAAGAATGGACAAAAAAATACAGATTATTAGAAACTTCTTGACAAAAGAAGAATGTTTTGATTTTATCATAAATTATAGAAAAAAAGTTCAACCTGCTAGGGTTTTAAATAGAGAACTTTCTAGTGAAAGAAGATCGAAGGTTTGGGTTTGGGGAAACGATTCTATTATGGAAAGTAAATTTAATAGTTCTAATATGATATTTCAATTTTCAGAATATTCTAAGTTAAATTATTATCATTGGCATAACGATTCTAGTACCGCTCAATCAGATCGTAAAAGAATAGAAACATGTGTTATACCATTAAATAAAGAATATCAAGGAGGAATTTTTGAAATTAAAGATCATGATTTAATAGAATTGAATGTGGGAGACTGTCTTAGATTTGATTCAAAGTTAGATCATAGAGTTAATCCTGTATTGGAAGGAAAAAGATATTCATTAACTGCGTGGGTTGTCGAACAAAATCAAAATATACTATTGGACAGTATAGGAAAAAAAATAACATCTTTAATTGAATCAAAGAAACATGACGAATAAAACAAATGAAATAATTTTGATACATGCATATTTGTCTGATGAAGAAAGAAAATCATGTTGTCATAAATTTATAAAACAATTTAAATCTTTTGGTTATGATGTTCTGATTACAAGCCATTTACCTCTTGATAAAGATACTCAAGAATTGGCTGATTATGCAATTTATGATAAAGATAATGTCTTGGTTAATGATCCTGAATTGAAAGGATATTTAGTTCATTATGCCTATGAGTCTGACGACAAAGGCGGAATTGTTCCTATTTTTAATATTGCAAGTAGAGAATTTTTTAAAAATAATACAATATTTGCAGTTTTACGTTTATTGCTTGCTGGTGTTACATATGCAAAACTTCTTAATAAAAAAGTAATACATTTATTTGACTATGATGGATTTTTGCCATTTGATGATGAATTAATAAAAAATAGTGATATTATATTGAATCAAGGAAAACAAGCAGTATTTTATGAACGTGAGACAGAAAATTTAGATGCCGAACATTGGGGCGAAAGAAGAATTAGACATTGGCAAATTATGACATTAATTATGTCTTGTAATGTAGATTTTTTATATCGAAGATTGAATATGTATTCTGATGATCATCTTAAAACAATGATTATTCATAAAGGTATGCAAATGGGAGAAGAGTTATTAGGATATGTTCTTGGGGTGTCTTATTTAAATAAACGAGAAAATTCTTTTGAAGAAAATATTGAAATAAAAAATCTTGAAGAGACTGTTCAAAGAACGGGTTTCGAAAAACAAAAAGTTTATACTGATGCTGAATATCCTTGGATATGTCTTGCATGGTATGAACCTCAACAAGGATATAGATTTTTTGCTATGCCCCCAAAGGGAACAATTCATGTGAAAGTTTTTAGAAATAATGAGCAATATTCTGCTTTTACCTGTTCTGATTGGGGTTACCGGACAGATTTTTTTTCTGAAGAGGGACTTAAAAATATAACAATTGAGGTGAATGATGAATTTTTTAGAGAATATGATTTCACTAAACCAGAAACAAAAAAACGTATTTTAACGTGTAATATTTGGACCGATGCTCCTCAAGGATAATATAAGTATCATAATTCATACGTGTGACGAATACAGTCATTTTTGGGATGGCTGGTATACTATGTTTGATCATTTTGGATTTTTTGATTTGGGATGGCCAATATATTTTTGTAATGAAGAAATAGAATTACCCTTTCATGATCATAGAATACTTCAGATTAAAACGGGTAAGAGTAAAAAATATATGGGAACCGAAGAGCGAGATTGGTTGCCTACTTATGGAGGCCCAAAGCAAATTGATGAAGGGTGGAGTGATAGACTTATAACATCTTTAAATTCGGTTCAAACAAAGTATGTTTTATACATGCAAGAAGATCAGTGGCCATTTAAACAGATTGATGCAAACTTATTCAATAAATTACTAAATTTTACACGATTCAATGATGTGAATGGGCTGAGATTACATCGACTTACATCTTCTTATGTTTTAGATGAATATGAACAAACTAATCATTTTATACAAAACAAAAGAGTTTTAAAGGTCAAAAGAGAAGGTGGTTTTTTATTATGTCATCAACCGACTATTTGGAATAGAGAATTTTTATTGAACGTAAGTATTCCTGGTGAAGGATTTAGAGATAATGAATATGCTGGAACTGAAAGAGTCAGAGAAAAATATAAAGATCCAAAAATTTTTTTATATAATCATCATTGGTTTTTAGAAAAATCTGCTTCTGCAGGTGGTTTGTGGATTCCAGAAATTGAATGGGAATATAGAGAAGTCGCAAGAGAACGTAAAGTTTATAGGCATTTTAATATGATTAAAAAAGAAGCCGAATGAATAAAACAAAAGTATTTGCAGTTAGAGTGCGTGACAAATATGATCAAGGAGTTGAAGATTATATTAATTCAAAAATATCGAATGTTACGTGGATCAGAGAAGAATTGCCTGGAGTAGATTTACAATGGAATAAATTACGAGTCATGAATATGGATATTGATGAGCCAGTTCTTGTAATTGATATTGATACTTTTTATATTAATGACTACATCAAAGCCATCGATTATCCCATAGAAAGAGGAGAATTTTTATCTGTAAAATCTTGGTGGAGTGATACTTGGAATGAAAATTATTCAATGTGTGGAGGATTTCAAAAATATTATCCAAAAGATTGTAAATACATTTATGATGAATTCATGAGTAATATTGATTATTGGTCACAGCACTATATTATACGTAAAATAACAACAGGACCAGTCAATGGTGAACAATATTTTGTAGAAGATCAAGTAAAGAAAAAATTAAAATTAAAATATCTTCCTGAAACATGGGTAACTAGAATGTGTAATAAAAAAGACTTAAAAGAACTTGCATCAATAAATTCTATGTATCCAGGAGAATATGTTTATTTAGATGGATTTCATGATGATATCAAAATAATACATTTTAAATATGAAGATATAGATTATTCTTTTTTATCTTCTGTGACTAATTCAGCATAGGCCGCAAGTATTTCAACTAAATTATTTGCTTTTCTAATTTTGCTTCTAGCTTTTTTGTTTTCACTATTTTGAACTTCTTCTCTTTCAAAAATCTGTAATTTCCATTTAAAAATTGACTCAGAAGGAGTATCATCAAGTAGCGCATTTATATCTTCAGGAATTTTTTCTACTGGTACTGCAGATGATTCAACATTATTGACTATTAAATAGTACCAATACATTGCTTCAATGATCGAAGATGATTTTCTGATGTTTGCACGATATTCTTTATTTTCGCTATCTTGAACTGGTGGAGATTCAAATATTTCAAGTTTTGTTTGAAACAATTCTTCAGTTGAAGCATTTCTTATTGATTCCCATGTGATAGGTTTAGTATCATCAATAGTTTCTATTTTAAGATTACCATTTCTTTTATATTCTAGCCATTCTTCAAAATCAGTTTCTCTTTTTGTTATGGCGGCATGATAATCACTGGAATGCTTTTCTATTAAGGAAAATGTTTTGTAGACAGAATCATCGGGTAGGGCGTCCATTAGTGCCCTAACACAAAATGTTTCTTTTTGTGTTTCAATTATTTGCACTTCAATTGTTGGATGGGGCTTATCTACATCTTCACCTTCAGGTATTTCCCTAAAACGTATTTGGAGAGGGTTATCTGGCTCTTCAAAATTAGGAGTTTTGTAGTAAACCGAAGAAACCCTAGCTTGTTTCCAATAGCTCATCCATGTTTCGTAATCAGAGGCGAAATAGGCCTGTTCTAATCTTTCTGTCATTATGTTTCCTTCTATGGGGTTCTTAAACCAGGACTTACAAAATAGTAAGGTCCATTGTTATCTACAATAGATCCTGATGGTGTATATGTTCTTGTGTATACTCCGCCTGATGGACCACTTAATGCATCTGTGGTGCTTGCATATTTTTTATCGTAAAATGTTCCTCTATGGGTACCACTATTAGTGGTAGAAACATTATATAACGGGCAATTTCTGTAGATTGCTCTATCATAATGATCATCCCATATTTTACTTGCCGCACTAAAAAGGACACTACTTTCTAGTTGTATTTCACCATTACTTGCATCCCATCTAATATAGTTATCCGGAGTTGTGGGTTCAGTCGTATTTGCAGTTTTTAACCATAAGCGATAATCATTATAACTAGCATTGCCATAGATTGAATCCACAAAAAATGAACCTTTGTCAACCCAACCACCACTTATTCCACTTGCGGTGTTTGGAGCAGAAACGGATACCCTATAAGATCCCACTTCATCTCCAGTTTGCATTTGAGTAAGACAATGAGATGCAAGTGTGTCCAGAACATCTGCCTCGAGGACTGGTCCTATTTTTAAATTAGGACTTGTCCAATACAATATTCCCGCGGTGTTAATCACGAGGTTGTCCGGTACTCCTGTGGTATGATTTATATTTTGATAACGGGTGTATTGTGTATTAGTGATAGTAGTTTGATCACTACCAAAAGTTGTATCTGGTTCAGCACCGCCTGAGGGCGTATTATCATCTGTTTCTGTGGTAGAGCCTGATGATCTTACGCCATTATTAGCACTTCCTATTCCAGCCGATGTTCCATCGGGCTGAGTCATTCCTGTCCAACCTGGAGTAGTGTCAACTGAATTTAAAAGATAAGCATATCGTTTTCTTAAATAATAACTAAGGACTTCTAATTCGGTATCAGAAAAGTGCCGAAGATCCTTGTTTCCCGAATCCCAATATAAGTGTCTGTATTGTGTCATAAATAATCCATTGACATTAAGTTCAAAATAGTGTAAACTATATAATTGTAACAGTATATTTTGTTTATATTATATGTATTTAGCCATTCAAAAGTGTTTATGAAAATATTATATATTACTCCGCACCTATCTACGGGCGGCGCCCCCCAGTATCTTCTTAAAAAAATAGAATTATTACATGGTGATAATGATATTTATGTAATAGAATATAGTGATTACGGTCATTATAGGGTTCAAAAAGACAAAATATTAAACATTTTAAATGATCATTTAATAACTTTGTCTGATAACAAAGATGACATTCTGAAGTATTTAGATGAAATAAAACCCCACATTGTTCATTTTGAAGAAATGCCTGAATTCTTTATGGATGACAAAATAGCCGAAAAAATTTACAATAAAAAAAGAAATTATTTAATTTTTGAAACTTCTCACGATTCTTCTTTTGATCCTTCTTCAAAGAAAGTTTTACCAGATAAATTTTTATTTTGTAGTGATAATCAACTAATAAAATTTAGATCAATAGATGTTCCTGCATGTGTAATAGAATATCCTGTCGATAAAAAAATATCAGAAAAACAAAGAGATGTTGCTTTGAGAGAATTGGGTGTTGATCCTGCTTTAAAACATGTATTGAATGTTGGATTATGGACATCAAGAAAAAATCAAGCAGAAGTTATTGAGTATGCTAAACTCCTACCTGATGTCCAGTTTCATTTTGTAGGAAATCTTGCGGAAAACTTTAAAGATTACTGGGATCCCTTAACAAAAGAACTTCCTGGTAATTGTATAGTTTGGGGGGAAAAAGATGATATAGATAAATTTTATTCATGTATGGATTTATTTTTGTTTACCTCTAAAGGCAGTGGTTTTGATAAAGAAACGAATCCACTAGTAATGAAAGAGGCGTTGTCTTGGAATATGCCTGTATTAGCGCATAAAATTGATTCATATCTTGACAAATATGATGAAAAAGTTACTTGGCTTTCTGATGATTTAAATATTAATTTAATTAAATTGTCTAGAATGTTGAATATGAGTGATCACATTGTAAACTGTTCGATGGGCGGAGCAACGCCCGCAGAAGCAACAAGAATAACTTTTCATTTTTTAAATTTATATGAAAGTTTTCATGAGAAATTGTTATGTATATATGAAATAGATACTGGATTGTTATGTTACAGATCACACATTCTCACGAATTCAATGTGGTGTCAGCCGCATTGTGGAGCAGATGTTATAAATGGGTTAACGGTAAAAATATTTGATGCTCCTAAAGACTATTATTCTAATTTAAATGATGTAAATTTATTAGACAATCATCATCTTTTATATGAAAAATCGTTTCCACTTAAAACTGAAGTAGATATTAAAGTTCTCGGAGAAAGAAAAAAGTTTCATGGAATAGCAGATGATCCTTCTTCTTGGTATACTCTTTATGAAACTTTGATATTGAATTATTATGACAAATTAAATTTGATAGAAGGAGATACCGTAATTGATATTGGTGGACATTATGGATTTTTTGCTCTGTATGCTTTAAATAAAGGGGCTTCACATATTCATACGATTGAGCCCACTAAAACAACTTTTGATGTTTTATCTAAAAATTTGGCAGAATATAAAAATGTTAAAAAATATAATTTAGCAATTTCCGCTGATAATACACCTAAAGCGTTTATTACTATCGGTGCTAGTTCTTGTAATTCTTTTTATGAAACTTATAATAATAATGCGTCTAATAAAGAAAATCATGGTGTAAGAAAAAAAGAAATTGTTAATTGTATTACACTTGAAAACTTTATGAAAAATAATAATATTGATAGAATAGATGCATTAAAGATAGATTGTGAAGGGGCGGAGTGGGACATATTTCCGGCTGTTTCCGATGATTTTTTTAAATATAAGTTGAGAAAACTTTCTATGGAAGCACATCCATGTGGCACGGATGAACATGGTGTTGATTATATGAAAGGCAAAGCAAATGATTTTATAGCAAGATTAGAAGGTCTTGGTTATCAAGTAATTGCTGATGTTCAAGTAACAGATAAAGGGGAGTTGGGAAATTTGTGGGCAACAAGACCTCCACCAAAAATAAAAATAGTTCATATGCTTGTTGATCCAAATGGAGAAAGAGAAAAAGAATCGATAAGACATCTTGAAAAATTATCCGAATATTCGGGTTGGAAATATGTACAAATGGTAAATCCTTTATATAAAGATTTACCGCCAAAAGATACATGTGCTAGACCAGATGATGTACAAATCAAACCCGGTGAATATAAATTAACACCTACACATTATGGTAATTATTCTGCACATAGAGATGCTATAAATGAGCATTTAAATGAAGAATTTGATGCAGTTTTGTTTTGTGAATGTGATGCTATTTTTATAAAACCAGTGCATGAAGTCCATAGAGCAATTATGGATCGACTGGATGATATAAATCAGTATGATCTGTATTATATGTCTTTTGGAAAAAGAATTCCTGATTGGAATCACGAAGATCATGCATATTTTGGCACAACAGATAGAATGTCTGAAGCACATTGTTATTTAATTTCTACAGAGAAAAAGAGAAGAACCTATTTTAGAAAAAAATTAAAAAGCACAAAGTGGGACACATATGACCTGTGGTTGAATAATAATATCTTTCCAGATAAGAAATGTGGCATAGTAAAATCTCCTATTTCAATTCAATGTTCTGGAGAGTCATATCTAGATAATTCTTTCAAAGATGGAACTACTTTATTAACAGATGGCGATATAGAAATAAATCATGAAGAGTTTTAAACTGTCTCTTGTGACTTCCTGTTATAATGCTGAGACTTATTTAGAAGAATTGGCGGGTTCTGTTTTTTATCAAAATTATGATCATTGGGAATGGATTCTCGCTGATGATTTTTCCGTTGATAATACTCGCTCGATAATGGAAAAATTAAAAAGAGCAGATAATAGAATAAGAATAGTAGAGCCTAAACATAAGAAAGAAATTTGGTGGAATCCACAAATTCATGCGGTTGGTGATATTGTATGTCATTTAGATGCTGATGATGCAATTTTACCAGGAACATTTGAAAAAATAATTCATTATTTTAACTTGTTTCCAGAAGCAGTCTTGCTTCATTTTAATGCAAACAAATATCATAATGACCTGCCTAAAACTTCCGATAATCTCTTTGATAATTTTAAAGACAATGTATACATGTCAAGAGATAATAATTCTTTTTTAGAAGGATTTGAAAAGTTATGGCCTCAACGATCAAACATTTTTGGATATTTAAGAATATTTAAAAACTTACCATCATTACATTTTCCAGAACATGAAGATGGAGATGCTTGTTTATCAAATGATGGACAGTGGCTTTTGCACTTAGAAAGATATGGAAAATGGTTAACAATACCCAGAACGACATATCTTGCAAGAGAACACGGAGAGTGTGAAAATTTTAGAAATTGGAATCCTCGAGGTGAAGCACAATTAGTTATAAATGAAAAAGAGGAAAGAAACAATTTTATTTTAGAATATCCTAGAAATATTAAGTATTTTGATGATATCTATGATTTAGCAGAATCCACTTATTTAAGCAAATTAAATTATGAAACAGAAAGAAAACTTATAAGTTTTTTGAATTTTGATTATACCCAAGAACAAATATCAAAAGTAAGGCATTTATTTTTCGACCATGATATAGTTTTTGATAAGCATTTGAAAAACATTTCTTACTTTTTTGTTAAAATAAATTTAAAAGATACTCCACAAACAATATCAACCATTATATCTAAATTACCTGTAGCGAATTATGAGTTAAGTTTTTTTTCAGATAATATACATTTACATGAAAACAATCGTACACAGTCTAATAATATTGAAGACATAAAAGAAGTTATTGCATCAGATGGTCGAGGTGTTTTTTGGTATACACAAGATAATCGAATACATTTTGTTTCTACTGTTCAACGAATAACAGAAGCACCTGAAGTTATTTTGTCTACTCAGAATGTACATGTTTATGATGCACAAGAGAAAAAAGAAGAAGATACTAATTTAAAAATAATGCAAGTACACGTTGGTTGTGGTCTTGATATTCCACCCAAAGGATATGGAGGATTAGAAGAAGTCATATATCAGTATATGAGAGTAGCAAGGGGCAGAGGACATGAAGTAAGTTTAAAATGGTTAGACGACATAACACAAAGTGATTTAGAAAAATATGATGTGTTTCATAATCATACTGGTGGTTTTTATGATTTGTTGAAAGATAGATGTATACCTTATATTTTTACGATGCATGATGCTTTTGTTAAAATACACGGAAAAGATTCTCATTATTATATGACAAATAATCAAACTATAAAGAATTCCTTGTTCAGTTTAATACCGTCTGAAGATATGATAGATTATTTTTTATATCCAGAAAAATTGAGAAGATTGCACCACGGTGTAGATACAAATTATTTTTTTCCACAAGAAAATAAAAAAGATATACGATTAATTTGTGTGGGAGGAGGAGATGAGAGAAAAGGGTTTCATTTAGCAGTTCTAGCGGCGAAAAAATTGGGACTCCCTATAACAATTGTTGGCCCAGACTCAGTACATGAAGATTATAATAAGAAATTTTATGATATTGTAAATGATAGTAAAAAACACATAACTGCAAATCCACCCCAAGACTTGTCAATTACTGGAAAAGGAAATCCAATTGATATACATCTTGCTGGTAATGTAGAAAAAGATGAATTGAGAAAATTATTAAATGAACATCATGTGATGATTCATCCAGCATCTTTAGAGACTGGTCAGCCCTGTCTTGCTGTTCTTGAAGCAATGGCGTGTGGACTACCTGTAGTAGGAACAATGCAAGATGACATATTCGTAAAAGGATTTTCAATATGTACAAGAGATGTTGATGTCATTGTAGAAAAAGTCAAAGAAGTTTTAGATAATTATGATGAATATTCTAAAAATGCAAGAGAGTTTGCAAAAGAAAGAGATTGGGAAAATATTTTTGACGAATTAGAAAAATATTATTATGAAGCAAAAGAGTTAAAATATACCAAGCCGTTTGACATGAAGGACCGGTTAATGTTTGCATATCAGAACACTGGTAATGTTTTTGACTTAAACATGAAAAAAAATCCTTATTTAAAGGTGACTGGTCCTATTTCTGCAACTTATAAAATTAATTTTATTGATAAAGACACCGATACTGTTCATTATTCTAATGTTATTTCTACTGGAGGATGGGTTGCTTGCGGTCTTGATTATTATATAAATTGGAGGGTTGAAGCAATAAATATCGAAACAGAAAAAATAGAATTTGAGTATGAACAAGACCTTACAAATAAAAATGTT
>Ga0209090_10000090_pt1 | contig 52189 bp, 66 predicted proteins | sample ArcticOcean_MG_C_9_FD_187432 | JGI IMG/M metagenome (GOLD analysis project Ga0209090, IMG submission 187432) | Marine microbial communities from western Arctic Ocean - ArcticOcean_MG_CB2_152 (SPAdes) (version 2) | ecosystem: Environmental > Aquatic > Marine > Oceanic | place: Arctic Ocean... | reverse complement strand
TTTTACGCCTATTTTCTTTACCTCTTACCGACTTTAATTTATCAACCTCTTTATCTAATTTATTTTGTAAATATCTAATCAAACCAACGACATGACTATTAACATTTCCGATTGGTTTGCCTTCTCTTATTTTAAAATTAGCAAACGCCTTAATCTGTGTGTTTAAGTATTTATCATCTTTTATACCGTCTAGCAGTTTTTTATTAAGATTTCTAAATAATCTGCCAGCCACCGAAAGCACATTAAAATATTTTTCAGTTTCTTCTTGAGTAAAAGATGCTATTCCGTCCATTTTTTCATATTCAGCATCTTTAAACCATACATCTGATGTTTGTGTAAAGTTATTAACATTTACATCAAATGAAGCATTCATCTGATTTACTTTTTCACCAGTATATTTTGTATGCCAAACAATACCCAAGTTTGAAGCATTTATCTTTTTTCCTAATTCACTTCTTAATTTAATTGCATATGTTATAACATTTGGTGTAAAAATAATGTGCGATTCACCATCTATATTATGTAACGTTTTGGGTTTTGCAAGACTATATAATAAATCTCCTTGATAAACACCGTCCATTCCAATATCTTTAAGATATTTCAAAGACTCTTTTAAGTCAATACGTAAGCTACCTTCATGGTGATTATCGACATCTTCATCTGAAAAATTTAATTTAGGTACTTTTGCAAATGCACCATGCTTAGTTGCTACAAAAAAGTTTCCAGATTCAGGATCTATTCCCGCCACAATTGCTGGCGCTCCATCCCATTTGGTTGTTATTTTAATTTTCTTAGAAGAGGAGCCCTTTAACGTTGATCCTAATGAGCTTAAATAGGTGATTGCTTTTTTCACGCCATCAAAACCGCTGTTTAAAACTTCATCTTCTATATGCTCAAGATGCTTATTAGCACCTTGGGATTCTACCAAAAAATCTTTAAATGTTATCATTTCCCTCTAAAGCACTAATATAAACATAAATAGTCATAACTATTTATAATATTATCTAAACGAGGATTGCTTAAAGGGAGGAGAGGAATCGTTCATTTTTCCATGGTTTATCTCTCCATGTGCCAAAATCTCTATCACATGCATCCACAAGTCCTGGAAAGGAAACAATAAGTTTTACTAGGTGGAATAACTCATCGCCAGAATGCGCCCCTTTATTTGAGACTATACACAACCAGGTGAGTTTTCCATAGTGTTCATGGTACGTTGATTTCCAGACACCGAAAGGATCTCTACTCAATAATAACTTTAGAGCCAAATCATGTTTAACCATATATTCTGCAGTATTTACATTTGTCGGATCCTCAATGATTGTTTCTCTCATTTCAACATGTACTTTTTGTTCAGCACACCCTTCAAGACATTCACCTGTTTTGGTGTCTTGAGGACATCCACTTGGATTAAGACACTTTTGAACATTTTTTACGCCTTCTGTAATAACTGTTTTACTCTCCCATTCTGGCTTTGGAAGATCAGAAATAATTTCAGTAACCTTTACCTTAGGAATTACTGCTTTTACAATTACAGGTTTGAAAAGTTGTAATCTTACTTCTTCATTTTCTTGACTAATTACAACCATTTTTTTACCGCCAAGAGTTATGACAGTACCAAATGGCAGTCCCACTTTTTCACTAATTTTATTAACAGGAGTTGTCGCCACAACTGGATAAGGGGCGCAGGAACTTGAAAACATTACTACTATGAATGACAATATTATCAACATAAATCTATACATAATTAATCTCTTTTGGGGTGGGGATAACAGGCAAGAGGAATTTCCAACCTTCACTTATATTATCTCAAATATAGGAAGGAGAGTCAAGCTAATTAAAGGTAAATTCCGAAAAATCTTTCTTTTTTTTCTTTTTTCTATCGTTTATTTCAACATCAAATACTGGGGGATCATCATCTTTTTTAACCCAAGGTTCTTTCTTTTTCTTTGGTGCATTTCTTGAAACAAGATCACTTTGAGCAGATTCCTCAAGATCATATAATTTCATTTTTGCTCTATCAATTCCAATCACAAATCTTTTATGTCTGCCAGGGTCACTATAACGATTTTTCAACTGTTTAATTAAAATTTGATCGAGTTCTTCCAATTCTTCGGTACTAATCAAAGCAAACATAAAATCCGCAGTTGCTGGTAACCCAAATGATTCAGAAGTATCTTCAAGACCAAAATCTGTATCTGTAAATCCCGATCTAGTTGTTTGTGTGGCGGAACAAATAGGAAGATTATTTTCAACTGCAAGACCACGAAGTTCCTCTGCTATCGATTTAACATAATTATACGAATTTACAGAATTACCATACTTCATTCTTGCTGAGGACATAATATTTAAATAATCTACAAATATAATCTCAGGAACAAATTTTCTTTTTAATTTTAATTCATTCAATAAATTTTTAAAATGGTTTACATTCGCAGAAGCGGGTGGGTATTCTTTGACAATCAATCTGCCGGCTGTTGTCTTTTTAATCCTATTCATTTTTTTATCAAATACATCTTTAGGAATATCATGTAAATCATCTATCGTAATATTCATTAAATTCGCATCAATTCTTTCTGCAATTTTTTCTTCTGCCATTTCAAGAGTAATATATAAAACATTTAAACCTTTAGATATTGAAGCGGCCGCTTGATGACACATGAATAACGATTTTCCTACACCTACACCAGCAAGAGTAATATTCAAAGTTTTTTTAGATAAACCTCCATTAGTTATTTTATTGAAATAATCTAAATCAAAAGCTACTTTTTCTTCAACCCTATGATAACTTTCAAATCGTTCATCCGAGTCTTCAATATAGTCATGGCCAATATTAGGATCAAAACAAATCGCAAGAGCATCAGATAAAATTTGTGGGATAGCCCCTTTGTCTTTTTCTGTATCTTTTTGATTATCGATGATACCAATCGATTCAAGTACTGCATTATAAATTGCCTTATCTTGACAAAATTTTTCAGTAGTTTCAAGCAACCAGTCGATTTCTGAGTCTTCTTTACTACCGAAATATTCTGTAACTTTTGTAGAAACATTATTAAATTGATCTTCAGAAAGTTTTGTATTATTTCCGACTTCTATAATTAATGCTTCTTTGGTTGGGAGAACATTAAACTTGTTTACATAATTTTCTATTTCTTCAAAAAGAAATCGATCATCATGATCTGAAAAATATTCTGTTTTTATATAGGGTAAAGATTTCCTGGTATATTCATCATTGAATATCAGGTTCTTCAATATTGTGTCCTCGATCCTTATCGTTTTCATGTGTATCTAAATCTATATTTTCTTGAATTACTTCTATTAAAATTTCACCTATTAATTTTTCAAATTCTACACCTTCAGTATCAGCATATGATTTTTTTCTAATATCTTCAGGTATTTCTAGTATATCATATTCGAACCGATATTTCAACTCTTCAGCATCTTTCTCTGGGTCTATTAAACCGAATCGATTATACTTATAAATTACTTCTTTAAATTTTCCTTTGGTAATGCAAAAAGCAAATTTATCATCCTCTTCATTCTGAGGATTCTTCACCATTTTGTACCACTTCTTCATTGCTGGTTTCTGTTTTTGTTGTTCCATATAAAAATTTCTCTTGACAATATTTGTCTATTTTTAACATTATTTCTTCAGTAAAATGTTTTTCGGGATTTTGCATAATTGCCTTACCAAATAATTTTGTACCATCTGGAAGTTCATATCTCGTTGATACTTTGGTAAAAATACCAGCTTCTTCAGCAAGTTCTAACATACCATGCCAACGATCTAATCCTTTATTATAAGTCACTAATGCATCAACCATTTTATTTTCTACTGTCAGTCTAGACTTATGATTTTTACAATGTATGATATTACCTATTACTTCAGTTCCCTCTTTTTCTTTTCTTTTTGAAAGAAATACAATATTGCTTGAAGCATAATAAAGACCAGTACCGCCACCCATAATTTGTTGCGGAAACATCACACCGATTTGGCTATATGTATGATTTGTAATCAATACAGGGACTTTTGCTTTACTTGCTTTGAGCGTTAACACTCTAAAGGTTCCCTTTACAAGTGCGGCTCTTGTCATATCTTTTGTCTCTTTACCATCAGTAATATCACCCACTTCTTTCGAAGTAGATAACATACCAAGACTATCAAGACATATCATCAAAGGCACTCTATCTTCACTAGCAAGATGTTTATCAAGAACCTTTGTAACTTGATGTGCAAACTCTTGAATTGTAGCAACTGGTAACATAACCATGCGAGAAGTGTCTATTTCTCGTTGTTCAATCATCTGTTTAGTTATAGCAGATTCAGACTCAAAATAAAGAACACCGCCAGTAGGATTGTCCTCCAAAAACTGTTTGACAATACCCAGTACAAAGAATGTTTTCCCAGTTGCACTTTCTCCAGCAAATGCTGTAATTTTGTTTGAGGCCAAGCCTCCATATATGGACCCACTAAGTAAAGCATTAAAAGCATAACTGCCAGTATCAATGAAAGATTCGACATCCCCTGCCTCAACACCGTCAGAAACCAATCCAGCATATTCATTGCCTATCTCCTTAATTATTTCTTTCAAAAAACTCATTATATCTCCTTAAATAAAAAAATTTTCAAGTGTACTTCTCTTTTCATAGTCCCATCCAACACAGTTTAATATAGTTTTTAATGGTTCTAAAAAAGATTTTTCAAATTGCATTTTATAATTTATATATTCATGTAATCCAAATTCTGCGGGCAATACTGTTCCCATACTAATTACAGTATCCCCTACAGGGTTTGGTTCTTTAAGATATGAAAATTTAATCTTTTCACCCTCTTGAATGATTTGATATTTTTTTGTAAGTTTGTGATCTTTCAATAACTTATTATGTATAATAGTCCCCTTTACATGTATAGGCGTACCCTTTTTATATAAAAGCACACTATCACTATATTTCCCAATTCCATTAACGGACCTCGGAAATGCAATATCTTCTGGAGGAAGTGCTTGAAAAGATTCTTTAAATGTTTCAATAAAATTAATCATTTCTTCTTCAGTTCCCTCTATCAATATCTTAAATGAATCATGAAGTTTTTCTCTACACACAGCAGGAGTTGAAGATTTAACTGATTCTAAACCCATTACTTTTAATTTGGGCTTTGCATATTGTACACCTTCACTATTATGAACATTCATAATATAATGTTTCTTACCAGTCCAAATTGCTTTGTCAGCAAGAACCTCTCTAGACATATTCATTTTTTGTTCAAATGAATTCATATATTCATGCAATTTAGCAAATGAATCATTTATACAGTCTTGCAGTTTTGTCTGGCATACTTTATCTAAAAATTTAATGATTTTTTCTTTATCGCTTGTATCAGTAAAAACAGATTTAACCAATTTATCTAAACAAATATAAATCGAATCAGTATCAGCGGCTATAATATAATCTTTATCAACTGTTTTTAAAAGTTTATTTAAATAGATATTTACACTTTTTTCAACCCATCTAATAGAAAGTTGACCACCAGTTGTAATAGCCGTTGCATTTCTTTCATCATAAAATCTAAAATATTGATTACCTAAAGCACCATAAGCAGAATTAAGTTGTATCTTTCTTGCCATCTGCATATTATTCAATCTTGAAACTTCTTTAACAAGGCGCAACCGATCCATGCCATCTGTTTCTTGTTCTAATAATTGTTCTGATTTAAGCATGTCTTTTTTAAATTTCTTCCTTTCTGCATACATTCTCTCCATCATTTCTGGTAAAAATCCTTGAAAGTCATTCGTAAAATGAAACCCATTAGCGCCTATACAGATATCCTCAGTTTTAGCATAATCGGTAATGATTTCTTGATCTAAAAGTTTATCAACTGATAGAGATTTTTGAGGAAAGTCTGTAAGTAGTGTTTCTGGAGAAATATTATATTGCATGATTAAATGTGGATATAGACTATCCAAATCAAAACTGGCAACCCATTCATACATTCCTGGAATAGGCTCCTTCACAAAGGCACCTTCATAGGGTCTATCTTTTATTGTATTCTTTTTAGGAGGAAGCTGTATGCCTTTGCTTCTTAATTCATTATAAATCAGAGTATCCCACATTCTAACCTGTGTATATACATCTGTATAATTAACTTTAGCATCATATGATAATACAATCGCCATCTCGATTAGTTTCATTTTATCTTCTAATCGATTTATAAGTTCTACATCTTTTACGTTATATTCTATAAATTTTTGATGATCTTCTTTCCAAAGATTATGTAAAGAACCATATTCAGAATAGTCTAATTTTCTCTCATTCAATTCAACATGAGCAATATGATTTAAGGCATAAGATTCTTGATTCTTATAAGTAAATTTTTTATAAAGATCAATGTAATCAAGAGTCGCAACGCCCATAATTTCATATGCTTGTTGCTGTTTTGATCCCCCAAAAGCCATTATAGTTCTTTCACTTACAAACCGCCATGGTGATAAATCAGCAGAAAGAGACTCTTCAAATAACAAATTTATTCTATTCACAAGATATGGTATATCAAAAAACTTAATATTCCAACCTGTAACAACATCTATATCTTGTTTGGTCCAAAATGAAAGAAATTCTTGAAGTAAATGTAATTCGTTGTCACATTTAAAATATACAATATCATTTCTATGTTTTTCATAAGAACCGCAACCGAAAACATAATATGTATTATTGATTGAAACAGTAATTGCAGTAACCGGTTCTGGTGCAGTTTCAGGATTAGGAAAACCGTTTTCTGAACCAGTTTCTATATCAATATTAGCAGTTATTATTTTACTTAAATCATATGTAATTTGGTCGGGAAAATTATCTGCAATAAAAGTATAGTGATAATTAGTATTTCCATAAATTTGAAAATTATCAATACCATCGTATTTTTTTATAAAATCTCTAGTTTCTCTAATATTGCCGCATTCAACAGGAGCAAGATATTTTCCTTCAAGAGTTTTATATTCTGTGGGCTTTGGTGAGTTAATGAATAGGGTTGGATTATAATCTAATTTTTCTTTAAAGTGATTGCCAGCGGAGTCTATTCCCCTATAATAGATTTTGCCGCCCCAATTTTGAACATTTGTATAAAAGGTCATACATCAAATTTTATAATAAAGTTTTTATGGCTTCCAGGGTAAATATTTTCCTTTTGTGTTTTTATTAATTATTATAGAACTTTTACGATTTGTTCCATCTTGTTTATAAGAACAATGAACCCAACCACTATTGGGATCACCTTTTGGATCAAAATATTCTAAAATAAGCTGATCATAATCAAGATTATTATAACACCATGTTGCTAGGTCATAATTAGACAGTCCATTAATTTCAAAATCTGCGGCCTGGCCTTTTGCATGTTGAGATTTTGCGGAACTTCCTACTGCTAAACACAATTTAACTGATCTATATCCAGAATTAATTCTCACAGATTTTCCAAAATGATCTCTGACAGGTTGCAAAATGTTATTGCATACATTTGTAAGATTTATTGCTTCTTCTAAACCAGGAGTGTTGTCTATATTTTTTCTAATGGCTGTATCTGAAAAGGTCATTTCTTTGAAGGAGAAATTTTTGGTAAGTTTCATTGTATTTAATCCTATAAAAAAAGGAGGCCACAATCATGACCTCCTCTATCGTTAATTTAGTTGTAATTGGTTATACAACTTTGTGATCAACTACTTTCACACCATCATCAATAATATCAATTTTACGAGGTCTTTTTTCCTCAGGTATAACCCGCTCTAGCTTAACTTGAAGCAAGCCATTAAATAACTCTGCACCCGTTATAATGACATCATCAGCGAGATTAAATTTCCGGGTAAAGACTCGTTTGGCGATTCCATGATGTAGGTAGCTTTCATCACTTTCATCTGTTTTTGGCACGGATTTTATTGTAAGTGTGCCGGCTGTGAGTTCTAAGTCTAGGTCGTCTTTCGTAAATCCTGCTAAGGCAAGTTCGATTACATAATCGCAATCATTCACTTTCCGGATGTTATAGGGGGGATAAGTGCCCGAACCTCCCGAATTATAAGCATCATCAAATAGACGATTAAAAAAAGAGTCAAACCCTACTGAAGTAGATAGTTGGCGATTGAGGTCTTCTATAGATTTTGGTACTAAATACATATTGTCTCCTATATTAGCGAGATTAATTATATTCCTCCGCATAAGCCAGAGGATGTTGCTACGTGCAACGGATGAGATGCTTTTGCACTCTCATAAGAACTATTATACTCTTATATATATGATTTGTCAAGGGTCATTTGCTTCATTTGATTATAAACTTTTTCTAGTTTTTCTGATCCATCATATTTAAATTCATCATATTTTCCGTCTTTTTCAACCCAAGAATAAAAAGAATATAATGCTTTAAAAGGTGTTGGAGAAATTCTACAATGACTCTGTTCGGCACCATTATAGCAAAGACTTGTTCCTGTTTGTGTTATAAAATCTTCTTCTTCAATGTGTATTTTCCAAGGCTCTCCATGATGACAATGAGATACAGTAATTTCACATGCCTCTCTGTCTCTATGGGCAGTTAATTTGCTTTCTGGAAAATACATTCTCGTATAACAAAAAGTGGGTATTAGTTCTTTATTTACAATTTTTGAAACATGAGGTGTAATTTTTAAATGAAAAATCATCGACAAATAATCACCATAAAAATCATATCCTGTATAATTCAAAGGGTAATTCCGAAATGGATCACTTTTTAAAGATGATGCTTTTTTCATTGCATGTTCAATTTTTTGAGAAAAATAAGTATAAATTAAATCATCATCTATTACATCTTTTAAATCAATAATCATTGTCCAGTAGATCCAAATCCACCATCTCTATCTGTTTTTTGTTTTGGTCGGACAGGTAAAATATCAATCTCAAAATTTTCTGTTCTACGCAATTCTGCCTGTACAATTCTATCACCATGATCAATTTGAATAGAAGTTTCTGATACATTTCTCATGATACAATTACATTCTTCTACATAATCTTCATCAATAATCCCCGCATTGTTTGCAGTAATTAAGCCTTTTTTCAACGCATTACCTGAACGAGGATGAACTTTAATATAACAGCCCACAGGAATATCAAAAATTATACCCGTAGGAATTAAATATCTCCAACTAGGTAACATCAGCAAACAATTATTTTTTATGAGAACTTCTTTTTTATGATTAAATTGATTGTATGCTAGTACTTTTGTATGTGATTTAAGATATGCTTTCAGGTCAAAGCAAGCCGATTTTCTAGTTGCTAATGAGGGTATTTCAACATCATCATGTAAACAGAAAATTCCTAGTTTTTGTAGAAATTCTATCGAATCATTCATTACGATTTTTTGCCAATATTATACTTCGGAGTTAGTGTCCATTCTTCTTTTTCTGAAAAAGATAGAATTTTTAATTGATTTAAGGGTAAAATTGGGTCTTTTGTTTTTTCTTCATCTACTAACTTAACAAGACTCCACTCCTCTAAAAGATTTGAAATCGTGTTTCTTCTAGCAATATCGGTATCTGAAAAATTATAAGGTTTACCGTCAAGAGCAAATAGTTCTTTAAAGTGTACTATATAATATTTACCTTGTTTGTGTAAAATGTGGCAAGATTGATAAAGAGTTTTTTCTTTTCTACTAGCAACACCAATACGGGTTAGTGTTTCTTTTACTTTTAGAAAATCATCAGGTTCTTTTAAAGTGATCTCTACCATTTCGCCGATATCATACATCATTTTTACCTTTCACCGCCTGTATTTAATTTTTCTTTAATTTGATTAAGCTCTTTCGTGGAATGCAAAGATAGCACTTCTTTAGCTCTTTGTACATTATATCCATAATATTCTACGATCACTTTTATGTTTTCGTCTTCCTCGGCTTTCATCCACTTAGGAAAACGTTTGTTTCGTCTGACTGTATTTATTAAATAATCAAATTGAAGTTTCTTATCAGTATTAGGTCGAATATTCATTTCATTTGCATAAAGTACTGTATCCATTGTAAAAGATAGTCCCTTATTGACAATGAAAGGCAAGTATTGTTTTTCAACCTGATGATCAGTATCATCGATCATCAGGTTCTTTTTACCATAATTAATATCGTTTAAAAAATCAAAAGGAGTCATGGTTTTTTTAGTTTTAATGGTAATGCTGGTTGCGAATACATTGCATCAACATTAACAGGAAAAAGTTTTAATGTTACGTCCACTTTTTTAAATTTTTGTTTTCGTATAATAGTTAAGGTAACTTTATCGCCTATATTATGCTTGTATATTTCATCTGAAAACTCTAATCCACTATTAGTCAGTTTATCATTAATTGCAATAATAGTATCAAATCCTTTTAGACCACCCTTAGAAAGATTTTTATCTGGTCTTACAAATATTCCAAACGTATTGGGAACATATTTTTGTTTAAGTTCAGGAAACTCTTTTATTATTTTATTTCTCTGTTTTACCTGAAGCAATTGCATGATCATAATACCAATTGCTGGCCTATCAACTCTTCCATTAATTAACATAGAATCGAGAGAGTTCTTTACTATATCACCCCTAATAGCTAAAGCAATTCCTGCATTTTCAGAAATTTTAGAAACAATTAAAGCATTGATTCCTACAATTTCTCCTCGCATATTCATGAGAGGACCACCTGAATTTCCTTTATTTATGGATGCATCAGTTTGAAGTGCTTTGATAAATGGATGTCTTGCATATCTTTCATTACTAGAAATAATTCCTTTAGTTACAGTCCATGTCATACCCATAGGATGACCCAATGCAAAAACATCTGTTCCTGATTGTAAATTTTCTGTATCTTCTGCAAATTCAAGATGAGGAATTGGAGTTTCTTTTCCTATAACTTTAAGTAGTGCCAAATCTGCAAGCGGATCAACTCCTATCACATTTACTTCATAAATTCCCCAATCATCTTTATCATTATAAAATAATCTTATATAATTTTGATTATGTACACAATGAAAATTAGTAATAACATGACCAATAGTATCAATAACTACTCCAGAACACAAGCCACTTTTCTTGAGATCGGTTTCTGGGTCAATATTCGGGTTCGTGGACAGCAATACTACTGACTGCTGTACTCTTTCAATAACTGATTCGAATACATTTTTATTTTCTGTAGCTGATATGTTACTTGACACACATGAAAAAATAACAAAAAAACATATCAAGATATAATACTTGACGTTTTTCATTTTTTTATCCTTGAAAAATTAGTTCTGGTACTTCTTCTAATTCTTTTTGTTGATCTGATTTTATTTGTGGTTCTGTTATAGTTTTATTGTCTTCTAGTAATTCTGTTGTAAAAAAAGATGATAGAGTTTTTTTATCTCTAACGCATTCCATTGCTCTGGTCATAAAAAGAGTTCCAGCCCATTCTGGATTGTAAACCATTTTTTTATATTCTTCTCTTGAGAATTCATTTCTTATTCTATCCATAACGCAAAAACAATGTTCTATCATTTGCCTTTGAGATTGATAATTTGGCATTCGACCAATAAGAGACGGATTACTTAATACAATCCACTTTATAGTGCCTTCATAGCAAACATTTGTTGTATCATATATTAAACCCGTATTCCATTCCGTTTTGTTGTCCTCAGCTTCTAGTCGTAATGTCCATGCTAACATTATACCAACAAAAAGTATAACAGTCCAAAGTAATATTTGTAATTTATTTTTCATCAGTAGTCTCTTAAATAAACTGACATTCTACCATTACTTCTACAAGACATGCGACTAAATTTAATTCATGATCTGCCGCAAATGCAGATTTATATTGGGAGTCTGCTAAAATTAATACTAATTGAGGTATCGAACTTGTCTGTACGTACTTTTCTGCAATATCATATATCTTTCTGTAAACTTTTTGTGGATCATTATCTAAATTATTAACAACCCATTTCCGTACCTCATTGAATTTTTTATCTTTCATGTATTTCATAAGTTCAGGCAAATCTAACTCTGAAACTTGGGACAGAATACCAGAATCTATGTTTCCATATTTAGAATATTTTTGGAGTTCGTTTAATACTCGGCGATAATCGGGAAAGTGTTTCATCAACACTTCTGCGACCACTTTCTTATCATAATCTACTTCTTCTTGATCTAGGATGGTATAGAGCCTTTTTCCGAAATTCGATCCAACATTTAACTTCTCTTCTTTATTTATCTTAAAGTCAATGGTCTGGCATCGAGAATGTAGAGGTTCGATAATTCGATTAACATAATTACATGTCATTATAAATGAACAATGTTTTTCGAATTCCTCTATAAAGGATCTTAAGGCAGGTTGGGTAGATTGAGGATTTAAATAATCTGCTTCGTCAAGTATAACAACTTTTCGTCCACCATCAAAACTGACAGTTGATGCATACCCCCGAATTTTAGTACGTAAAACATCAATACCAGATTCTTCAGAACCATTTATCATAAGAAAATCACACCCCACTTCATTACAAAGTGCTTTCGCCACGGTCGTTTTACCCATACCAGGACCGCCAGAAAGAATCATATTAGGAATACGGCCTTCTAATGATATCTGTTTAAAAAGCGTTTTTATTCTATCAGGAAGTACACATTCTTCAATTGTTTTGGGTCTATATTTTTCAACCCATAAAAAAGATTCACCAAACATTTATTAACCATAATATAAATTAATCTTCATACGTAGAATTTGCAAGTTCAATAGCAACAAAATATTCTATAACACTATCTGAACTTATAAATTGTGATAGTCCTTTACTTGATAAAGAAACGTTATAATTTTTAGACATTAATTTTGTAATATTTTCAAATTTGAAAATAAATTTGAAATTTTTGTCAGTTTCACCAACTACTTGTTCAGAAGAAGTTTCATTAGTTTGAGAATCTAATGCTGTAATAGTTATATCAGTACCATTACCTATAATGCCTATTTCAGGCAATGAAAGAACACTGGCCTGTTTGATTGAAAAATCTAAAGCATTTGAGTCAAGAACAAAACTGACATCTTCGGTAGGAAGATGTATATTTTTTCCTTCTGGGGGTCTTACCACAAGTTCTGGATCACACATCCAATATTTAACATTTCTTTGATTTTTCTTATCCTCAATAAGAATATATTTTTCTTCAAATTCTACTTCAGGATATTCAAACAAAGAATAAGAACCGAGCATTCTTGTTATGTCATATATACCAAAATTCCTTGGTATTTCTTCTATAATATTTGCTTTTGCTAAAATTGCTTTAGTGGGAGCAACTGTTCTAATATTTTTTCCTTTTTCAAAGAAAATACCACTATTAATATTAGCAAAATTTTTCAAAACTGAAACGGTTTGATCACTTAATTTCATAATAATACTCCATATTTAATTGTTTATCACTTAATTTCATAATAATACTCCATATTTAATTGTTTAATTGTCATTTTTTATTCTTTGATTTTTTCTTTTTATCTCTTAAAGATTTTCTTCTTTCTTGCCTAGTTGATTTCTTCTCTTCAATCTGCTCAATATTATGTACTGCTTCTGCTTCTTCAGTAACTTTTATTCTAGCCGCTCTTAATTTTTGAGACTGCTCCATATGAGCCTTAGCAAGCTCGTTGGAAGAATCTATTCTACCAAGATCAGCCATTGTGCCATCGAACACATATGTTCCAATATGACCAAGTTTCATCCAAGGACAAAGATAAATGTCTATGCCAATATGTCTTGATAATTGGCAAAATGCATAATCTTCTGAAAGATATCTATCGGACTTATTTGATGTACCCATTGGCATATATTGTTCATTATCAATAACTGTATCAAAATATGCATGAATGTATCGATCCCCCGAAAATTGTTCAGAACGATTGTGATCTGGTTTATAATGAAATTGAGGATATGCATCTTTCCATTTAGTAAAAACATCCCTTTGAACCATCATAAATCCAGTTCCAATTTCTAAAACTTTTACTGGTTCATTTATTTTTAATTCCTTAGTTCCTTGAACTGGATTGAACACAAAATCGCCTACAAATTTCTGTAATTCTGTTGGGTCTTTATCAGCAACTCCAGCATCGACTGCTTGTACAATTTTTTCCCAAGCAATACATTTCTTTCCATAGGGACCACCAATAATAGGATGTTCATCATCACATAATGCGGCAAGAGACAAAACATCCCTTGGATCAAAATGAATATCAGCATCAATAAACAGCAAATGAGTAAAGCCTTCTGCTCTAATAAATTCATCAACTAAATAATTTCTTGCTCTAGTAATAAGGGATTCATTAAATATGAAAAAGAATTTACATTCTACTCCATAATTCGCACACATTGTTGCAAGATCAATACATGCTTTTGTATACATGCCAGCACATTGACCTGCAAACATGGGCGTTGCAACAAAAATTTTCTTTTTTCTTAATTCTTCAACTTTAATTTCAACTTGCATTATATCTCCATGATACAGTAATAGAGGATAAGAATTTATTCCCTATCCTCTATTTATAACTGTCAATTAAAAGGGTGTTTCTGTATCCTCTTCTTCATTAGATGCATTCTCTTCTTCAAGAGTGGTTTCTCCGTCTTCAGCAGGAGTTTCCCCAGGAACAGTAACATCAGCATCAACTTTGCTGTATAAATCAAGAAACGCAGATTTAGTTTCTTCATCAAAACGATTAACACACATCTGAATTGATTTCATTTTATCACCAAAAATAGCGTATGCATTACAAATATGAACTAGTCGGCGAGTAGCAATAATTTCGTCAACACCACCATCGTAAAATGTTTTACGAATAATGTCCGCCCAGTTTGTAAGTTTATCAACAAACTCTTCATTTTCACAACCAAGAGAAACAAGAACTGCATTGAGAATTTTTTTCTCAACTGAAATACTCGGATAATCTTGTTCCATAGTAATTGCAAATCTTTCAAGAAATGCTTCATTAAGAATATTTGTTCCGATAAATCGTCCATCATCAGAACCTTTTCCTTTAGTATTTGCAGTAGCAAAAACATTAAAACCTCGAACGGGACGAATCCATTGATTTATCTTTTTAATGAAAATACCTTTACCTTCAAGAACAGGTTGCAAACACATAATTTTATTTGATGCAAGATCGACTTCATCAAGAAGCAGAATAGCACCTCGTTTCATTGCTTGAATAACTGGACCATCTTGCCAAACAGTTTCCCCATCTTTCAAAAGATAGTGACCAAGCAAATCATCTTCATCAGTTTCAATAGTAACGTTAACACGAAACATTTCACGATTAAGTTTTGCACAAACTTGTTCAACCATGAATGTTTTACCATTACCAGAAAGACCAGTCACAAAAGTTGGATAAAAAATTCTCGATTTGACAATCTGTTCGACATCTTTACAATGTCCAAATCTAACAAAATGAGAATCCCGATCTGGAACAAATGATTCGGTTTGTGCGGGAAATGGAATCACATTAGACTCCCTAGTTTCTTCAGAATTTTCTTGTTCTCTAGCAACTGTTTGAGCTAAGGCTCCTTTCACAGAACCATCAATGTTGGGTACTCGATATACACCTCGGCTAACTTTATATACATCATTCTTCTGCAACCAGGCAGTACTTACTCCGAGTTGTCTACCAATTGCTTTCAATTGTGGTCGTTCAATTTCATCGACATAACCTGCTTCGATAATGGCTTGAACAAGAGCTTTTTGATTCACATTCATATGTTCTCCATAATATAAGTTAATAAAAAATGAAAGATGAGAGTTAATGAATTCACCGTCACTAAATTACACCGTTGCAGGCACCAGAACATTTCCCTAAGGAAACCATTTGTGGATTCGATAATCCCTCACCTTTCACTACTATTATATCGAATCCACGCCTATTTGTCAAGACATTTCTCGGTTTACTCCCAGATTTTTTATCATGACTCATGCAACCATTTCTGCAAAACTTTTCAAAACAATTCTATTAGTAAGTTTGCGTTTATTGAAATTTTTAAATGCTTTAGTCAATTGACTTTTTGAAGCATCTTCTTTAACAACAAAGTCTTCATTATCAACATTCAAATCTTGACCATCTTTAATGTAATATAATTTATCATAACCAAGATAATTTGAAGCAACATATGATTTTTCTTTTCTCCACATTCTCATAAGTTCATGGGGATCTGGAGCACCTTTTGTTCCAAAAGAAATATCACGACTTAGATGATTGAATCTTTTTCCAATTAAATAAAATCCCAGAATATTGACACCCAATCGATCTTTCAAAACATTATAAAGAACAGAGGTAGAATGTCCTCTTGAATATTTTCGATTAGTATAAGTCTTTTTAGTGATTGGATCAACATAAAATGTAGTGTTCTTATTCGAGGAATAATGTTCTGTTTTCAAATCACCATCTGCATCTGACTTCCAATAATTACTATTCATATGTGAATCACCGTCAGTAAGAAAAACTGAATTTACAATTTGCACACGATTTTTCTTTTGAAATTCAGGAATTACTTCTAATGCCGCAATAATTGTTGCATCAAGAGGCGTTCCTCCTAACTCAAAAAAACGAGGAATTTGAATCCTGTCATATTGAAAAGCATACGCATAATTATAATCATATTTAAACTTCAACATCATCATAGTTTGCATAGCATAATTTAACTCTGAAGTTGACATTGTATTACTGAAAAGATTCATTAAGGTTAACTTGGAACTAGAACAAATATGTCCTTCTTTCTTAAAGAAAACTTTTTCTGCTTTTTGTTGATCATGACAATTATCAATTTCTTCTGCTCTACTTGAAATACTACGATCAGTAAAAGCGTATACTTCAAACGGAATATTTACTTTTTTACAAAACAAAACTAAATTCAAAAGCTGATCAATAGTACCCGCCATGTTTGAATGCATAGACCCAGACCAGTCAATGAATAAGACAAGACCATGATTTTTACCAGAAGCAATTGTTGCAACTTTTTTGAAAAGATTATCATTATATTTGTAAGAATGAATAGAAGACATATCAAGCAAACCAGTCTTTGAAATACTGGTTCTCTTATATTCGTCTGCTCTTTTTCTCATTTCAAATTCTTTAACCAAATAATCTACTGTATTAGAATTCTTGCTTTTGAATTCCTTTACCATAGATTTTGCTTTTTCAAATATATCTTGAGAATCGTCATTTCTTGTAACTTTTTCAGAAGAATAATGTTCCCGAGTCAGTCTGTACAATTCTTTGTGAGGAAGCATTATTTCATCTAAATTGGCTTTAGGAATCGTTACATATTCATAAATTTTATCAGATTCTTCATTTAAATCTTTTACTGATTCTGCCCATGCTTCATCAGTAAATGCTCTCGGATCTAGTGGAGAAAAATCTTTATCATTCGATACCCCACCTTCAATACCAGAAGTTATGTAACTATCATTTTCTTCTGTTTCTTCACTCTTAGAATCATTGTCAGAAGAGGCATCAGAAGAATCATCAGATTTATCTGTAGAAGAATCTTCCTCTTCACCACTCATTCCAGAATTAGCATCATCACTCTCTTCCTCTTCTTCCATCCAATCAAGCGGAGAATCCCCCATCATGTCAGGCATTTCTTCACATTCTGCATTATCAAAATCACCAAATGGCATTGAAGAAAGATCCTGAAAATCAGTTTGACTTTCATTTTCTTTTGAATATTCAAAAAGTCTTACAGTAATATCATAAATTTTATCAAAAGTTTCTGCATCATCAATTTCAGTAACAAAACTTCTTTCTGTTTCATCAAAATCAATATAAGCAGAAGCACCGATTTTATAGTGCAAATTAATTCTATCAATTAAATTTAAACCATTCAGATCAACACCTTTTGTAGCAAAAAAGTTTTCTGATACAAGTTGGCGGTAACCTTCAATCATCGGCTTTGAACCTCCTGGATATTTTCTTTTTATCTTTCTTTCAATTCTAGCATCTTCTACTACATTGAGATAAGATTTGAATCCAGGTCCCTTCTCACCTTTTTCAGTATGTAATCCTTTTAGAGGAGTCCAGAGTGCATGTCCAACTTCATGGAGTACCATCAAATCATAAATCGAACCACTCATATACTTGAAAATTGGTAAACGAATGACTCGATTTTTTACATCAAAAGATGCAGTTTGATAATTTCCGTGTTCTACACTAATGTTCTCAGAAGCAAGAAGTTTAGCTAGAATAGACTTTGTAGACTGTATATCATTCATATAAGATCCTTTTTGATTGTTTTTAACCTTCACTTATATGGTATCAAATCCTGGAAAGAGTGTCAAGACATTTCTTGGTTATTTTTGGATTAATGAATCTCTCCAATCAAAACCGTCCGTAGGAAGCGTATATACTTGCATGACATGGCCTTCTTTGACATCCCACATATCATCAACACACTTTGGCTTGTTTGCATAACAAAACCATTGATGATTCCAATCCATGGCCGCAAAATTCATGTTATATTTTGTAAGTTTATCAACTATTTGTTTTTTGATATTATTTTCCATAATTATTTTTTGTTATAGGGTTTTAGTACATTTATGTATATACTATTTGCAATTTCTGTCATCATTTTTGGAGCCACCATACGACCTAATCTTTCTGCCTGTTGATCATAATCTCCAGTCAAAATAAAATCTTCTGGTACTCCCATTAACCGTTTAAATTCTACTATAGTTGGTTTTCTATTTTCAGCATAATGAAAAACACCAGATAATCCTTTTTTCTGACCTTGTTGTGTTAAAGTCGGAGAAGGAAGATTCGGTGCTGGTCGAATCATATTAAAACATGATCCCTTTGGATTAAATTTATGAAATTGTTTATCTGAAGGTTTAAGCGGTTTTACTGGATTGAAAGGTAAAAAACTTAAAAATTTCTTTTGAAATGATCCCTCAACATAATCTAAAAGCATTTTTACTTCTTCTGGATCGTTTTCAATATCTTCAAATGCCTCCTTCATAGAAACATGCTTTGAAACTGTTTTGGAAGGAAAAATGCCATTTATATTCATAAAATTAAGACCAATTTTAGATGCAACATCTTTTCTCACACATATAAAAATTGTTCTTTCTCTTGCTTGAGGTGTTCCAAAATCAGCGGCATTCAAAACTTGATACGAAACTTCATAACCTATTCGTTCAAAATCATTAATAAATTCTAAAAGTTTCTTCTTCGATTCTCCGAAAGTTATTCCTTTTACATTTTCTGCTACAATAACTTTTGGCTGAATTCCTTTAGCAATACGTATATATTCTAAAAATAAATCTTCAATTCCTTCTTGTACTTTATTTGAATATTTTTTGATTCCCTCTTTTATTTTCTTTTCACCAGTTTGTATTACTCCACCAGTCTCAAAATCTATTTCTGATTGTGTAGTGTCATCTACATAACCCACCCAACCTTTATTTCGTTTTCCAGAAAGTGAAAACGCAGAACAAGGAGGAGATCCATCAAGTAAATCTAATTCACCAACTTTAATTCCAGCCATTTCTAAAAAATCATCTGATGTATATTTTTTAATATCATCTACTAAAACTTTTGTGTCGGGAAAGTTTGCTTTATATGTCTCAATTGCTTCTTCAACAAATTCATTTATTAAAAGTATATTTGCACCAGCAAGTCTATAACCCGTAGAACTACCTCCGCCACCAGCAAAACAACTTATGACATTAAACAGTTTCTCAGACGATTTTTCTTTAACCTCTTTTGTATAATATTTTTGATAATTCATGCAAAAAATCCTTCTATGCTTGTACTTGTAGTTTTCCAATCTCTGACTAAATCCATTATTCTACTTCTATTATAGATGTTAATTTCTTTATTGTCAAGGAGTTTTTCAAAATAATTTGGTATTCCTGCGGCCAACTGTAAATTCAGATGATTTCTTCTCTTTATTTCTAGCAATTCAGGAAAGGCATTAAATAATGGCGCTTTTTGATATGGTTTATTAAAAAAATTCCAATCATACTCTATCATCCAGTCCCAGACCTTCTTATCGATGTATGGAGCAACTAAAGTAGAATCTATAGTTTCTGCTAATAACATTTGTTGTTTCACTCCTACAGGGTTTCCTGGGGTGAATTTTTGAGATTCTTCATCAAGTTTACCAAAATAATCATTTCTAAAAACATCAAACAATTCTTTAGTGTGTTTATAATGAATATTTGCACGTTTACTTACTCCATAATAACCATCAGCGGCCCATCCTGTTAAAATGTATTTTTCTTTTATATGTGGATAAACATATAAAAAAGGAAATGTACATTCTACATGAGTTTTCTTTTTACATTCATATTTTTTAATCAAAGTAAAAAAATCATTTTCAATATTATCAACTGGAACATCTATAAGTTTAAAATTCCAACCAAAATGATCACATGCTTTTTTTGCATAGATACTATCCTCAGAATCTTTTCCATCAACCCGAAACGTATAGCAATTTAGGGTTTTATTTAATCTATGCGCCGCGATGGCAACTGTCAAACTATCTGTACCACCAGACATTAATACCGCAACGGTTTGATCGGGTGCTTCTTGATCAATAATGTCCGTAATAATTTTATCAATCACGAAAACCTTCGCCTTTTAAAAGATGTTGACAACGATGCCAAAAAACTCCCCACATTAACTCAGGTAACGAATCTGCAGTATAATCACCAACATCTTTAATTACTAGTTTATATTTTGCCATTTTTAGTTTTTCTTAAAAGGGTTTTCATTTTTTTTCTTGCTTGTTGCATATGAATTTGACCGGCTCTATCAAAAAACGTATAGCCATTTAAATGGTCATATTCATGCAATATAATTCTTGCAGAAAGACCAATAAAATTTCCATTATATTCTTCACCATCTCTATCTCTCCAATTAATAGAAACCCCGCTTGGTCTTGTTACCTTAGGAAACAAGCCAAACCAAGTAAGACACCCCTCTTTCATCAAAGTTGTTTCTTCTGTCGCTTCTATAACTTTAGGATTAAACATAATCAAAGGCTCACCTTCGTGTAACATTGCAAATGCTCTACAATTAATGCCTATTTGATTAGAAGAAAGACCCAGTCCTTCATGATGAGCCATATTTTCAAGTAATATCTCTTCTAGTTCTTGAGCATTTAATGCGTGTAATATTTTTTCATCATCAAAATATGTTACTTTATTAGACTCAAAATCAAATTCATCTAATTTAGTTTCTATTAAAGGATGCACTCCATCTACGAGTTCTAAAATCATTGTACTATTCTACTAAAATTTTTAATTTTCTCAAATTTAATTATGTGTTTAAATTTATCATAAAGTATTTCACCTTTATGGCTTATCACAAATACATTTGAATCACTACCGAGAGAATGAATTATTTTAAGAAAATCACTTGTTCCGTCTTCATCAAGCGAACTATCAAATACTTCATCTAATATAAGTAAATTTGTACTCATACTATTTTTCAATTTAGCAATCGCTCTCCACGTAAAGAGCAGAGCCAAATCAATACGCATTTTTTCACCTTCACTAAATGAAGCATATGTGAATATATCACGAAATCTCGATTTGATTGTTTCACTAAAACTTTCGTCTAAATTAAATGAAATATAAAAATCCATTAGTGCCAAATACTTATTAATCAACTTATTCATAATTGGTAAGTATTTTTTAATAATCAGGGTTTTAATGCCACTATCTTTAAGCAAAACACTTGCAGTATCATATACAGATTGCAAATTACTATATTGTTCTTTTAATAACAAAAACTTTTTTTGTTCTGCTCTTAATTCTTTTAATTTTATAGAAGCATCTGAAACATCTGCGCCTTTTTCATTTAATTGTTTTATTTCTTCATTTATCTTTTCAATATATTGATTAATAGCAAATATTGAAGCATTATGCTTTGTTACAGTACTTTGAATTTCTGAAATGTTTTTTTGAGTAAGTTGCATTTCAGAAATTAAGTCAAGAGATGCACCTACTTCTTTTCCAATCTTACCAATTGCTGTATTTAATTTTGTCTTCTTATCTTCCTTTAAATGTATTTCACAAGTTCTATGCTCATCATCAATCGTTTGTTTACAGGTAGGGCAATCAGTATTTTCATTATAAAATTCTATTTCTTTTTCAAGTTTTTTTAAATTTTTTTCAATCTCATCTTGATATTTTTCTAGTTTTTGATGTTTACCCTGTACTTTATCAAAATCGTAAATAAGTTTTTGAAGAGTTGAAATATCTTTGTCACAAACTACAATCTGTGAATTATATTCTTCTATTTGTATATTAGATTCTTTGATATTTTTTTGATTACCAGCAATTAATTGTTTATTGCTTTTTTTCATTTTTGAAATATAATCTTCTTGCAACTCTAAAGCATTTTCAGTTTTTGAAAAATTCAATTCATTTTGATATTGTTCATTTTTCAAATCGGAAACCTTACCTTTCAACAATAAATTCATAGTAGAAAATACTTGAATACCTAGCAAATCTTCAATGATTATTCTACGATCATTTGATTTAAGTTGCATAAAGGGAATAAAAGATGTACTGCCGAGAACCACAATCTGAGTAAATGATTTATAATTTAATTTGAGGATATTCTTTTCAAGATGTTCTTGATAATCTCTTGCTTTTGAATCTTGATTTATCATTTTTCCGTCAACTTCAATCTCAAATAGATTTGGTTTGATGCCTCTACGAACAAGATAATTTTTTTTACCAATTGTAAATTCTGTTTCAATAAGACAATTTCTATCATTAATTGAATTAATGAGTTGCGCCTTATTAATATTTCGAAATGCTTTTCCAAACAAACTAAAAGTAAGAGCATCTAGTATAGTAGATTTACCAGACCCGTTTTCTCCAACTATTAAAGTTGTTGAATTTCGTTTTAAATCAATTTCAATAAAATTTTGACCCGTGGAAAGAACATTTTTCCATCGAATTCTATGAAAGTTTATCATAGTTTGATTTTAATATTTCTATTATTTCTGTTTGGCAAGAAAGTACTTTAGCGTATGCTATATCCCTGTTGCTGTGGTATCCGTGTTTATTGGTCTTGATGTATTCTTTTTCTAAAACGGCTAATTTATCAAGGTTAGTCTTCAGCAAGAAATTGAGGTGTTGATCCATCTTCAAAATTATATTCTGAATTTTTTAATTCTTTTTTAAAAATATCATTAATATGTGTATTAAGAGACACATTTCTTTTATGTGCATCCAATGCTAATTTTATAAGAATTTCATTATCTAAATTTAATTCTATTTCTTTTGTTTCTTTTTTAGGCCGCGATTTCATAGTCTAATGCTTCATTATAGAGTGTTCTTATTAAAGTGTCAAGTTCTTTCTTATCTTTTTGTATGTTTAATGTATCTATATAATTACTTAAAATGGTGAGAGTGTCTTCAGCTTCATCAATAACTGAATCATCATTTTCAAATTCAAGATCAATATTTTCCACAACTGATATATCCACTGCTTCTACTTTATATAATTCATCTAACATTGTATCAAACCAATACGGGTTTTGTTTTTGTACAACTATAACTTTGACAATAGATCCTGTATATTTTTCATAATTTTTTTCTTTAATCGTTTCAAACGTTTCTTTAGTGTCATCATAATAAATTTTATGAAACATATGATAAGGATTTTGAATAAATTCTAATTCTCTTGTTTTAGTATCAAAAATATGAAACCCTCTTGCATCATTATAATCAGACCAAGTTATTTCATAAGGATTGCCAAGGTAAGTAATGCTTCCCTGCGTAGACTTATGATGAAAATGTCCACTATATACTAAATCAAATTTAGAAAAAGTATTCATATCAACACCATAATCACATACCTGATTATGATTCATTAGAAAACCACTAATTTCAAGATGACCCATCATAATTTGTGAAGATGATTTTTTAATAGCATCCATACATTCTGTATAATTATCTGAAGTAATCCAGGGCATCATTATTATTTTAGTACCATCAAAATCGACTTCTCTGGGGCTTGAATACACCCAAGGTTCATAAAGACCATCTGGTGTAGTAAATAATTCGGTCATTGAATTTATATCATTGGTATTCTTATAGAAAATATCATGATTTCCAATTATGAAATGAGTATCAACACCCATTTTCCATAATCGTTCTACAAAATTTTCTCTTAAATCATTGGCAGTTTTAAAATTGATGTATTTTCTTCTGTCAACAACATCACCTAAATGAATCAATGTTTTAATATTGCGTTCCTCGAGAAGAGGAAAAAAAATATTATCATAAAATTTACGAAAATAATTAGAGAATATCACATTGTCATTTCTTGCTCCCCAATGAGTATCCGTGATTAATGCTATTTTCATACGTAAACTGTTCCTATGTTAGAAATAATATTATCTTTTTTATCGTCAACCGGTTCGTCTTCTTTTTTCTTTCTTTTTGCAAATCTTTTTTCTTCAAAATCTTCTATGAATTTAGCTATAGCTAGTCTAGAATCAGCAGATCCTATTAAATTTAAATATTCTTTACTATCATCAGGACTGCTATCTATATGATCGTTCAAATAAGATAGTCTATCCATTTCTTTATATTTAATATATAAATTCTTTTTTTCTTTTTGAATTCTTCTAACAAAAGCCCAATAAATTATTTGAGTAAAATATGCAAATGGGTTTTGTGATTTTTCTGGATTAAAATTATTAACATATTGAAGACAGTTTTCTATACCATCAGAAATCATGTCATCTTTAAATGCATAATTTATAAAATTAGGTCTAAAAGAAAGTCTTTGTGCTATAAGTAAAAAACACTCTCCCACATAATCTGGAACAGGGGGTGTTTCTACATTTTCTTTTTCTGCATCGCTGATTTTTTCTTTATACTCAATCATGGCTTCAAGAAAATGTGCATTATTTATATAATTGGCCATTATGCCTCCTTGTTAAATGTCTTAATAGTATAATATATTATAATAACATGAATATGTGCCGTTTGTCAAGGCATTTATCTAAAAAATTAAGAATTTATTGGAACAGTTATAATAGTGTATTCAAATTGTTCTTCATTATAAAGTTTTATTCTTTCTACAAAATGTTTTAAGGTATAGTTTTTATAACTTTTATAAGAAAAATCATCCGATATATCGTATAACGTGGCTATTTCTTTCGACTCATTTTTTCTAAGTCCTCTTCCTATGCTTTGTAAATTTCTTACTCTTGATTTAGAAGGAGAAGCAAAAATGACATTATGTAAATTAATGATATTGATGCCAGTAGAAAAGGTGCCGTAACTCGCAACAATGATGGCATTTGTTTCGTTTTCAACGATTCCTCGAATATCTTCTCTATCAGTTGTTTCTGTTCCGCCATATACGAAAAAGATTTTTCTTCCATCTTTAGCCTTTTCTTTTATAAGATCATAAATTATTCTTCCGTGCTTTTCTACCATTTGAAATAGCACCAAAGTATTATTGGTTAAACTTATTGCAAGATTTCGAATAAATCTATTTCTTCCTTCATTCGAAACAATAACGTTGAGTTCTTCTTTATAATTATACGATTTGACCTGTTGACACAATTTTTCAGGATATTGTAAAACTAAACACTTAATCTGAAATGGAGATAATGTATTTTTGTCTATTAACTCTTTTGTGGTTGTTACTGTGTGTGTTTTTCCAAACAATCCCTCTAAAACTAATTTATGAGTTAATGTTCCATCCAAAGTTCCTGTTGTTCCAAATTTATATTTTGTTTTAATTGTTTTTTCCATTATTGATGTGAGTGATTTTGCTTTAAAAAGATGTGCTTCATCGCCCAAAATAAAATCAAACTCAGCATAATAATTAATGGTCATTTTATATAAAGATTGCCAAGTAGAAATATAGATCGGTTCAGATGACACTTTATCTTTTCCTGCATAAATTTGATGAACGTTTTCTGAAACATCCCAATTATCTGTTTTGGAATAATCTGCAAAATCACTCTTCATCTGTGCAACTAAAGATGTTGTAGGAACTACTATTAATGCTTTAAAATTTGGAAGTTTTTGTTGATAATATCTTAAAAGAAGATATATTATGAAAGATTTGCCCGAGGCTGTAGGAGAGAGAAGCAAGCATCTTTCATGATTTATTGCATATAAAAAGGCATCAATCTGATAGTCTCTAGCCTGAAGATTCAGTACAAGACTTTTGACAAATCTTTCATAATCTTTTTTGTTATATTTATTTAAACTTCTAGGAAAACTTTTATATTCTATTTTATATTGTCTTTCTTTTGTAAATCTAAGCAAATGATCTAATAGTCCAATGTACAATTCTTTTGATCTTAAATTATAAAGTCTAATTTTTCCATCCCACATTTTATTTTTAAAAGACGGCATAAACTTATAACCGGGAATAAAAAAAGTAAAGTATTCACTTATCTCTTGCTCAATGCCTGGTTCTGCCTGAACCAACATGTGTACTTCATTTTTCTTATCAATAGATATTTCATCAATCATTTCTTAACCAGACTTTTGAAGCCGCCCAAATGTTATCAGGAAATATCCAAACTTCAGTAAAAATTTCTCCAACTGCTCTTGCAACATTTCCCCAATTATAATCATGTCCCATAATTAAACCGTCTTCTTGTACTATTGGTGTCCAGCAATTTATATCAGTTTTAACACTTTCATAACTATGATCACCATCTATGAAAACAAAATCAATCGATTCTTTATCAAATTGTTTTGATGCATTATCTGATCTATCTATGATCAGTTCAAGATTTGGAAATTTAAGGGCTTCTTTTAATACCTGTTTTTTAAGCACAGCTAAAGATTCATCATTATATTCTTCATTTATGCGTTGTTCATATAATGTATTGTCTGGTTGTACTTTATAAGGATCGACACCGTACATTTTTAGTTTTTTATTTCCCTTATCCAACAAACTAAACATGTTTTCGCCGTTATTCACTCCTATCTCTACACCTATTTTATAATTAAACTGAATACATTGAATGTTTATTACTTCCCATCTTGGCCAAGAAGAAGGATACGCAAATTGGGCGCCTGTTGCTATTAAATCTTTTGGGCTAGGATTATTTTTCATTTTAACAACTTAGCCCATTTTTTAATAATTACATCAGGATCAAATTTTTTCATATCGACTGATGTTTTTCTTTTTTCAATATCTACAGTCCAATCATAAACATCATCTATAGTTGTATTTTTTCTTATAAACATGTTATTTTCATCTGTCAATATTTCTTCAGCCGCATCTGATTCGTGTGTTATTACGGGTACTCCTAATTTATTTGCTTCAAGATAAACAAGACCAAATGTTTCTTGAGGCATTCCAACTCTAAAAAGACAAGCGGCATTTGCTAGACTTTTTAAAACAGCTTCATAATTTAATTCTCCTAAAAAGTGAATAGGATAATTATTTTTATTAACTTCTTCAATTAAATCTGTAAATATCTTAACATCTCTTTTTTGTCTTTGAGGGGGACAACAAACATAAAAAGGTCTTTTCATTCCCTTATCATAAAGAGCAACATAAACCATCAATGCTTCTTTAAACCCCTTACCAAAAGCACTCATCCAAAAAAGATAATCTCCTCTTTTGCTCTTTGGCTTCTGTTTATCTATGCCCTTGGGAAACATATAATGAATAGTTTGATCACCTTTTACTTTTTTACCTTTATTATGAACATAATTTTTAAGTGCATCTGATAAAAATAATCTAGGAACTTCTTCATGACAAGTTGTCCAATTATGCAACCAAATATAATTTTTATCTCCACTATTATTTTCTAAAGGCGACAATGCTTTAATATGGGGGTTAAACATTTGATAATACTTCCAAGTATTACCAGTATATCCAATATGATTGCAATTTATTCTTACTCTTGATCTAGCATAAAAATGTCTATAAACATTTAAATGTTTTACGCCATTTATTATTCGATCACTTCCATCTGCGTGAGAATGTACTAATCCAACATTAAAATTTTCACTAGCAAGTTTTTCCGCAACTGTTAAAACTTGTCTTTCAGTTCCACCCATTGCTCCACCATCAATTTCAAATAATTGGGGAGAAATAATCAAATAATCATAACTCATTATGCTCCTGAAGTAAATTTTCTCCAATCAATTATATTCTTGATCAAAAAATTTCTATTGACAACTGTTTTTATAATTGATTCTAAATAATTTATTTTTTCTTTTTGATATTCGATTTTTTCTTGCATATCGATCATGTCTTTATCAGAATTTAAAAATCTATCCAAATCTAATTTATTTCTAGATTTAATATCTAATTCAAATGGCTCCCAATTCATACTATCTAAGGTATTTTTATCAAGTTTACCTGTATAATAAAGCCATTTCAATTTAGACAGTTCTTTCTTCCTCGACTCAAATTTTACGAGTCTTAGTTTCTCTTCTGAAAAAATTTTAAAATATTTGTTGTGAAGTTCTGGTATTCTTTTTGATTCTGTGTCTAATTGTACATCATCTAAAACACAGTCACTGGTCCATAATTCTTGTATGTTTTCTAATTTCATTATACCTCATAATCAATGTTCTCCAATAATTCTTTCTATTTTATATGTAGAATATGCAAATGTAGCATCTGAAGCAACAACTTCTGAATCAGCAACATCAGAAGACATTTCTATATCTGTTAAGTCTACAGGAAACAAATCTGTGAATTTTGCAACATACTGCATATTTTTATTACTTGTAAGAATTGATAACGTGCCATCAGAATATAATTCTCCCTTAGGATTAGGCACATTTGCTTCTGCAAGTTTTCTATATTGTTCTTGATCCTCAGGATAAGTAATTCCTTTTATCCAATCATAAACTTCTAACCAATTTTTCAATTCTTCGTCTATTATAAATCTAACACGTAATTCATTATATTGTACTTTATCGCCCGCAATAGGAATATCCCTAAACGGATTTGTAATCAAAGTTTGACCTGCTGATAAACCTGGCAAATTACACGATTGACAGAAAAAATTCACATGTGGAATTTTATCAATCATAAATTTAAATCCCGTGGGTATAAAATAATTTAAATTTTTTGGTTGCTTGCTAGATTCTGCCATAGTTCATCTTCCGATACGTTTGGTATATTTTCTAATGATTGATCTTGATCGATAACTCTTTTAATTATAAGATCATCATGTATATTTAGTAAGTAATAGAAACCGTCTATAAATTCCTCTATCATATTATTAGATGCTCCTTCTGATGGATATCCATCAGTACCATCATACATATTGTCTCTTTCACCAAATATATCAAAACCTATTAAATATTTTGTTTCTTTAGGATAATAATGATGTGACAATCTTATAGCTTGTATACCTGCACTTAATCCCCAACCATCATCTTTCCAAGGAGTATGCATTATTTGACTTTTTTCTTTTGTCCAAGTTATGTAATTATGATCTCCCCATCCAGTATAAATGAATTCATAACCAGTTGGTTCATTTTCATATAATATAGCTTCATCAGAAACCTGCATCGAATCTCTAAGTTCTCCTGGAAGAGTATTCATATTGCTAATAATAACCTTATTGTTTAAAGAATAATCACTATCAAGAATTTCATGAGTGCAATGAGGATCTATTGTTAAAAGAAAATCAGGCGCAAAATCACGATATAAAGCATTACATCCAAAAGTCCATGCTTTTTCTTTAATTTTATATAAATCCATATGCTGTCTGGATTTCCCATTTCCTATTATAACTACTGCCACGTTATCTCTTCCATAAATTGTTCCGTTGTTATATTATCAATATTTTCAATTTTTGTATCATCATCTATAACTCTTGTTAATCTTATTTTTGGACAAAAATGATCCTTCAACAAATAAAACAATCCAATTCTTTCATCTTCCGCCATATGAAATTCTTCATTGGATGTTATTCCCTCCTTAAACATTGTTGGATAATTAGGAGAACCCTCATAAATATTTTTTCTATCACCGAATAAGTCAAAACCTATCATATATATTTGATCTTCTGGATGAAAATGATATGCCAATCTAATGCTCTCCCATCCAGAATTTACTGGATATATCTTCTCGAAAGGCACTAAAGAAACTTTATGTCCTTTGGGTGTTTTTTTCAGTATATCCTGTATATTACCATATCCATATTCAGTTGTATAAACTTTATTTTCTTTAGAATATCCAGACTCAATTATTTCTTCAAGCATCATTGGATCACATGTAAGGAGTATGTCTGGAGTAAAATCACGATAAAGACCATTACTTCCATATATTGTACCGTATTTCTTCAAAAATTGCAAGTCTATTTTTTGTCTTGACTCGCCATTACCTATACAAAAAATCATGCTTTTTTATAAATTTCACGTTCTATGTTTTTAATACCATGTGTATACGAATATACAACATGAACTTCAATATTTTCTTTTATTGTTTCAGCTATTTTATTTCTCCACCAATCTTTCGATTTTAATGTACAATGAGCATTTTCACCATTTGGTAAAATTTGACTGGCAGGATACATTGCTATATTTAAATAAGTACATTTATTTGATAATGTAAAAATTTCTTTTAAAGTGTAATTTATTTCTTTTTCTGGAACATGTTCTAAAACATCTGTACAAATAACACAATCAAAATTGCCAGATGGCAAAAGACCCCATTTTGGTATTGCAGGATCATAAAGCCCCATCTTATCAAGTCCCCATGATAAATGAATCCTATCTTCTATGTAATGTTTTGCATTTCCACATCCATAATCCAATGCGGTTTTTGATTTTGTAGTTTTTATTAATTTTTTGATATTGTCTAAATGAAGCGTAAGGGAATTGCCAGGATAAGGAGGAAGTTGTTTATATAAATCAATTTTAGAATGCATAATGTCTCCAAAAACAAAAAAGGAGAAGGTTTAACCCTTCTCCTTTATGTATAATCTAAATTTTCAGAGAAAATTACATTAAGTTATTTACTCTTACAATTCTGTAATACTCGTTACCTGCGGCACCAGCATTATCTGCACTAATATCAGCACTACCTGAGCTTGTGCTATCTGAGGCTCCAGTTGCAAATGGATTTCTTACAAGACCATAACGAGTCTTAAATCCAATTTTTGGCTGGAAAGTGCTTGTGTCAACTGCACGTACCATTTGCAATGGAACGTATGGGCAGTAGAACATACCAGCATCATATGAAGATGATCCTTTGTATCCAACTACAAAGTAATTAGCATCATTTGTTACTGCATATGGATCAACATAAACACGATAGCGCCCGTTAAGTACACCAACAAAAGTGTTTCCTGAATCATCAGGATTAAGATTGTTGCTGTCAAGAGCAGGAGCGTAATCAAGAACTCCAGCCATTTGAAGTGCGGAAGCAACATCTGAAGAGGTCATAAGGATATTACCTTTTCCTCTACGTGTCTTCTTCGCAATCTCATTGGCTTCTCTCTCTATCTGGAACATGAGACCTTTAAACTTCTCTACGGACCAGCGACCATTTGAGTCTGTGTCAAGATCAAAGATACCTGACTGTGTGGTGTTATTTTGGGCACCAACTTTGGCTTCTCTGTAAATCTTGCGAATAACTTCACGGTTAATTTCTGCAAGAATCTCAGCGGAAAGAATATTGCTGAGTTCTGTTTCTGCATCAAGACCATGAACTGCTTTAAGATCCTGAGCAACTTCCATTGTGTAATCCGCTCTTAAGGCTCTTGTTTTCGCAGTAACAGTAACCTTCTCAATCGAGAAAGCCATGTTATTAGGCGTCATTGATTCACCTGCGGCAGTTGATAATCCACCACTCGCTAGTGTATGTGAAGCGTTAGCAGTACCATCAGTATGAATATGAAGTCCTGGTGTATTATCTGCTTGTACCACATTACTGTTAGCAGAATAATTTGTGTCTGCTTCGTTGTAAAGTGCTTCAGGGGACTGGTTCATTGTGACATATCTTGCTCTCATAGCAAAAATAAGACCAGTAGGACCAGTCATTGGTTGCACACCACAAACATCGTATGCAATCAAGTTAGGCATTGCTCTCCTGACAAGAGAAATCATAATAGGATCATACTTTGCAACACCACCCTGATCGGGGAATGCGCCTGAAGCCTGCCCGGCCTCTGTCAAGAAATTTTGGGAAGAAAGAACTTGATTGTCTTCCTGCATGGACTTTTCTTGATTCTCCAAAAGAACAGTTGTTACTGCTTTTCTATATGGGTCTGAAATGTTACCCAATTCTGGATGGTCAAGAATAGGAGCCCACTTTTTTTGTAAATGTTCTGATAGATACATGTGTAAATCTCCTTAATTGTTATTTAATAATGGTTCTAGAAATAGCAGTTGCATACTGTTTAATGTTTTCAGGTGCTTCTGCCATCACATCGTCTGAAGAGTCTTCATTCGGTTCCATGTCGTCTTGTGTGTCCTCACTCAAAACCGTTTTTTCTTCAGCATCTTCTACACGAAAATACTTGTCTTTAATGATCTGAAGTTTTTCAGTATATGAATCTTCGTTTTCATATTCAATACCTTCTGCCAATTTGATCATTTTTTCTTGATCAACTTCGGTCATTCCTTCTGAAACAGTATACAAGGAATCCATCTTTTTGTACTCTTTGAGTTCTTTAGATGAGTCGATGTTTTTTTGTATTTCAGAATTTAACGATCCCTCAAGATCTTCGACTTTAGCAAACAGATCATCAACTAGATCAACCTTTTCGTCTGGAATATCGACATAATGTTCGACAAACAGATTTTTAAGACCGACCATGAAATCTTCAACAATTTCTGAGCGAATACCCTTATCAACTGCAAGTTCATTTTCTTGCATCCATTCTTTAACAACATAATTCATGAAATCATCTACCTTTTCAATCATAACAGTACGATTGTTTTCAACGGCTTCTTGAAGTTCTGTTTTGTATTGCTCGTCAAGTTTGTCTATTCTTGTGGAAATTTCATCATTGACTCTGGCAAAAACTGCGGCTTCAAATATAGTGGCCGCTTTTTCTTTAAATTCGTCTGAAAGCTCTTCGCCTTCAATAAGTGCTTTTACATCACTTTCCAAATTGAATTCTTCTCTAGCAACTACTTCTTTTGTTTCTTTATTTTCAGAAACAATTTCATTACCTTCTTCATCGAATTCTGCATCATCAACTTCGTTAAGTGCGCCGAGGATTTCAGCAACTTCTTCTTTGCTCATCTCGTCTAACTTATCGTAAATTGATTTAATAAGTGACATTTTTGATGCACTTTCAGAAACACCGCCTTTATCAGCAGGACGTTTCTTAGCAGATGGTACCCCTTTTGTAAAATCTGGTTTGGGACCATCGGGAACTTCGTTATTCACACCCGTATCTGTTGCTTTTGCGGGAGCTTTTTTGATTGGTTCTTTATTTTTTCCGGCGCCTGGAAATGAAGCCTCATCTACTTGAGTATCTTCATTAGTAGCATTGTCTTCTAGAGTTTCCTCTTTCACTTCTTGCTCCGCGGCCTCGACTTTTTCTTCTGACATGTGATAACTCCTTAATTTTGTGAGAATTTTGTCTTCTGTCTCATGTTTATATTTATACAATTATAGGTTTGAAAGAAAGCTATTAAACGATCTTAACTTTACATTCTCTAGTTGTGTAGAGGGTGCTTTAGTAATTTCTTTTTTAATAGCAGAAAGTACTTTTTCTTTAAGAATACCCGATTCCCAAACCCACTCTTTTCCTTCCATGACACCCTGAACAAAGGCCTCGGGAGCAGAAGGGTCAGCAACTATATCAGCGGCAGTTGCTAAATAAAAATCATCTTTTACGTATTTCACTCCACCTTTTTCTTCTAAAGAACCCATTCCCCTAGAAGAAACTCCTAATTGTGCGCCATTTTCAATAAGATTTTGCACAATTTTCCCATATGGAGTATCGATAATTTTTGCTTTGCCGACAACATTATTACCGTCTTCTTTCAATTCGGTAATCATATGGGACACTCTTTCTAAGTTTATACCAGGACCATCGGGATGGCCGAGTTCTCCAAATGCTCTATTTTTTCCAACATAACCTTCATTATATCTCTGAATTTCTCTCATAAGAATCTCTTTGGGATAAACTCTTCCATTCTTATTTTTCACTTCTGCCATCATGAACGGTCCATGAATATATAGAGACTTCTTCCCGTTCTTTTCTTCTGTAACATATTCTATATTTTCGGTAACTTCTGTAATTAATATCATGACTTAGCCTTTTTGTCCTGGTGTTTTTGTCTTATTTTTGCTTCTCTTACGTTGCAACTCTTGTTGTCTTTTAACTTTCACTAATCTTTTTGCCATTTTTTTAATTTTTGGTAAAAATTTCTCTAATCTTGTCGAAAGCATCATTTTTTGAGCAGGAGACATATTTGCAACACTCTGTCCTTTAGCAATTCTGCTTCTCATTATATTTCTAGCACTTCTCCGAGCCCGCTTTTGTAATACTTCTGGACTCGCCATTCTTCTTAATGCTCTTTGTTTTGCTCTTGTCAGTAACTTAGAACGCCTTCTAGCCCGTTGGCCAGCCTTTAATCTCTGTTGAAGAGTAAACTTTCTCTCCTCTAAAGGAACATGTTGATATTCTGCTTCGTCTTTAAGTTCTCTGAAATTTTTCATCTTTTTACATTTTTATTTAACTTTGAAATTCCTCTGTATAATCCAGATCTCAATGTCTTCTTTCTTTTTAAACTTATTAATCTCTGTTTTACTTTTCTTTTTCTCAAAGCCTGTCTTATTTTCAGATTGGTTTTAGGATTAAATTTCTTTCTTTCTTTTGCAGACATTTTTTTAAGAATCTTCTTACCTGCAACCTTCCTATATCCCTTACCAATTAGACTTCTGCTTTTTCTAAAAATATTTCTAAATGCTTTTCGTCTACCGCCAATAGTTCGAACACGACTAATTTTATGTATTCTTCTCGCATTTGCCATTAAACATTAGTCCGAATGTGCTATTTTTGTCGCTTGACCCGTGAAGGTTATGCTATAAGCGGCATCTTTATTAACTTTATGTATTCCTACAGGAAGTTTAATTGTTCCTTTAGACTCCCATGCCGCACCATTTAATCCAAGACCCTGTACTTCTACAACTCCAGCAGTTTCTATGTTACACGCAACCGAAGTCGCTGAACCTATTGTATTATTTGCTGGATCTGTTACTAAAGTTCCAAGTATTTTATAAGCCATTAATTACTCTCCTCTGCTTCTAGAAAAAGAAACCATGTTCCAAAAATCTTTCTTACTTTCAAATAGTTTTTTAGAAAATTCTTCTTTATTATTTTCATTTAATTTTTTATACATTTCATATAGAGCCTTTGCATCATCAGGATCAACAATTACTTGAATATCATCTTTTAAACTTATTTTATGCGATTTTTGAGCTTTATAAATTTGTTTAAGTAATGGAATCAAATCATTAATATGATGAACATCTTCAATCATGTCCGCATCATCATATTCATATTCTTCATATGGATTATCTTCCGAACCGTGTTCCATTTCATAATCAAGATAATATTTTACAGAACTTAAATTAGAACATGCTTTTGAAATCTTATCTTGAACCCATGTTTCTAGTTCAACTTGATCATCAAGCATTTCAAAAAGGTCTTTACTATATTTATGCACTTTATATAAACTTTGTTTAGCCAGTCTCCCCTCAAAATCATCATATTTCATTTTCATATGAGGAAATTCCTGAGAGACATCAGCAGAATGCTCTCTTATCTCTTTTTTAGCTACTGATGATAAGTCTTTAAATGTTTTCATAACCCTCTAGTATTAAATTGTAATATCTAATTTATATTTATATGATTTATATCCTTTGTATTAAGTCATTTTTACTAAAATCATACCAAGGTCATTAGGTAATTGATAGGTTATACTCTTCTCATCTAAAAGTGTTTTAACTTGATCAAATATGGATTCATCAAAATCAAAATACCAAATATAATCTTCTGCCCATTGTCCTGCACACGAAACCATAGCAGGTAATGTTGTATTATTGGCAGTATGGTTATATTTTTTTTTAACAAATCCATCTGTGGTGCAATCAAAAGAACATATTAATGATGATGGTTGTAAATTTATTTCATGAAATTCTATTAAATCTGGAATAGGCGCAATATCACAATCTAATACAAATTCATTATTAACTATTGTTAATGTTGCTTCTATTTCTATTCCACTCTCTGCTAAAGACATATCCCTCCCCAAAAATCGTCCCAAATAATTTTGTCTGCTGAATCAAAAGGTCTAAACCATTTATTTTCAACATGCATTCGTTTAACACCATCAAATGGAAGTTCTGTCCAAAATAATAGACGAGGTTTCCATTCGGAATTTAATTTCATATTTTCCCAATGAACAACAGTACCCAAAAATGAATCCATTATTAAATCATCACCCAAATACATAAAAGTCATAATCTTACTACCTAATTTTCTTAATAAAATAGGATTTTCTAAAATAACATAAAGTGGCATTCCATAAGCAGAAGTAGTAAGTGCATCTAATGACTGTTCTTTAAATGTATGTATTTTTGCACCTGTTTGTCGTATATCATGTTTATTTGATCTCTGTATTACTGCTCCAGTAAGTTCATATTGCTCCATATCTAATTCAGAATTAATATTATTCTCAGGAAATAAAGATAATGATATATTCATAAGTAAATGATTAAGTGCAATGTTAGATCCGTTAACATATCTAGGATATAAATCTTTTTTAAGTGCCTTGACAAAAGCTGACTTAAATATTGCTCTTCGTTCTTCGGGTGTCATAATGTTACGCCCCTTCTATCAAAATATTCAATTATAGTAGACATAAAATCATAAATGTATGCCCATTTTACATGAAACTTTGGCCTACCTTCATTTAATTGAGTTAAATAAGTCATTGCCGAAGTAGTCGGATCAGGTGTAGGATATGATGTATATAAATTTTTAAGAAAAATATCAAAATGTGCTTGCCCATATTTCGTTGCTAACGAATTATATCCAGCTATTATAGTATCTACTCTTGTAGTATGTGGATGAACAAAATTGTGTCCAGGATGATTTTGTTTCTTAATATACGCTTGACCTTCTTCTACAGTTTCATCTGTATATTGCGAATCACCTATAGTAGTGTGCCTTGTAAATCTAAGTTTTGATGTACAATGTATTAAACAATGCAATTCTATTAATAATGCATCATCATCTAGTTCATCTTCCATTTTTAAAGTTGACCATAGATGGGTTGTATCTATGGTCGGAAATTCTTCAGTACTGCTTCCCATTTTATATCCTTTTTATATCGAACAATTTTTGAAGATGATAATAATTTTTGACAGTATTCAGGGGTACTGGTATATAAATATCATCTGGATCTTCTTGCGGCATTGTGTGAAAAACTGTTTTAAGTTTATCTAATTGATCACTCGATAAACTATTAACAAACTCTTCTACATTTGAATTTGCAGGAAGTACTAAATTATCATCTTGTTCTATTCTTTTAAGATAATTTCTATGTTGCAAAACATGTTCTGGCATTGGCGCACCCTGACCCACTCCCATAAAAATAGGCATCGAATATCTACGTTTATTATGTTTATTGACTACTCGATGAGGAACGGCTATTATTTTATCGTTCAACCAAGCCTGTAATGTTTCTCCAATATTTACAGCAACCACTTCCTCATCATGAACAGTTGTCCAATTAGAAGTTTCTCTATCAGTTCTTATTTCTAAATCCTCTGTTTTATCAAAAACATGTAACACAGATACAGTACCAATATCACAATGATGCCGCATTCTTTGATCTGATGATGATGTTTTTTCTAAGTATTTAATTAAAACCATATGAGATCCATCCTTTACAGTTTCCGTTGGGGTATGACATTCTACTAAATTCGTACCAAATTCTAAATCAAAAGATCGTAAAACCATCAGTCCTAATTGTCGAGATGCTTTATATACAACATCACACAATTTGCGGAGGTCTTCTGGAAAGTCAGAAGTAGTTGTTATTGTTTTTGAATGTGGATTAAAGATTCTCTCTGTGGTTTCATTATGCCATGGCTCATCTTTTTTAGCCGAATTTTCACTTTTAAACACCTCATCTAATCGTGATCTTAAATGATTCATTATAGTTGTATAATGAGGAAACGGCTTTGATATTAAACAATGTCCAGTATTACGAAAGGCGTTTATTATATCATAATCAAATGTTAGAGAATCTCTTATTATAATAGGAGTACTATTCATAATTTAATGCTTCCAAAAACCATTCTATTCGTTTCTCTTCTTCTTCTAATAGATATTTAGTATATGGAGAATATTTCCCTTGTCTTGATGTTACTCCATATTGACAACTTTCTATAAAGGGTTTATCTTCTGATAAAATAGCTGATACAAAGTTTTTTGCACTCGTTTTTATAACATCTGCTATTCGTTCATCCATGCCTTCTTTATTAAAATATCCTTCATATATTACAGTTGTTTCGTTATATTTTTCAGGAATAAAATAACTAACAAACGTTACAACATTAGAAACATTAGATACAAACAAATTAGGAAAGATGTATGTATTTTCCCACTTCCACTCATCAATATATTTTCTATATCGTTGAGGTGCTTCTGAAACTGTTCTTTCAACAGAATGTTTACCATATCTTATTTGTTCTGGAATTTGATCCAGATTCAAAGAAAGAAAGGGTTTTAAAATATTTTGAGAGTTTTTGTGTATATATTTTACATGAAGATATTCAATAACATTTTCAACAAATAATTTCCAATTAGCATTGATCTTCAATTCATAATGAAAAAAATGATTATTGGCCTTATAATTACATTTGTCTAATAAAGAAACCGTTGAAGGATCACGTTCACCCATAAATAACAAATTTTTATATCTGTAATGAGGATATTGTTTTGCATGAGATTGATCTTTACCATGATATCCACATACAAATTCTTGATTACCATATCCTATGGGATGTATTAAGGAAAGTCTATGATCACAAACATTATCATAAACAGTACCATTTCTGACAACAACTGGATGTTTTCCTATAAGAAAACTATGATAATCATTTTTACGCAATAAACGATATCCAGAATCTACAAACATTCCTTTTAGAAATATTCTTTCTATTTCCTCACTAAATCGTTGTTCTTCCATTCTCTTTCGGGTATCACGGGCTTTATAAATTTTTCATAAACCATATTATCTTCAACACGGGATTGTAAATTAAGAGTATTTCGTATATCTTTACGTGTTTCTGTAAATTGTGTTTTATAGGGTTCTTGAGAATAATAGTTATATCCTTCAGGAATTAAATGACAATAATCACATGGTGTACGATATGCTACTCGTTCATCTACAGGACCTATTCTATTATGCAGGGTAATAGAATTATCAAAAATACATATATCATTATTTTGCTGATATTTATGGTGATATATATTTTCTTCTGCAAATAATTCATTATCTATTTCTTTAAAAAATTTAGTTTCTTCTACAGCATACGGTGAATAATGTAATCCTTTAATGCCCCCTGGACTAGTAATAACTAATGGTAATTCAATAGGATCAAATGCTTGATTCCAACTAAAGATATCATCATGATCTTTGTTCAGACCAGGCGCTCCATAACCCTCTTTAAATATAAACTTAACAGTCATTTCATCTAATTCTCTTTTAAAAGAATCTTTTTGTTTCTCATACCAAGAAGCAGTAGTAGCAAATCCTGTAGAAGTGCCAACCATTCCTTTAACACCCATTAAAGCAATTCCTGGATTAAATACAATTGATCCTGGCTCATTAGAGTGCCAAAGCAGTTCTCCTTCAGCAAACATTCCTATTGCTTTTCCGTTTTCTTTTATACCAGATATACGATGTAGTTGAGACTTCCAGGGAATCTTTTCACCTATAAATTCATCTCCTCCAGCACCCATCCAAGCCAAATCTTCTGTATGTTTTCGATCTACATCTTCTATGAGATTACGTTTAAATAGACTATAGAAATTTCTTATTCCTAATTTCTCTTTATATTTTTTTCTAATTCTGTAACCATCTAAAATAAAAGGATCACCCCAAAGAAGCATTTTTCGTTCAAATTCATTAGGATGAATATCAACATTTCTAATGATTGTTACTAAATCAGTAAGATGCTCTTTTCCCAATTCTACCCAATCATTATCAGACATTTCTGCTAATGATATGTCATCGATGAAGCGACCATAATCACCAAGTCCAGGTATTTTACTCGTTTTCATTACTTACTCCGTTCATATTTTTCATTTATCACATGTTCTGCAATGTCTTCTATTATATCAAATACTAATTTTTGAAGACGATACTCATATCCAAAAGTAAACTGATAATAATTTTCACCAGGTAATGAAGCAGTTCGACCTCGTGCTGGCTCCCAATATCCAGTATTAAAAATTAACGTAATTCTATTAGTCGTTTGTTGAAAATTAAAATCTTCATGATCAATTAATCCATTTTTTTCCCAAACTTTATTAATAGCATTTTTTAAAAGAAAGGTAGAATAATTTAATCCATCTATTGAACATGCCTTCCATGTTACATATGCCATACTCTGAAATGATTCTTTAATTAAATGCCCTTCACATGATCCAAAAGTTCTAACACCATCAAACAAATTGAGGACATCAACTACCGGTTTAATACCTTTTTCTATTTCAAAAGTATCTTCGGATGTTCCTCCTCCTGTAGCACCAATAGACGGATCTTCAGTTGGAATAATATCTAATTCATTAAACAATGTTATATCTTCAGCAGAAATTACATCTTTCCAGTTATAACCAATTTCAAATTTTTTAAGAAATTCTTGAAAGATTTGAGCTAATAATTCATATTTTATATTCGCATGGCCAGCAATTAATAAATATTCTCCTTTTCTTTTTGCTCGTTCAATCTCTTGATCATTACCATCAATCTTATCTACTATTGTAATAAATAATTTGTTCAAAGAATCGACATCAATTAAATAATTGGGATCATGTGCAATAATATAATTCTGTCTCCACGTATTAATTGTAATCATATTTTTCTCAAAAATTTCTCTATAATAAAAACATTTAAAAAATCTGTCTCATACCACTTATCAGACATTTTCATATTATATGCACTAGGAGCATAATGATGATTATTATGTAACATTGATCCAGTAAAACCAGACAACCATTGTCCAAGTGTATTGTTTGTACTTTTATCTGTAGTTTCAAAATTACGATAGCCACACATGTGTCCTATAGTATTAACTAAACCTCCAGTATGAAGTGTTATAATACTAGGTAATGCAAAAAAGAAAACAGGTATTCTCCAATCAATTAATGCAGTTAAAACAAGTGGTGGAACAACTATAGTCAAATAATTTCTATGTAATAATTTTAAGAACGGATCTTTCACAAGATCAGCATACAATCTATGTTCATATATTTCCTGTCTCCAATTAGTAAACCATACATCAAAAGGACTTAAATAATGTGGTGAATGAGGATCCTTAACAGTATCCACATTCTCATGATGATATCTATGAAATGCTACCCATGGAAATTGAGTTCCTTGATATATGAAGATTCCACATATAGCCATAAATTTATGAGCCAAAGGTTTTGCTTTAAAACTTCTATGTGCAAAATATCTATGGGCGCCTATTTCACCTCCTATATGTCGAAACAATATAACACCAATAAGAGTTAACCACAACCAATGCCATGAACTATAAATCAGTCCTATTACTGATACAATATGAAATAAAATCATGAAGCTAAAGTATGCTTGCCATGAATTATTATACTTTGAGATAATTTTTAATAAACCACCCACAGTAGTCCCTTTCATGTCCTGTTACATTTTCGTCCCAATTACTAGGATCTTGATGATGATTATTATGTAATCCACTACCTAGTGTAAAGTCATTTACCCACCAATTGTTTGTACTTTTATCAAGTGTATCAAAATTACGATATCCCCATTTATGACATACAACATTAACTAATGTGGCACCATGGAGGGCTCCAACACTTGGTATACAAATTAAAAATACAGGTAATCTCCAATCTATTAATGATAATAATAAAAACGTGATACCTATGATCATAAAATAATATTTGTGACAAGTTTTGTATATTGGGTCTTTTAACAAATCAGCATAATGTTTCATTTGTAATTCTACTTTTTGCCATGAGGTAAACCACACTTTCCACCAAGGAATAATATGAGGAGAATGTGGATCCAATTTATCATCAGAATACATATGATGTGCCCTATGTGCTATAGCCCATGAAATAGTTGAACCAAAACAATTAAACAAACCCAAAGTAGATAATAGATAGTGTTTAATTTTCGTTGTTTCAAAACTACCATGTGTAACATATCTATGTGTTCCTATCTCTCCTCCTATTTTACCAAACAATATGAATCCAACGGGAATCCATAGATACCACGACAATGAAGAATATGTAATTCCTATTACCGCTAAAATATGATTCAATATCAAAAGTATTCTAACTCCATATTGATGTGTCATTGTGAAAGATAATCTGCGTTCTGCATAGTTTGTAATAATTGCTGTTGCCACAAAGTTAAATCTCCTGGAGCCTTCCCGCCCATAGTTAAGGTAAACTGTTGAGATAAATTATTCAAACATTCCAATATAATTTCTTCTTTCTTATTTTCTGGTTGACCTGCAGTTGCGATCATAGTAATCCATTCTTGACAACCTCCTGCATATTGACCCTGAATTGTATCTGCAAGAGAGGTTTTTAATAGGTTAGTTACTTGTTCTATATTACTCATACTGTTCTCCAAAATCATGATAAGTTTGGTTTTCTATTTTTGATTCTTTCACTCTGATATCGTTCCATTGTTGTTTTGTTATTCCATGTACTTGAGATTCCTGATCTATATCCATAAACATAATCAAACTATGTCGTTCTTTTTTTGTTGAATTTGATATTCTATGAGGAGTAGATTTTAATTTATTTTGTGTCCACCATTGCATAAAATCACCGCAATTAACAATTATAAAATCATCCCCAGGATGTCTTATCATAGCCCACTCATCATCAATGCATATTTCATATTCTTCTACAGAATCACACACATGCACCAATGTCAACGTTCCGAAATCACAATGACTGCCTAATCGATTATCTCCTTTTTGATCTTTATAATATTTCACAAATGTCAAATCATTAAGTGATTTCTCATGTTTCATTGTCATTGAATTATGAGGCAGTTTCATATATTCTTCAATAGCATATAATATATCACAACCAACTTTTATATATTGACCTCTTATAGTATTTACACAGTCCCAATTACCAGACATATTTCTTAGAACAACTCTTTCATTTGCTTCTCCGGGAAGATTTTCTGTAGTTGCTCGACCTTCTTCATACATAGGTAATGTCTTTAAATCTGTCCCTTTTAATTTTTCACGTAATTGATCTAACGTTCCTTTCATATTAATAAAAGGATCACACACTACAAGAAATCCTGTTTCTTGAAAACTCTCTACAATTGATTTAAAATTCCATTCAGGAGAATTATATACTAATTGGTACGGATGCATTTTATAAACCTCGCACCAGAATCAATTTTACCAAAACGATAATTCCTTTCATTATTATGATGATTCAAATGCCATCCCTCTCCACCTGTTATCAATGCTATTAATAAATTATTAGAAGGTTCTCCATGTCTATGACAATAAGCATTTACAAGACCATAGGCTTGATTTGCAAATACAATAGGAAGACAATATCCAAACACTAACAATAAAGGATCTATTAATAAAAATATTAATATAATTAATGCATGTAATTTAAAATAATTATCATAAAACCATTTTAAATTAGAATTTTTACTAAGACTTAACCAATCTTTAAGGTCTTCTCTTTCTGGTGCTATATACAAAAATCCTGCTTGAAACCACATACTTGTATATACTTTCCAAAAACCTATATGTTTAGGGCTATGTGGATCTTTTTCTGTATCATTATATTTATGATGAGCCCTGTGAACGCCTATCCATATTAATGCGGGTCCAGGATTTCCAAATAATCCAAAAATTTGACTATAAATTTCATACCACTTACCTATCTTAAAACTATTATGAGTCCAATATCTGTGATAACCGCTTGTAACAGCAGTTATATGAATAAATTGCCACCATATAAAACTACACAATAACATCCACCATTCACCATAAATTATTGCAGGTATAATGGCTAAATGACAAAATTTGTTTAAGATTTCCATAAATAACAAACTGCTACTACATATTCATCTGTATCAGATAGTGATATTCTTACATCTTGTCTTGGACCTTTATGTTCTTTCGATACTGAAGCATGTACAACAGGAAATCGAACACCTTTGCTTGTCAAATGCATGTAACTAACATCTAGTCTTAAATAAGGCGAAGCTATTGCTTTAGAATATGCTTCTTTAACACACCAACATTTAGTTAAATATCTAGCAGTCATAGGACTGGGTGCGTTTTTCTTTTCAATATCTGTTAATATTTTATTAACAAATTTGTCACCCCATTTATCATATATCTTTTGAATAGGTTCGATTGTTTGTAAATCGATTCCTATTAAATTTTCTCTAGCAAACATAAATCAACTTGAAATCCTGGACCATAAGAAATCATAACCAGTTTTCCTTCTTTCATAAAATCATTTTGTAAGGTTTTTATTACACTTGTGGCAGACATATTACCAAATAATCTAAACATCTCAAAAGAAGAATCTAATGCACCGTCAGGTAAATTTAATCCTTCTGCAGTATTTTGCAAAACAACTTTTCCACCAGGATGACATATCCAATGATCAATATCATGACCTTTAATAAATTCTTCTACTTTTGGTAATAACGCATCAGCGGCTTTTGGTAGTTCCTGCAATTTAGTAGATTCTACATTATATAATAATCCTGCACTTGTTCCTTCAAGAGTAATAAAATCTTCTGTATCAGGTAAAATATGAGATGCATGTTTAAGTACTTTCCAACCTCCGTGTTCATAATCATCACCAGCCATTAAAATAGCACTTACACCATCACCGAAAATAGTAATACCAAATACTGTAGTAAGAGAACGATCTTCAGGATTTAAATTCATTGAAACTAAATCATTAGTGAGACAAATTACTACTTTAGTTGGGTTTGCTTTTAAAAATTCATCTGCAATTTGTATCACATGCGTACCACCATTACACGCTAAACCAAACATGGGTATTTTAATTACAGAATCAGGAAAATCAAAATGACTAAGCAATTTATGTGGTACAGTAGGAATTCCTACACCTGTCATTGTTGTAGATGTTATCATACACACATCTTCGGGAACAAGAAGGTCCAATTCCAATACTGCTTCTAATGATAACTTATGTACTACTTCATTAAATGTTTTATTTTTTTGCGTAAAAGTTTGAGACTGTTCCCGCATTGTCTCAATAGGATAACAAGTATGTCTATATTCAACTCCTGTCAATGGCATATATCTGTCAAATACTCTACCCGAATAACCTTTTTCTTGCCACCATTCTTTCAGCTTTACTTTGAAGTCATCATTATGTAATCGATTTTCAGGATGTTTAGTTACTATTTGTAAAATTTTACTCATTCTGCCTCTATTGTCATTTCTCTAATACGACCACTAAAATTAATCATATGATCTATACATTCTACACATTGTTCAGGAGAAAGCATATTTGGTTCTAGCTTATGATCATATACTCGATTTACGAGAGTTGCTAATCTTGTTGTTCTTGGAGTTTCCACCCAGCCAGGTCTTAGTAATGAAATTTTACATCCGTTATGTTTTGCAGTCTTTTCATAACATTCTAGATTGATTTTATCAAGTGATATTTTACCTGCTGTATAACGACTATGACCTATAGGATAATCATCTGTATCTTTTTCAGATGCGATAGAACTAACAGAGATTATATGTTTATTTGGATCGTCTTTCCATAAATGAAAAACGAATAAAAGTGCTTGTGTTTGAGCCCACCATTTGTAGTCATTATATGCATTGTTTATGAATATATCACCTTTAGGATCAAACCATTCTTTAATATGCTCTATATCATGTTTATTATATCGCCTACTATGACCCTCTACCTCAATTAAGTCTTTGTATTTTGCAAGATAATTTCCATCATATTTTTCACTTAGTGCTTTTCCTATACCGGAAGTCACACCAGTTATAATCATTTTACGCATTTGCTTTTCGCTCTACCATATCATATAAATCACTTATTGTTGTTGCTTTTTGAAATTCTTCTGCATCTAAAGCTATATTAAAAGTGTCTTCAATAATTATCATTGTTTCTAAAATATGAATAGAATCAATTTCTAAATCTAAGGCAATTTTACTATCGGGTTTTATTTCTGGAAAGTCAATGCCTGCCGCCGCTTCTTCAAACGCAGACTTGCATTTTTCTTCAACTTCTTCTCTGGTGTACATCGTATAAGTCCTCTTCAGTTATTTGTTCAATGGGTTCAGCAATATAATTTAAGTCACCATGTTTTCCTATTAATCCATGTACATCTAAATGGTGACATAGTTTATAAGATCCTTCTTTAAATCCTGCTATAGAAATTAATAAGTTAAATCTATCTGTTAAACCAGCGTTAAATATGGAATGGTTGACACAATTATCTGCTTGATAAGAACTACCATCTGCGGGTAGATAATATGACCGATCATCGATAACGAAACGACATCCAGTATTAGTTTCAATGGGCACATGAATATTTTCAAAATTATCTTGATGCCAATTTACAGCAGTTAAAGATTTTAACATTACTATTCTAAATCTATCTATTTCATAATATTTAGTCAACTCTGTATAGATGTTATAAAATTCTGTATCTAAGTAATCTTCATTAAAAACAGTATAATCTCTATGTATTTCAAATCTTTTTAATTTTTTATTAAAACTTGTTCCATCATATATGCCAGGATTTGTTATATTATACTTATCTATTAATATTCCAGATGGTCTTTGAGGACAAAAACTTCTTACGGAATCATACAATCTTTTTTCTGGAGGACAATCTTTTGAATGTAAAAACCCTAGTATATAAGAATCATTAAATTCTTCTCTTGTATTTGGATCCCATGGAATGAATAAAGATTTTAATGGTTGAAGTTCTTCTTGTAAACGCCTTATATCAAATTTCCAAGGTAATTTTTTTACATAAATTGGACTCATTGTTGAGATATATCAAATTCTAACATTTCACAGGCGGTTTCTAATTCGGTAACAGCAACCATATCTGTTGCTTGCAGTTGAGTAAACGATTCTCTAACATATGTTAAAAGATCCGTTTGTTGTGCAGAAGTTAAATTTGCTAAAACATATTTATTTTCTTCATCCATAGCATCGTATCTTGTTGCTGTGTCATAATGATTTTTATATATGCTCATCATTTTTAAATAATATGAATATTTGGAATATGGTAGACTTAATAATTTATCCTGAAGTGCTTTAGTATCAGAGTCAAGCCATGAACTATTTTCTAATATAGCTGATGATGGTCCCTTTGTAGAACCATCATCATGTGTTCCGGGATTATTTGCTGTCCACGATAACCAATTTTCACGAAAAAATGATATACAATAGTGTAAACTGGCATTTAATCTTTCATCAGTAAACCATGAAGTATCTTGTTCTGATAAAAATGTTCTATTAAAAACCGGTTCGGCATCTTCAAATGTGGTAGATGGATTTAAAGAACATCCTTGATACTTAAACTTATAAGTTCTATCCAACCATGCATCTTCTGTAGAACCACATTCCAAATATACACTTTTATTAGTTACTAAAATATCAACTATATCATTAAACCTAGTAACAGCATCACCCTCCAATAAGGTTTCGATTTGTCGATCCGCCTTTAAAATTGTCCACTCGGGATTACTTGTAAATACAGACATCTAAAGGTTTTCCATCCTACGTGTATATAATTCTTTGAAATAATTAAAATTAGTTGTTAAATTACCAGAAACAAATATAGATTCAGTTGAATCTAAAAAGTTTAATATTTTTTGATATCCTATTTTTGTAGGTTCTTCTCGTTCTATCTTATTTATTTTAAATAAAATAGTTTCAAATGAAAGACTTTTTAAATTTACAATTTTGCTCATCTTTGGGCGCCATCTTCTCCAGGCATTACGACAGGTTGACTTGGATCAAGTGCATACTGATTTGATGATTGTACTGTTCCATCCTCATATCCACGTTTCCCTTCTGTTGATAATGTATTTCCATATTCATCAGTTTTCAAATCATCAAGGCGATCTCCTACTTGATCAACTACAATCTTTTCTTTTCCTTCATTTTTTTCGCCTGTAAGTTCTTCTATAGGATCATCAGAAGGTCTATTATTTTCGCCTGCAATTTTAACATCAACTTTACCTTGACCCGGCGTATTTCTCGCATCTTGTACTGCCTGAGGATGTTTTGCAGTAGGATATGGGCCTCCTTTATGTACATCTAAAGGACCAACTCCATCTTGACCATGCATATTTGCTTGTGGTTTGGCTGCCTCTCCAATACCCTCATTAACAAAAGAATCAACATCTGCAATCGCTTCATCAAGAGTTTTTTTACTAACATCATCTTGAGCAGTATCCAGATATTCCATATAGTCTTTAGTATTACCTGTTGCTTTAATAAGATGTTCTTTACATTGATTATCACAATATTTATGAAAATCAGAAGCATATTGACAATTACAAATCATTCCTTTTACATATTCTGCTTGTTCACCCGCTTCTGTTGTATAAGTAGGAGATTCATGATCGTCCATTCCTTCCAATTCTGCCAAAGTTTGATCAACAAGTTCTTTAACCTGTGCATCTTGAGCTACATCTACTTGAATATTTTGAGGAACAGTTGCTAATCCACCTGCCGGCTGACCTGTATCGGAAGTTGTTTGGCTATTCATGTCAGTCAGTTGTTGTTGTTTTTGTAATGCACTTAAACCAATATCTAACGCCTTTAGTAAAGTCATACCTATTGGTTGTGTTACTTCATCATCTAACAATGGTGTTAATGCCGCTATTGCGGCATTTGTACATTCTGTAATTTTATTTTCTTCTTTTGTTTTCACGGGTTCATGGTTACAATTTTCATCGTGAACGTGTTCTGTTTCCAGAATCACTGGATATTCTACATTATTTTCACTCATGATCTATCTCTCTAGGAAAATTTCTTTTTTGGGTTTCAAGCATTTCATCTGCTATGTGATCTAAACCAGCACCTTGACCAGAAGTATCTATTATTCCTAATCTATCAAGAGCGGTTACTGGTTGACCTACTCTAGGCAATATTCTATTTTCTTCTTTTTTATCTCCAGGATCGGGAAGATGTTTTAATCCTTTTCCTACTCTCACCAAACCATTTTGTATTGCGGCCAATCCTTGTTCTGTATAATAAAATCTGTGATCTTTTTTTTCTCCACAAGAATTACACATATCACAAAACATGTGACATACAGGAGAAAATATTTTATCTTCTCTCCATTGTTTTCGTAGAAAATCTATCTGCTCTTTTAACAACCAATTAATTTTTGCTTTATCTTCGGGATTATCTTTACTTGCTAAACTTTCATCTATAGATGTGACCACTCTATCTGGGCCATATGTTTTGATTATACGCAAAATATCTTTAGCAAAACATTGTACATTTGATCTATGAATAGTATATCTTGCTCTCCATTTAATTTGATCTTGAGGAGGTTTCGTAGAATTATAATCTGAAATATGTTTAAATGCTTGTAATACATCTTGAGTAGAATCTTTACCAGAATAATATACCCTATCTAGATTACCTGCACCATCAAAACTAATATCAAAAGAAACCCGTTGTTTAATTTCTGGATTAGATTCTAAAAAACTAATAACATTTTTAAAAAATTTTGGCTTACTTAAAAGTATGCCATTAGTTGTTATATTGAAATGTAGATTATGCTTCTGAGAATAAGCATAATTCATAAGATATTCACAATTTTTCCACTCCAACATTGGTTCACCACCAAAAATACAAAATAAAGATTGTTCATCCGGTCTATCAGTTTTATTAATATCATCTACAAGTCTTTTCAACAATGGTGGTTCGGGTAAATGTTTTGGTCGATTTTCTAAATGTTCATAACAATAAGAACAATTTAAGTTACATTGACTTGTCATATAAAATAAATGTATCGCTCCACCGTGTGAAATTCTTGTTTTTTCATTTTCTCCATGAGTATGGTGCCTATCCATAATTTCATTAACAGTAGCTTCCGCTAGATCAAGACTTCCTTCTTTTAATGCTTTAACACGCTCATAATGTGGATCTTTTGATATACTTTCTACATGTTTTTTTACTGCTAGATTCAATTCACGATCTGTTAGAGTTAATAATTTTTTAACATCATGTTTTTCATATTTACATACTCCCTCTCCTGATCCCAATCCCCGTTCATAATCAATAACATCATCAAGTGGGCCCATAGTAGGTAAAACTTTTTTAGACCTTGATCTTGTTTCCATTACTTGTTCCCCTGTATTGGTTTTTCATTTACTTTTCTACCAATTTGTTGTTCTGGATTTTGTTTTAAAATATATGCTATGTTTTTCATAAATTTAGGAAAATCAATATTATAATTAAATAAATGTGACTCTATTCTAGTACCATCTGCTTCAGGATTCCAAGAATCATAAAGTAAATTTTTATCTCTCGCTTGTTTTTTTGATGGCGTTTCTTCTTGTTGTACTTGTGAAATAAGAGTTTGAATATCTCCAACTTTTGCGGCATTTGCCGATTTTTCATATCGGTCTACAGATTTCTTATTCTTATTATTTATTACCGCCTCTTGTCCTGAAACTTCAGGATGCCACCCTTCTTCACGATCTAAATTATTTAATTCTTCTGGGGTTCCGTGTACTTTAGTTGCCATGTAATAACTCTCCAAGATATTTAATTTGTTCAAATACTTTTTCTTGTTCAATTGCCATATATTTGTAGGCAAATTCAAATTGAGTATTTGTTACTCCACCGTCAAATGTTAACAATAAACCATTGTTTTTAAACCATGCTTTAGTTGACCAATCTTCATTATCTGATAACTGAAAATAATCCCACATAATTTTAATATTTTTTTCTATAGAAGATGATAGAATATTTAATTCTTTCATAGAATCTACAGTAAAAACTATATAAGCACAACATTGCCAATCTGTATCATATGCAGGATCATTTGGATCATAATGTCCTTCACATGATTCTATAATCCATACACCATCAAATGTATTAATTCCACTAACTAATGGTTCTATTCCATTTTCAACAACATCTTCTTGATGATTTTTAATTTCTATATGTTCAATTTGTAAAGCATCAATTCTATTAAGAGGTTCATAAATTTCTACTGGTAATCCAGACATATAATCATATGCTAAATGTAATTTACTTAAAACAGAATCTAATATTAATCTAAAAATTTTCGATGATTTTTCTGTATTTTTAATAATGATAAAATCACCTACAATTTTAGCACAATTTTCAATACCTGTCACCTTTTCAAGTACAAAATTTAATGTATTTAAATTAACAACATGATCAATATCTTTTATAATAAATAAATTTGATCTAAATTGATATACAGTTACATCTTTACGATCTATTAAATGACCGGGTATATATTTTATAGGACCCCCATCATTAGAAGTTCTAGAATCCACTACTGGTTCATCAAATATTCCCATAAAATTTTTAGCCGCAAGTACCTGTTTCAAGTTTCTTTATGTTATGACCCTCCTTAGATTGTAAAAACGCCAATGTTGAATTATAATCCTTATGATCAAAAGGTTTAACTTTTTCCTCGGGTTTAGTTTTATAATTTGTTAAAACTTTATATTTTTCATTTTTTTGCCATGCTTTGTCTATCATTTCAAACATATCAACTTTACCTTCTACATCTTTTTCTATATTTGGCTCAAAAAATCCTGTTCTACCGCCCCAAATTGTTTTGATATATGTTTGAAATGTTGGCATATCCTTAGCCACTTCTACCATTCTTATTGCTTCATCATAATATATGTGAAACAATTCACATACAGAATCAATAGGTCGATTACCATTTCTTAATTGTGAAAATGTACACCCTGCATTACATAC
>Ga0209090_10000089_pt1 | contig 52208 bp, 40 predicted proteins | sample ArcticOcean_MG_C_9_FD_187432 | JGI IMG/M metagenome (GOLD analysis project Ga0209090, IMG submission 187432) | Marine microbial communities from western Arctic Ocean - ArcticOcean_MG_CB2_152 (SPAdes) (version 2) | ecosystem: Environmental > Aquatic > Marine > Oceanic | place: Arctic Ocean... | reverse complement strand
ACACGTATTGGCCCAACTACGTTTCGTGCAATTATTCTTCCAATATCTCTTGGATTGTTTGAATCATTTACTCTGACTTTTACTTGTGTTGCTTCTCCAGTCATGCCGGTTCTACCGACAATTTCTACAACTTCTGCTGGCCATGCTTCTTTTGCCATCTTTCATCTCTCCCGAAGTATACTCAATTTGATAAGGTCTCGTAGTGACCTTTTATTTCATTAAATCGATCCTGTGCGTCTTTTTCCATTGCCATTACTGCTACAGCCGCAGTTTTTGTTCCAGTACTCATACCTGCTGCTTCAGCAAGATATGTTTGGTCTGCAACATATATGTATGGTATTTCTTTTTCCTTACAAATCATTGGTATGTGAGCTAGTAATTCTCCTGGGCTGACATTCTCTGCCATGACTATCATGAGGGCGGTACCTCTCTCTGCAGCTTTAGTAACTTCATTGGCACCTTTCTTCAATCGGCCACGTTCATTCTTCCCAACGGCCTTTACCATTTCATAAACTTGTTCTTGCACGTCTTGCGGGGTTTCAAAAGATATATGTACACTCATTAGATAATCTCCTCATGTAGGTAAGTCGGCGCACGACTTGGCTGATATAAACGCAACGCATTGAAATTATTTTGCATAAGCTCACTATAATAATTTTTTAATCCCTCTAGATAACGCTGCGGCTGATGATACAACTGCTCTGGGATTAGTTAGCGAATCAGTACTATACACTCCATCGACATGATTAGCCATCTTTGTAATTGCGCCTCCAGTGAAGAGCCCATGGGTACATGCTGCGTGAACTTCAATGGCCCCCTGTCTTCTCAAAGCGTCACTGGCCCTACAAATCGTACCTCCCGTGCTAATCATATCGTCAACTATTGCTACAATTTTACCAGATACATCTAAATTTTTTGGAGTATGCTCTATTGTGTGCGCATCAATTCTAGTTTTTTCTAGATATGAAAATTCACAACCTATAATTCTGGCTACTTCTGATGCTCTTTCGATAGCTCCTTTATCTGGGCTTAGGATAAAATCAGGTTGCACATCTTTATTTAATTTCTCAGCAATTTCAGGCATAGAACTTACAAATTCTATAGGAAAATCAACTTCTTTCATTACCAAAGGCTCATGTAAATCTAGTATTACTATACCATCACAATAATTAGTCAATAATTCTGCTATGACTTTTGCTGAAATAACTTCGCCTTTGGAGAATCTTTTGTCTTGTCTTGAATATCCATAATAGGGTATTGCTAAGATTATTCCAGGGCCAACGTCATCAAGCTTCTGTGGTTCTTCTCCCTTTAAATTAGTCAAATCTCCTTTCCTAACGTCTCTAATAGATTTTAACAATAAAATAGTTTTCAATATTCCTGAATCAGGATATGTATTGGAAACTAATATTACCTTTTCAGATCTTACTGATTCAATTTTTTCATTAGGTAATCTAACATAGCCTTCTCCATCTGGGAATCGTCTATCTTCCATTATCACGTGGTCCATATTCAGGATATCGGCCAAAGACGCTGCAATGTTTTGTCCACTAGCACCACTGACTACTGGCATATTGTACTTATCGAAGAGTTCTCCCTTCATGACTATGCCGATTAGTACTACTTTGTGTATTTTGGTGGACATGACAAGATTTGAACTTGCGACCTCCCGGTTATCAGCCGGGTGCTCCAGCCAGACTAAGCTACACGTCCCTGTGTGGTCCCGCGAGTTATGGTTTGTTTTTGAAGACTACTCTTGAATATCAGTCTTTATCAAAGACTATATCTTCACTATTAAGCTTCAAATAACTAGGTAAAGTAGTCAATCTCTTGGCTGAACATTTGAGTATGATTTCATCAAGTCTTGCAGTAGTTCTGGATAATTGGCCAACAGGAACTATTATTGTTTCTGGAAGTGAATATTTCGTCTTCATCATAAAATGAGGCTTTACGACCAATCCCTTGTAAGTTCTTTTAATTTTTACTAACCCAATAACATTTCCAATATCCGATCCATCGTTATCTAATATTGCCCTATCTCTCAGCTCATCTGGAGCAAATAATTTTTCATTAATTCTAACTGTATTTCTCCATCTTCTTTGTAATTCCCTCATTGATTTTGATAACTTTACAGCCCCATCAGAACGAATACTGTGCACAAGCTCCTTTGAAAGCGGCGCATACTCGGCTGGTTTTCTCATATACTCATTCGCAACACTATCTGCAACTTGTATTCTCATCGATCTAACATTATCGTCACTCGGATGAAATCTCTCGCCAGTGATAATTCCTACTAATTTATCTCCTACGTATACTTCTTTTTGTAGTAATTCTTGTATTCTATATTCTTCATTCATTGTATTTCCTCTGAAAGGTGTTCTGCATCCCCGCCATCTTCCTCAAGTAAGCCAAGGTAAGAAAGGCACTTATATATATTCCATAATCATTATTAACAATTCAATTGAAATTTTTAAATAAAAGTAAATTTTCTAATTGAAAAATTAAATTAACTTTAATAAATAATAAGATTATCAGAAATTACTAATTAAATTATTTAATTAAAAAAATTACAACTTATTGAATAGAAAGAGAGTGCCTTCGGACAATATTGATGAACACCGCCCTTTCTGCCTTGACCGATGAGTTCTGTCCTTAACCAGCTAAATATAATCCGCAGCAAATCAGGAAATGCTAAAACAATCGGGTTGAGTGATGATTTTATTATTAAATTCTGTAAACTAGATCCTTTGTTGTCACAAGCAATAGAAGAAGGGGCAACCAATCAAAATAATCTTATTGATGACTTCGGTTCAAATATGTTAAAAATGGATGAAAATAAACTTATTAACATACTACAAAATGATTACGTCAATTTTTATTCAAAATATACTATTAATCCCTATGTGGCTATTTCAGCCCGTGGTCCATGGATTATCACATCTCATGGTGCAGTTTTACATGACAATGGAGGATATGGTATGCTCGGGATGGGGCACGGACCAGTAGATGTAATTTCAGCAATGGAAAAAAACTGGGTTATGGCAAATGTCATGACTCCTTCATTTAGCCATAAAAGACTAGCAGATAGACTGAGAGAAGAGGTTGGGTACAAAAGTGGCAATTGCCCATTTGCACGCTTTGTATGCTTAAACAGTGGCTCTGAATCTGTCACAATCTCTCTAAGGATATCGGATGTAAACTCTTTCAATATGACTTCGAAGGGAGGGGAACACGAAGGAAAAACTCCAAAACTATTGGCACTTACTCAAGGATTTCATGGTAGAACAGATAGACCAGCCCAAATATCTGACTCCTGTAAAGGAAAATATGACTCCAATTTAGCCACTTTCAGGGATCGCGACAATCTAATACTTGTTCCTCCAAATGATATAGAAGAACTCAAGATCGCATTTTCAAAAGCTGAATCAGATGGTGATTTTATTGAATTAATGGCTATCGAACCTGTAATGGGAGAAGGAAATCCTGGATTATGTATCTCAAGAGATTTTTATGATGAGGCACGTAAATTATGTAATGAAAATGGTACCCTGCTTTTGGTAGATTCTATTCAAGCAGGATTAAGAGGGCAAGGATGTTTAAGTATAGTTGATTATGATGGTTTCGAAGATTGCGAAGTTCCTGATATGGAAACTTGGTCAAAGGCCCTTAATGCTGGGCAGTACCCCCTCTCAATAGTTGGATTAAGTGAAAAAGCTGCCAATTTATATGAAGTAGGAATTTACGGAAATACCATGACTACAAATCCAAGAGCTTTAGAAACCGCGGTGGCTGTTCTGGACAAGATAACTCCTGAATTAAGGGATAATATTGTTAATCGAGGGGTTGAGTTTTTAGATAAACTCCATAAATTATCTGAAGAATTACCTGGGTGTATTACTAAGATACAAGGGACAGGACTACTACTAAGCGCAGAATTAGATCCGACTAAATTAACCGTAATTGGCCCGGGGATGGTAGAAGAATGGTGTAGGTGCCATGGTTTAGGAATAATCCATGGTGGCGAAAATGCCCTAAGATTTACGCCACACTTTGGATTAACATCTCCTGAAATAGATTTGATTGTATCCGTATTAAGAGACGCGCTAATACATTTTACTAAATTACAAGATGTTGAGGCTATATTGGCCTAAGTGATAAGATGAAAGAAGGAATATGCCTAGTAGGAACTATTGACTACCTATATTTAGCTCTAGAAGACCGACTCAAGAGGTCTGGTATAAAAATTATTTCAAATCCTGAAGATGCAAAAATCAAGATTGGAATAGATACTGATTTACCAGTGGACCTATTGATCATCCCTCCTGGCATTGAAAATAAAAATGCTCCATTAGTAATAACTATTCATGATTTATTGATACCAGACGGACACTCTAAATGGAGTCCTAGTGAGATATATTTATGGTTAAATCAAATTAAGGAAAATAAAAATATTATTATTGAGAGTCAAGATGTTCATTATTGGGTCCATTTAAGGGATGCGGTAGAGGCTATATCTATGATTATTTCATCAGAAAATTTTAGAGATTGTAAAGGGCAATTGAATATTTGCGGCAGAAGAGCCTGGTCTAATAATGATGTTTTTATTGAATTAAAAATGCTTTGGACTAGGTATTATAATTCTGTTAACTATGCTCATACTGTTGAATCACTTTCTCAAATACCTAATCCCGTAAGTCGTAATAGGAAAGAAATGAGAGAGAGGCCAAGTCTTGCTTCTCTAAATTTAGAGTTATTAAGGGCGGGAGGAGATGGCTGGCATCCCCTCACGCCTTTGCGTACTGGACTAATGGAATTGCTTGCACAAAACCCTTGATCCTTCTTGAACAATTTTTTCAAAGTTTAAGAAATAATTAACGAGAATTCTTATCGTTTTGAACAGCTAGGCGTACGTCTTGAGCATGTGCTTTCATTTGTTGCATAGCCTTTCTAACACGTGTACCAGCAGCAGAGTTGCCACCGTCGTGCTTACCAGCATCTGTAAGTGCTGTTGTCAATTCATCAATCATTCCTTGTACCTTATCGCTAACGGACATATCCCCTCCCACCACAGTACCATTATTAGCCATTACTGTTATCTATAATCTAAATTCCCACTTAATTGAACAAATCTGCACCCAATATAGGGAGTAATATGCTAGCATCTCCTTCTACGACTACTTTGGGCGCACTAGGCCTTATTTTACCCCAAGAAATAGCTTCTTTTAGCTTTGCTCCCGATAAAGAGCCATCATATTCTGGGGCAGTTGTTATGCCTACAGCTGAATCTAAGCCACCTCTGTATTGATTCCACCAAATAACATGATGTTTTGAAATCCCTCCTCCGATCATTAAAGCATGACTTTCCTCTGCCGTCCAAGTCAAATCTGAGAGTATCTGTTCATCTGCAAGAAAATCAATCATAAAATCTGGGCTTTTTTGTCTGTGCATAAATAGTTGGGCACCAATTGCACCATCTGACAATCCTGGGATGCAAATAGGTATTCGATTCTTAGCAGCCCAATGGAGAATTGAAGTTTCATCTTCTATCCTATCTCCAATTTCCCAACAAAGTTCTATCGAGCCGAATCCAAGCCAAGGATTTTCTGGTTGTAGAAGTTTACGCTTTTCTTCAATTTCTTTTAACCAAGGCATCACTGTCCTCTCTAAAATTTCTCCATAGCATTCATTGGGTATTACTACATTACCTAAACGATTCAAACCTTCGTCACCCAATGCAATATCATCTAAATCAAAATCTCCATGAAAATAATTTTCATACGTACGAGCAATATCATGATCCAAGGTACCGCATGTAGTTACTATGACATTAAATTTTTTGTTTTTAATGGCTTCAAGGAAAAAACCTCTAGTCCCTGTAGCGCAAAGGCAAGCTGGAAAAGATAACCAATTTAATACTCCTACTTGCCCGGTTTTAGACATTGATTCACGTAATATATCCCTGGCTTTTGCTAATTTACTGGCCGTAAACCCTCCTGCTTGCCCCATTTGGTCAATTAATGAACTAACATTGCTCAAAATAGAAAAATTATAATCTTTTACCGGAGCATCAAAATCACTCTTGCTATATTTTGTCATAATTAGCGGACTACCGCTTCTACTTTGAATCCGTCGCATTATTAATTTGAAATATTCTATCCCGGAGGGTTGCCGCTCTTTCAAAATCCAATCTAACGGCTGCTTGCTCCATTTCCTTCTTTAATTTATTAACTAATTTTTCAGATTCTACATTAGTGGATGAATGTTCGCTTTTAATCCAATTTGGTTGGGATATATTATCTATCAATGAATTTGGACTAGCCCAAGCATCAACACCTAAATCAAACTTCTTAGTTAATGCGGCTATACCCTTTTTCTTTGGTATTTTACCTACTAATTTTCTACCTCCCTTTTCTCCTTTACCTGCAACTCCAGCCATTAGGTCATCAATTTCCAATCCCATTTTTGGTAAACTCTTCTTGATCGTTTTAGGAATTATATCATTTTCTAAATTATATCTTTTTTGCATACTCCGCCTTGATATTGTTTGGCTTATTGCAGCTTCCATTGCAGGAGAAATGGTATCTGCATAGAGGATTACTGAACCATTTTCGTTTCTTGATGCCCTGCCAATTGTTTGCAATAAAGCACGCTCATTCCTCAAAAATCCTTGCTTATCCGCATCAAATATTGCAACAAGAGAAACTTCTGGTATGTCCAAACCCTCTCTCAAAAGATTTATTCCTACAATCACATCTATATGCCCTATTCTGAGGGCTTTGATAATCTCAGTCCGTTCTAAAGTATCTATTTCACTATGAAGATAATGTGCTTTAATCCCCATTCTTTGAAAGTATTCCGATATCTCTTCTGCAAATTTAATAGTTAATACAGTTACTAATACACGTTGATCTAATTTAATATTATTATTTATCATACTGAGTAAATCTTGGACTTGTCCTTCTGTGGGTCTAACTTCTATTTTTGGATCTAATAGTCCAGTCGGTCTTATTTCCATTTTTGCAATCCCTTCTATTTTTTCTAAAACTTCTACCAATGTTCTCTTTTCTTTTGGTTTTTCAATATCGGGAGGTCCAGCGCCACCCCTACTAACGACATGTAACAGCCCTTCCGGTACTTCTTGGCCACTAACTTCAGCCAGATGCCGTAACTCTCTCTCTCCGGGAGTTGCACTAACATAGAGCATTTGAGGAATCATCTCTTGGAATTCTCCAATTTTGAGAGGCCGATTATCATATGCCGAAGGAAGCCTAAAGCCATGGTCGATTAGATTTTTCTTTCTTGAATAATCGCCTCCAAACATCCCTCCAACTTGAGGTAAAGTAACATGAGATTCATCCATTATTACAAGATAATTATTTTCTCCGCCATGAAATTTTTTTGCATTTTTTGCAAAAAAGTCCAACAAGCAATAGGCACGTTTCCCGGGTTTTCTACCATCAAAATGTAGTGAATAATTCTCAACACCTTTACATGAACCAACTTCAGATAACATTTCCAGGTCAAACTTTGTACGTTGTTCGATTCGATGACTTTCTATCTCCATACTTTTGGAATCAAAGAATTTAACTCTCTCTTCCATTTCTAATTCTATATCTTTTAGGGCATCAATAAACCTTTCTTCATCCGTCATATAGAATTCTCTAGGATGAATCCATGCTTCTTCAATTTCATCCAATACTTCCCAAGATACTGATTCACATACTTGTATTTTCTCAATGCCATCCCAATTAAATTTTATACGCAATGGATCATCTCTACTTGGCATCCAAATGTCTAGTATTTCTCCTCGTAATCTAACATCTCCTCTAGTCAAATCTCCTGTAGTTCGTCGATATTGTAGCCCTACTAAATCGCGTACTACATTTTGGGGATCAGATATCTCCCCCCTGCATAGTCGAAGATGGTTTTGTTCAAACACTTCTGGCGGATTCAAACCATAAATTATTGATACAGAACCCACGGCGATAACATCTGGCCTAGAAACAAGTGAGGCCACTGTAGAAAATCTCTCTTGTTCAATTCTTTCATTTATTTGTAATTCCTTATCAATAAATAAATCCCTTCCTGGCATATATGCTTCAGGTTGATAATAGTCATAATAACTTACAAAATATTCAACTGCATTTTCAGGAAATAAGTCTGACATCTCTTGCCAAAGCTGCCTAGCCAAAGTTTTGTTATGGGACAAAATTAATGTTGGCCTTTGTATCCTTTTAATTATATTAGCCATTGCAAACGTTTTTCCAGAGCCAGTTACACCTAGTAGAACAGCCCTCTCTTGACCATTTTCTATTTGGTCTACTAACATATCAATGGCTTGCTGCTGATCCCCAGCTGTACCATAATCTGAACGTAGGACAAACATTTTCAAACCTCAATCCCAAAGTCCGTCATTAGATGGTTCAATCATCATGATAGCCGCCAAAAGAATCCAACCTGTTAACATGGATACGCGAAATAGAGTTGTTTGGAAATCTTTTAATTTGTCTTTGGATAGTAATACAATAATGTTTAGAATAAACATCAGGAATACTGCAGCAAGAAACCAAATTTCATCCGTTGGATCAGATATGGCGAAGCATGCAAACCAAAGCAATGTAAGTTGTATGGAAGTTCTAGTAGTTGCCCTATCCCCAAATCTGGAAGGAAATGAATAAATTTTGTTTTCTAAATCACTTTCTATATCCATGCGTGCGTAATTGATATCAAAGACTGTAATCCAAAGACTTACGCCTAAAGAGATGAAAAAGATACTTGGGTACCAGAGAAAGTCTATTTTCCCATCATGAAGTCCAGTAATTGATTCCCAACCATGTACGTCTGCAGCAATTGCTAACCAAGCGCCAGCCGGCGCTAAACCGAGGCATAAACCAAGCCAAAGATGGCATAGCCAAGTGTAACGTTTAGTATATGGGTATATTACAAAAGCTAGCACAGGAAGCCAAACCATCATTAGTGCTACTTGATTAAGCTGCCAAGCACTAAATAATAGCATAGCAAGAAAAGTTGCTGACAATATCCAAGCAGTATTCATTGGCATTGTTCCCGAGGCTAGGTGCCGATTAGCAGTACGAGGGTTTACAGCATCAATATCGCGATCAATAATGCGATTTAGGGTCATTGCGAGGCCCCGGGCACCAATTGCAGCAACAATTATCCATACTAAATCTATTCTTAACCATCCAGAATAACCGACTAATGGATCATGCATAAATTGATTATGTGCGAGAATATATCCAATTAATACGAAAGGTAAAGAAAATAGGGTATGCTCAACTTTTACAAACTCAAGTATTTTTTTGTAAAACATCAATACCCAAACTCCTTCATGATTTTTTCTACCTTTTTGGTTGTTTCAATATTATGTAACGTTACTGCGGGCCATCTACGAACAGGAAAAGGACCATTCTGTGAGGGTATTGGTGCAGTAGCATCCCATGCTACTCTTTCTTTATTATTATCAAAATGAATATCTCTTGCAACATCAAATCTACAAAATAGTTGCCATAATAATTTTCTTTTCCAATTGCCATCTTTAAGATTTATATCATCATCAGTTATAAATAACCATTTTAAATTTCTCGATGCTTCCAAATTCCATATGTCTTCATATATCTTTTTAATTTTTCCTCTTTGCTCTTTTGCACTTTCTTCATTTTCTTCTTCCACACTATTTTCAGGCTTTGGACCACCTTCAATATTTGTAGTTACCACCATCATTGTTGGTCTTAGCATCCTCACATCAACAACTCCTTCAACTGCGGTTGCAGATATTAAAATAGAATCAGTGGTTTTAGTAGATTTGTTCATTCTTTTTACTCCTGTGCTTGTAGCATCAATTAGTAATTTAGTATGAATATTCTCAACTGGAGATGCATGTTCTAATGTATCTGCAACCATGCCTTCAAGGAACACTAAATCTTCTGGAATATTAACATTCATTTCTAGAATATCAAGTAATTTATTTAGATCTTTCACAGGATGATTTGGGTCAACAGCAATTATGGTCTTTAGAAACATCATTTGTCCAGCCCCAAGGAGGCCCAGAGCAGTCTTTCTGCCTTGTCTAGGATAGCGATTTTTCGATGAAACAATAGCAAGATTATGAAATCCCGTTTCGAGAGGTAAAAATAAATCAATCACATCTCGATGTTGAAATTGTAAAACTGGCCTAAATGCTTCGCCAATTGCTTCCCCTAGGTATCCATCTTCCATAGGAGGGACTCCTACAATTGTCATTGGAATAATTGGATCTTTTCTATGTGTTATTTTAGTGACGTGCATAACAGGGTATTGATCCGCTAATGAGTAGTGTCCAAAATGATCTCCAAATGGCCCCTCAAGTCTAGTTTCTCCCGGTGTCATATAACCTTCTATTACAAAATCACATTCAGCTGGAACCCATAAATCATTAGTTTTACATTTTACTATTTTTAGTCTTTTTTTACCCAAAAGGCCTGCAAATTCATATTCTGATAAATTATCTGGCAGTGGAGATATGGCACTGAACAATACTTCAGGGGGCCCTCCTAAGCATATTGTGACTGGCATTCTATTTCCCATTGAATCAGCCGCATGTTCGGCTCCATGTTTATGTGCCTGCCAATGTAAACCTAATTCCTTGGGGCCAAAAACTTGGCTCCTATACATCCCCATATTGTGTTCTCCAGTTTTAGCATTAGATGTTATTACGAGAGGCAAAGTCATGAATGGACCCCCATCTAATGGCCATGTAATGGGTATTGGCAATTTGGTCATATCTGGATTATCAATTATTACTTGTTGGCATGAAGCCTTTCTCACTTTTTTTGGTGCCATAGATATCCCTTCTAGGGCTAAGTCAATACCTTTCCAAGGGGCTTTGAGTATTTTTCCAATATCTGGTTTCATCAAAGATACCATTCTATCTCCAATTTCTCTAGGTTTTTGGACCCCAAGGGCAAGATTGGTTCTTTCTCTAGTTCCAAATAGGTTCATGGCAAGTGAGTATTTACTAATGCTCCCATCTTCTAGCCTTGGTTGATCAAATACTACAGCTGGACCTCCTCTTTTGACTAAATAGTCAGCAATACAACCAGCTTCAAATTTAACATTAACAGGTTCACTGATCCGAAGCAACTCACCTCTATCTTCTAATTCACGGAGATATTTGCTCAGATTACCCCACTTCATGGTGCCTCGAAGAACATCTTGAATGAGAATGTTCGCTTTTTGCCGTAGACATTTGACCGGGAGATTCTTTGACATAAACTCTCTCGGACTACCATGGCCGATGACATTGAGAGATGCGATGTCTTGGTGATTGGTGCTGGACCCGGGGGCGGAAATGCTGCTCTACATAGTTCTAGAGCAGGTCTTTCTACAATAATTATTGAAGACCACAAAGAAATTGGCACCCCAGTTCACTGTGGTGAATGTATTTCCGATATTGCATGCGCCAATCTTGAATTAGAACTCCCTCAGCACGTAATCAGTAAACGTGTTGATGGGATTAGGGTAATTTTCCCAGATGGGACAGAAAAAAAACTAACTGAAGAAGGATACGTATTAGAAAAACACCTTTTCGAGAGGTGGATTTGTGATGAAGCAGTATCCGAAGGAGCAACTTTGCATCTTGGCCATAAATTAGACTCAATGGAAAAAATTTATCATGAAGGAAAATTTACTGGATGGAGGTGCAACGGTAAGGGAGATAATTTTCCTATAGAGGCTAAAATTGTTATCGATGCATCAGGGGTTGCAGGAGTTGCTTCTAGATTGATAAATCTAAATCCACGTCCTAAAGTTATTGCCGGTATGCAATATGAAATGCTCAAAGTTCCAACAGATAATTATCTCGATTTCTATATATGGCCAAAATATGCTGAAAAAGGATATTTATGGATGATTCCAAAGTGTGATGGCAGAGCAAATATAGGCTTAGTTACAGAAGACAAGTCTAGGACAAAAAAAGGACTTGACGAGTTTATTGCAGATACGCACTTCAAAGATTTAGAGCAGGTAGCACCTCCTTGGAAAACCAAAGGAAACCCAGCATTCGGCGGGACCATCCCTATATCTGGCCCCCACGAAAATACACATACTGATGGTTTATTACTTGTTGGTGACGCAGCTGGCTTCACCTCTCCTCTTTTTGAAGGTGGATCTCATTTAGCATTAAAATCAGCAGTTTTTGCAGCTCAAATTGCTTCTAAAGCAATATCTTCAGGCGATATAAGTTCTGAATCTTTAGCAGAGTATACATCTTTATGGCAAAAGGAATTTCCTCCTTATTCAAAGATACTACGTGGTAAATCTGCTCTTTTTGATTTATCTGATGATGATATGTCATTGATGGCTAGATGTTTTCCAAATGAAATGAGCAATATGGGGCCACATGGCAAGATAGTGGTTTGCTTCAAAATTTTTATTCGGAAGCCTTCATTATATACAAAAAAAATAATCCCTGCAATGCTTTCTTTTGGTTACTCACGTGCTAAATATTACGGATGGTGATACAATATTATCATTTATTGGCCAATCTTTGCTCATACTTGCATTTTCAGTGTCTATTTATCATGCTTTAAATAATAATCAAAAACCTCATTCACTGTCTCATGATTTAACATTTTTAATACAAACTTCACCATTCACATTACTTGTGTTTGCATTTTTAATCGATGCCAGCTCTTTGAGTTTAGTTTCAGAATATGGAGGGCAAGGACTTCCTATATTTTATCGTATATCAGCTGTCTGGGGGGGAAGGGCAGGACCACTTCTTCTTTGGACGTCTTTGATGGCTACTGTAACATGGATCATGTCCCAATTAAATAATCAAGATACCCTTACACTAAGGATAATGCATTTTTGGGTCACATATCTATTATTTATTTCGTGGTTATTAGATCCTTTTTCTCCTTATCAAGGCATTAAAGGCGAACTAAATCCATTACTCCAAACAAATCTTATGGTCATTCATCCACCAGTAGTATTTTTGTATTATTCTCTTTGTATGGCTACTGCAACTGTAGCACTTTCAGGCATTATTAGCAAAAAGCCAAGTAGATTAATCCATTCTAATTTATTACCGTGGGCACGTTCTGCCTTCTTTATAGGGACTTTAGGTATTGGCCTTGGTGGGCTTTGGGCGTACACTGTCTTAGATTGGGGAGGATATTGGGCATGGGATCCTGTTGAAACAGGTTCTATTCTTCCATGGTTGGCTTTATTGTTGATACTTCATGCAAGATCAAAACCGAACACTAGTAGCGCTTACATGGCTTCTCCATCACTAGCAATAATTACTGGAGTTTTAGCACTTCATGCAACATTAGTTACACGTGCAAATGGAGTTTGGGCATCCGTTCATGCATTTGTAGGAAATGATGGCGGTACGTTATCAAAAGATCCGTATTTGAGAATAGTAGACATTTCAGATTTTAGCCCAATAGGGATTGAAGTACTGTCTTACCTTATTGCATTAATTGTATTGGGCTTCTTTTCAATTCTACATCTTTACAGAGAACAGAGTTACATATTAAAATCTAAAGGGGAAAAATCCTTCTTTGAATTAAACAAATACATATCATGTATTTTATTAATTTTCTTTACAGTAGTTGCCATTAATATTGGTTCAAGTGCAATCTTAGTTGTAGGTTTGTGCTTATTGATACTGATGTTAAATGAATCCGCAGAAAAACCTGCCTTCCAATGGATGATAGCAGGAATCATTTTGATGCTATTATCTAATTGGTCATGGTCTGCAAATATTTATCAAGCATTCTTAGGGATGATTCCCTTTCTCATTCCTTGGTTTTTATCGGATAATGAAGATGACATGTCAATGTTATTAAAACCATTTAAAACGACTTCTGAAAGAACCAAATTAGCAAAAAATATTCCTTGGTATGGGGCTTCAACATTCCTTTTATTGACATGGATTCTTCTCACAGTTGAAATAGAGGGTAGCAATATTTTGGCTCATGAATTTTATGGAGCACCTCTAATTGGTTTACTAGCAATTGGTTTAACATTGTATTCATGGGGGAATTCGATTACTTCGCGTAATGGAAACATCTTACTAATTCTTAGTTTATTAATTTCAATATTATTAGCATACCTTTCTGATGAAATATATCTCCCTGGAGACCCCAGATTAAATGTTACTCCAAGTATATCTAGGGGCGCGTTAGGTTTATTCATACTTACTTGGTTAATTTTTGCTTTACCTCCTACGTTAAAACAATTATTTATTACTTCAAAAAACACATTCTATAAATTAAAAAAAGATGGATTTAATAGTACTAATTTTCCAGCCAGATTACGTTTATTGGGGTCCCATTTAGCCCATTTTGGGATCATTTTACTATTAATCGGCCATGTGTTCACTACTACGCTTGTAGATAGAACAGACCCATCTCATTTAGTAACTTTAGTCAAAGATCAACCTATTGAGCATAGGGGATATGAATTTATTTTTATAGATGTAGAAAAAATTAATACTACAAATCCAGAATATCCTTTTTCTATAGGCGATGGCTATATTGGAATAATTATTGATGTTTTAAAAGATGGTGAAAAAATTACCCAAGTGTCCCCGGGTATGCTTAGGTTCACCACAGGTAATTCTGTTTCTCCAAGATCTGAGGTTGACAGATTCTCTACATTTTATGGGGACACCATTGTCATTCTGGATTTCTATCAATCTCAGGAATTATTGGAATGGATGACATTTGGCCAATCAGAAGAAGTGGATAGAGTTAGAATAACTGTGCATGTGTTGCCCGGGAGCCATTTGGTGTGGGCAGGTTGGTCAATAATCATGCTTGGGAGTCTATTTTCGCTATCTTCTGGTGTTTCTGGGACTTCAAAAGAAGAAGAATAACGATAATTATGTTTGTAGTTCAAACCGTTTGAATGAAAAAGGGTGAGCAAGTCGCCGAGTCGTCCGTGGAGGCTATTATAATGGAAGAAGGCTCAATTATTCACATTGATTACGACCTATTTAACGCAAATACAGAGAAGCTCATAGAGACTACTCGAGAAGATATAGCGAAGGAACATGATGTTTTTGATGAGAATCATACATACACTCCTATGATATCGATAGCAGGCTCCGGCCGTCTGATTAAAGGATTCGAATTACATCTTTCAGATGCTGAATCAGATACTGACTACAATTTTGATATAGATGCTGCAGATGCATATGGGGAAAGAGATCAAAGTCTAATTGAAACTATTTCTCAAAATGTTTTACTAAAAAGTGTAAAGGATCCTAATACTCTACATATAGGAGGCCCTGTAGAAATTGGTGGAAGAACCGGTATTCTACAATTCCTAAGTGCTGGGAGGGCTAGAATAGATTATAATCATCCTTTAGCAGGTGTTGCATTACGCTACAATTATAGAATCGTAAAGGTTGTTGAAGACCGTAAAGAACGTGTTGAAACATTGTTGAAGATGAACACTGGCCGAGAAGATTTCGAAGTAGAATTCGATGGAGATGATATGACGGTAACCCTGCCAGAAGAAATCGCATATGATCAAAATTGGCCATATGCAAAATTTTCTCTAGTTCAAACAATAAGAGAAAATCTTGGCGTTGGAGTTGTTGTTTTCCGTGAAGTACACAAACCTCGTGCAGTTGAAGAAGAATAACTGAATAACAACCAACCAATATTAGTAGGTTTAATTTCCTATGACGGTTTCCCGTGATTCGCCTCAATGACGACAAAAGGGTTTACTGAGCCATCTGGCATTGACGTTCCCTATGAGTACCGAGAGGCACCAACAATAAATGGTTTGAAGTTACAATGCTCTATCGGCTATATTATGAACGATGCCAATGCACTACGCCATCTAATGGCAATTATGTGTATTTGCCTCCTAACCAGCGGTTGCCTCGGTCTAGCAATGCAAAGGGAAATAATGGAAGGAATGCGGGATCCAGTAATAACTATTGAAAAATCTGATAGGTATGGTTGGGATTATACTTTTGATTCTTCATCTGACCTAAATGCAATACTCTATTCAAATGAAACCTCTATATTGTTTGATGGCACAGTTTCTAAACTAGTTATTGAGTTTAGAGCACAATTTCCTTACTCGTCACAAATCGAAGATGCAGTTGGTAATGAAACAAATGAATATAGATATGTAGAAGTTAGATTATGGCAACCAGGTCAAAAGGTAGCAGGAGGCAGTCCTTTCTGGGAGGTAAAAGCAACCCAAGATTATTCATTAGAAAGGTTTACATTTGGTAAAAGTGATTTAATATCAGGGCAATGGGACTTTGAAGTTGAAGCCAGAGGTTATGGAGTGGAGGCACCTATAGACCAGTTATCTTTCCATGATCATTTTGAGGTATATGCAACAATTACCAAGCCTTGCGTCCAATTCCCTGAAACACAAGAGGGCTTAGAATGCACTTTTATCTCCGAATTAGAGAGCTAGAATAATTTTGGTCTTGCGTAGCGCTTATGAATAGAAGGCAGGTGGCCGCGCTACTGAGGTTTAATTATGGATGAAAGTTTGGCTCCTTTAGTACCATTTGAAACATATGAACAGCACGCTGTGCATATAGGTACAAATCAAAAATCGGCTGATATGAAAAGATTCCTTGATACTGATCGTCAAGATGCGGCAGGATTACATCTAATTGATATTAACCAAACTGATTCAAGAATAAGGACAGTTGCAAAATTCCTATCAAATTATGATGCAGACCGAATTTTAGTCGTAAGTGCTCGTCAATACGGGCAACGTCCGGCCAGAATGTTTGCTCAATCTATAGGTTCAAAACATATAGTTGGAAGGTTTATTCCAGGAACGTTGACTAATTCCCGACTACGTACATACATGGAGCCAGAATTGATTATCGTAACAGATCCAGCAGCAGATTCTCAGGCACTGAATGAAGCCGTAAACACAGGATTGCCTGTGGTGGCGATTTGTGATGCTAATAACCAACTAAGAAATGTTGACATAGCTCTTCCTGCTAACAACAAAGGACGTCGTTCCTTAGCTTTGATATTTTGGTTACTATCTCGTGAAGTATTAAAAATACGCGGCACGATTACAGATGCAGATTGGGAACGTTCTCAAGATGTTGCAGACTGGGAATCTACATTCTGATTTCCCGACGTTCTCATAGGGGAGTATTTATTCCGCTAATCAATGAGTGCGTACCCCGTTCCACTTTTCCTCGCCCCGATGGCAGGGGTCTCTGACTTAGCATATCGTTTACTGGCACTTGAATGTGGAGCAGACATATCAGTAACAGAATTCACTGCTGCTGCAGGATTATCTAGGCATGCATCTCATTCATGGTTAAAGGTTGAAAGTCATCCAAGAGAATTCCCATTCATTCCACAGATATTTGGAGGCATAACAGACGAAATGGTTCAAACAGTTAAGTTACTACAAGATCGAGCCGACATCATAGATATTAATTTTGGATGTCCCGCACCTAAAGTTTGTAAAAATGATGCTGGTGCGGCATTATTACAAGACCCTGATAAAATTGTTAAAATGGTACGGGCATGTTTAGATGTTGCCACAGTTCCAATTTCTGTTAAAGTTAGATTAGGCACTGGCAATGGCCCTAATACGGCACTTGAAGTGGCACAAAGGCTAGAAAAAGAAGGTATAGAAAGAATATGTGTTCATGGTAGAACACTTAGACAACGATATTCAGGTCTAGCAGATTGGGGTCAAATTAGAGAAATAGTTGATGGCGTAGACATTCCTGTAATTGCAAACGGGGACATTATTGACTCTAAAACTGCAAATAAATGTATGGAAACTACAGGGGCAGCGGGATTAATGATCGGCAGAGGGGCAATTGGTATCCCAAATATATTTCATGATATTAAGAGAGATTTAGGTTGGACTAGTCAACCACCACCTTGGAAAGAAGAAAATCCAGAATCTGCTAGACTGTGGTGTTGGAATCGTTATTTGCAAATCAGTAAAGAAGTCTATCCAAACCAATTAAATAAAAATCTAAAGAGGCATGCTATCTCATTTACTAAAGGATTGCCTGGCGCTTCAGCAATGCGTGTATCACTACATTCCGTGAGTACACAGGAAGAACTAGGCACCAAAGTAACTCAATATCTTGAAAGTTTAAATAATGAAGAAATTATCGTATAATCAATCATCTAAAAGTGCAATATCAAGCCTCTCAGATACTGTTTTCAATCGCCTGAGCACCCTATCTACTTTAGTCATGACAACACGTCCTACTTCTTTACCATCTCTTCCTACGATTCTAAATCCATATGGCATCCTTCCCCCCAATGTGTTCAACAATATTTTTTGAGACTCAATTGGCACGGACTTCAATATTTCTTCTACTTTTTCAATATTGAGTTTTTTACTTTTAGCATTGGAAATTATTGTTTCTGCAACTTCTTTATCGATTCTGCCAAGGCCTCCTCTGGTGATTAACCATTCTTCTCCTCTTGCATCAAATTGACGCATTATTCCTATAAAAATATCCTGAGCAATCCTGTTTAACATCGGAACTCTCTCAATAATCCCGGCACTTCTAAACCTATCAATCGTTCTTTTTACTCTCGATCTAGATTCTGAAAATTTATCAGCAATAGATAAAATTGTTATTGGATTAAAGCTTGATGATAACTCAATAAAGATATTTTTAGCCAAATCATCATTCTCTTTTGCTCGATCTCCATTTAGACCAAGATCGTCTATCAAAGAATCTAACCTATCCATGTTACTTTTAGTAGCAGATGGTTCTGAGACTTTAACTACAAAATCAACTTCCAATCTATCAGTTACTATTTGCATTCTTTGTTCAGAATGTTCAATATAATCGCCCAATTCACCAATTCTTAATTCCATAATTCCTTTAGCTTGAATAGATAACAAATTTATAGCAGCCGTAATTGACCCTCCTCTTAGGACGTAAATATGCCATCTACCATAATTTTCAGAAGAAACTAATCCAGAATCTCTTAGTTTTACCATTTGATGATGCATGCCAGTTTGAGATAATCCACATACATCTCCTAGTGTTTTAATGTCCCATCCTTTTAGTGGATCCATGAGAAACGCATCCTTCATTATGCGATGTAAAGCTCCTACTTCTTCTTCTCTCCAAGATTCTGATTTACGCCTAACTAATCCTACTGTATCTAGAATCCAAGCAAGCAATTCATCTGGATTTTTACTGCCTGTTGGCATAGGCTTTTCAACAAGCTTTAGCCTAATCACATCCTAACTCGCACATTACAACGCTCAAGAGCATTGGCTATATAATAGGTATTTTTATGCTAGTTCTTGACGAATATCTAGCCACGGATAATCAACTTTAGATTGACCAAGGCTTTCTAAATGAGGGGCTAAAGAAATTTTATTTTCACAAAGTATCCCTCTCCCTCTCAATACAGAAATAGCCGAATGAACCGACGCACGTGATCTCCCAAGATCCCTGGCCAGTTGAGCCTGAGATATTGGATTTGGAGATTTGGATAATCTTGTAACTATATTTTTCTGAACCGTTGACAAACCCACTGGTAACATTGATGCAGCCTTATATTCGTCAGTGACGCCAGTGCCTTCTAGGATTTCTACTTGGGCTGGTGCTCCAGCATAGTAACAAGTTCTACCGTTTACTGAAACTATTGTGACAGTTTTTTCATTAGTCAAAACTCTCAAATGATGTCTTAGTGTACCATTTGCTGCATCCAACTGCCTCTGTAACTCTCTAAAGTGGATTCCAGGAGATTTTACTAGTGTTTTCAAAATTTTACTTCTTAATGGATGAATGTAATTTTCATGCTGATGTGAAGATATTGCTCCTTGCATTGTTGGGGGTGTTAAAAATGGTATAATGCTGCCAATTCCAACTGCCCCTCCTAATATTACAGTCACAATATCGGTAGCCAAAGGATAGGTGCTACGTAGTTGTTCTATCAAAGCCATAATTCAAATCGCTCCATTCTAACCTTTAAGTATACATGCCTTATGTTTCATCAATGCTCATTTCCTACCTATTTTTCAGCAACTACTCTACCTTTTTGAATTTTCATATATGCCACTAGTGGACTAAGTAATCTACCTGCATTCCTTCCATGTTCTGTTAATTGATATCTAACTCTAATTGGTGGACCTTCATCTACAATTCTGTTAACTAATCCAAGCTCAGCACAATGGGTTAATTTATCTGACAAAGTTCTACTACTAATTCCTGCGAGTAATTTTCTCATTTCATTAAATCTTCGATCTCCTGCAATATATAATGCACACAATATTTCAATACTCCATCTAGATCTAAAACTCGCAAAAGCCTCGACAGCAGCACTAACTTCCCAATTTATGTCATAACCTTCACTTTCATTATAACTCGCTAACGTCTTTCTTATTGTTGTACCACTTTTTTTAACATCTTCGATAGTTGAATTTATTACTTTATAGTCATCATTTGTAATTATCATCGGTTCTCTTTCCATGGTATCTAGTTTCCCGCAGGCTATCTAGTGTATAAATTACACCTCGATGTGTTTGTATATACTACTCAGTTAATATATGGATATTTACGCGTTCAGTGTAGAAACAACACCGATTATAGGGGAGTAATAAAATGGATAAATTTTTAGAAAACTGGGTTGACGAAGTATTTGAAAAAATTAAAGTTGGAGGAAATTCTGATGACTCTTAATGGCCTTAAAGCACTTATGATACGTGGAATGGCAGAATATAGGTCCCCTGCATGGATTCAATCCCCGCGTAAATAAAATTTATTACAAATTAATATATTTCGGCCTACGGCCTTCGATTAAAGCCGATAGTCCTTCTAGGGAGTCCAATGTACTAAAAATTAATTCCAAATTTATTAATTCTTCTTTCAAACCATCTTCTAATCCTATGTCCTCTGAGTTTGCAATTTCTAATAATTTTGCTGCTGTTTTAAGTGCAATAGGGGCTGTAAAAGAAATCGACTTAAGTTGCCTTGTAACTCGACCGTCTTCAATATTTACATTGTTTAGATCATTACTACCAATTAGGATTTTATTGATATTTTCATCTGAATAAAATATTTTTGCAAACTTAACTGTTGCATTTTCTTCATCTGAAGGTTTTTTCGGATATTTATCCATATTTTTACCAATATTGAGAATTTCTCCTATTGTTTTGTGTATGTCACTAGGGCTTACAAGATGAGTCAATAGGCCAAAAGCCTTGGCCGTTTCAGAATTAAGTAAATTACCGGCTAAGACTGCATACCTGGCAACCTCTATTCCACATATTCTAGTTGCCCTTTGAGTCCCTCCTAATCCTGGATATATTCCTATACTTGTTTCTGGGAACCTGAATTGAGTTCTATTTGTTCCAACCCTGTAGTCACATGAAAGGGCAAGTTCTAATCCGCCTCCAAGTGCTAAACCAGTTGTAAGTGCAATAGTTACCTTCGAACTATTCTCAATTTTATTCAATACTTCATGCCCATGCGCAGTAAAGTCATATATTTCTTGGAATGAATCATCTTTTATTTTATCAACAAAGAATTTTACATCTGCTCCAGCTACAAATGCCTTACCTGCTCCTTCTAAGACAATTGCAGCAACATCATCTTTTTCATTCAAATTATCTATTACATTACCCAACTCAGTTACCAACTCAACATTCAAAGCATTCATTGCTTCAGGCCTATTCAATCTCACCATAGCAATATTATCAATAATTTCGACATCAACATATGAAAAATTAAAATCTTCAGAGATAATAAATTGATTTTTTAAAATTGAAGGGATGTCCAAATTAGATAATTCACAATACTCTTTAGCCATTTGATACGCCTTGGAGATACCTATTCTATTTACCAATTCAAATGGCCCCTCATTCCATCTAAGTCCAACCTTTGCACCTCTATCTACATCTTCTTTGGAGCAAATTTCTTCCTCAACTATCTGAGCTGCAACTGTAAATACTTGTCCTAATAATCTTTCTCTAATTACTTTAGCTACTAGAGCGGTACATTCAGTATTTTCTCCAATTTCCCACAGATCTCCTCTGCTGACCATCTCTCTAAGATTATTAGCGCCCACATACCGGGGAGTGCCTAATTGTTCTGCTAGGTAATCGGTAGCATGTAGGGCTATAGTTGGGCCAGTTAAATTCATCAGTGCGAAAGGACCCATTCCTATTTTGAAAGCTTCACAGGCTATGGCGTCTATTTGTGCAGTTGTTGCAAAACCATCTTGTAGTAAAATACAAGCTTCATTTAGCCAAGGAACAAAAAATCTATTTACTACGAAACCTGGCCTGTCTTTACATATTATAACCACCTTGCCCATTGTTTTACAATAGGTTTCAACTGCCTTTAGAGTATCTTTTGATGTACTTTTGGCAGGAATGATCTCTATCAATCTATTTTTCGCAGGGTGATAAAAAAAGTGTAATCCGACAAAACGTTCAGGTCTACCGCTAGCCTTTGCCAAGTCATTCACAGAAAGGGATGAAGTATTACTTGCCAAAATAGTATGTTCATTACAAATGCTATCTAGGACCCCAAATACATCCTTTTTTATATTAAAATCTTCAAAAACTGCCTCAATTACTAAATCAGTATCAGGATTTACATTTTCTGTCCCTACTACTCCAAGAATCCTTTTTTTAATTGAGTTTACTTCTTCTATTTTGAATATTTTACGCTCCATTGCTTGGTCTAATAATCTAGAAATTATTTCATGCCCTCGGTTAACCCACTTTTCTTCTCTATCTACCATCTGTACCTCAAAATTCTCTTGTGCAGACTTTTGGGCTATGCCCGACCCCATATTTCCTGATCCAATAATTGCCACTGTTTTGATTGAGTCCATGATATGCCGCACACAATCATACCCATATATCCAACTGATGAAGAATCACATATTGCAATATGTTATGACGCTCCTCTCCTTCGCCATTCTCTGTGAGTAATGCAAATCAAGTAAGTATCAAGATTGTATCAATTCTACAATAGTTATTCATCCATTATTATCTATTATAATAATTTTAAATGGATTTTGTTCAATTATTACTGAATCAAAATTCGGAGAAATTATTGAATACGAAGATTAAAAAATAATTCTTTTATTCTTTTAGCATGTTCCTGTGGACTTAAATCTAATTTTAGTATCTTCTCTCTGCCTGCAATCATCCACTTTTCCCTATTATTGACATTCTTTGCTTGTTTTAATGCTTCATGCCAACTAGAGATATCATCTCTTTCTAGTAATCTACCATTCAAATCATCACTTATTGTATCCCTAAATCCTCCTTCATTTACAAATATAGCAGGTGTTCCAACTGCAAATGCTTCTATAGGAGTCAATCCAAAAGCTTCTCCATACGCCATACTAATTACAGCCCTTGAATTTCGCATTAACGTCACCAGTTCAGATGAAGATAATCTTGGTGCAACCCAAAAATTTACTGACAATCTTTTTGCATGATCTTGTAGTTTTATTATGTCTTCAGGGTTCCCCCCTCCTACATGAACTAGTGATAATTTAGTACCAGATATCATTGAAATTGTTTCCCAACTCCCTTTTACAAAACTTGCTTTGCCTATGACAACCACATAATCATCATCAGAATCATATGGATTAACTATGTCATTAGTATCTTCTTGAGGGAATTCTGATATATCGACACATGGCCATAAAACATCGGTTTTAATTCCATATACTATTTTTGCTCTTTCCGATGAGTAATTTGAGTTACTGCTTATTGATGAAAGATAACGATTATTAAATTTTTTAATTATTGACTTATCCTTCATTTTGGCATATGAAAGTAATAATTTTGTTAATTTTAAATTTCTTTTAGATTTGCCTTGGATATCAAAATGCAATACGTCTTCATGCAGGCCTCTATGCGGCTCTAATAGGTGTAAATGACAAGGTAGATTTACTGGAATGCACTTTAATAATCCAAAACTTCCATCTCCGCTTACAATATGAATTGCATCTGCAGACTTTATTTCTAAAATCAATCCTTCACAATTTTTCCATGCTCTTGTTGCAGAATTAATTCCGGTATCCAATATTGTAGAAATTATGTCTCGAGGCATTTTCCAAGGATTTTTTGGAGTAAATAATGGAATATTGAACTTTTTACATAACTTTTCTAGTTCTGGAACTGAATTGAGTGTAGCAACTTTTACATCAAAAAATTTTGTTAAGGATGGAATTATTCTTAATAAGTCCCTTTCCGCTCCTCCCATGGCAGCAAAACTTCCTTTTGCTACTATTAATGACTGATTCATATCAGCCGATGGCTCGGCATAACTGCCCATAATCTTTCAGATAACACGTTCTCATTTAAGTTCAACATCTCACGGCGAAGCCATGGTTCGACGAGTTCTTTTGGCCCGGGGTGGTTCGCTATCCATTACAAATGGACTTGGTAGGGCTCATAATTCAATTGTTTCAGTATTAAATCGAGCGCTGGTTCCTAATTGGACTAAAGTAAAAGTAATTGAACATCAAATTATTTCAAATATATTCTTAAGAATTTTTAAACGATGGAAACAACACCCAAAACTAGTATCGGAAGAAACATCAAAAATGGGAATCGACCTTTTACATATAACTGATCAAGAACAAGCTCATTTGGTACCTCATAATTCTCCAATACCAGTTGTGGTCACTATACATGACTTATTTCACATCAGGCCAAGAACAATTGAAGCTGGTGATGTATATATTTCAGTTGGCGAACAAAAACCAAACATGATTAGAAAAAGAGATTTATTACGAATAAAGGCGGGAATCAAGAGAGCCGATCTTCTGATTTGCATTTCAGAAGAAACAAGATCTGATGTTAAAAAATTATTTCCTGGAAAAGAGACAGCATTAGTACGAAATGATATAGATATTGATTATTGGAATCCATATTTAAATCCAATATCTAGAGATATTATTTCTGAATATGATGATACTTCAAAATGCTTATTAATTACTGTTGGTTCAAATGATAAACGAAAAAGATTAGATTTTATTGACGAAATATTTTCAAATCTTCCTAATGATGTCAAAGAAGATATAAATTTAGTCAAAATTGGAAGCGAAATAAAAGCCTCCGAAGTACAACTTATATCATTTTTCCAGCATGCTGAAGCATTATTATTTCCAAGTATTTCTGAAGGTTTTGGATATCCTCCAGCCGAAGCCATGGCTTCAGGATGTCCAGTGGTGGCTGCTAATTTACCTGCGCATAACGAAGTCATTCCTCATAATTGCTTAATTGATCCAATTAATATTGATGCTTGGGTTTCAACTATTAAGAAAATACACAGTGAATGGCTAAATTCAGGAAAAACAGATAGGATACCTGATGATTCGTTAATAAATCATGTATCTAATTTACTCAGTCCAAAAGTACATGGAGAAGAACTTTCTAAAGCATATAATTCTGCATATAATTTATTTTTAAAATAACTTAATGTCCAATCAGTAATAACTCATAATTATATATGCTTTGTTGAGCGGTCAGTAATACGTAGCACAGCCATTTTCCGGATATTCTAGATAAAAATAATAAATTTTGGAGTTAATCAAATGATAAATAATATTAACATCAAAAAAGACTCGAAAAAAGCATTATTGAATGTCAATGAATTAACAAAAGGCTTTGGTTCTGGACGAAATAGACTCGAAGTTTTGAAAGGTATTAATCTTGAAATGAATGATGGAGAATTAGTTGCTTTGATGGGGCCTTCTGGATGTGGTAAATCTACTCTACTTAATATTATAGGTGGAATCTTGCATGCCGATGGTGGATCAATTTCCTTAGATAAATTTAGTTACGGGACCGAATCTCCGAGTAAAGTAGTAGATGTAAGGAGAAAGGGTGTAGGTTGGATATTCCAAGATTTTCATTTAATAGATAGATTGTCGGCTTTAGATAATGTTATCTTCGCACTCGAATTAGCCGGTATACCTTCAAAAGAAGCACATTTTAAAGCAGAAGAAGCATTAATTAAAGTTAATCTACAAGATCGTATGGATTTCATCCCAGATCAATTATCAGGCGGACAACAACAAAGGGTCGCTATAGCAAGAGCAATTGCTGGTAACCGCCCTCTTTTATTGGCAGATGAGCCTACGGGTAATTTAGATGTCAAAAGTGGTGAAGAAATAATGGATTTATTTAAGGAATTATGTAAAGAAGGAGTTTCTATATTGATGGTAACTCACGATCCTATGTTGGCATCTAAGGCAGATAGAATGCTTTTATTGAAAGATGGTTTAACTGCTGCTTCGGATATACGTTCTGCTTGGGGAACTGATTCAGGAGTTGAAGAAGAATGACTAATTTTGATGAAATAATTCCATCTGATTCTACTGATAAAAATAAATTTATAGAATATATTAAATCTCATTCATTACCTATTACAAATAGGATAATATCTTTCCCAGATAACCTCCTTATGGCTGCCAAGAGCTCTTGGAGAGGCCGTGAGAGAGTTTTAGCAGCCTTTGCTGGAGTCTTCTTGGCATCTTTGGTAATTACTACCGTCCTTGCTTACTCAGTAGGTTTATCCACAGCATTTTTACAAGAGTCTTTGAAAAATGAAAATTTCGATGCACAAATTACTTTTGATAAAGATCCAGGAAAAGACTTCAGAACAAATGACTCTCTTTTATGGGAATCATTATGTGATGAATTAGTAAGTATGGATGAATTATCTGACTGTGGAATTGTTTATGGGAGGCAAGGGATTAGGGCCGATAGTATATTTGATGATGATAATATCAAAGCCCAACCACTCGTAGTTGATTCAGTTACTGGAACAATTGGCGATTGGGCAAATGTAAGTTGGGAATATCCCGAAGCAGCAGAACAAGGCCCTCCAATAAATAATAATAGGCCAATTAGATTCTACGGCGATGGCATTTGGGATGGAGAATTAGGAGAGCGTCATGCTCAAGATGCCATCTATGGAAATTGGCCTAGTAGTGCCATGGATGCAGAAAATAATAGGAGCATAATTCTCCCTTCACAAATTGCTAGTAGGGCAGGTGTTTCAGTAAATGAAACAATTGTGTCGTTGACATTTACATTTGTCTCTGATTCTAGGGGCGGAGATGATGCAGACCAAATTTCTTCATGCCAAGGCGAAATTGAAACAAATTTTGATTCTGGTTTCCAATTTTGTAGAGAAAAGCTTACTGTTTATAATTTAACAATTTCAGCCATATATCAAGAACAATTTGGCAATCCAACTTTATTATTCAACCCTTTAATGGTTTCAGATTCAGTACTTAATGATTCACAAAAATTAATTTTGATGAATAATGACCATGGATATCTCGGAGTTTCAGTTGATAGAAATTTATTACCAACATCTTCAACTTCAGCAGCTACTTCATGGCTTAACGATTTAGAGAAAACTATAGAAGATAAAAATTATACTGTAAATGATGGATCTGTTATTCAAATTAGATATAATGATGTAATTTCTGGTACAATAACATTTTTGAATATATTTTTGGGAATTATTCAAGTATTTGACTATATTTTGATGATTCCAATAATAATTCTATCATTTTCAGTATTAATCTATGGACTTGTATTATCTCTAGAACAACGTAAAAGAGAAATATCAATCCATCGTGTAATTGGCGGTACTGAAAGTAATTTAACTGGTATGATTTTATTGGAGTTAACTGTTTTAGGATTCGCTGGCTGGTTTACTGGATATATATTGGCACTACTTTCCGTTCCATTAGTATTGGATGCCGTAGGATTCATGTCATTCAGATCTTCCGGTGCAAGTGTAAATCCAACACTATCATTTGGTACAACCTTTTTCATTATCCTTACTACTGTGGGCCTAACTTGGTTATTTGGAAGAAGCAGAGTTAAAGATTTCCTTAGAATTGAGATCGATGAAGGAGTCAGAAGAGTAGCATCTGAAAAGAAGTCAAGGTTCTGGTTACATATGTTAATTTTTATAATTGGATTTTTATCATTTTTTGAAAGTTGGCTACAAAGTAATGGAGGATGGGGGCCATTTGGATCAAGTGGAATAATCTCCAATTTTATTGTCAATGCTCTATTATTATTATTTGGCCCTTTTATGTTGTGGATAGGGGGTGCACTTGTTCTAGGGCGATTAGGTGCAGCAGGGCCAAGAATTTTCACACTATTATTGGGATGGTCTCCTTTAGTAACTGATGTTCGCAGAGGACTTAGGGGATCAGGTTCCAGTGAGTCAGTAAATAGATTGGCTGTAATAATGCTACTAACATTATCTATAGTAACTTTAGCTGCCGTTCAAGGATATACTGGTACAATTGTGGATGAAAGAACAACTTCTGCAGATAATGGGGCTGATATTCAAGTACAGTTTAGTACTTCCATATCTGAAAAAGAAGCAAGGGATGCAGTTCAACTAGCAATTGGAAAAATTGATAACTCTAATATTGAAAATATTGATTCAATGACCTCCGTTGGAGATGTTTTCACTAATCTCCAAGGGGAAGGTACGCGACTACGAACTTGGATATTATTTGACAATCATGAAAATACACTCTTATGGGATACTCAAGCAATACCTGGCACAAGTATAAATGATGTTTCTACAGAATGGAGTAATGGTGGATTTACTGCTGGAGAAATCGCTAATCAACTTGACATATCCGGTGGAGATTTTATCACAATTGAATATACTAGTTATAATTTCTCATTAGGTTCAGAAGGATTGGAAATAATATCAACTGTAACCGAAGCCGATATTCAATACATGGGACGCCACAGATGGGTTCCAGGACTTGAATCATCTCAATCTTTACAGGTTATCGTGATAGGAGAATCAACTTATAGGGATTTAGTAGGAAATCAAACTGCTGATTCATACACCTCAAATAAATGGTTCTTTGAATTATGTGATCAAAAAGATAAGGGTTGTTCAGATGCTTTACGTAAATTGAATACAGAAATATCAAATGTAGTCGGAGTCACATCCTCTACAGATTGGCCAACAGTCCATGAGGAAAATGAACGTAAAGGGGGATTGATATTTGGTACACCCGGCCTTCTTAGTTTACAATTTGTTGTCGCCTCTCTTGCGTCTGTAGCATCTGCTTTCGTTTTCTTATCGCTTGTATTGACACAGAGAAAGCGTGAACTCGCTATTCTTCAAGCAATAGGGGCAAGTCCAAACCAAGTAATACGCCTGGTATTATTCGAGATTATGTCCATACTCTTGGTAAGTATGGGCTTGGGAGTCATATTAGGGTTAGCAATAGCCGAATCTTTCAATGGTTTCTTTGGAATATTTGGTTTTATATTTCAAATATTTTTAGGAGAATCGGCACCCATAGATAGGGAATTAATTTGGCCGTGGCTTGATTTAGCAATAGTCAACAGTTCAGTATTAATTGCAGTTGTGATGGCATTACTTTACACAACACGCAAAGCTCTAAAAGCAGACTTAGCAATTGTATTGAAGGGGGAATAAATATGGTGATTGATGATGATGTTATTCTAAATGCAGATGGTTTATTTCATATTTATGAATCTAAGGCAGAAGATGGAAATGTCGTTGCCCTAAGGGGAATTCATGTGTCTATAAAAGAAGGAGAAGCAGTTGCTGTCGTTGGACCTTCTGGTTCAGGAAAGTCAACTTTACTAAAATGCCTTGGTGGACTAATGAAACCCTCTGCTGGAAATGTTTCTTTAGCAGGAAAACGTATGACTCGACTAACTGGCCAAGAATTAGTTAATCTACGTCAAAAAACAATTTCATTTATTTTTCAAGACTCAAATTTACTTCCTCACATGAATGCTCTCGATAATGTCGCCCAACCACTTAGACATCAAGGTATATTACCTAAAGTTGCAAGATTGAAGGCCCAAAATTTACTCAATAAATTAGGTGTTGGCGAAAGATCCAAAGGTTTACCAGAACAACTTTCTGGAGGAGAACAACAGAGAGTAGCAATTGCTAGGGCATTAATTACTAACCCAAAATTGATACTTGCTGATGAGCCGACTGGGGCACTGGATCCTATTACTAGCAGAGAAGTGCTAGAGTTATTTTCAAGTTTAAATAAGGAATTTAGTGTTGCTTTTTTGCTGGTGACGCACAATCGTGAAGTCGCCTCATTTTGCGAGCGTTCCTTGGAACTACGGGAAGGTAGATTTATTGCACAACATGGAACTAATGTAGATATATCAGCTCTATCTGAAACTAGGGAGTTATTGATTGATGATTCAGGAACAGTCACTCTTCCGCCTGATGTTTTGTTAAAAATTGGAGGATCTGGAAGGTTCGAAATTCCTGTTAATGAAAAAGATACAATTCATTTAGAAAGGGTTGAGGAAGACAAAGTAGAATTGAATTCGAGTGCTAAATTAGTTCTCTCTGCAACTTGTCCCGCGTGCCTTCATGATTACTCAGATAGTATGATTCAATTATGTCCTAAATGTGGTTCTACAAGGCCAATGATATAGAATTAATCAAAAGCAACCTACTTAATGTAATAATCATTATACCGTTTTATTAAAATGATATTGCTATTACGGTGTTTTTATGAAGAACCTCTTATCTTCGATACGCCGACCACTATCTGTTGGTATTTTCCTGTTAATTTTACTGCCATCATTGACTACTGCATTACCAGTAGACTCTGATATCGACGAAGTTAAACAACAAGATAAATTCTGGTGGGAAGAAACTTCGATGGACCTAGATAGAGATGGCGTCCATGATGCAATTTGGTTAGCAATACAAAGTGACCTTCACACATGGTTTGATAGTGATTACAGAATTAGCGTAATTGTAGATTTTGATCATTTACCCACTCATTTAGATCAAATAATGTTAGAAGAGGAAATTGATTTTGAAACTCAATTTAGATATCACTTGATTCATAGCATAGCAGGTACTGTTAGTATAACAAAAATTGAACTTTTATCAAATTTACCAGGAGTTGTAATGGTAGAACTTGATGGCATTTTGTCAGTTCAAATGGCTGAAGTCAATGATGTTCATGGAATTCCAATGATTTGGGATGAAACAGGTTACACTGGTGCAGGAAGTGTAGTTTCTATTATTGATACTGGAATTGATTCTGATCATGTTGGCTTAGACGATTTAGATGATGATAATTCAACAAATGATGCTAAAGTAATTGCATTTTATGATGCTGTTAATTCTCCAGAATTAACTAACGGAACAGAAGTAAAGGCATATGATGACCAAGGCCATGGTACTCATTGTGCAGGAATAACTGCAGGAACCGGCGCTCCAACTTATGATTATGTAGGAGTAGCTCCTCAAGCACAATTGGTAGGTGTCAAAGTACTAGATTCAGGAGGTTCTGGTTCATTTGCAACTGTTATGGCCGGAATGGAATGGACTGTTGATAAAAGACATGATTTCAATATTCGTGCTGCTAGTATGAGCCTGGGCGGACCTGGAGTAATTGAATGGACTTCTTCAGAGGAAGAATCAGTTAATAGAATGGCAAATGAGATGATGAGGTCAGGAATTGCACTATTCATTGCAGCTGGAAATGCTGCTATATCTGCTCAGATTGGCACCCCAGGGTCTGCTGAAGATGTAATTACTGTAGGTTCATTGGACAAAAATACAGCAATTGCAGTTTATTCAAGTCAAGGCCCTACTGAAGAAGGGAGAATAAAGCCCAACATAGCCTTTGTAGGATCAAATGTAATGGCTCCAGATTTTAATACTGGCGATGGATATACTTCCAAGTCTGGGACTAGTATGGCTACTCCAGGTGCAGCAGGTCTTGCAGCATTGATGTATCAAGCAAATCCTGATTTATCTCCTTTCGATGTAAGGAACATCATGCAAGAAACATCAATCTATCGTGAATGCCATTATATGGCCGCGAATGAACCATGTGCCGAAGATTTAATCCCAAAAAATAGACAAAATAATGTATATGGGCACGGGCAAGTTGATGGTTACCCTGCTCTCATTGAAGCAGCAAGTAGCGTTTATTCACTTTCTTTGTCTCTAAACCTGACTGCTATAACTGAGGTTTTTGAAGATAATAGGATCTACATCTCCGCTGGAGAAAAAATAGAAATAGCCGTAGATGGCAATCCTGCTAATATTCAATGGAGAACTTGGGATATGAGGGATAATTGGATGGATCACCCAGATTTCAATCAAGGGGACGACGTCGTCGAAGTTTCCCATTCTATGTTTGCAGATAGGTTGCAATATCTCCCTGGAAACCAAATAGAAGGGAATCAGACATTAATGGTCCGCGCAATTCTAGAAGACTCCTCATCAACAAACCTTATTGTGCACTTATACATTACAGAAAGTGAAACAATTAGTGAATCGACAAATTCTGTATATGACTTGAAGTTTTTAGCTACCATTCTAGGAATCTTTGTTATATTTTTATTAATAATAATTTTAGTTCCTGTTATAACAAATCGATACGATATTGATGATGAAGGTGATTATTTAGAAGCAGAAGAAGATGACTATAATAATGAAATATTAGAAGATAATTAATCAATGATGACTTTTTACGGGTATCGTGATACCGTCCTTCAATGTACTAGGTGGGGAATTAACAGAGTGTTCTATAGATCCATTAACTGGGTGGTTCAGAGATGGTTGCTGCAATACTGATAGAAATGATACTTCATTACACACTATCTGTTGTGTATTAACAGAAGATTTCTTACAATTTGCATTTTCTAAAGGTAATAATTTGATAACTCCAGCACCAGAATTTAACTTCCCAGGTCTCAAACCAGGGGATCAATGGTGTGTTTGCGCTCAAACATGGCAAGATGCATATGATGAAGGGGTCGCATGCTCTGTGGTTTTATCTTCGACTCATGAAGAAACTCTTCAGGTTGTTTCATTAGAAACTTTACAAAAATTTGCTACTTGATATGAGTAAATTTAAATCCATAACAGCGCAATTACTCATGTCATTAATCAAGATTACTAAAATGATTGATAAAGTGATGTATCTAGGGGCAATTAGGTGAGTATCTTAATGCCTATTAATATATTTATGATTACTCATCAGTATTAGAATTATAGAGGGAATAATAATGAATAACAAATTAAATCAATTATCGACGGTTCTTATGATATTTATGATGGTATTTGCAGGATGTACCGGTAATGAAGATATGGCAGAAATAATAGATGATACGATAGACGATGTAATTTATGGGTGTACAGACAATTCTGCAATTAATTATGATAAAAACGCAACAAGTGATGACGGCACATGTGACTTTGAAGGAGAAAGCGAAGATCTACTCGAAATTATCCACACCGACGGATGTGATAATACCAACCCAATACACTGCATGCTACCATTCCCTTCAGATGCCTTTTTGGTAGATGATACTAGTACAGTTACGGGCAAGAGAATCTCATATTTACCTTCAACATTGCCTAAATCAGGAACAGTAGGGGAAGTTTTTGCACCCATACTTAATCAAATAGATGGGGCCAGTCCAAATACTCAAATAATGACTGCCTTTTATGTTGAAGCAGATGTTTCTGATATGGCAGGGCAATATACAATTGGAAAAAGTTTAGAGGCAAACCATCCTACAATGATAATTAACCAAAAAACAGGTACTGTAATTCCTCATTGGGTGGAATTAGACCTTAGATCAGAAGAAAATCAACCTACTATTATTCATCTTAGGACAATTCAAGCACTAGATCACAATACAACTTATGTTGTCTTGATGAATAATTTAGTAGACTCTTTAGGTAACGAAATAGAAGCTCCAAGGGGATTTGCAGCACTTAGGGATGGAGTATTAACTACATCTTCTGATGTCGAGAATCGTAGACCTTATTTTGAAAACTTATTTTCTTGGATTGAAGATAATACAGGCCGTTCAGCATCTAGTCTACAAACAGCATGGAGTTTTACAACTGCGTCTACCGATTCTTTAATTGGGCCATTACTATCAATGAGAAATGATGCATTGGATAGAATTGGCCCTGCAGGAATAGATTGTACTGTTGAATCAAATACTGAGGTAATGACAGAAGATGGTAATAGAAGCCATTGGTTAATCACTGGGACATATACAGCACCACAATATACGGAATCATTTTACCCTCCAACATTAATACGCAGAGCATCAGATACTGACCGAACCCCTGTTTTTGTGGAAAATAGAGAAATACCATTTTGGCTAGTTATACCTGGTACTGCAATTGTTAAGGGGCCTGCTGATCTAACTATTTGGGGGCATGGTTTCCTTGGAAATGGAAACACTTCAGGCCTTTATGGGTGGGCAAATCAAAACAATGCTGCAATGCTTGGGACTAGTTTTTATGGATGGTCAGATGATGATTATTCTAGTATTGAGTATGCAGTTTTAGATATGAACTATTTCCAGCATCAAGCTGAAAGATTAGAGCAATCTATGATAAATCAAGTTATAATGATTAAGACTTTTATGGGAATTTGTTCCGAATTACCTGATTTTTTATATGAAGGGTCCAAACTGGTTGATGTTTCAAATCCTACATACACAGGATATTCCAATGGGGCTATTAGAGGCCCATCTATAGTTGGATTATCTCCAGATTTACATAGAGGTGTTTTATGGGCAGGAGGTTCTTCTTTTACTCATATAATCGAGAGATGTACTCAATACGACAAATTTCATTTTATATTTGCAAGTGAATATGGATATGAAAAACAATTAGATAGAGCAGTTGCTATTTCTATTATGCAATCATTTTGGGACCCTGTTGAAGCAGATACATTCTTGTATCTTAGAGAAGATGGTTATGGTGATGAAATACAATCTTTTGAATTAATGACATTATTCTCAATAACAGACTTCCAAATTTCTAATATTTCTTCTGCTAGGATGATGAGGACTGGAGGAATACCGCTTCTCGACTCATCTACAATCACTCCTTATGGTTTTGAAGGAATAAACATAGTATCTTCTGGACATAATGGTTCTGTCGGAGTTTTCTTTGATGGAGGATATGAACATGCCCCAGATGGTAATATCTATGGTGAAGAGCCACATTCAGCACACAATGCAATTGGCGGACTTATGATTGCTAGGGATATGGCTTTCAGATTCTTGAAAACAGGAATAGTTCTTGACACATGTGAAGGGTATTGCTCGTTTTTGCCTGAAGACGTAAATTGGAATTAAAAATAATATTTTTTTAATTCTCACTGTCCCTTTTATCTTTTAAGAAAGAGACTAAAGCCTCAATACTTGGAAATTCAATAGTTACAACACTTATGTGTTTGCAATCTTGGCAAATAAATCTCTTTCCAGTCTCATAACCCATATATGGAGATATTCTTGGACTAAAACAGTTAGAACAAACCTCAATTATCTTTTCAGTTTCATGTTCTCCCATAATCAAATCTAAAAGATGTACCTATTTAATAGATTGTAATATTTACATAAATTTTATAAATCCGGAGGTAAGTCTAAATGCAAGTCTTTTTTATGAATAAGCATGGAAGGGTATCCTAAAAAAACAGTTCTGAATTCAGATTCTGACGCATCAATGTATGGATTTTATGCTTCTTTAGCAGCAGGAGGGTTTTTGTTAGCATATGCAATTTATTATGTAACAATTGTAAATGTAACAACAGATTATGCTTACCTGACATTAGGAATAAGCACTGCAATTATGGCGATAATGGCAATCATATTTCATGAATGGTCCCGTATAAATAAAGGGCAAAAAAGAGATGAAAATGCGATTGAAGAATATGTTGGAGGTACTGCTGTTTTAATGGGCGCCCTCTCAGTAATTTGGCTTTCACGTTTTATAGTTTATTTTTTAGGAAAAGAAAATAGTTTGATAGAAATCCAAGAAGGCATAATATGGATTCCAATTTGGCTTTCTTTACTTCAAACAATTTCGTTAATATTTGTTATGGAAATTTCAACCAGAATGATTGAAAGGCATTCATTGGGCACATTACCAAGAACCATAGTTATCTTAGCACCCATTAGTTTAGCATTTAGTGCGATCTCAATTTGGTTAGATTATTCTAATGGGCAATTAGAAATTTTTCTTACAACATCATTCCTATTATTATTAAGTAGTTCAATTTTATATGCTCTTCGTTTAAATCGCTCTGCATTATATTTATTATCTTCAGGAATAAGTGTCGCCCTTCCAATTTATCTTTCTCTTAATAATCCTGAACATGCTAGCCTTCTTGTGCCAATTGTAATATTAATTGGAATTACGGCTACAGATAGAAGTCTTTCTAGAGATATGGTCGAAAGAGGCTCTGGAGTAGTTGTAGCAGCAATTTTATTTACTCAAATATTAGCTTCTACAAATAATACTTCTTATGTATTTGCTAATATTTTCGAAAGTCCAGATCCTTTTAATCTGGTTTTCTGGCTTTGGGCTGCGCTACTAATTGGTTGGTTTGTTCCAACAGCAATGGTACGAACTCCTGCAATGCCAATAGCATTGGCTCTTTCATTAGCATTACTATCCGATCAAGCTGCACTAATTGGATGGTTTGTTGGAATATGTGCTTTCATATACTTAGAAACGCGCCCTCAGGCTAGAAGTTGGGTTGTCCGTTTTACTTACATTGCCATGCTCATCTCTTGGTATATTTCAGGTACAATAGGGGCTGAATTAGATAGTAATTTACTGTCATTCAATAATTTCTCATTAGATGCTGTAACATGTTCTTCACTAATATTATTTCCAATATTGTTAATGATTGGTTTTTGGGGTGAAAAAAAGGGGACATTTGGATTCTACGAGGGGCCAAATCTCCTTTTATTAATGGCTTCATTAAATATATTACTAATTGGGGAAACAAATTTTATTTATCCTGTATTAATAATATCAGCTTCCTTATTTCAAGCTTATAATTATACAATGAATAAATTTGGCCAAGAGTTAGAAAAAGATTTAGTAGCATCTCTTTTATTGCCTATTATTTTTGTAATTTTATTCTATAATAATAATGAAACAAATCTAATTTTTTCATTAATATTGATATCAGCATCATTATTCCAATTTTATATCTTTTATAAAAATAATAATAGAATTGGTGGAGATAAACATATATTATCTGTTTCTTTATTACTTCCAATTATTATTGTTGCCATATTTGATAATAATAACTTTACAATTTTTGATATTAAACCCTTACCAATTGCTTCTGGTTTAGCTATTTTACTAATATCTCATATTAATAGAAAAGATGATGAAAATCTAATACTAAAATCAGAATTTTTAATATCCTTTGTATTATTTACTATATTTTTCATTCAAAATTTTGATTCATGGTCTGATTCAGGGATAATAGTTAATGCGACATTAATTTCTATGTCTTTACTTGTAACTTTACTACTATTGGAAGGAGGGGCAATTCGTAACTCTACTCCTATTGAAAGGCTAATTGGCATATGTTATCTTTTACCTATTGCAGGAGTTTCTTCAATTATCCTAACTCAAGAAAGTGAAAGTTTATATTCGCTTTTAATGCATGATACTTTAATTCTTATTCCCCCATTAATCGTCAGCATTAGACTAAAAGTTCTTACAGATTTATCTCAGGAAGCAAGAGATTATGGAGCCTTAACTCTGTTATTACTATTACTAATTGGATTAACTGATATCTCGGGAGGATTATTAGCAATCCCTGTTTTTGGACTTACAGTTCAAAGAGCATCTAAACATGTTTCATCACCAATACTTATTTCTCTACCAATATTTGCAATAGGTTATGCAACTATATTTTCATTCGATGCTTCAGAAGATGCAATACTTTGGCCTTGGCTAGACAGTATTTCATATATTGGAGATAAATCAGAATTATTAGGTTTTCAAACCCCTCGTTGGTCTGCATTGTTATTATCTGTAATTCCTGCTACGGTGCTATATTACTTACCAGATGAAAAAAACAGGTTAGATGGTTCTAGATATGGTCCAGAGCAGATGTTTGGACCCTTTTTAGCAACTTTATTCGCTATTTCTTTCTTATTACCTGATGAGCGTCTTGCACCAATTTTTATTGTTGCCACTCTTACTTATGTTTCATGGAAGTATGGTATTTTGGGTTGGTTTTGGCTAACTCCCATTGTCACTTTTTGGGCTTCAATAAATTTAATTTCATTAATTCAAGGAAATGAAGGTATACTAAATACAAATATAGAATATGCAGCCTTTATTGGTGGTATCGTTGGTTTATTGCAATATTTACTAATACGTAATGATATTATCTATACTAATGTCAAAGATCTTAAATTAATTGACCCATCATTTGATTATTTGGGCCTGAGTTCTAGAATAATGGCATATATTTTATTCTTTATGGCAGGTGATATTTCTGATATTATACCATTTTTAACAAGCATTATAATAGGAATGGACACTTTACGTAATAGTGAACCTATATTATTTAACATATCAATAATGTTGCAGTATTATACTCTATATTTATTTAATGACGACTATCAAAATAGCGCATTATGGCCAGTTTTAGTTGGTATAATTATGTTATCGTCATCATGGCTTAGGTATAACCCATTTCCTGAAAAAATTATTAAAAATAGTGCTGAAAATATCAGTTATGATCCGGACTCCAAAACATATCAAAACTCTACTGATTCACAATCAATCATAGATTTTGATTTTGAAAAGAACTTAGGTTTGGTCGGATCATTTTTTGCTATTATTTTTATAATTCCATTTTCCTCATCATTATCTTCTGAATCATTGTTTGGTTTAACATTGATCATAATATCTGCACATCACATGATTTTAGGATTTCAACGTGACCAAGGTTGGAGGAGAATGTTTAGTCTGTTAGGATTGCCATTAGGACTAGTTTATACTGGAACAGTGTTCAGTGGATTAATCTTGGTCCTCATGTTATTTTTGGCAGCTCTAACTCTTATTGGACAATCATTACTTTATTCTTCAAAAGGAGGCTTAGAGATAGGCAGTACTCTAGAAGGCTCGGAATCAATAGTTTCCAAAATCGGCCTTCCTGATCTCAATATGGTTGAATCTGAATTAAAACAAAATAAAGAAGAATTACTTGAGCCTAAAACTAATCAGAGTAAACAAGTAATAGAAAATCAATTAGGAAAAGAAATAGGCGATATTTCTAAGTCATTATTTACATCAGATATCATTGATTTTAAAATAAAATTAGATGAATCATTAATCTCCAAAACTCAGTTTAATATCGATACAACATATAAGTCACATGATTCTTCAGATTGGTCTCCAATTTTAGTAATTAATTCAGAAGGAACATTATTATTGGAATGGGAAAAAAGAATATAATTTAATTAACTTATTAAATTATGATAATAATTACTTATTATCATGCGAAAGTATGAGATGCTAGTTTTATTACCGAAGGATATGTCAACAACATGGGTAGTAGATTCTAATGCATTTATTCATCTTGGGGCTTTATCTCAAATGGGCATAATGAACTCTCTTGAAAGCGCCTTGAAAGCCAATGGAAACAAATTACATGTGACGTCAGGCGTACATGATGAAGTTAGAAATGTTAGATTTCAGAAATTAGATGGTAGGCCCAATTTACTTTCTACTGTTCGCCCGCTACTAACCACTGTGACCATCGGAGAAGGTGAAATAAGATCAATAGCGCATAAAATCGGTGAAAAGGCCGCCCCACAAGATGTAGACCTCTCTCTAATGGTTCTTGCAGCTAGATATGAGTTGGAGGGACTTAATGTAGTGTTAGTTACTGATGATTTTAAGATGACAACTACAAAAGTAAAAGCGGGATTTGGCTTTGAGACTTGCCCTCCCTCGACATTTATTAACAGACTTTCTGAATCCGCTTCTAGTAAACATGCTACAGCATTACGTACATTATCTAGACATATTAGGGCAGCAGAAATGAGATATGCAATAAGTAGAAATGCAGAATATGATATACAAGCTAAATTAACATGGCTTGTCGATAGCCTTCTAACTAGTAGACCTCAAACTAAAATTCAAGAGAATGCTACAATTTCTGATGACGATTCCATGGTTCTGACTTTAATGTCTCATATGAGGGGCGATAAAATTAAGAAAAGTCGGTTGAAAAAACTTGGAAGATTGCCTGAAATTTGTAAATCTGTATCAGAAATCGACTATCATCTAGCCACTCTATTGGATGAAAAAGATATGTCTGATATTTCTAGTATATATGATCAATTCTTAGAAATTTTAAGGATAACTTTGGAAAATACAGGAGTAGGTCTTTCTCCACTTGAGGACTCTATTTCTGTAATTGCACACCGAGCAATGGCGGGACCGATTAGTAGATTAGAGACAGTTCTGGGATTGATGGCAAATCTAATCGGAAGAGATCAAGTAGCACGTTTACATTTTACTAGGGCATTACATCAAGCAAGTCTCAGTAATGATAATTCAGCTGAAATAAGGACATTACATCATTTGGGGTTATTGGCTCTAGCAGAGGAAGACTTCCAAAGATCTGCTGAACTTTTTGAAGCAGCAGATTTACAAGCACAAGTTAAAGATACTCCAAGATTAAGGCATGTTATCGCTTCGGGATTGTCTAGGCATTTAGCTGGCGATGATGATAATGCCGTTTCATCGATTCAGTGTGCAAATGATTTAATCGAAGGTAAGGAAGAATCGGCCATCGAACCGTTGTTAATTTTGGGTCGATCGTTGATGGGAATAGATAAGCCATGGTTAGCAATGGAAATTTTTGATGAGGCACTAGAATGCGCAGTTGAAGCAGAATTAGACTCTGAAGTATCCCGAATAAAAGAATTGCTTCTACTCGTCAATACTGCTGCGGTAGGTCATGATAATCCTGAGAAAATTGCTGTTAGGGGTCTTTTAGATAGATTAAACTCAACTGACACAAAAACGGATAAAGAAGTAAACCAAGTTGTTTCAATAGTAGAAAAAATATCTAAAGAACAACACAAACCTCTGGAAGATACGTGGAAAGAATGGCGTCCTGCTGCAGATTTATTTGCTAATGATAGAAGATTAGATGTTTTACGATCAATATCAGATTCTGAAGGGCAAACATTAGTAATTGTTCATCATAAAATCTTAGGAGGACTAGGACTTTGGATGCCGGCAAATACTCCAGAATTCGCACCAAATCAGCATATTGTAATTTCTGGAACCAGAATAAAGGTTGCAGACTCAACACAAGAATTGGCTGATAAGCATAATATTAGAGGAGTTATTGCTATTGAAAAACCTGATGAATTAACTATATCTGTAGATATTATCGAAGCGATTATAGAAGGTAACTCCGACTAATTGTTACTATTTTTTTAAACGATGATTTATATCTAGCATACAAATCAATTATTTTTAGAGGTGTACAGAATGACCGAAATAGATAAACTTTGGACAAGGCTCGAAGAACAAATAAAATCAGATTTTTTTAATATCAATTAAAGGATAGTATAATTTCCTAGCACCTCTTGGATTAGAATATGAAATACAAGGCTTTACTGATTATTTTCATAATGCTATTGGTGCCGCTATCCGGTTGTTTGAATTTCAATCCAGAAAGAGATATAATTCCAGAAGAGGATCTTTATACTGATGGTATATTCATTACAAATTCTGAAGGAATTAGAATCGAAGCCCCTCAAATACTCTTAGATTTCTTCTTTAGTAATGTTGGCGAAGAAGGCCCAGAACCCAGTATAGGAATTACATCAAGTGGTTGTATATTTTTCATTGCGTTAGAAAAACCAATGCGTTCGTGCGATTACGGTTTAACATGGGAAAACTCTCGTGACATAACCCAGGCGCCATTTACTAGCGATCCTTATGGTTGGGTCGATCCAGTAACTGATAGAGTTTTCAATATTCATATGATGGGTCTGGAGTCAACGTGGATTGGATGGTCTGATAATGATGGCGAAAGTTGGCTTGGAAATCCTCATGATTCTGGGCCTACTCCTTTGAATGATCATATAAAACTAGCAACAGGTCCATGGGTTAGCGAAGGTTATGGTATACCTGGTTCTTTGACACCTCTTTATGATGAAGCAGTATACTTCTGCTACAATAAATTAGCTGGAATCTTTTGTTTCACAAGTTTCAATGGCGGGGCAACTTTTGAAGTTGGAGGTCAAATATTTGGCTTAGCAACAGAAAATGGCGGATTACATGGAGCCATTACTACAGCACCAGATGGTACAGTATATCTCCCTCCTAGGGTCGAAACTCCAACAATAATATTCTCAAAAGATAATGGATTAAATTGGGAAACTCGAACAATGGGCGAAGATGTCGGTACTCCAAACCCTCGTAAAAATTCTGAAGTAGCAACTGATACTGATTCTAATGCATATCATATTTGGTCAGGTGCTGACTTTGGAGTGTATATGTCTAGAAGTACAGATTCGGGGGAATCATGGGAACAAACTAGCATTAGAATTAGTCCGGTTGAGGTAATTTCTACAACATTCCCTCAGATTGATGCCGGAGATCCTGGACGTATTGCGATAACTTATCTTGGAAGTGAGAATGGTTCTGAGTTACTAAATCCTGACATAGATGGTGAACCATGGAATGGAAATCCCCATTATGCTCATGGAAATGTTAGTTACTATCTTTACATAACTTATAGCTTAAATGCTTTAGATTCGGAGCCAATATTTCATACTGTTAGAGTTTCTCATGACCCTGTTCAGATAGGTAGTATATGTTTGAATAGTGGAGATTGTAGAGATATAGGAGGTTCTAATCGTAATCTCCTTGATTTTAATGATTTACACATTGATAGGGATGGACGAGTATATGTTGCATTTGCAGATGGATGTACTGAGGCTTGTGCTATTGGCAATAATTCAACTCCTGAAGACTCAAGAAGTAAAACAGGTTCAGTATACTATCTTAATAATGGGCCAAGCCTATATGAATCAGTTGGAGACCTAGCAGAATTGACTTTTTCCGAGTAAACTATTCAAGTCTTCAACATACTAGATGAGTTATGAAGATAGCACGACATACACTTGAGGCTGAAAATTTATCTGATCTTTTTATATTGATAGACTCTGTTATCAATAAAACTAAATTAGAATTTCCTAAACTTACTGTAGTATTCGATGATCACATAACTAGCGTATATAAAGGATTTAATCCTACTTATACTCATGAAGAAGGATGGATTACTAACATTATTCTAAATCAGGTCAATGAATCTTTAAAGTGATGTACTATGTTTGTCTTGGAATACATAGTCCCTTCGCCAAAAGACTACATGGACTTACGTGCTTCTGCCGGGATGACTCCAAGATCTCTCAATGGAGCTAAAAAAGGATTAGGTAATGAGATTTTTTCTGTTATTATCAAGATTAAAGAAACCGATGAAATAATCGGAATGGGGAGAATTATTGGAGATGGCGGAACCGTTTTTCAAATATGTGATATGGCCGTTAAACCTGAGTGGCAAAATAAAGGTGCAGGTACAATGATTATGGACTCGATAATGAATTACATTGAAGAAAATGCCGAAGAAAATGCCTATGTTAACTTATTGGCTGATGTAAATGGATTTTATGAAAAATGGGGATTTAAACCTACTTCGCCAAATTCAATTGGGATGAACTTTAGGAAAATTAATTATTGAAAATTATTTAATAAATAGTTTGAAAAATTATTTTAGGTGCCCTTTCACGGATTTCAAATCTTGATAGAGAGACAGTCATAGAGTAATAGAAAAAATTCTTAATACTAAGAATTGAAAGGCCTAAAACCAGTCCCGTAAATGGTAATAAGTGTACCAATAGGTTCTCCTGAGGCTCAACTGCAAAGATAATCGAAAAAATAGTAAAAATTATAACTTCAATCATAGAACAAATAGTGAACAACCAATAGTTCCGAACTTTTGCTTTTCCTTGTAAGAATTTTTGATAAACCCGCAGCCAACTAGCATAGGCATATGACGCTAGCAACAAATAGTTAACTGCCCAAATTGCTGGAAGAATATAATTCGCAGGAGGATGATCAAAATACGCACATATACTATTAAAACCTAATAAATCAACTAAAATATCTGTATTGGAATGAGAGTGGCGGTCAGTCAACCACCAACCAATTAATACCAATATCCAAAAATTTAGATAAGCATAAATACGGATTGTTTCTGGCGAAATTGTCCATGTAATTATCTTTTTCTCAGTATCTATTGATTTCGATATAGGAAATCTCATGATTCCTGCCAAGATATTATTGGAAATAAATACTACCCAAATAATAGGATCTTTTATGCTAATAAAACTCTAATAAATAAGTTAGTTTTGATATGTATTCCATATTTGTGGTCATTTTTACAATACTTTCAAGCGAAATACCCTAATCTCAACTTGTGAGTAGTATGCCTGTTGTCATATTTTTAATTTTTTTTTATTCATTATATGTTTTATCGTTTATACAGGCTTTCGGACAATCAAACTCAGAAAAAGCATGTATCATTGGCAACAATCGTTCCTAAGGGGAATTAAATAGGAGGATATGATCTGAATTTCTTGGTACTTTTAGGCAATCTTCCTCCAAAATTAAAAGGAGTTATTTTTGGAATTTTCGTTGTATTTATGTTGATTTTAACCTCTTTATTTTCAGTTATTACATTAGATTTAGGGGCAGAAGGAAAAGATGACGGAGTTTATTCACAAAATCCAATAATAACGCCATTATCAATGCCAAATCCTTCTTTGGTAGTTGATGATATTGAGATATTAGCTGAATTCGGCTATCGTAAGATTGACACTGCTGCACATGCCAATGCAGGAGATTTCATCCAACTCAGATTCGAGGATATAGGCTACGAAGTTGATGTTCAAGAATTCACCACGGATGAGTGTGAATACTGTAGGAATTATGTTGCAACTTATGAAGGAAAAAATCCTAACTCATGGATCATTATTGGCAGTCATTATGATGCAATATGCTATTCTCAGCAAGTGATTGTCGGTTTGGAATACCCTGGATGTGATTCTGAAGGTGCATATGACGATGCTACAGGAGTATCATCAATGTTAGAGATGGCTAGACTAATGATGGAGTGGGGGGGTACGCCCGAACACACCTGGAAATTCGCATCTTGGGACTACGAGGAATGGCAGGGAAGCGGATCTTCTGAAGGAGGAGGAATGGGAAGCCTCCATTTCGTTGAGGCCTTACCTGAACATATCGAGATTGCCACATATGTTAATTTAGATATGTTTGGGTTAAATTGGCCAGTACAAACCCAAGCAGCAAGCCAACTAAGTGGGTGTAATGAGGATTACTATCATCTCTACATGTTCACTTCCCCAGTAGATGATTGGTCATATTATACCGATCGAGGGCTTAATGTAACAAATGAGATGCAGGAGAATGCTTCTAATCTACAACTCAGGCTGAATTCAGTAATTTATGATGAACTTTCGTATCCAATGGAATGGGTACGAGTAATTGATGATACCAAAGGCAATTCAGATCACTTCAATTTCATTATGCATGGATGGCCAGCTACTTGGTTCAGAGGTATGCATGAGTTTATTCAAGAAACCGGAGATACATGCGAACAATCACCAAAACATGCACCAACGGACAGAGTTGACGTCCTCTATCAGCTATCAGGGGGGCGCTCAGGGCTTGAAGATGGGATGCAAACAGGTCTAGATGTTCTAGCGAATCTTATGTGGAAAGACGTCCAAGGAAATTGGTAATTTTGAGCCAAGGAAAGAACCTTATTTCATTTGATTCAAAAGGTCAACGTACTCTTCGCCTTATATTAGTTATCACAATTTCTTGGAAGTTTGACATGACCTTTATTAAATTATAATTAAACAAAATAAGACAATTATGAAACATTTCAACGAGAGTATTATTCCCAAACACATGTTGCAGATAGAGTGGATAACTGGAAATTAGCCCTCGCAATAGCGGCAATGATGCTTCATGCAACTCCTCAGCCAGGTATATTGCAAAATGATAATGAGGCAATGCAAGTATATTTGTTTGAAGAATACTATCAGGGAACAGAAAACCTGCAGGGAGACGAGTTGCATGAAAAAATATATGATATTGTTAGAAATCACACCGTAGTTAACTATTACTCAGTTTGGGACCATCTTAGGTATATTGATGAAGACCCCTTAAATGAAAATAATGTTATTTTGTTTTACCTGCAGAGGTCACATGATGAAAATGATACTTGTGGTGATGGGAACGATTGCACTAGTGAGTCATGGAACAGAGAGCATGTTTGGCCGAAATCGCATGGAGATTTCGGCACTACAATGTCTAAGGTAGCAGGAACTGACTTACACGCATTGAGGCCGGTAGATAATACCATAAATTCAGCTAGAAGCGACAAAGACTTTGGTGAATCTGAAGTTGCTCACTCAGAGTGCACCCAGTGCGATGTATCGACTCAAGCTTGGGAGCCTGCTGATGCAACTAAAGGCGATGCGGCTAGATCAGTATTTTACATGGATATAAGATACAATGGATTCGGACAAGAACCATCTCTTAGTCTAATGAATAATTGGACAGAGCCTTCTGAAGATGAAGGCTCACTTGGAAAGATATGTACTCTATACTCGTGGCACTACCAAGATCCAGTTAGTGAATACGAGGTAGAAAGAAACAATCGAGTGTACGAGATTCAGGGCAATCGAAACCCATTCATAGATAATTATGAATTTGTGGAAGGAATATGGGGAGATACCTGTGATGAATGGGGTAATGGAGCGATTGAGTATACTTCGAATTACTCTACTATGGAGATTGGGCCATCAGACAGAACAGCAATGCTCACCATGCCGGGAGGGCATGATTACAATCGCCCCCTACCTCTAGTGATTGGTCTTCATGGCTTTTCAGGAAGCGGTTGGTGGAATTCTTACTACATGGGATTATTCGATAGTATTCTCGATAATGAACACCTTCTTTTATGGCCAAACGGCTCTCTAAACAGTGTAGGAATTAGGTTTTGGAATGCAACGGATGCATGTTGCGCAGATGGTATTACGCAATCGGACGATGTCGAATGGCTTGATGAATTAATCAATGAGGCAATTATATCTTACGGGGCTGATCCAGAAGGAATAATTTTCATTGGCCATTCTAATGGAGGATTTATGTCCCATAGGATGGCATGTGAGAGAGGAGATATGATTCACTCAATAGTGTCTCTAGCCGGTGCTACTTACAATGATTTTTCAAGCGATTGTGGAGATTCTGGAAGGCCAAACATCTTGAATATCCATGGAACTAATGACGGTGTGATATTATATGAAGGAGGATATCATTTCAACTGGGATGGATTTAGTGAATATCCTTCTGCTAATCTCTCGACTTCATACTGGGCCGAACGCTCAGGTTGTGAAGAATCACTCACCAATATTGGAGTTTTAGACCTAGTTTACACTGTTAATGAAGAAGAAACGACAATGTTTGAGAATCTTAACTGTGAAGAAGGAAACAGAGTTGCTTTATGGAGTATAAACGACGGGGGCCATAACCCTGGATTCAATGATGGAGTTTTTGCTAATAAAACGTTAGAGTGGGCATTAAATGGCTTTAGTCGAGATTCTGATGGAGATAGTTACAGAGATAATACGGATCTGTTTCATCTGAACCCAAATGAGTGGAATGATTCTGATGGCGACGGTACAGGTGACAACTCAGATGTATTCCCATTAAACGAATCTGAAAATGCCGACACCGATGGAGACGGAGTAGGAGACAATTCTGATATATTTCCAAATGATGCAAGTGAGATAACGGACCTCGATGGAGATGGTGTTGGAGATAATGCAGACCTAGATGATGATGGAGATGGTTGGAGTGACTATTTAGAAGTTGAATGCTTAACCAATCCAGATGATTTATCCTCAGTCCCCTTAGATACAAACGAAGACGGAGAATGCGATGTTATGGATGAAGATGATGATGGAGATGGTTGGAGTGACTATTTAGAAGTTGAATGCTTAACCAATCCAGATGATTTATCCTCAGTCCCCTTAGATACAAACGAAGACGGAGAATGCGATGTTATGGATGAAGATGATGATGGAGATGGTTGGAGTGACTATTTAGAAGTTGAATGCTTAACCAATCCAGATGATTTATCCTCAGTCCCCTTAGATACAAACGAAGACGGAGAATGCGATGTTATGGATGAAGATGATGATGGAGATGGCGCCATAGATACAGAGGATAAGTTCCCACTTGATATTAACGAAAAATATGACCTTGATGGAGATGGCGTTGGAGATAATGAAGACCTAGATGATGATGGAGATGGTTGGAGTGACTATTTAGAAGTAGAATGTTTAACCAACCCAGCTGATGTTGCTTCAGTTCCCTTGGATACGGATGAAGACGGAGAATGCGATGTTGTGGATGAAGATGACGATGGAGACTTATGGATGGATGAAAATGAGTTAGATTGTGGCACTAATTCTTTGGATTATAATGATATACCATTAGATACGGATGCCGATAAAATTTGTGACTTACTGGATGAAGATGACGATGGGGACCTAACTCTAGACAGTGATGACGCATTCCCATTAGATTTCAGTGAAGATACAGATACAGATTTAGACAACATTGGAAATAACGCAGATACAGATGATGATAATGACATGATATCGGACCTAGACGAATATATACTAGGGACCGATCCCTTGGATTCAGATACAGATGATGATGGATTTCCAGATTCTAAAGATGACTACCCCTTAGATTCAGAAAAACATAATGCCGCCATTGAAGCAGCAAAGTCTGGACCATCAGGCTTTGAAATCACTTTGATGATGGCAGCATTAGCTACAGGCATCATTGTATTTAGAACAAGAAAGGCACATGACTAACAATTTTAATTTTTAGGCCGCTCATTAATCATATTTATTCGTATTAGGCCAGCCAAAAATAATAAATAAAAAAATATAAATATTTTATAATATTAAAGAATTAAATGAATCATCATGAAGCCCAAAGAGCCTATTCAGAAACGTTTGTTCGCGTGGAATTATTATAATTACTGAATCAACTTGACAGAGAGATTCATTGCCATTGCCCCTTCCTAAGGTTATATGGATCATGCATCGGTGATGCCGAATATCCCTCCGATGTCTCCTTGGGATGCATACATCCTCATACTAATAATTCCATTTATTATTAGATTAATATTTGTTGCCCCTCCTTTATTAGACTTGATTAATACTTACGCGCCCCCTGGTGAAAGAACAAGACACATTAAATGGTTTCTTGAAAAAATAAAGAGACTACCAATTCGTGGGTTTTGGCTTATAGTAATTAATGAAATATTATCATTCATACTCCCGGCTATCATTGCATTAGTGGCTAGATACTTCATTGGCCCAATTGGTTGGAACAGTTGGGCAGATACTCCTGACATTGGCCTATTCCTATTATTGCTGGCTGGCTTAGCATGGGTTTTTGTTGATTTTGGAAAAATCAGTAGATCAAGAATTGATATTAAGGCATTGTCTAAATATAATTTAGAGACAACACGAAGGGTTGTTGATACTGCTGTTACTGGAAGAGAAATTCTTCAAGGAGTGTCTAATGTGGAGATACCTAGGCCTTGGCAAAGACTTGTTGAACCAAATTTTATTTTAAATGCAATATCTCAAGTTTTAGATGTTGGTGCTGATGCATTAGACTTAGCACTCGATCAAGTAAAATCTCAAGCAGTGGAAGTAGTGGATAAAATAGATGAAGATATACAAACTAAAGTCACGGAAAGGGCAAAAGCTTCTACTAAATCACTAATTAGGACGACTTTATTTTCATTATTCCCGTTATTGGTTTTAGTTGGCCTTCAACAACTAATTCAACATTAAATCCCTTTTCTCACTCGGGGATATGAATATTGTCCAACATATTCCTATGGCTATCTGTATAATTCCAGTAATCGCTATGACTTCTCGCAATTCAAGTATGTTATTTTCTAGTATTAACGCAGCACCAAGTGCTGATGACCCCATCATGAAAGTAATTACTAAAAAATCAGTTCCCGCCACTCTTCCTCTCCATTCATCATCTGAACGGGCTTGTAACATTGTTGTAGAATATACCCAATTTACTCCTGAACTAGCATGTGAACAGAAAATAAGAATAAGAAGCATATTTGTCCACTCAACTTGAGAAACTACGACATAAAACATGCCACTTAATCCAACTGAAGCACCTAATAAGTAGGGTAGTACACTCTTATTTTTCATTAAAGGTTTAGCAATAACTGGTCCAAAACCAGAGCCAAATCCTCTCACCATGAAAAGCAACCCTATGCCTGCTGCTAATTCTCCAAAATTAGTTTCCATGCCAATTAGAATTAGTAAGAAAACTTGAGCTCCTCCTCCAGCAGCCCACATTCCTTTTGCAAATACTACTCTCTTAACAGGAGGATTATTTTGAATATATTTCCACCCATCTAGTATTTCATTGATTGCTAATTTAGGAGTTAGTTTACCTTTATCTAAATTATCTGGCCCTCCAGCGGGCAAAGTTGATATCAACAGTATGGAAAATAAGAAGGTCAAGCAATCAATCCAAAGCGCAGTAGTAATTCCAAATTCTGAAATTGTGAATCCACCTATTCCTGCTCCTATTCCTAAAGCAATAGACCAACCTCCAGATCCCAATGCATTAGCAGAGATCAACTCATTTTTTTTACAAATATTCGGTAAGTATGCATATTCAGCAGGATCAAACAAAGATTTAGCAAAAACCATAACCAGAGCAAGAAGATAATATGAAATTAAACTATCTAATAAATCAAATGCAACAACTGAGGTTAATGCAAGAAGTGCTAAAAAATTAGACAACATCATTAGCCCTTTTCGTGAGTACCTATCGGCCAACATTCCTCCAAAAGGGTCGCATAAAGCCATCCCAAAACTTCTTGTTACCAAAACTCCTGCAATTGCAATAGGAGAGTTATCTGTAGCTTCTCCAGCTAATATGAAAAGTGCGATTACAGTAAACCAATCTCCTATATATGAAATTATATTTGCTAAGAATAGTCGGCGGAACGGACTATTGTCCCTTAGAAGCTCAAGATAACCTACCTCTGACACAGCCCCACGCAGGTACTAATGGCTATCATCCCCTACTATGATGAGAATACATAAGAAGCAAAGGACAGGCCGGATAAATATGGCCGAAGAGCGTTTAGTATGGTTAGATTTAGAGATGACAGGTCTAGATCCAGGAGAAAATACTATTATTGAAATTGCAACAATTGTTACTGAAGGTAATCTTGATATTGTTGCAGAAGGTCCTAGTTTAGCAATTTCTCAACCAGAAGAAGAACTTGATAAAATGGATGAATGGAATCAAACACATCATACGGAAAACGGTCTAATTAAGAGAGTGCGTAATAATGGAGTTTCTATGAAAGAAGCAGAAGAGCAAACGATAGAATTTCTAAGGCTTCATTGCCTTGAAGGAGTCCCCCCTCTATGTGGTAATACAATAGGGCAAGATCGTCGTTTTCTAAGGAAATATATGCCTGAATTACATAATTTCTTCCATTACAGAAGCGTAGATGTAACTTCAATCAAAGAAGTAATCAGAAGATGGTATCCTAATTCTCCAAGATTCAGTAAACGCTCAGGACATAGAGCAATGGATGATGTTAGGGGTAGTATTGAGGAATTAGATCACTATAGAAAACATGTATTTGATTCAAAATAATTTTAGTATTTTTTACTAATATTTTATGGCTTTTTATCCTTAGGATGCGACGTATCTACATCCAAGTATCTACTTCGTACCATTGAGGCCAAAAGTAGCATAGACGTTGTCATCAGAGTGCCGAAACCAGGTAATACTTCCTTGGATTCAAATGACTCTTCATAATCACACAACCCATCCTCATCAGTAGCTAGAGAATTGTAGTTATTTGCAGTAGAATCAGTACATCCAGGCACTTCATCTGAATCACTCACTCCGTCGTTGTCTACATCATAATCACACAACCCATCCTCATCAGTAGCTAGATAATTGTAGTTATTTGCAGTAGAATCAGTACATCCCAACACTTCATCAATATCGTTAACTCCGTCGTTGTCTACATCATAATCACACAACCCATCCTCATCAGTAGCTAGATAATTGTAGTTATTTGCAGTAGAATCAGTACATCCCAACACTTCATCAATATCGTTAACTCCATCATTATCAA
>Ga0209090_10000082_pt1 | contig 54557 bp, 53 predicted proteins | sample ArcticOcean_MG_C_9_FD_187432 | JGI IMG/M metagenome (GOLD analysis project Ga0209090, IMG submission 187432) | Marine microbial communities from western Arctic Ocean - ArcticOcean_MG_CB2_152 (SPAdes) (version 2) | ecosystem: Environmental > Aquatic > Marine > Oceanic | place: Arctic Ocean... | reverse complement strand
CTAGCCCACAAAGCTAGGGGTTTTTTATTGGGCGCAGGAAAGCGATGAGTTACTCTCACATGGATAAAGACGGCTGAATCCATGTGTATTCTCCATGTTATAATAACTACTACTTCACTAAGACGAAAAAACAATGTCAGCAAACACGTTAATGTTATTCCTCATATTATTTTGCATCGTTATGGTTGGGGTAATAGTGAGGGTTCTTGTGCGCCAGAAAAAAGCTTTAAAACTTAATCAACAACGTATCGTGGACATGCAAGATATGTTGGAAAAACAATATACCCATCGTGTAGAAAGTATAGGAGTGATCGCTAGGGCAATGGTTGATAAACAATGTGAATCAACAGAGGGGTGCATACGATTAAAGCAGTTGTTAGACCAGGTTGAGTCAGATTTATTAAGGCGAGACGAATATCAGGTGATTGCCCTAATTTATAGTGAAACAGAGCACATGCCTATCAAGGAGCAATGGCAACAGCTCGATAAGAAAGCCAAACAAAAGTTCACCAAGCAGCGGCTTGCTCTTGAAGTTAAACATGGAGAAGATATTCATGCCGCAGTATCGGCTCTACAGCGGCATGAATTTTTAGCTTATCAAAGCTTAAACTAAAGCCTTTTTAATACGCCTAACAGCTTCTTCCAACACAGATTTAGCGCAACCAAAGTTAAGCCGTAAAAAGTTTTTATCATTAAAATTTTGCCCTGGAGACAGGCCCACACCTGCAGCTTCAAAGAAAGCGCATGGGTCTTCTAATTGTAGTTCAGAGACATCGATCCAAGCTAAAAAAGTGGACTCTAAGGGCAGCATCTGAAGACCTTTAATAGCATTCAATTGCTCCATTAAATAGTCACGGTTGTCGCGTAAATACCCATTCATCGCAGCCAACCAATCATCACCTTCTGCGAGTGCAGTAACAGTAGCCGTATAACCAAATGGATTTATCTCAGAAATAATGCCATGCATCTCATCCACAAAGGCTTTGCGTAGCTCGTCATTAGCAATTACCGCCCATGAACAAGCAAGACCAGCCACATTAAAGGCTTTACTCGCAGCACCCAGTACAATGGAATTATTAAGGGCGTGTGCGCTGACATCTAAATAGGGAATATGTGTTTTATCTTCATCCAAAATAATATCTGCGTGTATTTCATCAGACACTAAAATCAAGTTATTAGCTTCACAATAGGCATCAATGCGTTTTAATTCATCGCGGGTGTAAATCGCTCCACCAGGGTTTTGCGGATTACAAAATAACATCACGCGTACATCTTGAGCATTACGTTTTTCTAACGTATCTAGGTCAATACGAACCCTGTCTTGAGCATAGGTCATGGCCAAATGGTTAGCCTGTTTACCAGCTGCTGCAGGGGTTGTGTGAAAATACGGATAGACCATATCCGGTGTAAACACTTGTTGGTGTTGCCTTGATAAGCTACGTATTGCAAGGCTTAAGCTTGCTACAATACCTGGCACCCAAACCACCCAGCTAGCCTCTACATGGCAGCCATATTTTTTTTGATAATAGTCAGCCACCACTTGATCGTATTGTTCATCTGTTCGGGTGTAACCAAATACCCCATGTTTTATTCGATCTTCTAAGGCCTGTTGAATCACCGGTGCGACTTTAAAGTCTGTATCTGCTACCCACAGAGGAATAACATCTTGGTGCTTATATTTATTCCACTTTAAGGAGTTTGTATTGTGACGATCTACAATGTCATCGAATGAGTAGTTATCGTTAGACTGCATTGTGTTTGAGTCCTTTTGTGTATTGCCAGAGACAGGGTCAAGGGCTATATTAGGCGTTATCTTATGGGCTACAGTTTGGACCATATTTACCCCTTAATCTACGCTAAAAATGCGTTAATTTGGAGCTTCAGCAATGAGCAACAATGAAAGTGTCATCATCTTTGCTGCCACCCCTCGTGATGGGGAGCAAAGCCCAACCACAAGTTTAATGAAACAGTAGAATAGACTATGGTTATGTTCCCCGCTATTGATGAAGCCCAGCGCTTACAATACTTGCAAGCGCTAGGGATTGCGAGTTGGTTGCCGATTGAGCCGCTGATCGGTAGTGACGCCAATGATGTGCTGTGGCAGGAAGAATTGGTACAGGCCAGCAATAGCTCGTCAGCAAGCGATCTGCTTGCCCCATCAACCATAGTGTTTTCTGTACAATCGTTATCTGTTGAAGCCGATACTGCGCCGTCAATTGTTGAGGTTCTGCCTCCAATGCCGGTGACAGTTACTCATCCAGACCGGCTCGCTCCGCTACACTTAGGGTTATCTTGGTACAGTAACGGAGTGTTGGTGGTAAACGATATACCAGTGCAAGAAGGGGCCGCTATGAGCAGCCCTATACAGCGCTTACAAACAGCCATCGTTAATGCCCTACGCTCTACGTTGGTAGATGCCAGTGCGCAAGCTATGCCTGCAGTATCTATGGAATTTAACTGGCCGTTAGTACCAGGTCCCCACGCCGATCACTCATTAATGGGGGCGCAAAGTGGGCTCAAATACAGCCTAATAAAATTGTTAAAGGATAACTCATGCAGCAAGCTCTTGATAATGGGACCTGCGGCGATACAATTACTTAAGCCTGGCATGACCCTTGGCGAAAGTGCCCATATTGAACTACCTAATATGGTGATCGAAGCGGTATATAGCCACAGTTTGCACCAGCTATTAGCTGTGCCGACTCTTAAAGCTGATACCTGGCAGCACTTACAGTCACTATTTAACGCTCCCAAAACGGTTTAGTAAAGGATGTTTATTCGTGCTTTAGTTAAGGACGATATCGATCAGATAATGGATTTTTCGCTGGGACCAAATGAATCGGCTTGGTCAAAAAAGGCCTTAGAGATTGCTTTGGAAGGTGTGTTAGGTGGCACTTACCTAGCTGACGTTGGTTTAGATGCAACCACAGGCCAGGTGATGGCTTATGCCGTAGCAAGTTATGCTGTTGATCAAGCTGATGTGCAACATATTGTGGTAAACCAGTCCTTTAGGGGGCAGAGTTTAGGGCGACAATTGTTGCAAGCATTGATCAAAGGTCTAGTGAGCCGAGGGGCAGAGACAGTGTTTTTAGAAGTACAGCCTTCTAATCAAGTAGCCGTTAATTTGTATCAATCTATGGGTTTTGAATGTATACAAAAACGCCGAGATTATTATCCCGGCGTTGATGGTGTGCGAGAAGACGCTTGGGTGTTTAGCCTAGCGTGTCTGTAGCGACTTTATAATCTGGGTCTTCAATGACATTTAGCTCTACCATGTTGCCCGCTTTAGACAAGAGACGCTTACAGTCTGCACTAAGGTGGCGAAGGTGTAGGGTCTTGCCAGCTCGCGAATACCGTTCAGCTAGGGTATCAACGGCCTCCAAGCCAGAGTGATCAGCTACACGTGAACGCTCGAAATCAATAATTACATCATTTGGATCTTGGCTTGGGTCAAATAAGTCCAAGAAGTTTTGTACTGAGCCAAAGAAAATCGGCCCACGTAAGTAATAGATACGGCTACCATCCACGTCTTTATGGGTTACCTGTGTATGTTTTGCATGCTTCCAGGCAAACACTAGAGCCGAACAAATAACACCCACTACCACGGCGATAGCAAGATCGGTAATTACCGTAACGCCAGAAACCAATATTAATACAAAGGCATCGGATTTAGGAATTTTTCCCAAAATACGGAAGCTGGACCATTCAAAGGTGCCTAACACCACTATAAACATAACACCGATTAAGGCGGCCAACGGGATCATTTCAATAAGAGAGGATGCCACTAAGATAAAGGCCAGAAGGAATAACGCAGCGCTAATGCCAGAAAGGCGGCCACGCCCACCAGAATTGACGTTTATCATACTCTGTCCAATCATGGCGCAACCACCCATGCCACCAAACAAGCCAGTTGCAGTGTTAGCGATACCTTGGCCAACACATTCTTTATTACCGCGGCCGCGGGTGCCAGTAATTTCATCAACCAAAGTAAGAGTTAATAATGATTCGATTAATCCAATAGCGGCCAAAATGATAGCGTAAGGCAAAATGATAATTAGGGTGGCCAAAGTGTAAGGTACTTGAGGAAGATGGAAGCTAGGTAGGCCTCCCGCAATGGAGGCGATATCGCCCACAGAGCGTGTATCCAACTCCATGAACCACGCTAACAAAGTCACTACCAAAATAGCCACTAAGGATGATGGAACGGCGCGAGTGAGTTTAGGTAAAAAGTGAATGATCGCCATGGTAAGGACAATTAACCCGATTAACAAATACAGCTGGGTGCCTTCTAGCCACTGCAAGTTACCGTTATTGTCGATGAACTTAAATTGGCTCAATTGTGCCAAAAAGATAACGATCGCCAAGCCGTTAACAAAACCTAACATTACTGGATGAGGCACCATGCGGATGAATTTTCCTAGCCGAAAAACGCCAGCTAAAACCTGTAAGATACCCATTAATACAACAGTAATAAAGAGGTACTCCACCCCGTGGTCGGCCACCAAAGCTACCATAACCACTGCTAATGCGCCGGTAGCACCAGAAATCATTCCAGGGCGGCCACCGATAACAGCGGTGATTAAACCCACCATAAAGGCAGCATATAAGCCCACTAGTGGATCTACACCTGCTACAAAAGCAAAAGCAACAGCTTCAGGCACTAACGCAAGAGCAACCGTAAGGCCGGAGAGTATGTCATTTTTTGCATTAGCCGGAGCACGGCTTGCCAGATCGAACATGATATTTCCTAATAACAGGGGACTGTAAAAACGCGCATATTATACGTAAATTATCACTATTTTTCAATATATTGATAGGGATCTGGTTGTTTTTTAACCACTTTTTCAGTGTTTTATATTGAGGAAAAGACGCTAATCAGCGACAATAGGCACTATTCTGGGCACACGCCAATGTGCCATCCTATATTGCCACAGATTGTATCCATTATGCCCAACTTGATTGCAGAAGAAGTCGCAACGCGAAGAACCTTTGCCATTATATCTCACCCCGACGCGGGTAAAACCACCATCACCGAAAAACTATTGTTATTTGGACAAGCTATTCAAATAGCAGGTTCGGTAAAGGGTAAGAAGGGTGATAAAAAAGCCACCTCAGATTGGATGGCGATGGAGCAGCAACGAGGTATATCCGTGACCTCCTCGGTGATGCAGTTCCCCTATAAGGACCGTACCGTAAATCTTTTGGATACCCCAGGGCACGAGGACTTTTCTGAAGATACTTATCGCACATTGACGGCGGTCGACTCAGTGCTAATGGTTATTGATGGCGCTAAAGGTGTGGAAGATCGAACCGTTAAACTTATGGAAGTTTGTCGTTTACGAGACACACCTATTTTCACCTTCGTCAACAAAATGGACCGGGAAGTACGTGAGCAAATAGAAGTCTTGGATGAAGTCGAAGACGTGCTTAACATTGCTTGTGCGCCTATTACCTGGCCCATTAGTATGGGCAAACGCTTTAAGGGTGTGTACAACCTTTATACCGACACCTTACACTTATTCACCCCAGGTCAGGGCCACACCATTCCTGATGATATTCAAATTAAAGGATTGGAATCTGATGAGGCCGCAGAAGTGCTGGGTGAATTATTGGAAGAATTGAAAGAAGAAATTGAATTAGTACGTGGTGCAAGCCATAAATTTGATATGCAGTTGTTCTTAGAGGGCAAGCTGACACCGGTATTCTTTGGTACGGCTTTATCCAACTTTGGCATTCGTGAAATGCTGGATTACTTCGTAAAATGGGCGCCCGCTCCAAAGTTTCGAGATGCAGGTGAGCGTGTAGTGCAAGCGGTGGAGTCTAAATTCACTGGCTTTGTATTTAAAATCCAAGCCAATATGGACCCTAAGCACCGTGATCGTATTGCCTTTATGCGCATTTGTTCTGGTAGCTATGAACGGGGCATGAAAATGCGCCATGTACGTATAGGTAAGGATGTAAAAGTTGCTGATGCAGTAACGTTTATGGCTGGCGAGCGTTCCAACGTAGAGCAGGCATGGCCTGGTGACATTATTGGCTTACATAACCATGGCACTATTCAGATTGGTGATACCTTCACTGCTGGTGAAAATCTTAAGTTTGCAGGTATTCCTCATTTTGCACCTGAGCTTTTTCGTCGAGTACGTCTTAAAGACCCGTTAAAGATGAAGCAGCTGAAGAAGGGATTGCAGCAGCTATCGGAAGAAGGTTCAACTCAGTTGTTTATGCCAGGGAAAAATAACGACCTGATTGTTGGCGCAGTAGGTGTATTGCAGTTTGAGGTAGTCGCCTACCGTTTGCAGGACGAGTACAAAGTTGAATGCATCTATGAGCCTATTAGCGTCAACACTGCCCGCTGGGTTGAGTGTGATGACAGCAAAATGCTTGATGAATTTAAGCGTAAGGCGGCAGAAAATTTGGCTATCGATGGCGGTGGTCACTTAACCTATTTGGCACCTTCTAGAGTGAACCTAAGTTTAACGGAAGAGCGCTGGCCAGACATTCGTTTCCGCGCAACGCGGGAACACTAACACCAGTTTAAAAAGGGGGGGTTTTAATGCATCAGTTGATTGACAGTCACTGTCATTGGGATCACCCTCGTTTGCAAAGTCTGCAGCCCCATTTATGGCGCTCTTGCCTTGACCAAGGGGTGGGGCAGTTAGTGGTGCCTGGAACTCAGAAAGCCTTGTTTGCCCAGCAAATATCCCTATGTGAACAGCACCCATGTTGGCATTTAGCCCTTGGCCTTCATCCCTATTTTAGTGACCAGCACATTCCGCAGCACCTCACAGATTTAGCTGACGCCATTCACCACTATAAACCCATTGCTGTGGGTGAGATTGGGCTGGATTTTGTGTTAGACATAGAACTTGAGGGGTTTTCCATAGCTCACCAAGAACGTTGGTTTGTAGCACAGGTGCAACTAGCCCAACAAACGAAACTACCTCTCATTGTGCATAGCCGAAAAGCCAACGATCGTTTAGGCCAGCTTTTAAGGCAGTTAAAATTTGATCAGGGCGGTATTGTGCACGGGTTTAGTGGTAGCGTGCAGCAAGCTGAAAAATTTATCCAGTTGGGATTTAAGATAGGCCTAGGTGGTAGCCTAACCTATGAGCGAGCTCAAGCCATGAGACGTTTAGCACAAGCACTGCCACTCACAGGTATCGTACTAGAAACCGATGCGCCAGATATGCCAATGGCAGGGCAGGGCAAAGGGCAGCCTAATCGACCGGACATGTTGCCACGTGTGCTGGCAGTGTTGGCAGAGCTACGGCGGGAGTCTTTATCTGAGATCGCCATGCAGACTGAAGCTAACACCTTAGACGTGCTAAGACTTAAATAGCCTGCTTGGTATCTTTTAAATGTTAGTATAGGAGGGTTAGCACATGTCTTCAAATGGATTGCTAATGGATAAATTCACAGCTTTTGCATAGCCTGGGATATGAATCTCGTTGCGATTTATGAGTAAATCTTCGCCAGTTAATACGTTATGGCCAAATTTATAAGTTGGCTTAGATAGGCCACGCATGCTTTGTAAATCATAATTGGCTGCGGCTTGAGTATGGGTTTCTTGGGCTAGGAGCATCTGTTGCATAGCTTTAGTGCCATGTTTTTTGACCATGAGCTGATTAGCCACATGAGGTCCCATTATTACTGCACTGGCGTTGTTACCGCCAAATCCCTTTGAATTCAGCAGCACAGTATCGATGCCCTCTATACCAACTTCATGGTGGGCGGCTTGGATAGCTAAATGACTATCATGAACATCGCTCGCGACGTGATCTATGGTGGCGATCCCGGGTAAAACTCCATAGCGCCACACGCCCAGAGAAACGGCAAGTTGATCGCCCCCTGCTGTGCCTTGAGAGTGGCCAAGGTAAGCTTTAACCGCAGCCACTTTCCAGCGATCTATGCCAAAGGCCTTAGCAGTTTCATTGATGACGTGGGATTCGGTAACACGATTCTGTGGTGTACTTGTACCATGGGCTTGCACACAAGAGCGTTGGCGTAACGACTCTGTGCCTAGCATCGTTTCTGTAAGGGCTGCTGCTTTGGCCAAGGTGATGTAATTACCTATGCCTGGGGCTGATATAGATTTTTTATGACCATCAGCGTTAACAAATACACCAGGCACTGCACCATGAATTTGCGCACCTAGCTTGAGGGCTAGGTCGTCGCTGGCGAGCACAATCCATTGGGAGGCTTCCCCCATAGTGAAACCACAGTTACTGGAGAAGGGGCGAGAGGTGCGGCGGAGATCGGCCTCAGCGCTGGCATCTAAGGCACACACTTCATGATCTTCGGCTAAAGCACCCATGGTGCGGAAGCCTTCCATAACTTCAGGGGTAATAGGTGCATCACTGCCACCGACGATGACTAGATCTCGGCGACCACTTTTAATGTCTTCAACGGCATTACGTAGATTGTATAGAAACGTAGCACATGCACCTAAGGCAGAACCCACAGCACCAACACTACCTAATAAATAGGCATTAACAAAATCAGCTGGCATTTGACCATAACCTAACGGCATTTGTTTTGAAGTAATACGTTTCCCAGTACTTGGATTTTTTAGTAAGCCGCCAAAACCGGCTTCATCTAGCTGACCAATGGAGTTGCTAGCGTAAACAGCAATACGGTCTGGTGCAACTTGGTCTTGCATAGTTTGCCAGGCAATACCTGTGGAACTGAGGGCGTCAGATGCGCCAAACACAGTCATTTGTAAATTGCGTGGGTGGTTGCGAGACTGGTACAGCGAACCGGGTTCAAACCCATCAGGTAGTTGGCCTGCCGCACTCACTGGTGCGCGCTTGGTGTCTGGTAGAATAGCCGAAAAGGTGCCGCTTATGGTCACTTCTACGGTGTCGCCGTCAACTGAGGTTACTTGCCAATTGTCTGGTAGGCGGTTGGGTAGGTGGCGCTTACGCATACGAATACAGGTGCAGTCGCCGGACGCTGGTTTAATTTCGGCCGCTTTGTTTAATACTAGTTGGTGGATATCGTAAGCTTCCGGCCGGATAGCACGTATCAGAGTGGCATCTTTTAATTGTTGGCCCAGTAGTTCAGTTAACTGAACCTGGGTTAGTCCTTGCTCTTGGCCGGTAACGTGGTATAGACCATTGTAGAAGGTGGCTTTGTTGGTTAGTGTGGCGAGGTCTGTCATCGTGTCCAGACGGCTTTGTGTATCTAAGTGATCAACAATTAGGCGGCGATAACCATGGTGGGAGGAGGTTCGACCAGCGGCATTTATTCCGCCAAAACCAATAATGACTGGTAGATTCGACAACTAACAATTCCCCAAAATGAATGACATGAACACGTTAGTGGCCATTCTAGCAGAGTGGTGGCTAAACTCTAGGTCTGTGACGTATTCTAGTGTATTCGATGCACTTCCAAGTGCAGGTGCGTGACTTTCTTACCTAATAAATGCAATTCACCTTGGGTTCTTTGCTCACCATCACTGCTGAATTCAAAAGTGAATTGCCGCAATGGCGATATGTGGCCTTTGTGATCGCGGTTTAGGCGAGTTTTTTTAAGCACCACAGTGTCATCAAGCAACTGAAGGTCTTGCTGCTGGCATTGTTGCTTAGCGACTGAGCGAGCTCGATCTTTCGCAGCACTCGTATCCCACCAGTAAAGCAAGCCTAAAACTAAAGGCAATAAAAGCCACTCCAAACTCATTACCCACCCGCCTTTTTAACAGAAGGCCAACCACGGTTAGCCAATAACACCGTTAGTATATCGCGTTGGTCACCTTGTAATTCAAGGGTCTGTTCCTTAACAGAGCCACCAGAACTAGTTTTTTGTTTGAGCTCTTTAAGTAATTTCTTTAACTCTGGCTTAGCCAGAGGTATGCCAGTGATGGTAGTGACACCTTTACCTTTACGACCTTTAGTTTCAAGGCTAATGCGCACGTTGCCATCACCCACTGCACTAATATTATGGGCACATTGGCACTGAGCAAGGCCACAATCGGGGCAAAGTCGACCTTGGTCTGTGGAGTATACAAGTCTCGACATGTTAGTATTTCCCTGGGGTGGTAATGCCGTGAATAGGGTCTTCAGTAGCAATTTTTGGGCGCACAAGTTGCACTAACTCACTGCAGGGGTGCTGAACGCCGTTTCCCCACCATATTTTTTGCCATGGCTCTAGTTTATTGACCCGAATCATAGACCTAATATCATCAATGTAATCCACACCGCGAGAGGAGTAGCTGATTAATCCTGCAGATAGAGCACGTGCAGTAACGGTTTGACCGTTGTTGATTAGGCATTCTCGGATACGACGCAAACCGATATAACCACCGTGAGAGTTTAAGTTGCGAATGTAGGCATCCACTGAATCTTGTGGGTTTTTAAATTGTCTTACTTCATAATTAGCGCCCTCAGGGCGGCCGCTAGGAACCAAACCGCAGCCAAGACTGAAACACCACTGACCGAATAAATTATTACCTTCAGTCGCAAAGCGAGAGGTGCCCCAGGCACTTTCATTAGCTGCTTGAGCCAACACCAGGGCCGTTGGTACTGTTCCAATTTTACGTAATAGTAAATCGATTTGCTCTGCAGGCACTTTGGTTTTGATTTTATGACTTTTTGACAAGCGGTTGAGACGTTTGGCCTGTTGTTGTGTGAGCCGCTGAGGGTTCATACGTTGAATTTCTGTACGAATCTGCACAACCTTCTCATTTGCTGTGTTGGATAATTGATTTAAGTAATTAAAAAATTTTATCTTTTTTGTTTTTACATCGTTAATAGCGGAAAAGTTAGGCAATGGCACCACTTTTGGGCGTAAGCTAGATTCAATAGCGTGGCTAATGCTGGCGGCTGCATTGGCACTAGAAACCGCCCGAGGTGTGGTATTGGGCTGGGCGATTATCCCACCCTTGGTGTAGTTAGCTGCGGCAGATTCGCTTGCGGTCTTTAATCGGTCAGTCTGAGCGCTAATTAATGCAGTTGTATCTATATTTTTAAGTAAAAAGGCGACCACAAGCAGTACAACCAAACTTATTAACTCGGCGTTCTGGCGCAAAAATGCTGGAGTATTCATAGGCAGCAGAAATCTCCTAGGGATTAATAAGCTTTGCTGTGGGGATATCCCTTTCCCCTAGCTGAGTCATTAAGCGAGCATTTTCTTGCTGCAATTGTGCGATTTCCAAGGTGGTTACCAAACTTTGGCTTATCAATAGCGTTACCTTTTCTTCAAGTGCATGCATGAGCAGGTGAGAGCTGGTGGATGTTGATAAAGCAGCCATTGAACTATACCTTGGCCAATTTTTTAGCTTGTTCCACAGCTTTAAAAGCTGCCATTTGTGCTTCAGTTGCTGGCAACTGGTGATGGTCTTTCCATTCTCCATAGGGCATACAATAGACATGCTCACGGGCTTTATCATAATCCATGGCAACACCTCGTTCGTTGGCTGCAGCCATCAGCCACTTGCCCATACAGTTACGGCAAAAACCGGCCAATGTCATCAGCTCGATATTCTGTACATCCTTACGGTTGTCGAGGTGTGTAACTAAGCTACGAAAGGCGGCAGCCTCAAGTTCAATTTGTGTTTGTTGATCCATATAGATCTCGTGAAGGCCAAAATAAGCAACCGCCATAATATAACTTTACCTGCGCTAGTGCTAGGCGGGGTTGCAGATACACTTGATCTCTGCTTCATTATAGGTAAAATACTGGTTGTATATACAGTAATCAATACAAGGTGGCATGTAGGTGAACCGAAAGATAATTCATTGTGATTGTGATTGTTTTTACGCTGCTGTGGAGATGCGAGATGTGCCAAGCTATCGTCATCGACCGATTGCTATCGGTGGAGCGGCGAATAGTAGGGGAGTCATTGCTACTTGCAATTATCCTGCACGTAAGTTTGGTGTGCACTCGGCTATGCCATCTGCCCAAGCATTACGTGCCTGTCCAGAGTTATTGATTTTGCCTGGACGTATGGCTCTGTATAAGGCTGTTTCACAACAAATAATGGCCATCTTTCGGCGCTATTCGGACACTATAGAGCCTCTATCATTAGACGAAGCATTTATAGACGTGACTGAAGCTACTTTGTTTGATGGCAGTGCAACCCGTATTGCTCAGCAGATTCGTGCCGATGTTGAAGCCGAAGTAGGTATTACTATTTCTGCAGGAGTGGCACCTAACAAGTTTATTGCTAAGGTAGCCAGTGATTGGCTCAAACCCAACGGCTTATTTGTGGTAAAACCTGGGGAATTAGACGGGTTTAGTGCTCAGCTTCCAGTTAAAAAAATACCTGGTATTGGTCCTGTTAGTGCTGCCAAGTTAGCCGCACAGGGTATTCATACCTGCGCTGACCTAAGACCATTTAGTGAGTTGGAGCTCGAATTAAAGTTTGGCCGTATGGGACTAACTTTAGCCTCACGCCGGTTTGGTGAGGACCATCGCCCCGTACAAACCAGCCGGGTGCGTAAGTCTGTATCTGTAGAAAATACATATGGCCAAGATTTAACTAGCATCGAGGACTGTCGTGATGCTTTGTGCCCCTTGTATGAGGAGCTTATGGAGCGTTGGAAAAAACTCTCGTGCCATTATGCAGTTTCAGGGTTGGTAGTGAAGTTGAAATTTTCAGATTTTTCGCAATTGACGCGAGAACAAGCTAGTGCAAACATCGACTTAGACTTTTTTAAGGCCCTGCTAAAACTGGCTTTTGAGGGTGGTCAACCAAAACAACAAGCGCAAGGGGTGCGTTTGTTGGGATTGGGGCTCAAATTAAAAGCCCCAATCACACAGCAGCAGTTACGTTTATTTTAACCTCATTTTCAGGTTAGGTGCTGCGCTTTTTGCCCGTAACAATAGCACCTAAGTTCTCTAGCATTAATATCATCGAAGGCACTACAAATAGGATCAGTAAGGTGCCAAGTGCCAAGCCAAAAACGATTGATATTGCCATTGGAATCAGGAACTGCGCCTGCAGTGACTCTTCAAACAGTATAGGCGTTAGGCCCGCGATGGTGGTCATTGAGGTTAATAGCACTGCTCGTAAACGTTGGCATGCAGCTTCTACAATGGCTTCTTTAGGCGCCATGCCTTGTTCACGGAAGCCCTTATAGAAAGACAGCAACACGATACTGTTGTTAATGACGATGCCAGATAAACCAAACAAGCCAAATAATGACAAAATGGTGAGATCTCTATCCATAACAAGGTGGCCTAAAACGGCGCCTGTTAAGCCAAACGGTATGGTGAACATTACTGCAATAGGCCAAGTGTAGGATGTAAATACCCAAGCTAAAACAATATAGATAAGGATGAGGGCCAAAACTAAACCAGTCAGCATGTCCCCTAAAGTATCTCGTTCATCAGCCCTAGCGCCACCAAAACTAATCTTAACACCGTATTGGCGCTCAAGATCCGGAATAACATCTTTCTTTAAAGCCGCTATAACCACGTTGGCGTTAGTTGCACCCACATCGACATCTGCTTTTACAGAAACTGTTAGCTGCCCATTTTCGCTGCTGAATTTATCAATACCTCGTCGAGAGCTAAACTCTACCAGTTCTAACAAAGGTACAGTGTTGCCTGAGGGAAGAATAATGGGTAGCGCATACAAAGTTGCAAGACTGTTGCGGTCTTGGTCTTTGAGCATTAAACGGACGTCAATTTCGTCTGCGCCAAGGTAAAAGCTTTGCAAGGTTACACCATCAAAGGCATATCTTAGTTGACGGCCGATGTCTGCGCTTGTGAATCCTAAGGTTGTCGCCTGAGGCGTTAATGTAAAGATGAGTTGTTCCATGCCATACGGAAGGTTGTCATTAATGTTTTGAACCCCCGTAAACACCTTTAGAGCGGTCTGCAGCTCTAAGGCGACTTGTTTCATTACGCCAGCACTAGCACCGGTGATATTGGCTTCAATAGGTTTGCCTGGGGGACCAGATGCAGGTTGGTCTATAATGATCTTTTCTAATCCAGGAGCCTTCGGTATTTTTTTATTCCATACATCTATAAATTCAGCATTTGAAATAAGTCTCAGTTCTGAACTATCAAGCTCCACCTTTAATAGTGCGACTTGCTCAGTGCTAGATATACCAGCCGTAGGGAGCTTATTAGTGCCAAAATAGCTTATTCGCTCACTGATCATATTGCCGCCTAGTTCAGCCTCAGTATCGAGTAACGCGTCCTCTACCTTCACTAAGTAAGCCGCCACTTCACTGGCGGGGGTGCCGCTACTGAACTGCACATTGGCTCTTATAGTATCGCCATCTACGCTGGGGAAAAATGCAAACTGAATCCGCCCACCCACTAACAAACCTACGGCCAACACTAATGCGGTAATGGCTAAGCTAAAAGTAACTAAACGGAAGTTAATGGCAAAGTTAACAGCTGGCCGGAACATGCTATTTTTAAAGTTTTCAAAACCCCGGTCAAACGCACTACGCAAACGTGCAGGCTTTTTGTTCATCTGATTCTTGAGGGCATGGTGAAGATGACCTGGCAAGATTAAAAAGCACTCAACTAGTGACACTAAAATGACACAAATCACAACAATAGGGATGTCAGCTAGGATGCTACCTATGGTTCCACTGATCAGTAATAACGGCAAAAAAGCTGCTATGGTTGTTAACGAAGAGGCTGTAATTGGCCCCATCATCCGTTGCGCACCGCCTAAAGCCGCCTGCAAAGGCGGTTCTCCTTGTTGGAAGTGTGAGAGGGTGTCTTCACCCACTACTATGGCATCGTCTACAATAATGCCCAAAGCCATAATCATACCAAAGAGGCTGATCATGTTGATGGAGCCGCCGATAAAGTACATCACTCCCCAAGTAGCCAGTAGCGCGGCTGGAATGCCCATAGCAACCCAAAATGCGACCCTCGAATTGAGGAACATAAACAATAAACCCACCACAAAAAGCAAGCCGTAGGCACCATTGTTAATTAACAAAGTAATACGCGCCTTTAACAACAGCCACCTTTCGTCATAGACGACTATGTCAACACCCTGTGGGAATCGTTCTCGAGCGTCCAGCACCCACTTGTTCATGATGGCAGCAGTTTTAATGGTATCGTCATTTTTACTACGCATGATCGTTAGTTGTATGCCAGGGTTACCTTTATAACTAATGGTGCTTTGATCTTCCTTGGCGCGAAGGCTTATGTCGGCTACGTCACCTAAGCGAAGGAGTTGAGCGTTGTCTCCAGTGAGCAGTGGCAGCTGCTCAAAGCTGCTGACGTTTGACACCTTGCCAATGGCGCGCAATTGTTTTGACCCGTCGGAGCGGCCCGCAGTGCCAGCCATTACGTCTTGGCTCTGGTTGTTAATGAGTCCTGCTATATTGCGCAGTGACAACCCTAGGTCGTGTATTGTGCTGGGCTCAATTTGAATAGCAATCTCTTGTTCTGGCAAGCCAGTGAAATTGATTTTACTGATGCCCTTGGCTAACAATTCGCGTTCTGCCTGACGGGCTAAGCCAGTGAGTTCCTCCACTGGCCCAGCTGCCGTAATCAGCACGGTGCCGACGTTTTCATACATGACAAACTGTTCAATGGTGGGGGTTTCAGCTTCTGCAGGTAGGTTGCCTACGGCATCCACACGTTGTTTAATAGCATTAGTGGTTTCTGTAAAATCTGCGCTACTGTCAACGTCTAGAATGATAGAAACGCCGCCGCGGGATGTGCTGGATTTCACTTTAGTAACATTGGCAACGTTCTTAAGCTCTTGCTCAAGAGGAATAGTGATGCTGTTTTGAACATCCTCTGCAGCCGCACCGGGCCAAGCCACAAAGACTTTTACAGTGTCAATGGCAAAAGTTGGAAAAAATTGGGTATTAAGCTGCTTTAGCCCATAGGCACCAGCTAAAAACAACAATAACATTAAAAGGTTAGGAGCTACTCTGTGATTAGCAAAGAGGCGAATAAATGATTGCATCATGAACTTATGCTCCAGCTAGCGCGCTTCGACTAGTAAGCCGGTAACGGCATTGGGAAGTTGTGTGATCAAAACCTTGTCACCACTGCGTAGTTCATTACTTCGTACAAGGGTTAAACGATCGCCAGCTGGACTAGTCCAATCTCCTACGCGGATAATACTCAGCACTTCCAAACGTTGGTCAACAATACGGTAAATACGGTTTTGTCCATAGATAGCTAATTCGGGTAAGGCCGCAACATTCTTCTGTATAGGGAGTTTAACTTTGACTTGTAAATTCCGACCTACTTCAATGTTTTGGCTGCCACCTAAGCTAAAGAAGGCATCAATACCACCCTGACTAGACGAGGCTTCCGCCGATAACCGATCTAATGTTAGGCGATAGGTTCGGCCTTGATGAAAAGTGCTGGCTTCTAGTCCTCTACCAGAATCAGCCGTTTGCATCATCGGAAGGTATCTGGCAGGGATTTGGCTACGCAATTCGAGGCTTTGGATGTTATAAAGTTTAACAACTCGATCTCCATTACGCACACGGTTACCCAATGCCGTGTCTACACTCAGTACACGGCCATCAAAGGGCGCCACAATTTGAGTGCGTTCTACGTCAAGCAAAGCAAACTGAAGCTGAATCTTGCTTTGAGTCAACTGTGACTCAAGTTGCGCGATACGATTAGGATGGTCTGAAATAGTATTTTTACGGTTAAGTAAAGACAATTGCTGCTGAAACTTGCTTTGAGTCAACTGTGACTCAAGTTGCGCAATACGATTAGGATGGTCTGAATTAGTATTTTTACGGTTAAGTAAAGACAGTTGTTGTTGCTGCAGTGCTCGAGTGGCATCCTCTAGGCGTGAGGTAGGTGCTAATTTTTGTGCCACCAGTTGTTGTTGGCGTTCAAAATTCTTTTGGTTAACCGCCTGCAGTTGTTGTTCAATAAGTAGTGCTTGCTGGTTAGTTTTATCGCTATTTATTTCGCTCTTAATTAGCGCTTGAAAATTCGTTTGGTTAATGGCCAGCAGTTGTTGCTCAATAATAAATGCTTGCTGGTTAGTTTTATCACTATTTATTTCGCTCTTAATTCGCGCTTCAACATCCCTCACGCTGGCTTTTCGTTGGGCAAGTGTTAAACGTAATTCACTGTCATCTAGAACAACTAGCTTCTGCCCCTTTTTGATGCTATCTCCCCGGCTTATATTTACTTGGGTTACAAAAGCGCTCACTGTTGAACTTAATTGAGCCGTTTCACCAGCCTCGATTGACCCATAAAGAGTAATTTCTGGAGCAATATCTTGTAATTCCACTAATTGGCTTGAAACGCCCCACACTTGCTCAGTAACAGGTTTAGCAGGTGCTTTTGGTCTTGAGTTTTTGAGATGAACAAAGCCATATCCAGCTGCGCTAATAATAGCAATAGGAAGTAAAACTTTAGTCAAAAAGCTAAAAATAAAAGACTTGAGGCTCATGAAAAGTGACCTGTTGTGTGAGAAGTGAACTTGCAGCCAACGAAGCAAATAAAAATTGATCGTGAATGTTACAACAAAAAGATCTTATTTGATAACTTCACGCGCCAAGGTAAGCATACTTTACGCACCTTTACTTCTGGTCGAGATATTGAACATTTCTTTTAATGGTTTGGTCCCCAACTGTTTCCGCCATGGCTGCAGCAGCATATAATATCTGTCTGGTTATTATTAACTGTATTTAGGTAGGTTGCATGTCCTCTCAAGACTATAAAGATTACCGGCGTGAGTATGAAGCAGAAGGTTTGCGTCGACAAAACTTGGCTTTAGACCCATGGCAGCAATTTTCCCATTGGTTGAGTGAAGCCGAGGTGGCTTGCCCTCTCGACGCTACTTCTATGTCTTTAGCAACAGTTTCTGCGGCGGGCATGCCTAGTGCGCGTATCGTGCTTATGAAAAGTTACAACAATGATGGCCTGGTGTGGTACACGGATAGCCGCAGTAACAAAGGCCAGGATATCGCTCTTAACCCAAAAGCATCAGTGTTGTTTTATTGGCAACCATTGGAGCGGCAAGTACGAATTTCTGGCACAGTATCCCTAGTTCCAGAGGCCACTGCTGATGCCTATTTTATAAGTCGTCCTCGGGCCAGCCAATTGAGTGCTGCTGCCACACCCCAAAGCCAAGTGGTGTCAGGACTTGAGGATCTTGAATTCAGGGTGTCTCAGCTCGATCTACAAACTCAAGGCACCGCAATTGAACGACCACAGCCTTGGGTGGGCTTTTGTCTTCAACCATCACAGTTTGAGTTTTGGCAAGGCCGACCCAGTCGCTTGCACGACCGTTTTAGATATCAGCAGACGGGTGATGCTTGGTCCATTGATCGTTTAGCGCCATAATACCAAACATTATGAGACAACCTGTGATGATCAGTGCGTTGGGTGAATTGGCAATACGAAGGGTGCCATATTCTCGTAAAGAAACACTGCAGGCTTTTGATCAAGCCGATCTCCTAGCGTTAGATTACTTGCAGACAGAAGCCTTGTTGGATCCAAACTGTCGTGTGCTTGTTGTCAACGAAACATTTGGTGCCATCACCTGCACTGTGACCAAGGCCTTGGCAACTATGGGTGGGCCACTGCCAACTTTGTGGAGCGATTCTCACCTTGCTCACCTTGGTTTGCAATATAATGCTCATGCTAACGGATTGCCTGTGGCTAATTTTGTGCAGGCTCAAGAGACGCCCCAAGGCCCCTTTGAAATCGTCATATTACGTTTACCTAAAAGTCATGCTTTGCTACGTGACCAGCTGCAAAGGGTTTTACCGCAATTAGCCCCAGGTGCATTGATTGTAATGCCTGCGATGGTTAAGCATATCGATAACGCTGTGTATCAGTTATTGGAGTCTTTGCTGGGCGTACTAAGCACCAGTTTAGCGCGAAAAAAGGCTCGCTTAATCTTTGCAGTAAACAATACAGTAGCGTTGGTGAAAAACTCAAAGGCTGAGGAAACACACTGGGACCTGCCATCGTTAGGGCTTTCCTTGCAGCATTTTAGTGGCGTGTTTAGCCGCACTAAGTTAGATCCTGGAGCACAAGTGCTGTTGCATCAATTTCCACAAGGGCCATACCAACGGGTGATTGATTTAGGTTGTGGTAATGGTGTGCAGGCCATTGCTGCTGCCAAAAAATGGCCCCAATGCCAAGTCATTGGAGTGGACGAATCCTATATGTCAGTGGCTTCAGCAATCATAAATGCAAACAATAATGGCGTCGGTGATCGGTGTCAGTTTAGGGTGAATGATTGTTTAACGGACATGGTTTCCCAATCGGCCGACTTGATTCTCTGTAACCCACCATTCCATCAAGAAAGAGTGGTTGGTGATCACATTGCTATGCGCATGTTTGCTCAGTCGGCGCAGGTGCTCACTAAAGAAGGTGAGCTTTGGGTGGTGGGTAATCGTCACTTAGGCTATCACGCTAAGCTTAAACGTTGGTTTAAGTGGGTGGAGCAAGTGGGCACTCACCCCAACTTTGTGGTGCTAAAAGCCCAGCTTTAGCAGTTTTTTTTGGCGCCAGTAATATTTGGGTTAAAGTTGCTTGGATTTTTTCCTATAATGGGGCGATAAAAGTCGGCAATGGCCTGCATGTCCGCATCCATGTTTTCGGTAGTATTAAGCATTTTCCCAATGCCGCCAGTGCGTGTGGCGAAATCGAAATAAGCCAAGGCTAGTGGTACCTTAGCACCTTTAGCCATGTGGTAAAAACCAGTTTTCCAGCGTGCTACATTGGCACGGGTGCCCTCTGGCGCTATGGCGAAAATCAAATTTTCGTTGCTGGCATAAATCTCAATGGATGCATCTACAAAATTTTTACTGGCTTCACGGTTAAGAGGGATGCCCCCTAACCAGCGCATAATAGGGCCCCTAATACCTTCGAATAGAGTGTGTTTGCCGATAAAGTATACTTTTAAACGTAAATGGTACGCCATGGCAATGCCAAGGGGAAAGTCCCAGTTAGACGTGTGTGGCGCGGCGATAATCAGGTAGCTGCCAGTAGCAGGCGCTACATTAACAACTTTCCAGCCGCTAAGCTTTAATACTAACCAAGAAAGTAGCCTAATAATGTGAATAACGCCAGGCGTATCGTGAATGGTAAAATGCATGGAAATGCGGGCCTAGGAGTAATTTTTGCGGTATTATAGCAGGTCGCTCATACCCATGAGTAATGTTTAATTTTATCAGCCCTAATCGAAGTATTAAGGGCGTATTGGAGTCACGAATGAAAATTGCCGAAAATAGCGTAGTTAGCTTCCATTACACCCTCACCAATGGTGCTGGCGAACTGGTTGATACCTCACGTGAAGGCGAGCCTTTGCCTTATCTACATGGTGCAAATAATATTGTACAAGGCTTAGAAGAAGCTCTTGAAGGCAAACAGTTAGGTGATAAATTGCAGGTAGAAGTGCCTCCCCATTTGGGTTACGGCGAGTACATGGAAGAAATGGTTCAACAAGTAGATCGTGAGATGTTCTCTGGTATTGAAACTCTAGAAGTAGGCATGCAGTTCCACGCTGAAGGCGACTCGGGCCAGCAGCAGGTGGTTACTATTACTGCCGTTGAAGGCGATATGGTGAGCGTGGACGGCAATCACGACCTAGCTGGCGAAATATTGAATTTTGATGTGGAAATCATGGATATCCGCGATGCTTCTGCGGATGAGCTATCCAATGGTCATATTCATGGCCCAGGCTGTAACCACTAACCTAGTTTCTTACCGGCCTCGATAGGTGGAGCTGTTTTAGCCCCACCTTTGACCCCCCTTTAGCCCCACTTTATAACTACTTAATCTAGAGCATGTGCCTAACATCATGGAAAAGACATATAACCCTAACGCCATCGAACAACAGTGGTACCAGCAATGGGAAGATAATAACTACTTTGCCCCGTCCGGCGAAGGCACTCCTTATAGTATTGTTATTCCGCCACCCAATGTCACGGGTAGTTTGCACATGGGGCATGCTTTTCAAGACACTATTATGGATGCCCTAACGCGATTTAAGCGTATGCAAGGGCATGATACATTATGGCAAGTGGGTACTGACCACGCCGGTATTGCTACACAAATGTTAGTGGAGCGAAAAATCCAGGCTGAGGAAGGTAAGACACGCCATGAATTAGGCCGTGATAAATTTCTAGAAAAAGTATGGGATTGGAAAGCAGAATCAGGTGGCACTATTACTCGCCAGTTACGTCGTATGGGTGCCAGTGTAGATTGGAGTCGCGAACGCTTTACCATGGACGATGGCTTTTATACAGCTGTGCAAGAAGCCTTTGTTCGATTGTATGACGAGGGTTTAATTTATCGTGGTAAACGATTGGTTAACTGGGATCCAAAACTACATACCGCAATTTCCGATTTAGAAGTTATTTCTACGGATGAAAAGGGTCACATGTGGCACTTGCGTTATCCTTTAGCAGCGGGCGCAACCACTGCTGATGGTAAAAATTATCTAGTTGTTGCTACCACACGCCCAGAAACCATGTTGGGCGATGCTGCCGTTGCAGTTCATTCTAAAGATGAGCGTTATCAACACCTTATTGGGCAATTTATAGAGTTGCCGTTAGTAGGCCGGTTAATTCCTGTCATTGCCGATGACTATGTAGATATGGAATTTGGTACGGGTTGTGTAAAAATCACCCCAGCCCATGACTTTAATGACTATGCGATGGGCCAGCGCCATGATCTTGGCATGATCAGCGTGCTAGATCACGATGCCGCCATCGTGCAAGTACCCCATGTATACACCACTGCAGGTATGGCGGTTGACGAGCATGATGAAACTATCCCAGCAGCTTATCGCGGTTTAGACCGATATGTGGCGCGGGATAAAATCGTTGCCGACCTTGATGCCATGAATTTGTTAGAGCAAGTTGAAGACCATGGCTTAAAAGTGCCACGTGGAGACCGTTCTGGCTTGGTCATCGAGCCCTTGTTAACGGATCAATGGTTTGTGAGCACCAAACCCTTGGCAGAACCAGCCATTGCCGCGGTGGAGGATGGCCGTATTGAATTTGTGCCTAAACAGTGGGAAAACACATACTTCTCTTGGATGCGTGACATCCAAGATTGGTGTATCTCGCGTCAACTTTGGTGGGGACACAGAATTCCTGCATGGTACGATGATGAAGGCGCCTTCTATGTAGGCCGTAGTGAGGAAGAAGTCCGTATAAAATACAATTTAGGTGATATCAACCTTAAGCAAGATGAAGATGTGCTCGACACTTGGTTCTCTTCTGGCTTGTGGACCTTTGGCACTTTAGGTTGGCCTAACTCTACGGAAGCTTTGGCCAAGTATCACCCAACGGACGTATTGGTAACGGGCTTTGATATAATTTTCTTCTGGGTAGCACGCATGATCATGATGACTATGCATCTAACCAAAGACGAGGATGGCGAAGCTCAAGTGCCTTTTAAAACCGTTTATGTACATGGTTTGGTGAGGGATCAAGACGGTGAAAAAATGTCTAAATCTAAGGGCAATGTGATTGATCCATTGGACTTAATTGATGGTATTGAGCTTGATGTGTTGTTAGAGAAGCGCACTGGCAACATGATGCAGCCCCAGCTCGCAAAAAAAATTGAAAAACAAACCTTAAAGCACTTTCCTGATGGTATTGCTTCATATGGTACTGACGCCTTGCGTTTTACCTTGTGTTCACTGGCTTCAACTGGACGAGACATAAAGTTTGATTTGGGTCGTATTGAAGGTAATCGCAACTTCTGCAATAAGATTTGGAACGCCACTAACTATGTGTTGATGAATTGTGAAGAGCAGGATTGTGGTCAAGCTGGTGGTAAAGTTGAGCTGAGTTTGGCAGATCGCTGGATCCTATCAAGGTTGCAAAAAGCTGAACAAAAAGTGATTGAGTCTATGGGGGTCTATCGCTTCGATCACGCTGCAGAGGCGCTATACCACTTTATTTGGAGCGAATATTGTGATTGGTACTTAGAGCTATCTAAACCTGTGTTATGGGATGATAATGCAACTGAAGTCCAGCTACGTGGCACCCGCCGAACCTTAGTTCTTGTATTAGAAGCAGTGTTGCGTTTGGCTCACCCGTTGATGCCATACATTACTGAAGAAATTTGGCAAAAGCTTAAAGGCCTTGCAGGTGTTGAGGGTGATAGCATTATGCTCCAGCCTTATCCAATTGCTGATGAAAGTAAGGTTGATGAAATTGCTGAAACAGACTTAAACTGGGTGCGTGGCATTATAGATGGTGTGCGCAATATTCGTGGTGAAATGAATATCTCGCCGGGTAAACCTGTACCTGTATTGCTAAAGCAAGGTGACACTGCAGATCGGCAGCGCCTCAATACCAATAGCCAGTTCCTTATTAAGTTGGCTAAGTTAGAGTCTATCACTTGGATGGAAGAGGGTGCAGAGGCACCACTGAGTGCTACGGCATTGGTTGGTGAGCTAGAAGTGTTGGTGCCTATGGCAGGCCTCATTGATAAAAACGCAGAGCTTGGGCGCTTAAACAAAGAGCTTGGCAAGCTACAAGGCGAAATTAAGCGCCTTGGTGGCAAGCTGGGTAATGCAAAATTTGTTGATAAGGCCCCTGTACAAGTTATCGAAAAGGAACGTACTAAGTTAAAGGATGCTGAAACTGCTGCCAGTACTCTGCAGCAGCAAGTGGCGAAAATTGAAGGAATTTAATCCTGCTTAAGCAGGCCTTTTTGTGGTGAAAGGGGAACAGCCCCTCCCGTCAAGTCGGTAAAGGACGGTGTATTAATTGACTTTCCTTTTAATGTGGTGATAGACTGTGCTCCGCACTAGCCTGACCGTTATGTGTGAAGATCCAAACCGTAAATTTGCGCAGTAACAGATGTCATCTGTTTGATAACCCGCGCAGATGAAGGCGGTTTGTCAAATTAATTTAGTAGCAAAGAGTAACAATATGAGCAAAGGTACAGTGAAGTGGTTTAATGCCGATAAAGGTTTCGGTTTCATCACTCCAGAAGATGGTGGTAAGGATTTATTCGTACATCACTCTGAAATCCGCAATGGCGGCGGTTACGCCACTTTGAACGACGGTCAAGCCGTAGAATTCGAAGTTGGCCAAGGCCAAAAAGGCCCTTGTGCCAACAATGTTGTTCCTTCTTAATTAGTTAAGAAAATAACATTACAAAAAACGCCGCTTCTAGCGGCGTTTTTTTTGTCTTAAAAAAATTGACGTCACCCATGCTGGTAAGGTGAAAGTTAGTTCCCACCGAAGTTACTGAGCATTATCATGAGTAAACAAATAAATGCTAGTTTTGATCGCAATCAAAATGTGTTTATGGATGCCTTATATTGGTACGGTGAAGCGACCCGTATCTTTAGGTGGGGATCACTTTGTCACTGGCGGTATTTTGCAAGCCTTGGGTGGCCCTCAATCAAAGCTAATTGGTAGTGAGCCTGCCTGCATTTTACATTTTGATAGCCATACTGACTGTTTTAGTAATATGGAAACACTTTCTGGGGGCCAAAAGATCAGCAGCCCACTGGGCTTTATATTTAGTCTAGCAAGGTAATGTAGATGCTCATCATAGTGTACAGATTGGTATTCGAGGTAATGCTCGAACCTTGGATTGGCTGAAGCCTAGTTATGAACATGGTTATGATGTGATTACCATGGACCGGTACAAGCAAATTGGCGCTCAGCAAAGCATTGACATTATCCGTGAGCGCATTGGTGATAGGCCGGTTTATATTACCCTCGATTTAGATTGCCTAGACCCTACTGTGGCCCCAGACGTGTCTAACATAGAGGCAGGTTGCCAAGGCTTTATGATGGATCAGGTTATGGAACTACTACAGGCAACACGGGGTATGAATATTATTGGTGGGGATGTTGTTTGTTTAATGCCACAAAAGACAGCCCCAATCAAATCACGGCCATAGTGGCGATGGCTATTATGTTTGAAATGATTAGTTTAATTGCAGACAGGCTTCATTCAAGTTAGAGCTTGTGATACTGCATAGTGCGGCCCAGTTGGCTATATTTGGCGTAGTGATCTCTTGCTGTTTTTAACATGTCTGCTTCTTGCACTACTAGTTCTATAATACGGTCAAATTTTTCAGGAGCCGGTTCTTGGCTTAGGTTAATGCATATCTCATGATGATGAGGCTGGGCTAAACCCGGTGTTGATGGGTGGCCCAGAACCACGATCGCCTGGGCATCTTCGTGCGCGTATATGTGGGGGATAAAAGAATCGGGTTGGAAGGCCCAAATGTATTGGTTTAGGTGGCGAGCTTCTGCATCATCACGGCAGATGATGTAGACCTGTTGCCCAACCCCTAAACACTTTTCAAGCAAACGACACAGTAATGGATAGCGGCTAGCCGGATCGTCAGATTTTAGCTGATAAAAATCTGCTCGAAGCATGGCTATGCCTGATTAACTAAGTGTTGAACCAGCAGCGGTACACAACGTCCTGTGGAGCCTTTTTTGGCACCGGAGGTCCAAGCGGTGCCAGCGATATCTAAATGTGCCCAAGTGAAACTTTCGGTAAAGCGTGACAAGAAGCACGCAGCAGTAATAGTGCCCGCAGCACGGCCACCAATATTACCTAAATCAGCAAAGTTGCTGTCTAGCTGTTCTTGGTATTCTTCGCCCATAGGTAATTGCCATACATTATCAAAAGCTTGCTTGCCGGCCGCCATCAGGCTTACAGCAAATTCGTCATCATTACTCAATACTGCACTAGTGTGGTGGCCAAGGGCAATAATACAAGCGCCTGTAAGGGTAGCAACATCAACCACAGTTTTAGGGTTAAAACGCTCAGCATAGGTTAAGGCATCACATAAAACGAGGCGGCCTTCAGCGTCGGTATTAAGGACTTCCACAGTTTTACCAGACATTGTGGTATAGATATCACCTGGCTTAGATGCGGTGCTTGAAGGCATATTTTCTGCACTCGCCACGATAGCAACAACGTTGGCTTTGAGGTCTATGTCGATAACGGCCTGCATGGCCCCAATAACACTCGCTGCACCACACATGTCGTACTTCATTTCGTCCATTGCAGCACCTGGCTTAATACTAATGCCCCCAGAATCGAAGGTAATACCTTTACCGACTAATACATGGGGCTGGACACCTTGTTCACCCCCTTGGTAGTTGATGACGATCAGTTTGGAGGGCTCTGCGCTGCCTTTACCGACAGACAGTAACGAATGCATACCTAAGGTTTCCATTTCGGCTTCTTCCAACACTTGGGTAGTGACCTTGTTAGATCCCGCTGCCAATTTGTGGCCTTGTTCAGCTAAGAAACTAGGGGTACATATGTTACCGGGAAGATTGCCTAGATCACGACACAAGTTCATTGCTTGAGCAGTGGCTACAGATTGGTTTAACTGAGCCTGCGCACTGGTGTCGGCCACTAACGCCATATGAGGACTAGGTGGTACTTCCTTACTAGTAGTTTTGAACTGATCAAAACGATAACAGGCCTGAACCATGGCTTCGACCGTAAGGCGCACTTTGCTCTGTAGATCCAAGTTTTTTGTATCTACAGTGGTTAGCTGGTTCAATACCCTAGGACCGGGGTTAGCGCTTATGTGTGACCATGCCGATTGAACTAGCTGTCGGTACTTACGGCCACTGAGCTCGTCCGCAGCACCGGTACCAATGACTAAAATACGGTCTGGGCCAGCACCTGTATTAAGGAACAATTGGCTGGTCTTGAACTTGCTAGACAAATCACCGCTGGCGATGGCATGGGAGATAGCACCATTAAGTAATTTGTCGGCTGTCTTGAGACTATCAGTCGTTAGAGTGTCATTGCCTTCTGCCACCTTAGCCAAGGGTAAAATAACGCTAGCCGCGGTATCAAGTTGAGAAGCGTCCTGTTGCAAAGAAAATTCCATGTTGTCTCCGTGATGATGTTACAAATGAATGGCCTTGTGAAGTTCAAGACAATGGTGAAATTTTACGCCAAATTGGCCTCTGTCTCTAGGGATGTATGGCGATAATGTGGCTTAAATCTTCGTTTTGTTAAAAATCTGATACACTTAGGGCCATTGTTAGCGTTAGCCAGCTATTAGTCTGTTAAGAAGCCAATCATTTGTCCATAATTACTCGATACATCAACAAAGAAGTGCTGATCAGTGCGTTAGCAGTGAGTATGGTTTTACTGTTGATTATATCTAGTAGCCGCTTTGCCCATTACCTCAGTAAAGCCGTTACTGGTGAGCTTGATGCCCAAGCCGTGTTGGCTATTATCGTCAATTTACTGCCAGCATACTTAAGTACACTGCTGCCCTTGGGTGGTTTTCTAGGGGTGTTACTCACCTTAGGGAAGCTGAGTGTCGACAACGAACTTACAGTGCTGTTTGCTAACGGGGTAAGCCAACAGCAATTAGTGCAGGTGGTGTTGGTACCCTTATCAATATTGGCAGTGTTAGTTGCTACTTTGAGTCTCTGGCTAGCCCCAGAGGCTTCCCGTAATGTCGAAGAGATTCTCTACCAACAATCTCACACGACTGAATTTGACAGTGTGGTGGCTGGACGATTCCAGGGCAATATCGAACGCCAAGTTATTTATGCCGAAACCATGTCTGATGATCGTCAGCAGCTGCTCAATGTGTTTGTTTTTAATAGGCCAGAGGTCAGTGCGCCCTCGGTAATAATTAAGGCAACTTCAGCTCGGCAGGTATTCAATGAAGCCTACCAAACGCGTTATTTGTTACTTAAAGAAGGTTCAAGAACTGAGGGTCAGCCAGATCAACTGGATTATAACGTGACACGGTTTGAAGAGTTGGCAGTACGTTTGTATACCGAAGAGTTGCAAATAGACATTACCCGCGGTTTTACCCTGCCTACACTCATGCTCATTGGTTCTGATAATGCTGACCACAGGGCCCAACTTTATTGGCGTATTTCCCTTCCTTTGATGACCCTTATTGTGAGTTTTGTAGCCATTGCTTTAGGCCAAGTTAATCCACGCAAAGGACGCTTTGCCAGTCTGCTTCCAGCAGTTTTGGTTTATTTAGTTTATTTGTCGGTGTTAACAACTTTGCGTGATGATATGACTAGAGCGGCTGCTAATGCGGACATAAAAATATGGCTTTTACACAGCGCTTTCTTATTGTTGGGTTTGATTTTATTGTTTGGGCGGCAATGGTTGAGACAGCTGGTCAGAGAAGGTGATTCTAATGCACCTGCTTGATCTATATATTGCGCGTCATATATGGGCTGCAGTGGCCATTGTGTTACTGGTTATTCTAGGGTTAGATGTAATGATTGCATTTGGCAGCGAGTTAGATGCATTAGACAAAGGCGCAAACTTAAAGCAAGTACTAACATACATTGTATTAACTGTACCCAGAAGGGTATACGAATTTATGCCACTAACGGTGTTGGTAGGTTGCTTGGTAGGTTTGGGTGCTTTGGCCAATAACAGTGAACTTACGGTGATGCGTGCGGCTGGTGTATCTTTGCGGCGTATTGTTTGGTCCGTTATGCAGGCCGTGTCTGTGTTTGTTGTGGTGGCCGCCATCGTAGGAGAGTTTGTCGCCCCAGTAAGCCAGCAAATGGCCGAAATTGAACAGTCTCAATATAAGGGTGTGGCATCGACTAAGGGTTTTTGGTTGCGCGAAGGCAATGATTATGTATTTGTACGATCTGTGAGGTCTGACGGGGTATTGCAAGGCGTCTCTCGTTACCGTTTTACCGATCATGATTGGCAACAGACCTTGGTCGCGGAAAAAGGCGTTTATGAAGATCAACAGTGGACATTGCAACGGTTGCAAAAAGTTTCGGTAGAAAATCAAAATGTCATCCAGCAAGGGCAAGAAACCATGCCTTGGTCCGTTTCTTTAAAACCCCACTTGTTATCCATTTTGAGTATGGACCCACAACATCTAGCTATTGATGACTTGGTGCAATACAGTCAGTATCTAGATCAGAGTGGGTTAGACGCGGCGTCTTATGACTTGGCTTTTTGGAAAAAAATCTTACAACCTTTAGCAACCTTTGCATTGGTTTTTGTTGCTATTTCCTTCGTGTTTGGTTCCACTCGGTCGGTAACTTTAGGTCAAAGAGTGCTGGTAGGAGTAATGGTGGGGTTGGCCTTTAATTACGCTCAGGAAGTATTAGGCCCAGCCAGTAGTGTGTTTGGTTTCACCCCGCTGTTTGCTTACTTATTACCCATCTTAGTGTGCGTTGCTGGTGGGGCCTGGCTGTTACGTAAAGCAGGTTAGAACTAGGCTTTGGGTAGTTGTACAACGCGGCTATTAGACCAGCGGTCATGCCAACTTAATTTGTTGCTATCAAAGATGATCCACCAATACCCTATGCCTAATGCTAGGGCCGAAAATATGGCAGCCATAAAGCGCAATAAAGCTTGTTTTGCGCTTAAGGGCTGGCCTTGATCAGATTCTACCCGCAAGCGCCAAGCAATCATGCCTAAGGTTTGTCCAGACCGAGTCCAAAACAAAGCGAAAAACAAGAAAGTAACGATAAATACTGTGCTATTAAACAATGGACCAGAGACAGCTTCGCCGTCATTAAAAGCAATAAATACGTAACCTACAAGCATCCACAAGGCCATTATTAATAAGCTATCGTACACCATGGCTAGCAGGCGTTTAATCAAGCTAGCGTTAGGGTGATTGTGAGTTTTAAAACGTCGGTTACTCATATCACTGAGCAATCACAATAGGGGCTAGTATAGTGCTTTTTTAAAGTTTTCTGCTTGTGTAGGTAAAACGAAAATGGCGATGATAATGATGCCAGAAGCAATCGAAAATATTGGGTCATGTGTTAAGTCGCTGGGTAATAATGAGCCATGATGATAGCACAAAGTAATGCTATTTCGAGACCAAGTGAGCTACTAAATAGGCAAAGTATGATGGCTTAGCTACACCATGGCTTATGTTGTATTGGTATTGGTTCCTTTTTAAAGGAGAAGTGAATAGTATTAAGGCTGATGCTTTGGCAACCTTAGTTGAATTCCAATTCAAAGTCCCGCATCTACTAACCTAAAACCAAGCAATGATCACGGATTTCATATGCCAGAAACTCATGTTAATCGCTGTAGTTGGCCTACAAAAGATGAGCAATATCTAACTTACCATGATCAAGAGTGGGGCCGACCGGTGCATGATGACGATCGACTATTTGAGCAACTTGTATTAGAAGGTGCTCAGGCTGGATTGTCTTGGATCACTATACTCAAGCGCCGACATCATTATAAGCGTGTCTTCTGCCAGTATGATGTAGTTACGTTGGCAGCATTTACTGAGCATGATATTGCTGCAGCGCTGCAAGATAAGGGCATTATCCGCAACCGTTTGAAGGTCCAAAGTGTAGTCAACAACGCTGCAAAATTCATTGACGTTCAACAAGAATTTGGTAGCTTTGACGCCTATATCTGGGGTTTTGTTGACGGTGTCACTATAGTTAATAAGTTTGAAAAAAACGCTAATATTCCCGCCCAAACCGAGCTTTCCGCCCGGATTGCCAAAGACCTAAAAAAACGTGGATTTAAGTTTGTTGGACCTATTGGTATGTATGCCTACATGCAGTCCATTGGCATGGTTAATGATCATTTAACAAGTTGCTTTTGTTATTCAGAGTGCTGTTAAGAGTGAGTATGAAGCGCGCAATTGGGTGGATTTTAGCCGTTGTATTGTTAGTCGTGATGGGTGGCTTTTTACTAGTGACTTATCAACAAGCTGATTATTTGGTGCATCACCCGTTGGAGGTGCGCACCCCTGCAACGCACCAGCCGCAATATTTTGATCTACAAGTGCAAGAAGTGGTATTACTCAACCCAAATAGACAGAAGCTTCATGGCTATTTCTCAGCCAGTAATAATGGTGCATATGTAATGTTGCAACATGGATTCAAAGCTAATCGTGGTTACATGCTAGAAGAAGCCAAAATATTACAAGAGGCAGGTTATGGCATATTAGTAACAAGTATCAGAGCCCATGATCTAAACGACGGTGATGAAATTACTTTTGGTGTGAGAGAAATGGATGACCTTAACACTTGGTATAACTATCTAATGAACGTACAAGGTGTGGCAAAAGGTAAGGTGGGTTTGTTGGGTAATTCTATGGGTGGGGCTATGGTAATTGAATATGCTGCGCTTAATCAGGACATTGCAGCAGTGGTTGCTGTGAGTGCATTTTCTTCGTTACAAGATACCATTAATGTTTCAGTTGAATACTTCACAGGGTTGCCTGCTTTTCCTTTTGCGCCAATGATTTCGTTTTGGGCAGAAACTATACTGGGCATGGATGTAGCGCAGGCTAATACGGCTAGGGCAGCTGCTAAGTTGTGTAATACGCCACTTTTTATTATGCAAGGTGGACAAGACATTGTAGTGTCAGTGGAAAGTGGTCAGTGGATTTATGATGCAGCCTGTGGTGATAAAGAGTTGTGGTTTGAGGAAGCCCTCGGGCACGCTAAATTTGACACAAAAAAACCCGATGAGTTCAAGCATCGGGTTATTGAATTCTTCGATAAGTCTTTATTGTAAGGGGTGGTTAAAATTGCGCACCAATGCTTACGTTAAAGCCAGAAGAGGTGGCTTTGGTACTAGTTTTAGCTAGGGTAGTAACTGTGGATTTGTACCCAATGTTCAACATTAAAGCATCCATGAACCCCATGTTAAACTCAAATCCAACCTCCAAATCGTCAAACATATTGGAAGTGCTGGTGCCGATCTTGAGTGCTAAGCTTGAAGCTTCACCGGTACTTATGTGGTGCATAGCACCCAGCATCATTATAGTTTCACTATTGCTCCCTACTTTTGTTCTGTTGGAGCTGAAATAGGTAGACGTGTCTTCCCCGAGCCGATAACGCACACCGACGTCCATGAAATCAATGGATTTGTCAGTGCTGCTGGGCGAGGCACTGCGGGAACTCAGCATGAAGCCTAATTTGTCACCAACAGCGATGTCTGCGCTAATATGTGCTCCAGTTCCACTGAGGGTGTAAAGGGTGCTATTAACGTAGATTTTTCCGCTGGCTGAATTAACACCAGCAGTGACTTGACTACCTGCCGCCATACTTGTGGCAGGTATGACTAAACAAACTGCCATGGCAGTTGCTGTTAACGCTTGGCTTAATATTTTCATGTTCACTTTTCCTTAATTATTCAAATAATCGGCAAAACTTAGACCTATTATGGGGCCATACTGTTTTTTGTGCAATTAATTGGATTGCATGAGTTTGGCTCATGTTTAGGTCGAAAGCTTCACCCAGCAAGGCAGTAAAGGCTTGTACTATAGTTACATTATTGAAATTAATTCATGGAAGCCTGCCTTATGAACTTATCTAATGCCTTTCTAACACCCCGCGTATCTTATGCCTCAGTTTACCAAGCTGCATCAGTGGCAGCATTATGTTGCCCTGCCTGTGGCACTCCCCAAGAAGATGAGCTGCAGGTTCTGCAGCCGTGTAAACACCTCGCATGTGTATACGACCAAGAAGCTCAGCAATTTACTTTTAAGAGTGATAACTTTAAACAACGTTTAGCATTGTCACAAACCTCTATTACTGATGAGTTAGACTCCCACGTGTTGGCTCAATTGGGTTATGGTGATGGGCTTTTGGCATTGGATTTAACCCGCGCGGGATGTTGGAGTCGTGAGCTCTTTGCCTTCGATTTTAATGCCGACTAGGGATTCCTTATTTGCACACTAGAGCCGTTTGCTCTTTAATAAGCGCTATTGCTCATTTGCTATAGGTTATGTTGATGTCAGAGACGCATCATCAGGTTATACAGATCCTCACCGAGGATGATCAGATTACTCTGCAGGTTCACCTGTGGCCAGTTAATGATGCTAAGGGTTGGGTGCACATCATACACGGCATGAGTGAGCATGGTTGGCGCTATGACCATGTGGCAAAAGAGCTGAATAATGTGGGCTTTAATGTTAGTGCTGATGATCATCGGGGGCATGGACTCACCGGTAAAGGCATTATTAGTCTTGGCCACGTAGCGAATCAAAACGGTTGGCATAAAATGGTGTCGGATCAGGCTGAAATTGTTACACATCTTCAGCAAAGGTGGCCCCAACCCCTCACCATCCTAGGCCACAGTATGGGGTCTTTTTTAGCCACAAGGGTGGTGCAGCGATATGCCAAAAAGTTCTCCAAGCAACTTCAAGGGTTAGTACTTTCGGGGTCTAATTACAGCCCGCCTTGGTTGTTTCGTATAGGGTCTGTAATTGCCTCATTTGAGAGATGGCGCCAAGGGCCATTGGGTAAAAGCAAACTGCTAGAACAATTATCTTTCGGCCGCTTTAATAACAATTTCAAACCTGTCCGCACCCCTAAAGATTGGATAAGTTCAGATCCGACAGTGGTGGATGCATACATTGCCGACCCGCTAGCAGGTCACAGTATTAGTAACCAGTTCTGGTTTGACTTTATGAACGGCCTAGCTGAACTGTCTGAGCCTGATGCTATGGCGCAAATAAATAATGATTTACCCATCTATCTATTTGCTGGTGATAAAGACCCCGTCGGCAAGCAGGGCAAAGGAGTTATTGCATTGCAAAAGGCGCTGCAACGGGCCGGATCAAAACAGGTAGATTGCTGTTTGTACCCCAGTGGTCGTCACGAAATGTTCAATGAGCCAAACAAACAACAAGTCATTAGCGACTTGTTGGTTTGGTTAAGTAAACGTTGATGCTAGATACCTTTGTTGTAGAAACGTTTGATGCTAAAGATAGTGCAGCCTTAGTGGCCTTGTGGCAAACCTGCGATCTAGTCAAACCATGGAACGACCCCATTAAAGACATTAACCGTAAGCTTAAAGACTGTGTGGGTGGGTTGTTCGTTATCCATGATGAAAGCAAACTCATTGGCAGTGTTATGGTAGGTTATGACGGTCACCGCGGTAGTGTGTATTATTTAGCAGTTCATCCACACTATCAGGCACAGGGTCTAGGGTGTTTATTAATGAATCACTGCGAGACCTTTTTATTAGCCCTAGAATGCCCTAAAATAAATCTCTTTGTGCGCGATACCAATGTTGCCGTATTGGAGTTCTATGGCAACCGTGGGTATGCCCTAGATGCTTCAAAGACGCTAGGAAAACGCCTCATAGCAGATGATTAAGGTCAATATATGACACTGACTACATGGTTTTCACTGGTAGCAATTTGCTGTTTAGGTGCTATGTCGCCTGGGCCAAGTTTAGCAGTGGTGTTAAGGCATACTATTAGTAATGGCCGCGCCCACGGTATGGCTACAGCTGTTAGTCATGCAGCAGGTGTAGCCTTATGGGCTTTGCTCACGGTATGGGGCCTAGCGATACTGGTGGTGGAATGGCCACTCATTTATAAGCTGCTTACTTACGCTGGGGCCATGTATTTGATGTGGATGGGCATCAAAGCATTGCGCTCAAAAGGTACTGGCCCCTTGCAAGTAGAACCTATTATAGCGCCTATGAGCGAAGCGGCTAGAGATGGATTAATGGTGTCTCTACTGAACCCAAAGCTGGCATTTTTCTTTATCGCACTATTCTCTCAGTTTGTTTCTGCTGAGTTGGTTATGGCAGACAAACTTATTATGACGGGCACGGCTGCAGTAATTGATGCCGTTTGGTATATCATTGTGGCGCTGGCTTTATCTCAATCGAAAGTGCTTGAAAAGTTGCAGTCAAAATCGGCCACCATCGATAAGATTAGTGGCGTCATATTGTTGGGTTTAGGCCTGCGCGTACTCACATTATAGTGACGCTATAGGTTGCAGCCAGTTATCGGTTGGGTAATGACATGCATCGTCTACCAGATGCAAAGTAAAGGCTTGGCGAGAGCGGTTTGAGGTATTGGCTGCACTGTAGTGGGGTAGTTGACCATGCAGGATGATGAGCGTACCTGCAGGCACTTCTAGCAATTCCAATGATCGTGTGGGCCATGGTTTATCGTCTAAACATTCAAATTCGGTGCCGCCATTATTTAATAACTTAAAACGTTGCTTCAGGGCAATGTGGTGGCCCCCTGGCAACGCCTGTAAACAGCCGTTTTCGACCGTAGCGTCTTCTAATGCAAGCCAAAATCCAATACAACTTTTAGGCTCTGTATACAAGAAAGTAGAGTCTTGATGTAGGCCTACCTCACCGCCAATACTAGGTTGTTTAAAGATGTGCATAGACTGTATTGCACGTGGTTTTTTGATCCCCAGTTCTCGGCCCACAGTCGCAAAATCCAACTCTTTAACCATGGTTTTATACACGGGATCTAACAGGTGTTGGGCATGGCCTATTTTGTTGATGGATTGTTGTTTGGGCACTGTAAAGTGGCCTTCACTATCAATTGCTTTCTCCTCAAAGAAAAACCCAATGCCACTGCCTGATTCTAAAAAGTAATCATCACTAGAGCGTTCTTGTTCATCGGTGGTGAAGATGGAGCGCTTTTGTGGTGGTTCAAATGACTCAATGAGGTCTGCTGCACGCTGCATTAACACTTGGCGCTGGGCAGGTGATATAAAATCGTTGATAACAAGGTAGCCTTGTTGGTCATACTCTTGAAGTTGCTGAGAGCTAAGCATAATTAATGTCCTAAAACCAAAGGCTGACTTTTGCATAAAACAACGCAATATACAAAACCTTTATCCAATGTTTTTATCGAGGAGGTGTCAAAAATCGTTGTAATATATAGTTACGTATGTAACTATATGGCAAATATTAATTCCGTAGGACTTGTTAATGAATGATTTATTTGCTAACCCCGCAGGCCTATGCGGTTTTGAGTTTGTTGAATTTGCTTCGCCAAAAGCAGGCGTATTAGAACCCATTTTTGAAATGATGGGATTTAGTCATGTGGCTAATCACCGTTCTAAGGATGTAAGCCTCTATCGTCAGGGTGGTATCAACTTCATCATTAACAATGAGGCTAATAGCTTGGCTGCATTTTTTGCTGAAGAGCATGGGCCTTCAGCCTGTGGCATGGCTTTTAGGGTAAACGATGCAAAAGCATCCTATGAACATGCCTTGTCTTTAGGAGCTCAACCCATTGATATTCCAGTAGGACCGATGGAACTGCGCTTACCTGCAATAAAAGGTATCGGTGGCGCGCCTATCTATTTGATAGATCGCTTCCACGAAGGAGCGTCAATCTACGACATCGATTTTGAGTTTATCAAAGGTGTCAATCGCTACCCAGAAGGCTGTGGTTTCTTCGAAATTGATCATCTAACGCATAACGTATACCGTGGTCGTATGCAGCATTGGGGGGATTTTTACGAAAAACTATTTGGTTTTAGAGAGTTGCACTATTTTGACATCAAAGGCGAATATACTGGCCTTACTTCCCGTGCTATGACCGCACCTGATGGCAAAATCCGTATTCCCTTAAATGAAGAGGCTGCTGGAGGTTCGGGTCAAATTGAAGAATTTTTAATGCAATTTAATGGGGAAGGCATTCAACACATCGCCTTGATTTGTGACGACCTGCTGGCTTGTTGGGATAGGCTTAAATCCCAAGGAGTACCCTTTATGACTGCACCACCTAACTCTTATTATGAGATGTTAGAGGGGCGTTTACCTGACCATGGCGAGCCTACATACGAACTACAAAACCGAGGCATCCTGCTAGATGGCAGCACAGGTGATGGTGAGCCTAAGTTACTATTACAAATATTTTCCAAAACACTGTTAGGGCCAGTGTTTTTTGAATTCATTCAACGCAAACAAGGTGATGGTTTTGGCGAAGGTAACTTCCAAGCGTTGTTTGAATCCATAGAGCGGGACCAACTATATCGCGGAGTTATCTAGTCCTTTCAGAGGGTTATGACCCTGTTGAAAAAAGGAATGTAAAATGAAAGTAACACAGATCCACCATGTGGCGTATCGCTGTAAGGATGCGAAGCAGACTGTAGAATGGTATGGAAAATACCTGAACATGGATTTTATTCTAGCCATTGCAGAAAACGAGGTGCCATCGACTAAAGAGCCCGATCCTTACATGCATGTGTTCTTAGATGCAGGTCAGGGCAATGTATTGGCATTTTTTGAATTGCCAACTCATCCCAGTATGCAGCTAGACCGAAACACACCTGCCTGGTGTCAGCACTTAGCTTTGCAGGTGGAAACAATGGATGACCTCCTCACTACCAAAGCCTCCTTAGAAGCCGATGGAATCAATGTCATTGGCCCGACCAACCACACTATTTTTAAATCAATTTACTTCTTTGATCCAAGTGGTCACCGCTTAGAATTGGCGCTAAATACCAATACCCTCACTATGGAAAAACGTTTGGATGAGGTGAAATGGGATATGCTCAATGAATGGGCAGAAACAAAAAAAGCGCCTAGTCATGGGCGCTGGATGCACCAATAAAGGTTTTCTGTATGCTCAATGCCACACATGATCCAAGTCTTACTAGCTGGGTAATAAGTGCTAACAAAGAAGGCGCAAACTTTCCAATTCAAAACCTGCCGTTTGGTGTATTTACCTCTGCCAATAATCATCAACCACACGTCGGTGTGGCCATTGGTAACGACATTGTTGATCTCTATTTATTGGCACAAGAAGGTTTGTTAGGTTTAAACGCTATTGTATTTGACCAAGAAGATATCAACGAGTTTATGGCTCAAGGACACTCTGTGTGGACAAAGTGCCGCAGGGATTTGTCTAAACTCTTGAGCAGTCAAGATTCAATCATTCAGCAACAAGTGGGTCTGGCGTTGGTGCCGCAAACTGACGCGACCCTATTGTTACCTATTAAGGTGGAAGGCTATACAGATTTTTATGCCTCCAAAGAGCATGCCACCAATGTAGGCACTATGTTCCGTGATCCAAAAAATGCCCTTATGCCCAACTGGTTACATATTCCCATTGGTTACAATGGCCGTGCTAGTACTGTTGTTGTGAGTGGTACCGATGTCCGTAGGCCGTTAGGTCAGCTAAAATCACCTACAGCCAGCGAGCCTCATTTTGGTCCCACCCAAAAACTAGATATTGAGCTCGAAATGGGAGCCATAGTGGGCACTCCGAATGAGATGGGTGCTCCGCTCACCGTAGCGCAAGCCCAAGCCAATATATTTGGTTTTGTTTTGCTTAATGACTGGAGTGCACGTGATATACAGGTTTGGGAATACCAGCCATTAGGGCCGTTTCAGGCTAAAGCCTTTGCTACGACTATCTCACCTTGGGTAGTAACTCAAGAAGCGTTAGAACCTTTCAAAGTACATGGCCCAAAGCAGCAGCCTAAACCCCTAGCTTACCTTACCCAAAGTCATGCAGGTAACTACGATGTTGAATTGCAGGTGGATATTCAAACCCAATCGTCATCCGTATCTCAAACCATTAGCCAAACCAACTTCAAGGCCATGTATTGGTCGAGCGCTCAGCAGCTTGCCCACCATTCAAGTAGTGGTTGCGCTATGCAAACAGGGGATTTGTTAGGGTCTGGCACTATTAGCGGCAGTACCAAGGAGTCTCTAGGTAGTTTGCTTGAGCTCACATGGAATGGGCAAAACCCCTTGCTGTTGGCAAATGGTGAAGAGCGTCAGTTTGTAGAAGATGGCGATACCTTAACCCTGCGAGGACACTGCCAAGGTCAGGGTTATCGTATTGGTTTTGGATCAGCGGTAGGCAGAATACTGTCAGCCCACGAGTTATAAGTTAAAGCCAATCAATGGTGTTTTCGCCCTCGACATCAATATTTAACCATTGATCTGGGGCATCGCCTTCTTGCCAGCTAGAAGCGACACAACGCACAGTTGACTGGAAGTGTTCAAAGGCTTGTTGGGCGCAGGCTTTATCATTAGCCCAGGGGGTGCTTTTGGTATTAAACCAAACACTACTAAAGTTGCTTTGAACCTTGTTAAGCACGATTATTTCAAACTCTGATTGTTGGTTGCCAGCACCAGCAAAGGTGGCCCAATAGGCCTGACGTTTAGGGCTAGAGCCTTGCACGTCTAGACTAGATGTACAGGTTTCTAACCAAACTTTAATAGCTTCTGGGCTGGCAGATTTAATATAAATTTCGATATCAGTTTGCGTCATGTTCACGACTCCTGCACCATTAAGCGGGTAAGGACCCCAAGGTAGACTTGTGTCAGATCCTCTAAATCACTCACCTTTACGCATTCGTTCAGTTTGTGAATAGTGCCATTACAAGGCCCTAGTTCAACCACTTGAGCACCCGTTGGCGCTATAAAGCGACCATCTGAGGTGCCGCCAGCTGTAGACAGTTCGGTGACAGTACCAGTGGTGGCTTTAATAGCATCACGACAGGCATCTACCAATGCACCTGAATTCGTTAAGAAGGGCAGGCCGTTGTAGGTCCACACAATGTCATAATCTACCTTATGGTTATTCAGAATAGTTTCTAACTTAGCTGTTAACTCATCTGCAGTAAGTTCAGTGGAGTAACGAAAGTTGCACATCACTTCTACATGGCCAGGTACTACGTTAGATGCACCAGTACCGCCATTAATATTGGCAATTTGAAAGCTAGTTGGAGGGAAAGATTCATTGCCATCATCCCACTTAGTAGACGCTAGCTCAGCTAACGCTGGTGCAACTTTATGAATAGGATTAACTACTAAGTGCGGATAGGCTACATGGCCTTGAATGCCTTTGGCGGTAATAGTGGCGGTTAACGAACCACGGCGACCATTCTTAATGACGTCACCTAAAGTGCTGGTAGAGGAAGGTTCACCGACAATGCACCAATCTATTTTTTCGTTACGGGCCTCCAAAGTGTCGATCACACGGGTTGTACCATCAACAAAGGGGCCTTCTTCGTCGCTGGTGATGAGTAGCGCCAAGCTGCCACGGTGATTAGGGTGTAAGGCGACAAACTCTTCAAGGGCAACAACCCATGACGCTAAACTGCCTTTCATATCCGCAGCACCACGGCCGTAGAGGAAACCGTCTTTAAGGGTGGGCTTAAACGGGGGGGTGTGCCATTGATTCACTGGGCCACTGGGCACTACATCCGTATGGCCAGCAAAGGCAAGTACCGGCTTGTCTGTGCCGCGGCGGGCCCAAAAGTTATCCACGTCGCCAAAGGGCATACGCTCAACGTTAAAACCAATGGCTTGAAGGCGAGCTATCATTAATTCTTGGCAGCCCTTATCCTCGGGTGTGACCGAGGCGCGAGCCATAAGATCTTGGGCTAAAGCGATAGTAGGTGACAGAGACATGGGTTGAGCCATCTTAGTTGTTACTGTGTAAGTCGGCATTAAGTTCTACGGCGGTGCGGTTAGGCTTCACTTCAATGCGACCATTGAGTGAGTTACGACGGAACAAAAGGTCTGGTTTACCGGCGAGGGTTGCAGCTTTAACCGTATCCACCAATTCATTGTTGATATCCAATAAGGCGACCTTTGAACCACCAGTGATGTACAAACCGGCTTCAATAATGCAGCGGTCGCCAATCGGAATGCCCATGCCAGCATTAGCACCGATAAGGCTATCCTCACCCACTGAGTTAACGATCTTACCACCACCGGATAGCGTACCCATGGTAGAACAACCACCGCCTAAGTCGCTGTTATGGCCTACGGTAACGCCTGCTGAAATACGTCCTTCAATCATACCGTGGCCCAAAGTACCTGCGTTAAAGTTAATAAACCCTTCGTGCATCACTGTGGTGCCTTCCGCCACGTGGGCGCCTAAACGTACACGAGAAGCGTCGCCTATACGAATACCTTTTGGTACGGCGTAATCTGCCATACGAGGAAACTTGTCTACGGCGTTAACGTGTAACCATTCACCACGTAAACGGGCATCCATTTGGTGTTGAGTTAAATCGTCAATGGCGATAGCACCTTCGTTAGTCCAGGCCACGTTAGGCAAAAGGCCAAAAATACCGTTAAGGTCCATCGAGTTAGGTTGCTTAAGGCCGGTAGATAGCAACTGTAGTTTGAGGTACACCTCGGGCGTACTTTGTGGGCCAGTATCATTCTCTAGTAAAGTAATGACCAAGGGCTGGCCACTATCGGCCGCCTGAGTTAACCATTTGGACTGGTCTGCCTCACCTGCAATAGTGCAAGCTTCAGCAAGTTGACTGGCTTGCTTAGCGTTAATTTGTAGGGCGTGATTACCGGTAGCTAAATGGCTGCCTAAGACGCCCGTAATGGCGGTAACTAAATCAGTACTAGGGTTTAAAACAGGCTGTGGGTAAAAAACCTCTAACCAATCTCCTTGGCTAGACTGGCTGCCAACACCAAAGGCAAAACTAAAATGGCTCATGGAACTCTCCAATAAATAATGTGTAAAACTTATAGTTTAAAAATAGTGGCGTATTGGCCGGCTTTAAAACCCACAAAAGCCTGAATTTGTTGCCCATCTTGCTGACGTTGTATTACAAGCAGAGGTCGTTTTATCATGCTGGGTTGCTCTGAGAGAAGCACACAAACAGTAGTCTCATTGCAAGCGTCCTGTTGTTCTTCTGACAGCTTGCGCCATGTGGTGCCGCGTTTATTAAGCAACTCTTCCCAACCCACTTGGTACGACCAGCTTTGAAGCTCTATAACGCTGGGGGGATGTTGTTTGTAGTCCCGAAAACTAAACTCAATGCCTGCATCAGTGAGCCATTTTTTGGCTTTTTTAATGGTGTCGCAATTACTGATGCCATGCATATGTACTTGAGTCACAGGGGTTTCCGTAGAGTTTGTAGAAGGGGCGTGTTGTGACCCTAAAAACCAAGACCAGATAATATCAGAAGTACGGGTGTGTTTGCTATTTAGAGGTTTAAAATTATGTCATGTGAGCCTTATTCATCCAAGGCGCTACAAATATTATTTTTGAGGGTTTTCAGCAGGCTTTCGTCAATAATGCGCTCGCCATTGCTTAGGGTAATAAAAAACACGTCTTCCACACGGCCTCCAATAGATTGGATCTTGGCTTTTTGTAGGCTAATACCCAAACGCATAAATACTAAGCCCACTTTGGCTAATAAGCCAGGCCTATCAGCACTAGATAATTCTAATCGGGTCCAGCTACGGCCTTTGGGGTTGCTTAAACTAGCGATGGAGGATTGGTTAAAAAGTTTATGGATTCTAGGTTGGCGTTGTTGGACGATATAGGCAAAGTCGTCGGGGTACTGCAATGCTTGGGTAAGGCGTTGTTGCAGTTTTTCCAATAGTGCGGGAGTTTGGTTTATGGTGTTGCCATCAGTGTCCAGCACCACAAAGGTGTCCATACTGTAACCATCTTCTGTGGTAATGATGCGCGCATCTTGGATGTCTAGGTGAAGCTGGCCAAGGATGGCACAAAGGGCAGCAAATAAGTTGGCCTTGTCTTGGGTGTAAACGAACACCTGGGTGCCACCTTCAAACGCGCTATATGAGGTTTCGCTAAGAGCCACCAAAGGTCCTGCGATCTGGTGGTTTAAAATAGTACGAGTATGCCAAGCAATGGTTTTGGCGTTCTCTCGGATAAAGTAGTCATCGCCCAAATTCTTCCATAAGCGCATTACCGAGGCAGGATTAAACCGCTGTTCTTGCAACAACTTACGGGCATCGGTTTGGCTTTGTTCAATAAGTGCGTGGTGATCTACCGGTACATCTAGGCCTAAACGCAGCACTCGATTGGTGGCGGTATAAAGTTGGCGTAATAGGGATGCACGCCAGCTGTTCCAAAGTGCTGGATTGGTTGCGTTGATATCGCAAACTGTGAGCACATAAAGGTAATCTAGATGTAATTCATCACCCATTTTGGAGGCAAATTCATGGATGATATCGGGGTTGCCAATGTCACGTTTCTGAGCTGTCATAGACATGAGTAAGTGATGACGTACTAACCAGCTAACCAGCTCCGTGTCCCACTTTCCTAATTGATGCTGCTTGCAAAATTGCCGCACTTCCTCAGCCCCAACTACTGAGTGATCACGGCCACTACCTTTGCCAATGTCATGGTAAAGGCCGGCAATGTACAGTAACTCAATCTTGGGTAGTTTATGTACTAAACGACCCGCCACGGGGAAACGCTTCTGCTCTCTTGGTAGCAGCAGTTCGCGCATTTTTTTCACCACTTTCATAGTGTGAGCGTCAACAGTGTAGATGTGATACAAATCGTGCTGCATACGCCCCACAATCTTGTGAAAGCTGGGAAGGTAATCCCCTAGCACACCTTGGCGCTGCATCTCTAATAAAGTGTGAGACATACGTTCGGGAGAGCGAAGTAGCTCCATAAAAAGACTATTCACCCGAATATCACGGCGATACTTGTCGTCAATTAAGTGACGATGAGCTTGAATCAATCGTTTGCACTCGGCTCCAATGGTTTGGCATTTGGGGTGTTGAGCTAATATGACAAAGGCTTCCATGATGGCAAATGGCTGGCGTAAAAACACGCTCGGATAACAGGCCTGCAAACGACCATTGCGGAGTTCAAAGCGTCGATTGATGGACACAACTAGATCTTCATCATGTGCATGTAAGATCGCTTGGTCGAACAGTTGAAGTAAGGTTTGGTTAAGCTCTGCTAAGTGCATGACTGTGCGGTAATAACGATGCATAAACTGCTCAACAGCCAGTTCATCGTCATTATCCTCATACCCAAAAAAAGCAGCTAATTTACGTTGATGGTCAAATAGTAATCGATCTTCTGGTCGTTTGGTGATCAAATGAAGTGCGTAACGAATGGTCCAAAGGTAATTAGTACCCGCTTTAAGGGTGTCTAACTCATTTTGGTTAAGGTAGCTGTGTCCAGAAAGTTGTGCCATATAGCGCAGGCCAAAATGTCGTTTGCCAATCCAGCCAATAGTTTGAATATCACGCAAGCCACCAGAAGAGTTTTTAATGTTGGGCTCGAGGTTATATTCTGTGTCGTTAGTGCGTAAGTGCCGTTGTTGTTGGGTTTTAATGCGAGCTTTGTAAAAGGCTTCATTACTCCACGCTTGTTCAGAAATAACCCAATCAAATACTTTCCGGCGTAAGCCAGCTTTGCCTATGATGGTGTGGGATTCAAGTAGGCTGGTGGCAATGGTGATATCACCTTTGGCCTGCTCGTAGCAATCGTTTAGGGTGCGCACACTGGAGCCAATTTGCAGGCCTAGATTCCAAATAAAAGTAATAAATTCCTGGGTGCAACTGTGCCAGCAGGATTCATCAAGATCGTTACCTAACAGAATAAGTAAATCGATGTCTGATTGCGGGTGTAATTCACCGCGCCCATAACCACCCACGGCTACCAGTGCAGCTTCATCTGGCCAGGAGTATTGCTGCCACGCTATGCAGAGAATCTGATCCACTAACCATGCACGGGCATGGATAAGCTCGTAAATCCGTGTTTCTTTATGCTCATTGAATAAGTCGTCGAGCTGGGTTTGCCCCGTGTGTAAGGCTGCTTTTAATACTTTGGCAGCGGGGAGGCTGGCAAGCTGTAGCTGTAGCTGCTCGTAATCAATAAGTTGGTCTTGCAGGGACTTGCTAACCAAAGACACTGTTAGGCCATTTCTTCTTTACGAATGGTAAGGTTTTCATAGCCGTCGGCAGTTACCAAGATAGTGTGTTCAAACTGAGCAGATAAACGCTTGTCCACGGTGGTTACCGTCCATCCATCATTCTTATTAAGTTTAACGTGACGTTTGCCGGCATTAAGCATAGGTTCAATAGTAAAGATCATGCCTTCTTTGAGTTCAACGCCTGTGTTTGGCCTGCCGTAATGAAGTACCTGTGGGTCTTCGTGGAAGCCTACACCAATGCCGTGGCCACAATACTCTTGTACAATAGAATAATGGTTAGCCTCGGCATGTGCTTGAATTACATGTCCGATGTCACCTAGGCGGGCACCTGGTTTTACCAACGCTATACCTTTATAAAGGCATTCCTGAGTAATGGTGACTAAACGTTCAGCGTGGGGCGCAATTGTGCCAACGGCAAACATGCGGCTGGTATCACCATGATAACCATCTTTAATAACGGTGATATCAATATTAACTAGGTCACCTTGTTTAAGGGGCTTATCATTAGGAATGCCATGGCACACTACCTGATTAACTGAGGTGCAAATAGACTTAGGAAAGCCGTGGTAATTTAATGGAGCAGGGATAGCTTCTTGCACATCAATAATATAGTCATGGCAAATTTGATTAAGCTTATTGGTGGTCACTCCCACTTGCACGTGTTCGTGGATCATCTCCAATACTTCCGCTGCCAAGCGGCCAGCGATACGCATCTTTTCAATTTCAGCGGCGTCTTTAATCAATATGCTCATGTATTTCTCGATGCTTTTTTATACCGGGAAGGCTATCTGTATAGTAAACCAAATTTTGAGTAATTATATCAGACATAGTTGAGCCCATGGCTTTGAAGTAAGATTTTTATATCCTTGCCGCGAGTAGTGATGCCTGTGGTCACAAAAGCATATATCATACGCCAGAAGAGTAATTGGCTGGTGAAATAAGTAGCCAACTGAAGCATGAGTTGTTTGATGGCTTTGCAATACGCCATGGCTAGATGCAGTAATCAGTTATCTAGCGAGTTGATTATCCACTAGAGGGTCATTAAGCCATTGATGTCCCCGATTACTTTTGATATTTTCTGATAGTTATGGTATAAATTGCGCGCCCAAATTCGTTCTGGGCTCTTTATAACAAAAAGGGCTGTGTATTTGGAGCTTAACTATAACGTCACACATAAACCGGCACATGGTTCTGGGTGTTGGAGGTCTGCTTTAAGGCTTCTGATCGAACTATGGTTCTAGCTTTTCTTTTAATAAAGTATAAGCAAGACGAGGGTTTATGGAGGCCTAACCCGTACAAAGGAAAGTAAAATGACTAAAGTAAGTATGCGCGACCTGCTTAAAGCTGGCGCCCACTTCGGCCACCAAACACGTTATTGGAACCCAAAAATGGGCCAGTATATCTTTGGCGCTCGTAACAAGATCCATATCATCAACCTAGACCAAACCTTGCCAGCGTTGAACGAAGCTCTTGCGATCGTTGAAAACATGGCTTCCAACAAGAACAAAGTATTGTTCGTTGGCACTAAGCGTGCGGCAGGTAAGTTGATTAAAGAACACGCTAGTCGTGTTGGTATGCCTTACGTTAACCATCGTTGGTTGGGTGGCATGTTAACTAACTACAAGACTATTCGTCAGTCAATCAACCGTTTCCGTACTTTAGAAACTCAGTTCAGCGACGGTACTTCTGAGCAGTTGACTAAGAAAGAAGCGTTGATGCGTCAACGTGAAATGGAAAAGCTTGAGCGCGCAATCGGCGGTATCAAGGACATGGGTGGTCTTCCAGACGCATTGTTCGTGGTAGACGTTGAGCATGAGCGCATTGCGATCAACGAAGCTAACAAACTGGGCATCCCTGTTATCGGTATTGTTGATACCAACAGCAACCCAGACGGCATTGATTACGTAATCCCTGCTAATGACGACGCTTTACGTGCTATCGAAATCTACGTTTCTGCCATGGCTGATGCTTGTGCATCTGGCAAAGACGATGGCACATCTGTTGCTGGCGAGTTCGTAGAAGTTGCTGAAGAAGAAGCAGAATCAGCAGTAGTAGCTGCAGCCGCTGAATAAGCCTAAACCTTTGGTTTAGCTAGGCGAATATAATAAAGGGAGCTTGGCTCCCTTTTTTTTAACGACGTCCTGTGTGACGTTGAGAACCCAATTTGAGGATTTCCTAATGGCTGCTATCTCTGCATCTATGGTTAAAGAACTGCGCGAGCGCACCGGCTTGGGCATGATGGATTGTAAAAAAGCACTTGTTGCTGCTGAAGGTGACATTGAGCAGGCAATTGAAGATTTGCGCAAGTCTAGTGGCATGAAAGCTGCAAAGAAAGCGGGTCGTATTGCTGCTGAAGGTGTTGTGTTTGCAAAAGTTGCCGATGATAATTCTTTTGGCGTGCTGGTTGAAGTGAACTCAGAAACAGACTTTGCTGCTCGTGACGAAGGCTTCCTTGCGTTTGTTACTAAGGTTACTGATGCAGCGTTTGCTGCTAAGCAAGATGACATGGCTGCGTTGATGGAAGGCGAATTGTCTGACGCCCGTGAGGCGTTGGTACAAAAGATTGGCGAAAACATTACTCCTCGTCGTATCGTTATGCTTGAAGCTGCTAATGTTGGTGCTTACGTCCACAGCAACAGCAAAATTGCTACTTTGATTGCATTGACTGCGGGTGACCGTGAACTGGCTAAAGACATCGCCATGCACGTGACAGCCATTAACCCGCGTGTAGTTAGCCGTGATGATATGACAGCTGAGGAAGTAGAAAAAGAAAAGGACATCATCAAGGCCCAGCCTGATATGGCCGGCAAGCCAGATGCGATCGTTGACAAGATGATGATGGGTCGTATTAACAAGTTCTTGGCTGAAAACAGTTTAACTGAGCAACCATTTGTTAAGAATCCAGATCAAAAAATCAGTGATTTGTTAAAAGCTGCTGATGCCTCTGTTACTGCCTTCAATCGTTTAGAAGTAGGTGAAGGTATTGAAGTAGAGGAAGTGGATTTTGCTGCTGAAGTAGCACAGCAGCTAAAGGGTTAAGTCTTATTAGTCTCCATGAAGCGTCGCCATGGTGGATGAGTCCACTGTGGTGGCGTTTTTTTTTGACTGAAGTTGAGCGCATAACTTGCCCTTGAGCTGTTAATACGTCACTATCTTATTGTTTTGTCAGGGCTATATCTTTGTAGTAATAATATAGCGCCTGCACACTAACGTTTTGGAGAATATAAATGCCAATTTCTGATAAGCGGCAACCTCGCTATAAGCGGATTTTGCTCAAACTCAGCGGCGAAGCACTGATGGGGAGTGAAAATTTTGGTATTGACCCCAAGGTTTTAGATCGTATGGCCCTAGAGGTTGGCCAGTTGGTAGGCATTGGCGTACAAGTGGGTTTAGTGATTGGTGGGGGTAACTTATTTCGTGGTGCGGCCCTCAGTGAAGCTGGCATGGATCGTGTAACTGGCGACCACATGGGCATGTTAGCTACGGTGATGAATGCTTTGGCTATGCGAGACGCCCTAGAGCGTTCTAATATAACCACCCGAGTGATGTCTGCTATACCAATGAGTGGTGTGGTAGATCATTATGACCGTCGTAATGCCATGTTGTATTTGTCGCAGGGTAATGTGGTGATTTTTTCTGCCGGTACTGGCAACCCATTTTTCACCACAGATTCAGCGGCCTCATTACGCGGCATAGAAATTGAAGCTGACGTGGTGCTTAAAGCGACTAAAGTTGATGGTGTTTATGATTCTGATCCAGTTAAAAATCCACATGCAGTGAAGTATGAATACATCACCTTTGATGAAGCTATAGAAAAGCAATTAGGCATTATGGATCTTACAGCCATGTGTTTGTGTCGTGACCAAGAGATGCCAGTGCGAGTATTTAATATGAATAAACCAGGGGCTTTAGTCAATTTAGTGGTTGGTGGCCATGAAGGCACCTTGGTGAATGTGACATTGCCTAAGGGCGGAGAATAGAATGATTAATGATATCCAGCAAGATGCCAATGGGCGCATGGACAAGAGCATTGCAGCCCTAAGTGAAGCTTTTAAACGCATCCGCACTGGCCGAGCTCATCCAAGTATCCTGGACAGCGTAATGGTGTCTTATTATGGCAGTGATACGCCTCTTAACCAGTTGGCTAACATCTCTGTTGAAGATGGTCGATGTTTAGCGGTATCTCCGTGGGAGAAGCCTATGGTGCCAGAGATAGAGAAAGCTATCATGAAGGCTAATTTGGGACTAAATCCATCTACCTCTGGTGATTTAATTCGAGTGCCTATGCCATCGCTCACGGAAGAAACCCGCAAGAGTTTTATTCGTGGTGCCCGGGAAGAAGCCGAAAAAGCCCGCGTGTCCGTCCGCAGTATTCGCCGTGACGCGAATAGCGATATCAAAGACCTTTTGAAAGATAAAGATATTTCAGAAGATGATGCGCGCCGTGGCGAAGACATGGTGCAAAAGGTTACTGATGCGCACGTTGCAACTATCGAAGCGGCTTTAGTAACGAAAGAAAAGGATTTGATGGAGGTTTAACCTACATCATTATTTCTGATAAGGCCTAGATTAAGGATTAATGCATGACTGACCCGCGCCAAGCCATTCTGGCCCGCAAACTAGGAGCACTGCCTGAGCATGTCGCCATTATCATGGATGGTAATAATCGCTGGGCCAAAAGCCACAGCCTATCTGGTGTAGCGGGCCATAAGGCTGGCGTTGATGCAGTACGGGCGGTAATTGAAACGGCCGTGCATTATAAAATCCCTGCGCTTACTCTATTTGCGTTTAGTAGTGAAAATTGGCGTCGGCCACCCCTCGAAGTCAAAGCGTTGATGGACCTATTTGCCTACGTATTAAAGCTCGAAGTGAATAAGCTACATGACAATAATATTCGGTTGCGCATCATTGGTGATACATCTGGCTTGAGTCCTGAGTTACAAAAGTTGATAGTGGCTGCTGAAGGAAAAACATTTGCTAATACTGGGTTGCAGTTGAGTATTGCGGCCAATTACGGCGGCCGATGGGATATTCTTGAAGCGGCCAAAAAAATGGCTATAGATCTCGCGGAAAACGGCACCCCCCCGGAATCTATAAGTGAAGATGATTTTGGCAAATTTCTGTGTCTAGGGGACTTGCCTGCAGTTGATTTATGCATACGCACTAGTGGAGAGCAGCGTATAAGCAATTTTTTATTGTGGCAAATGGCCTATGCAGAATTAGTATTTGTAGATGCGCTTTGGCCAGAATTTAAACATCAAAAAATGGTGGATACATTAGCTCAGTTTGGTCAAAGACAAAGGAGATTTGGCCAAACTGGTGCGCAATCAATAGAATAAGAATCAAGTGTTTAACCACGGAGTGGTTGGCCTCTTTAATAAAATGTAAAATAATAATATGTTGAAATCTAGAATTGCTACAGCTTTGGTGATCGCGCCACTTACTTTAGCGGCTGTATTCTTTCTACCCCCAAAAGCCTTTGCTTTGATTATGGCTCTTATCGTGCTTATGGCTGCATGGGAATGGACAGCAATGATGCGCCTTGTGAGCCGAAGCGCGCGGACGGTTTATATGTTGTCCGTGCTCTTCGCTATTGTGGTTGCCCAAAAAGTCCTACCTTACTATGAGCAAATTATATTTGCCGTAGCTGCTCTGTGGTGGTTAGCAGCAACAGTGTTGGTGATGCTTTACCCCAGAGCCTGTGCCCTTTGGTGTGGGCGCGTGAGCAAAGGCATTGTTGGCTTTTTGGTGCTGGTACCTACCTGGGCTGCAATGGTATATATCCGTGAGCTGGATCAGGGTCCTTGGTTAATCGTGTATATGTTTCTGATGGTATGGGGCGCAGACACCGGGGCTTACTTTGCTGGCAAACGATTCGGTAAGCGCAAACTCATGCCTCATGTAAGCCCTGCAAAGTCTTGGGCGGGTATTGGTGGCGCTGCTCTTGCCGTACTCTTGGTATCTATGATCACTCAACAGTACCTTCATTTTTCCCAAAACCTTTCCTTTGGTATCTATATATTGGCTTTAGTACTGTTATTTGTTTCTGTTGTAGGAGACTTAACGGAAAGCATGTTTAAGCGCCAGTGTGGTATTAAGGATAGTGGCTCAATACTACCAGGACACGGAGGTATAATGGATCGTATTGATAGTTTAACGGCCGCCGCCCCAGTCTTTGCTTTGTGTCTTATTTTGTTTGGTACATAAGGAAATGATGGCGTAATGGTAATGACCATCTTAACCACCCTATTTGCCCTAGCAGTACTTGTTACTGTCCATGAAGCTGGCCATTACTTTGTGGCTCGCTGGTGTGGGGTAAAAGTATTACGTTTTTCTGTAGGTTTTGGACGACCTATTTTTCGCATACTAGGTAAAGATGGTACGGAATACGTGTTCGCTTGGCTGCCTTTAGGGGGCTATGTGCGTATGTTGGACTCGCGCAACGATGAGATGGGCACTAAAGACCTAAGTGCTGCCTTTGATCAGAAGTCTCCTTGGATACGAATTGCTATAGTTGCTGCAGGTCCTTTGGTTAACCTGCTGTTCGCCGCATTACTCTACACTGTGGTGCAGATTTCTGGCACATCCCAGTTGATTCCTGTGGCCGTGGCGGTGGACAAAAATATTGCTGGATTCGAATCACCACAACAGATTCTAGCCATTGATGGTCACAAGACCCCCACATGGGAAGCGGTGAATATCGCCCTTGCAAAGCGTATAGGTGAAACGACAACCATAGACTTTTTGTTACAGGGACTCGATGAGCGGTTGCTACAAGATCAAGCAATAGCACCAAATAAGCTTGATGCTTTGCCGGCTATAGGTGTTCCGGTAGAGCGTAATTTCGCAGTGACACGGTGGATGTCGGCGTCTATACAATCTAGCCCCATGGCTCAACTGGGCTTGCAGCCTTGGCGCCCCAACGTACCAATCACACTTGACCATATCGTCCCTAAAGGGTCAGCAGAAATAGCTGGGTTACAGGTTGGTGACAAAATAGTGGCTATTAATCAACAGCCTATGGCAGGCTACAATGAGTTTGTCGCCTTTGTTCAAGGCCATGCAGATATGGAGGTTAGCGTCACCCTTGAACGGCATTCACAAAGCTTAGAGATTCCCGTGCAGTTAGGGTCTTATACCAATGAATTAGGTGGTCGCATTGGTCTTATTGGTATAGGTGTGGCGTCTATTTCGTGGCCTCAATCTATACAGTTTCAACAACAATTGGGTTTGGTTGCTGGTTTGGTTGCTGGTGGTCAGCAGGCCTTGGAAATGGCGAGGTTGACGTTAAGATTTTTAGGCCGAATGGCACAAGGTTTAGTGTCTATTGAACATTTAAGTGGCCCCATTAGCATTGCTAAAATCGCTGGTGCTTCGGCAGAATCTGGTGTGATTGCCTACATTAGCTTTATGGCATACTTAAGCGTCAGCCTTGGAGTGTTAAATCTATTGCCGGTTCCTATGCTGGATGGCGGGCATTTGTTATATTACCTTGTAGAAGTAGTTACAGGACGCAAAGTGCCTGAACGTATTCAGGCCATCGGTTTACGTATTGGTATGGCATTAGTGTTTAGCATCATGATTATAGCCGTGGCTAATGACTTGATGCGTCTTTAATCTCATTTTAGGTTAGTGAAATATGAAACAAATTATTTTAGCTGTTTTGTTAAGTTGCACATTGGCAGTGTCGCAAATGGCCACGGCCGCGAGCTTCATTATTGAAGACATTCATATAGAAGGCTTGCAGCGGCTTACATCAAGCCAGGCTTTCGCGCAGTTACCCCTAAAAATAGGCGATGAAGCCGACGAACGTAGCTTGGCTTACGCCACGCGAAGTATGTTTAAAAGTGGTTACTTTGAAGATATTCATCTAGAGCAAGAAGGCAATCTATTGTTGGTTATCGTGCAAGAACGCCCAGCCATCGGTTTTATTAGCCTAGAGGGTAATAAAATTCTTAAAACAGAAGACCTTCGTTCTGCTTTAAAAGCAGCTGGTCTAAAGGAGGGTGAAATTTTTAAACGTGCCACTTTGGCGCAAATAGAGCTAGAGTTAGAACGACAATATAATCGCCTGGGGCGATACTCTGTGTTAGTAGAATCTGTGGTAACTGATTTGGGCGAAAATCGTGTCTCAATTGATGTGAAAGTTAATGAAGGGGTCACTTCTTCCATTAGCCACATTAATATAATTGGCAATGACAGTTATACCGACGCCCAACTTGCAGATTTAATGAGCCTGAAAACGCCTGGGTTTTGGACCTTGTTTACTAAAGATGATCAGTATTCCAGAGAAAAGCTCACGGCAGACCTAGAAAATATACGATCCTATTACTTAAACAAAGGCTATGTTCTGTTTAATATTGAATCAACACAAGTGGCTATTTCTGCTGACAAAACCGAAGTGTTTGTTACCATCAACTTAGTAGAAGGCACACAGTTTAAAATGGGCAAGCTAAGTATTGCTGGCCAATATGATTTAGAGGAGGCGGATATATGGGCTCTTATTGACGCCCCTTCGGGCCAAGTGTTTTCTCGGCAAAACCTTGTCGACGCAGCTGCAGACGTAAAACAATTGTTTGGAGACAATGGATTTTCCTTCGCAGAAGTGCAGCCAGTTCCCTTGGTTAACGAAGGTCAAGAAACTGTTGATGTGCAGTATCAAATTAGATCGGGTAAACGAACCTATGTACGCCGCATAGACTTCCGTGGCAACACCCGCACTGGTGATGATGTGTTGCGACGTGAGATGCGTCAAATGGAAGGCGCTGTGGCGTCTATGGCTGATATTACAACATCAAAATTACGTCTTCAGCGTTTGGGTTTCTTCACCCAGGTGGCCGTAGAGACCATACCTGTGGAAGGTACTGATGATCAGCTGGATGTGGAATTTGCCGTAGAAGAAGGACTTACTGCTGATTGGTCTGTAATGCTTGGTTATAGTGACAGTGAAGGTGCGTTTTGGGGCGGCTCAGTCAATCAAAATAACTTTTTAGGTACTGGTAATAAAATGGAAGCATCCGTGACTTCTAGCTCCAGCACTGAAAAATATAAATTCAGCTACCTCAATCCCTATTATACTGTTGATGGAGTGAGTCGCGGCTTTGATTTGTATTATACCAAGCGGGACTATTCCAAGGTCGATGTGAGCAATTTTATCACCGATACTGTTGGAGCTGATATGCGCTTTGGCTATCCTATAGATGATTTTACTCGGTTAAACTTCAAAGTGGGTTATGAGCGTATTGACCTACAGTTAGGCACATCTCCTGCCACAGAAGCTACGGCTTTTGTAAATGCAGAAGGACAGAAGTTCAAGCAGTTTAAAACCTCAGTAAACTGGAATAACAGTACCCTGAATGACTTTTGGTACCCAACCATAGGCAGCTCTCATGGCGTTAACTTAGATTTAGCTTTACCTAATAGTGACCTCAGCTTCTATCAATTGAGCTATGATTACCGTAATTTTGTGCCCCTTAACTACAACGAATCTTTAGTCTTTACTACGGGTGCGAAGGTAGGTTTATTAGGTACTTATGGCTCTACTGCCACAGCGCCGTTTTTTGCCAACTATTTCAGTGGAGGCTTTGGTAGTGTGCGTGGTTTTACTAACAATTCTTTGGGGCCTAAAAATTCCAATGGTGTGCCACTGGGTGGTCAATTACTTACTACGGCTTCTGCAGAGTTAATTTTCCCAATGTTCAGCGATATGCCCTCGGTGCGCACTTCACTGTTTACTGATGTGGGTAACGTGTACCAATCTGGTGAATTTACTGCGGGAGAGCTAAGGGTTTCTGGTGGTCTTAACCTTGCATGGTTGACACCAGTGGGGCCCTTAACCTTAGTAGTAGCTACCCCGCTAAGACAAAAAACTGGTGATAAAACGCAATCAACGCACATTACGTTAGGCAGCCCTTTCTAGCCTAAACCCACAAGGAGCTATGATGAACAAAGTGAAGATAATGATCGTCGCAGCAGCCTTTGCCGTCACTTTAAGTACACCGCAATTGGCAATAGCAAACATCATTGTTGTGCTTAAAGCTAAAAAGGCAATGTTTGCTTCGGAAAAAGCCATCGCTTTGGGACAAAATTTGTCTGCTCAGCTCAAGCCTCAAACCATTCGCTTAGACGCTATGGGCCAAGAGCTACAAGCTTTACAACAGCGCCTTGAAGCTGATAAAGACATCATGAGTAATGATGAGGTGCAGAAATTGCAGGCAGAAATTCAGGCTGTGAGTGTTGAATACCAAAAGCTTAAGCAATACTTAT
>Ga0209090_10000081_pt1 | contig 56142 bp, 81 predicted proteins | sample ArcticOcean_MG_C_9_FD_187432 | JGI IMG/M metagenome (GOLD analysis project Ga0209090, IMG submission 187432) | Marine microbial communities from western Arctic Ocean - ArcticOcean_MG_CB2_152 (SPAdes) (version 2) | ecosystem: Environmental > Aquatic > Marine > Oceanic | place: Arctic Ocean... | reverse complement strand
TGTCCTTATGCAAGATTCAGCAGCTTTTGGTGTTCAGTTAATGGTAGATGCTGAGGGAGTTTCATCTGGTGTAAACATAGAAGTTAGTAATAAAGGACATCTAATGTGGAATCCAAAAATATATGGTGGTAGTGGTAAGTTTCCAAAATTTGCAGAGGGGTATAAACCATATCTTGTTGCTAGATATACTGGTTCAATGGATATTGGATGGGGTGGTGGTAAGAAAGTAATATTCGGTGCAAGATTATTAGTTATGCCAAGAGACCAAGCAAAAGGTAAAAAGGATATCTAATGAGAACTCAATTATTATGTACATTCACTCGCTTATCTCGATTGCCAGAAACACTTAGTGTTATTATAGAGTGTAACGATATACTTTATGATAAAATATATATTTTTCAGAATATGAAGGAAGAAACACAATTAATTTGTACCTATAATGTAGAGTTTATTGATAATTACGAGGAGAACATAGAGAACACTATTTCACTACATAGAAAGAAACAGAGTAATACTCTATATACTATTAACGCTTTGAACGAAGTTATCAGAGCAAAGAATAAAGGAATCTTAGATAAGAGCTTTAATGTTGATTGGAGTGAATATCAAAATACTTTACTACTAACCAACGAAACAGGTTTGAATGTAATACCTACTAAGATACACCAGATAGTAAATGTGAAGGAATGGAACAATTAGTTACACAAGTGTACCATTATGATATAGTACGGGTGTATTAAAACAATACACTTCAAATAATATTTAAATCACCACTCAGTTCGAGTGGTTTTTTTTGTGCCTATAACTTCCATAATAACTTAACTTAAAAATAAATTAAATTATTTTTCCAAAAAGGGCCACTTTGGTACACTTATTGTAGCTTAAGCTATAGAGGATGGACTCATAAGGAAGAAATCTAAACAAATAATACAAGGAGAACTGAAATGTTCATAAACCTAATGAAGAAAATAAAGAGTAATAAAGGAAATTCCCTTGCTGAATTTGCTGTTACTACGGCTATGATGGCCACCTTAGCAGTTACTGCTGCACCGAAATTTGGTGCTGTTGGTGATGGTGCTAAAGAAAAAATGACAATGGCTAACATTGATAAAATCTTGACTGTGGCTAATAACTTTTACAATGCTGCAGTATCAGAAGAGGGTAAAGGAAGATTTCCAGGGCAAACTAAATACGATGTACAAGTTGGCGGAATTGGATTGGTAGAAGGTGAGTTGACAGATATGGCATTAGAGATGTATCTCGAAACTATACTGACCGATAAAGAAAATTATGAATCTTCTTTAACTGAATTTGTTTATGTATTCTCACCAGCTGTAGATGATGACGATGCTATTCAAGGTGAATGGATGAATGCATTAACTGATGTAGCATTTGATGCAGATGGGGCTGCTGACTTTGTTAAGAACTTCGGTAATAATGGAATCAAATCACCATTTCAGGATGGTTCATATGCTTTCTTAGTAATACCAGGTAGTGGTAGTGGTTCAGATGCACAGGCACCTGTTATGGTAGTGATAGATACAGAAAACCCAGGTGGTTTACATAAAACATTAGTACCTTAATTTATAATATAACAAGGATAATAACATGAAGAACATACTTAAAAATACAAATAAAGGATTCACTTTGATTGAGTTGATAATGACTACAATCATATTGGGTATCTTAGCTGCAGTTGCAATACCAAGATATCAACAAACACTTGAAAATGCTGAAGCTGCTACAGAAAAAGCATTTGTAAATATGGTGTGGGCTGGATTAGAAGAAGAATCACATAACAGATTGCTGGCAACAGGTCTTGCATCCTGGCCTTACAATCCACTATCAGTAATTGGTAGAAGTCGTAACATAATTATAACAATGTACGATGGTGTTCCTGATGAAGATGATGAGTGGCAATTTAGTGTGGATGCACTTGATGACCCATCATTATTTCACTATAGGCGTAATGATGAAATATATTATTTCACATATGATTCAACCACATTTGAATTATCAGAAGTGGCTGTTTTACACAATGTTGAATAGATGATTATCGAAGAAAAACTGGAATACGGACTCATCACGGCCATTGTGGTCGTGTTGGGTTTTGTATTTTTCAAAGAAGATGATACTCCATTTGTACCTAAAAGACTAACCCACGAAGAGTTTCTAATTTATCCAGTAGATGCATGGCAAACCACCGATAAGCAAGGTGGGGAGTGTGTAAAGATAAAGTATCTTGTGGGTAGGGATAACACTAAACTATATATGTTTGATAGGAATAATAAAGTAGTACATTCACAACCATTAACATTAAGTCCACATAAAGATGGTAGAGAACGGATTGAAACCTATGTGTGGAGATTATACAGAACTGAATGGACAGATAGAATTGCACCAGGTCGGTATCAAGTAATAGTGGGGACATCATTTGATAAGAGAGGACTTGGGGTAGAAATAGAAATCATATGAAACTGATATTAATTTTACTTTGTCTGAACTTCATGTTAAGTTATAGTCAAGATGAAGAGTTAGATTTAGATGTCATGTGGGAAAATGTTATTTGGGAAGAGATAGTAGAGATGGGTGAAGATAAGATATATGAAGTAGATAACATAACGCACGTGGCTGGTGTTCGTGGTGCAGAAGCAGAGGATGAAGCATTAGCATTATTATATTATAGACGAAGTATGAACGGATTATCTAAATTAGATTTACAAAAAGCATTAGGTAAGTTGATTATGAAACGGCAGAAGATGTCTGATGATAGTGATACAAAAAAGATAGATGGTTATATTTATCAATTAAAAATAAAATTGAATAAAACTTAGATGTAGTAATAAAAAAAAGGGGGGGAAATTAATTTTTTTCCCCCTTTTTAATATACTTTGCCATATTTATTAGTATGGAAACATACAAACAACACCCAAGATATACAACATATGAGATTTCCGATAAAGGAAATATTCGTAATATAAAAACTAAACGAGTTATGAAAGTTAGAGTTAGTGGAAAAACACCTTATCCTAAAATAAATCTACGATTGGATAAGAAATCAATAACTCGACAAGTTCATAGATTAGTTGCAGAAGCGTTTTATGGTATTATACCAGAAGGAATGGTAGTAGACCATATTGATAGAGATAAAACAAATTTTAATAAATCTAATTTAAGAATTGTTACATCATCAGGAAATGCTGCTAATAGAATTCTCATTAGTGAAAAAATACCACATATCATATACAATCAACTTGAGAACGCTTTTCAAGTTAATGGAACTATTGTAAAAGATAAAAGGGAAGCTTTAAATCTTTTTCAAGAATCTATATAACTTCCCTTTTTATTTTTATAAGATTACTTAGAACCGATAAATTTGCTAAAGAAGCCTTTTTTCTTCTTTTTGCCTTTCTTACCAATTTTCTTTTTCTTACTCTTCTTCTTTTTCTTTACTTCTTCCATACCAGCTTTTTCACTATAATTCATAGATGATAGTGTTGGTACTGCTCCAAAGAAAATGAAAAGTGAAAGTATACCTGTTAGTATAGTTTTCATAATACACTCCAAAACAACGCGTTTGAATTAACTCATAATCGGTTAACTATATATAAATATCAAGTTTTTTTCAGTTATTTACCTTTTTTTTTAAATAAAATGTATTTTGGGGATTTATATACATATATATTAATGTATCAATTATGATACAAAGTTTTTTGACAATTTGGATTTTTAAAAAGTACAGGGAGTTATAAACTCTGTATGGAATTGACCGAACAATGGGTATCCTTTAGAAGCCCATAAGGTAATCCAAGATGAGTTCGTGGTGAACCTACAAGGCCGAATGGTTAAGTAGTTGAGACATCAATCATCTAATGTACTTTCTGAACACATAAAGAAGCAATTCTTTAGACCTTGTTGTGGGTAAGGGTAAAACTGAAATCCCACTTAATGGCTGAATCAATCTAAACTCAGAGAGATAAGGCAATAACACAGAGGTTGTACTCACTTCGATAGTCTTAACCAGACAGAGAAGAATCATCATAACTGATGGGTGTTAGGTACAAGGGGCAATAAAATCTGAGCAGAAAGTTGTAGGTATGCAAATCCTACATTCCTAAAAATTTCCAACTTATAAAAAAAAGGTTCTCACCGATTTTTAGTTTCCACTTATGATAGACTTAAAAACAAAATGAACCTTTTTTTTTTATAAAAAACTTAAAATATATTACATTTTAGCAAATTGAATTGATATATATTATTGTATCAAGGTTACACTTGATTGACAAATGAAAAATAAACATAAACAAATGGAGAATATGAAATGGATTTAAACGCAATAAAAAAACGCCTCGGGCAGTTACAAACAACTAACAATCGGACTTCCAGTCTTTGGAAACCACAACCAGGTAAAACTCAAATCCGCATCGTACCTTACGCTTTCAATAAAGAGAATCCTTTTATTGAATTATTTTTTCACTACAATCTGAGCAATCGCTCTTATTTATCACCAATTTCTTTTGGTAGACCAGACCCTATTGAAGAGTTTGCTCAAAAACTAAAAGCAAGTGGTAATAAGGAAGATTATCAGTTATCACGTAAACTTGAAGCAAAAATGAGAACTTTTGCTCCAGTTATAGTTCGTGGTGAAGAATCGCAAGGTGTGAAGTTTTGGGGATTTGGAAAGACAGTTTATCAAGAACTTCTTTCAGTAATCGCAGACCCTGATTATGGTGATATTACAGACCCAATTAATGGTCGTGATATTTCGGTAGAGTTTATCTCAGCCGAGGAGAGTGGAGCAAGTTATCCAAAAACTAACATTCGCGTCAAACCTAATCAATCACCGATTTCTGATGAGCCAGATGTACTTGAAAAAGTAAAGAAACAACAGGACATTACAGAAATCTATCAAGAGTTATCATACGATGATATGACAGATATATTAAATACATGGTTAAACCCTGATGGTGATGCAACTGAAGAAGATTCAGAAGTATCAACAACAGCAAAAGCCGTTGAAGGAAATGTAGCTGAACTTGACAAATCTAAGGTAAGTAATACTGGTGATGCTTTTGATGAGTTATTTAACTCGTAAATAAAAACCCCCGTTAATGTGTGGCAACATACAACAAAAGTAGAGATGGGTGTTATTGTATTCCCTAACTACACATTAACAATTTGATAAGGAGAAATGAATGTCATCAGTACACGATGTATTGGCCGATACTTTGGCCGACAGTTTAAATAAGAAATTTAAAGATAATAAAGTAGCATACTTTCTGGATGGTACGGATAATACACCTACAGATATCTCAGATTTTATCTCAACAGGTAGTTCTATGTTAGATTTAGCAATATCTAATAGACCAAATGGTGGAATTGCAGTTGGTAGAATTACAGAAATTAATGGATTAGAATCAAGTGGAAAATCACTACTTGGTGCACACATCTTAGCAGAAACTCAAAAGAAAGGTGGGGTTGCAGTTTATATAGATACTGAAACTTCAGTTTCTCAAGAGTTTATGTCAGTTATTGGAATTGATATGGGTAAGATGTTGTATCTACACTTAGAGACAGTAGAAGATGTTTTTGAAGCGATTGTAGAAATTATAACTAAAGTTAGGGAATCAGATAAAGATAGATTAGTAACTATTATGGTTGATTCACTCGCTGCAGCTACTACGAAAGTAGAGTTGGAAGCAGATTTTGATAAAGATGGTTGGGCTACTGCAAAAGCAATCATTATATCAAAAGCATTGAGAAAGATTACTCAAATGGTTGGTAGGCAACGAGTAGCATTGGTATTTACTAATCAATTAAGACAAAAACTCGGAGTAATGTTCGGAGACCCTTGGACAACAAGTGGTGGTAAAGCATTACCATTCCACGCTTCAACACGAATTAGGTTGAAGAACATGGGGCAAATCAAAGATACAGCAAAAAATGTATTGGGTATGAAGTGTAGAGCACAGATTGTGAAGAACAGACTTGGTCCACCTTTAAGACATGCCGATTATCATATGTACTTTGATAGGGGTATCGATAACTACGGAGCTTGGTTGACAGTTTTGAAAGAACATAAGTTGATTAAATCAGGTGGGGCGTGGTACACTCTTACAGACCAAAATGGTAAAGACCATAAGTTTTTATCAAAGGATTGGGAAGAGTTAATTACTAAAGATGATGAGTTGAAAGACTATGTCTATGGTATCATTTGTGATAAGGTTATATTAAAATACAAAGAAAAACTTGGTATTGATGATGTAGAGTTCACAGATGAGGTCTTAGGTGATTAATCAAAAACATTTATCTATACTCGAAGAAATAAAAAAATCTGGCGGAAAGGTTGATGGTGGAGAACCAAATGACTCGGTTTTATTGATTGATGGTTTAAACACTTTTATTAGAGTGTTTACCGCAGTACCTACTACCAATGAGGATGGGGTTCACATTGGTGGAATAGTAGGTTTTTTAAGGTCAATTGGATTCGCTATTAATATGGTAAGACCCACAAGAACTATCATAGTATTTGATGGTAAAGGTGGGTCTAACCGCCGTAGAAAAATATTTCCAGAGTATAAAGCAGGAAGAAAGATGTCTCTTCGGTTGAATAGAACAGATGGAATATCGTTAACTCGTGGAGATGAACATAAAATGATGATTGCTCAATTAAATAGAGTAATCGAGTATTTAGAACTATTACCTTTAACTATTACTACTGCTGAAAACATAGAAGCAGATGATGTGATTGGTTATTCAGCAAAACATGTCTTTAAGGATAAGGTTACTATAATGTCAACCGATAAAGATTTCTTACAATTGGTGGATGATAGAATTTCAGTTTGGTCACCTACTAAGAAGAAGATGTATGACCAAGAAAGAATATTGGAAGAGTATGGTATAAGTTCTACAAACTTTTTATTATTTAGAACGATGGATGGTGATAAATCAGATGGGATACCTGGTATTAAGGGTGCTGGAATAAAAACACTTTTAAAGTTATTCCCTTGGCTTGAATCTCCGCATAAGTTTACAATAGAAGATGTTCTGAAAAGTGCAGAATCTAAAAAGAAACAATTTAAACTATGTGAAGTAATTTCAAATTCTTCAGACCAATTACTCTTAAATAAGAAACTGATGGATTTAGATGAGATAAATATATCTGGAAGTAGTAAGTTAAAAATACAAGAGATATGTGGGAATCCTATACAGCGTTTAGTGAAACATATATTTCAAAAGAAATTTTTGGAAGATAAATTGTACACGGCGTTACCTAATTTAGATAGTTGGTTACACACAACATTTAACAGATTAAACTTTATGGCAGAGAAAACACATGGGACGAAAACGTAAATACCATACCGATAAAGAACGTCAGAAAGCTCAAAGAAAGTGGCAGATGGAACATTATATGCGTAATGCTGACGATTTAAAAGCAAAAGCACGACAAAGGTATCGTGATAAGAAAAGAAAAGAATTTTATGATAAAAAAGTCCAAGATTTGTACACGAATCTGGATACTTAATATAGGTTATAATGAGCGAAAATTTAATACAATATGGAACATCGTTCCAGTCAAAAATAATTACAAGTTTATTACTTGATAGTAAATTTACAAAACAAATTATAGAAATATTAGAAGTAAGTTATTTTGATACGGATTCTAATAAATATCTGATAAAATCTATCAAAGAATATTTTGTTAAATATAAAACACCACCAACAATGGAAGCAGTTAAGGTTATAATGGAAGAGGTAGATAATCCTACATTAAAAACCACAATTGTTGATTCATTACGAAATGCTTGGAATCATAGAGAAGCAACAGATTTACCATTTGTTCAAGAAAAAACATTAGAGTTTTGTAAGAACCAAGTTGTTAAGGGTGCGATTATGCAATCAGTTGAATTATTAGAATCTCATCGATATGATGAAATCAAAGGTATAATTGACAAAGCAATGACTGCTGGTATGGAACGAGATATCGGACATGAATATATTACTGGGTTTGAAGAGAGAATGAGTCAACAAGCAAGAATAGTTATGCCAACCGCATGGGATAGTGTTAATGATTTGATGGATGGTGGTTTAGGTGGTGGAGAGCTTGGAGTGATTGTTGCTCCTGCTGGTATTGGTAAATCTTGGACACTACAAGCAATAGGTGCTCATGCAGTTAAACAAGGTAAGACAGTAATCCATTATACATTAGAGTTAAATGCTCAGTATGTTGGGTTACGATATGATACAATTGTTAGTGGACAACCAACGGGTAACTTACAATATTATAAAGAAGAAGTGCAGAAAGCAATAGATAAATTAAAAGGTAACTTAATCATCAAGTATTGGCCAACGAGAACTGCAAGTGTAAATTCAATCGTAGCACATTTACAACAATGTGAACTACAAGGTATTAAACCTGATATGGTTATTGTGGATTACGCAGATATTATGAAATCAACATCTAACTTCACAGAAAAAAGACACCAAATCGGACACGTTTATGAAGAACTAAGAGGTATGGCAGGAGAATTTGAGATTCCAGTATGGACTGCATCACAAGCAAATCGTTCTGCGTTAGAAGAAGATGTTATTGATGCGAGTAAAGTTAGTGAAGATTATTCAAAGGTTATGACTTCAGATTTTGTAATGAGTATGAGTAGAAAAGTAGAAGATAAGATAGCAAATACAGGTAGATTCCACGTTATTAAAAATAGATTCGGGCCTGATGGAATTACATTTCCAGCAACTATCAACACAAACACAGGGTTCATTCAGATATATGAAACCAGTTCACAAGGTGGAAAAGCGGCCCAAGGTAAAATGAATAATGCAGATGAGTATCTACGTAAAACCTTGGCACAAAAGAAAAAAGATTTTGATGGTGAAGGGTTTGAATAAAACTTCAAAGATAATCTTTTTAAAACTATGAATAAAATGTATATATTGCTAATATAAGTTAATATATATCATACATATAATAGGTATAATTAAGTTAAAAAAATGGAGAGTTTTAGAATGGGTAAGTATAAGTTTAAATTATCAGAAAATTTTATTAATAAGTATAAAAGAAAGAAAGCTCCTTTTGGTTTCAATGGTTTAGGAGAATTGGTTTATATGAGAACATATTCTCGTATTAAAGAAGATGGAAAAAATGAAAGATGGTGGGAGACGGTTCAACGGGTTGTAGAGGGAACTTATACAATGCAAATGAATTGGATTGAAGGCCATCAATTAGGTTGGAATCCTTGGCAAGCACAAAAGTCCGCACAAGATATGTATGAGCGAATATTTACAATGAAATTTCTACCACCAGGTCGTGGTTTATGGGCAATGGGAACAGCAATCACAGAAGAAAAGGGATTATATGCAGCCCTAAACAATTGTGCATTTGTATCAACAAAAACAATCAAAGAAGATTATGCTAAACCTTTCTGTTTCCTTATGGATGCAAGTATGTTAGGGGTGGGCGTAGGATTCGATACAAAGGGTGCTGGTGAGATAGTAGTTAAGGGCGTTGATACAGATAGAGCACCAACAACATATGAAATACCAGATACTCGTGAGGGTTGGGTTGAATCATTACAACACTTATTAGAAAGTTATTTTCACGGAACTGCACCAATAGAGTTTGATTATAGTTTAATTAGATTAGTTGGTGAACCAATTAAAGGTTTTGGTGGAGTAAGTTCGGGTCCCGAACCACTACAAGAAGTACATGAAAGTGTTAGCAAAATGTTAGATAAGAATGTTGGAACACCAATCACTATTACAACAATCGTAGATATTATGAATATGATTGGTAAATGTGTAGTAGCAGGTAATGTTAGACGAACAGCAGAAATCGTATTCGGTGAACCAGATAACGAAGAATATTTAGATTTAAAAAATTATAAAGTTAACCCACATAGAGAACAATATGGTTGGACTTCTAATAATTCAATATTTGCAGAACTTGGTATGGATTATACAGAAGCGGCAAAAAGAATTAATGATAATGGTGAACCTGGTTTCGCTTGGTTAGAAAATATGAGAAAATATTCTCGTATGAAAAATGGTGGAGATGATAAAGACCATAGAGTAATGGGTGGTAATCCTTGTTTAGAACAATCATTAGAAAGTTATGAGTTGTGTTGTTTAGTAGAAACATTCCCAAACAACCACGATTCATTAGAGGATTATCAGAGAACATTAAAGTATGCTTATTTGTATGCAAAATCAGTAACATTAGGTAAGACACATTGGTCAGATACTAACAGAGTTATGTTGAGAAATAGACGAATAGGTTGTTCAGTAAGTGGCGTTGCACAATTTGTTACAAACCGAGGATTGCATGAACTAAAAGATTGGTTAGAACAGGGATATGATACAATACAAGAATGGGATAAGATGTATAGTGATTGGTTCGCAATACCAAAATCAATCAAGACCACGAGTGTTAAACCAAGTGGGACAGTATCTTTGTTAGCAGGAGCAACACCTGGATTACATTATCCAGAATCAAGATTCTATCTTAGACGAGTAAGATTATCAAAACAATCAGAATTAATAGAACCACTACAGAAAGCGGGATATAAAGTAGAACCTGCATTTGGTTCAGAAGATACAACTATGGTTGTAGAAGTTCCAGTTGATGTTGGTGAGGGAATAAGAACAGTCGGTGAGTTATCTATATGGGAACAATTTAGTTTGGCTGCTTTCTTACAAAGACATTGGGCAGACAATCAAGTAAGTTGCACCGTCACATTTGACCCAGAAACCGAAGGTGAAATGATACCACAAGTCTTAAATTATTATCAATATCAGTTAAAGGGAATATCTCTTTTACCGAGACATGAATTGGGTGCATACAAACAAATGCCTTATGAAGCTATTGATGAAAAAGAATATAACAAACAAGTTAAGAAACTTGGAAAATTATCATTTGGGGTAATAAAAGCAGAAGAAGCAAATGTTGAAAAATTTTGTGATGGAGACTTTTGTGATATTGAAGTAATACCCACTACTGGTGATAATGATGACCAAGATTACGTTAATTAATAAAAACAATATGTGTATGATTTCACATACGCAGGCAGTTGACACACCTGGTAAAAAATGTGTCATAAACAAAACAAACAGAGGAGACGATAAATGAAGATTAATCGTAAACTAATAATAGTATCACTAATGATGATGACAGGATTGTTCGCACAATCTATTGTTGGAGTTGTCAATAGTGGTGAAGAACCATTGATTGGAGCTAATGTAGCTGTCGAAGGAACTGATAAAGGTGGTGTAACAGATAATTCTGGTTCATACACTATCGATGTTGGAGCCGAAGGCACATTCACATTAACTGCTTCATTCATTGGATACTCATCTACAACACTTGATGTTGTGGTGGGTGATATAGTTGGAACACTCAACTTCAATTTAGAAGAAGATGTTTTAATTATGTCAGATGTTGAGGTATTGGCTTCAAGAGCTGGCAGAAATACACCTGTTGCTTACACGACAGTTAGTAAAGAAGAAATGGAGATACGACTTGGAAGTCAAGATATCCCTATGGCTTTAAATACTACACCAAGTGTTTACGCAACTCAACAAGGTGGTGGTGCGGGTGATGCTCGTATCAATGTTCGTGGATTTAACCAACGGAATATAGCAGTAATGATAAATGGTGTTCCCCAGAATGATATGGAGAACGGATGGGTTTATTGGTCTAATTGGGATGGTGTTGGTGATGCCACATCTTCTATTCAGATGCAACGAGGACTATCAGCTGTTAATTTAGCTACACCTTCAATTGGTGGAACAATGAACATCATTACAGACCCAGCATCCTTAGAAAAGGGTGGTAAGTTCAAACAAGAATCAGGTGGTGGTGGTTTTCTTAAAACTACTTTGAACTATAATTCAGGTTTAATTGGTGATAAATTAGCATTAAGTGGTACGATTGTTCGTAAAACTGGTGATGGTATCATTGACGGAACTTGGACAGATGCTTGGGCTTATTATTTTGGTGGTTCTTATGCAGTATCTGATAAACAACGATTTGAGTTGTATGCAATCGGTGCTCCACAAAGACACGGACAGAACCTATACAAACAGAATATCGCTACTTACTCACAAGAGTTAGCTGGTGAAATTGATGGATTCGATACTGATGCATTTGCAGAAGGTAATAAATTCGAAACCGAAGCTGGTAGGTTGTTCAATCAAAATGTAGCACCAATCGATGCATCATATACAGGTGAACAATACTGGTATATGTATGGAGCGAGAACTACTAAACGATACAATTCCGACTTTCTTAATGAGAGGGAGAACTTTTTCCATAAACCATTAGTGAATTTAAATCACTTTTTACAAATAAATGACAAGATGAAATTATCATCAGTTGCTTATTGGAGTGGTGGTTCTGGTGGTGGAACAGGTACGTATGGTAGTGTAATGAGAACACCTGCTGTAGCAGATAATGCTTGGTATTCAAGTTCACCATGGGCTTGGGATTGGAATGGCGAGATTGAACAGAATCGTACAAATGTAGATGCCGATTATTCGGAATCAGAACATCGTTCTACGGGTATTCTTAGAAACTCAATCAATAGACAAGATACATATGGATTAATTTCTAAACTAAACTTTAAAGTTAGTGATGATTTAGAGATTCAAACTGGTATCGATTGGAGAACTGCTAGTATAGAACACGCACGTGAAGTTCGTGATTTACTTGGTGGAGATTACTACGTTGATTTTGCAGATAAAAATGTACCAGATGGTAAAGTAGTTAAGTTAGGTGATATAATCGCGTATCATAACGAAACAACTGTCGACTGGTTAGGTGGATTTTTACAAGGTAACTACACGAGAGATAATCTAAATGTATATGGAATGGGTGGAATATCATCTATTGGATATACATATAAAGACCATTTCTCTACAGACAATAGTGTAGTTGTGGCTGATAACATTACTACTTACCAAGTTAAGGGTGGAGTATATTACGATTTTGGTGAGGGAGTTACTACATATGCTAATACAGGGTATGTTGAAAAAGCCCCAATTCTTGATAATGTAATTGATTATTCTGGTACGGTCGCATCCAACCCAGATAATGAGAAATTCTTATCAACAGAAGTTGGTGCTGGATATTCTAACGACAAGGTTGCCGTTAAAGTATCTATATATGCCACAGATTGGAAAGATAGAAACCTTACTCGTAATGTTGACACAGGTCAAGGCGATTCGGGAGATACAGATGTAATCTTTCTAAAGGGTGTAAATCAGAAACATCAAGGTACAGAACTTGAAGTGAAAGTAAAACCACATGATTTGGTTGAACTTGACTTTGTTGCTTCTTTCGGTGGTTGGAAATTCGATGGTGATGCCAGTGGTACTTACCAAGAAACAGAATACAACGAAGAAGGCCAAGGAATTGGTTATACAACAACGGAATATGCTTACGCACTTGATGGGTTGTATGTTGGTGATATGCCACAGACATCTTATACCTTTGCTTTGACTGTTAAACCAGTAAGTGGATTAAGAGTTACGGCATTGTACAAAATGTATGATAAGAACTATTCTGATTGGAGTCCTGCTTCGAGAGAAATCGAGGATGGAACAGCTGATAGGACACAAGTTTGGGAAGCCGATGGTTACTCTAAACTTGATTTACACGCATCCTATAAACTTCCAAGTGTCGGTGGTTTAGATTTGACTTTAACTGGTCACATCTTCAACGCACTTGACGAAGTATATGTTCAAGATGCGGTTGATAACTCACAATACAATGGCTATGGTGATAAACTTCACTTAGCACAGAACGCCGAGGTATTCTTAGGAACACCACGATATGCTAACATTGGCTTGTCAGTAGCATTTTAAAAATGGTAAAATTGGGGGATTGGAAAATATCCCCCATTTTTTCAAAAAAAAAGAAAGAAAGTACTTGACTTGTATAGGGTTTTATGGTTATATTCACATATGATAAATTCGGAAATTAGAACATAAATGTATCAAAATGTTTTTTATGAAAAGAGAAAAAATAGAGTGCATGTTTGGGATGATAAACGAGGTCATCTTGTTATACCTTATAAGAAATATGCATATGTAAAACATTCAAGTGGTTTACATCATACACTTGATGGTAGTAAAGTTAAAAAGGTGTACACTTGGGATGATGATGACCCAGGTTTATATGAGAGTGATGTACCAATCACAACAAGATTTTTAGTTGACCAATATACAGATTCAGATAATGTCGCAGAGGGAAACCGAACATTTTATTTTGATATAGAGGTGGAAGTAGTTGATGGTTTCCCAGACCCCGAAAAAGCAGAAACTGCCATTACATCAATCGCGTTTTATGATGAACTACTGAAGAGTTATATATGTTATACTTTAGACAAAAAAGATACCATTCAGAATTATGAAACGGGTGATACTAAAGTAACATTATTTAAAACCGAACATGAGTTATTAACTCAATTTTATAGAAAATACGCAGAGATATCACCAACAATATTAAGTGGTTGGAATATTGATTATTTTGATATACCTTATTTATACAACAGAACAGTCAGAGTTTTAGGTGCAGAAGTTGCAAATATGTTATCCCCCATACGACATGCATACTATAACGAATACAAAAAGAAGTTTGTTATTGCAGGGGTTAGTGTTTTAGATTACCTTGCATTATATAAAAAGTTCTCACCAATCCAACAATCAAGTTATCGTTTAGATTATATTGGTGAAGTTGAAGTTGGTATGAAAAAGATTGAGTATGATGGAACACTTACTGATTTGTATGAAAATAACTTACAAAAATTTATAGATTATAATATCCGAGATGTTCGTATTCTTGTAGAGTTAAATGATAAGTTGGATTTCATAGGAGTTGCGTGTGGTATAGCACACTTAGGACATGTTCCATATGAAGATGTGTTTATGAGTTCACGATATCTTGAGGGTGCTATTTTAGTTTACTTAAAAAAGATGGGTATTGTTGCTCCAAACAAACCAAGAAATCCGAAGCGGAGAGGTGATGATGAAAAATTTGCAGGAGCATATGTACAAGACCCTATCCGAGGTAAACACGAATGGGTTTATGATTTAGATATTACCAGTATGTATCCAAGTGTTATTCGTACACTCAACATATCACCTGAAACTAAGGTTGGACAAGTTATGGGTTGGGATGCAGATGAATATTTAAAGGTTGGACACAAGAAAACTTATTCTATGATTAATACTAAGGGTAAGGAACTTCAGAAGATAGATAACATAGCATTAAAAGAATATTTAGAAGAAACAGGTTTGAGTATTGCATCGAATGGTGTAATGTATCGTACAGATAAACAAGGGTTGATTCCTGCTCTACTTACAAAGTGGTTTAAAGAACGAGTAGAGATGAGAAAACTTGTAAAGAAGTTCAATGAATCAGGTGATAAAAAGAAAGAGGATTATTTTGATAGGAGACAATATCTACAAAAGATTCTACTAAATTCATTGTATGGTGTGTTAGGTTTACCAGTATTTAGGTTCTATGATTTAGACAATGCTGAAGCAACCACACTAACAGGTCAATCATTGATTAAGTTCAGTAAGAAGATTACTAACCACTTTTATAATAAAGAGTTAGGTACAGATAAGGATTATGTTATCTATATTGATACAGATTCCATTTTCGCATCCGCAGTTCCATTAATAGAGAAGAGATTTCCAAATCAAAAATTAACTGAAACAATGATGACACAAAGAATTATGGAAGTGTGTGGTGAAGTACAAGATTATTTGAATGAAAGTTATAATTATTTTGGTAAGAAATTCCTTAATGTTGATAAACACGAGTTTGATATCAAACAAGAGGTAATCGCAAAGACAGGTTTATTTGTAACTAAGAAACGATATGGGTTACGAATTATTAACGATGCTGGTCGGAAAGTAAATAAAACACAAGTAAAGGGATTAGATACAGTCAGAAGTAATTTTGCTCCCGCTATGAAAGATTTACTAAAACACGTATTGGATGATATATTAGCAAATGTTCCCAAAGAACAGATTGATGAAAGAATCAGTAAGTTTAAGAGGAATCTACATATGCTACATTATAGTGTATTGGCAAATCCAATTGGTGTAAAGGGGATTGGTAAATATATTTCTAAAGATGAAGAGTCATCATTCAGTAAATATAAAAAGGGTGCACCAGTCCATGTTAAAGCAGCAATAAATTATAATTCTATATTACACCATTGGTTTGAAGGTAGAAAGTATGAGAAGATTACTAATGGTAATAAGATTAGGTGGGTTTACCTAAAGAATAATGAATATGGGTTTGATGTAATTGGTTATAAAGGATATGAGGACCCGCCTCAAATATTAGATTTTATTAAAATGAACATTGACCATACTAAGATGTTTGAACAAGCAATGAGTAAAAAGATAGGAATGTTCTATGAAAGTTTGGGATGGGAAGCGGTCGTAGATAAACAGCAAAGTATAGAAAGATTTTTTTGATTTTGAGATTTCTTGTATATATGTATATACATAGGAAAGCATAAGTAATAACTATTAACAAAGGACAATAAGGTTATGAATAAAACAAAACTAATTCGTTTTATCGACAAGTATTCGCTTGGTGGTGAAATTAAATCAGTAAAATGGTCATCCAATGGAAAACAATTGGCGACAAGGTTCATTAGTGGTGATAAATCATTAGTGGGGTCGGTAGTATTGGATAACTTCGATGATGTAGAAACATCAGATATTGGAGTTTATAACACTCCGCAATTAGTATCACTACTATCCATCTTAGAAGAAGATGTAGATTTTAGTTTACAAAAAATGGGTGATAAGTTTGTGAGTGTTAATATGAAAGATTCTCAACATGGTACGCACTCGAAGTATATGTTGAGTGATTTATCAGTTATACCAACACCACCAGAGTTGAAGAATTTACCTTCAACATTTGGGTTGGAATTGAAGATTGATTCATATTTCATTAACACCTTTATTAGTGGAAAATCTGCATTACCAGATACCGATACATTTACTATCATCGCAAAAAATGATACTGCAAATGTAATAATTGGATTCAGTAATGTTGCTACTAATCGAGTAACCATACCAGTTGAGTGTGAGGTGTTTAGTGATACTGAACCAATTTCATTTAACGCAAATATGTTTGCAAATATTTTGACTGCAAATAAAGAATGTGAGAAAGCTATATTGAAAGTTAGTTCAGATGGATTAGCTACAATTAGTTTTAATATCGATGATTATAAATCAGAATATTTTTTGGTTGCAACTCAACAAGTGACATAAGGAGTCAATAGTGGCAAATAATATACTTGATAAAGCCCAATTAGGGATTCATACTGCAAATAAACGCGGTAAGAAACTTGAAGATAGAGTAGAAGAATACCTTAATGATAAAAAGATACACTACACTTATACACCAAATAGGGGTATAGATTTTCGAATCAGTACTAAGTTTGGTAGGGTGTATTTGGATTGTGTAAGTACTGGAACTGCTGGAAGTATAGATGAGAAGATAGCAACCAAAGTAGATAAGTATGTACGAAAGTATGAACTTGCTGGTGGTTCTATCCATATCTTACATCCATATAGTGGTTTAAGTAAGGAAGTTAAGGAATCTATTCATAGTATGGAACGATTACACGATTGTGAAGTACATATATTGGATTGGTTTGAGTTTGAAGAGTTGTTGAGTGATAATTATATCCCAACACCTAAACAGACTGCAACCAATGGTAGTAATTGGGTTACACCAGATTCTGCAGCAATGAGGAAGTTTTTTAATTTCGAGAAATCATAATGTATTTAGAATATTTTGACAAATTTAAAGGTATGACTCCTTATCTTGAAATAGATGAGAGAGAATGGGAGTATATCAAAGAAACATTCGAAAAGGATGATGTCAAAGAAAGTCTTGCTAAAGTTGCAATGACTTATGAAATTCCATACGCCAATATATCAGAAAAAGATGCCTATAAAGCTTTACAAAAGTTAAAGGGTATGAGACATAATGATTTATTGGTAGATGGTGAGTGGTTTGCTCGTGAGGGAACTGCATACAAATATGATTTAAAGTTTGAAGGTAAACAACAATACTTTAGAAGAGTTAATATAGGTAATGCTGCAAGTAATTTTTTTCAACAAGAAAATCGATGGAGTGTGGATGGAACAATATCCCCAGGCCCGAAGAGAACTTGGGAAACTGAAAAATATATGACATCATTGATGGGTGCAGCATATACTCTAAAATTATCTAAAATAACTGCGGGTAATCTTAGAATTATGTTAAGTTTACGGAAGTATATTTGTTCACAATTTAAACCTAATGTGTCAAAAGTACTATACGATAAGTTAGGTAGTGAAAACATATTAGATTTCTCTGCAGGTTGGGGGGATAGATTAGCAGGATTCTATGGTAGTGAAAGTGGTAAGTATTATCTTGGGATAGACCCACGAAAAGAAAACCATCCTATTTACAAGGAACAAAAAGAGTTCTATGAAAAACATAGAAATATGTTTTTTGAAGTTGATAAGGATGCACAATTTATAGTATCCCCAGCAGAAGATGTGGATTTCAAAGAGTATGAAAATATATTTGATACGGTCTTTACATCACCACCATATTTTTCAGTTGAACGATATAGTTATGATGATACTCAAAGTTGGGTACGATATAAAACCATTGAAGAATGGAATGAGAAATTTTTACAGGCAACTATTAAAAAATTATGGTGTTCTATAAAAAGTGGTGGATATTTATTAGTGAATATATCAGATGTATATGCAAGTTCTAAGGGTGGTAAAGATTGGTTGGAGATTTGTAATCCTATGAATGATTTCCTAAGTACATTTGGTGATTCAGAATATCAAGGTTGTATTGGTATGGAAATGGCAAAACGTCCTAATAGTGGTGGAGCAGGAACTGCCGCAGAAGATAGGTTTAAGGATGAAACATTAGAACTTGCCGAGAAAACCAAAGATAAAACTTTTTGTGAACCAATTTGGATATGGAAAAAACTTTAATAAGTAATGATAATCCTTTATTTACTAAGGAAGAGTGCTTAGAGATAAGAAGTTGGGCAAGGTTAAAAGTTCAATGGATGGATAACTTCGACCCCTATACTGATGAATATGTTCCGATGTGCTCTAAAATGTTATCAAGTATTATACATTGGGATGAAGATGAGAAGTATAAGTGGGTGCATGATAAGATATTTGAGTGGGGTAAATCATTAGATATTGGAATTAAAAGATTAGGTACGCCGAAGTTGAGAACAAATTGGTTTATGATTAATAATTACCCAAAGGGAACTTTCTTCAAACCGCATTCTGATAAGACAGGAAACTATGGTGAGTTAGATGATAAGGATAAGAATGGTGGTAGTGCGGTATATGTTGAGAATGAAAAAAATATACGAATTGCAACTTTTGTTACACAATTATCAGAGCCCAACGAGTATGAAGGTGGAGAGGTAGAACATGATACAAATTCAAAGGGCCAGTTTAAAAATAGTATGAATAAAAAAGTAGTAAGAAAGAGTCAAGAAATCGGACACACATCAATACATAGTTCAGATTTAATACATTGGGTTAATCCCATAACATCTGGTAACAGATGGAGTTTACAAATATTTTTAGAAAAGGATAGTTTCGTATGACAGAAATAAAAAATACCCTATGGGTAGAAAAATATCGGCCGCAATCACTTGACACTTACATTGGGAATGAACATCTCAAAAGTAAAGTCAAAGTGTATTTGGAGAGTGGCGATTTACCACACCTTTTACTTTATGGGCGTGCTGGTACAGGTAAAACCACTCTCGCAAAAATACTCGTTAATAATATAGATTGTGATTATCTTTATATTAACGCTTCAGATGAGAATAGTGTAGATGTAGTTCGTGATAAAGTAAAGAATTTTGCATCAACACTTGGATTTTCAGAGATGAAGATTATAATCTTAGATGAGTGTGATTATATCACACCAAACGCACAGGCTGCACTTCGTAATCTAATGGAAACATTTTCAAGACATTGTAGATTTATTCTAACGTGTAATTTTGTTGAGAGGATAATTGACCCAATCCAATCCAGATGTCAATCCTTTCAAATTATCCCACCAGATAGAAAACAAGTTGCACTACATATGTCTACTATTTTACAACACGAACAGATAGAAGCTAAAGTAGATGATATCGTAACGATAGTAAATAGTGGTTATCCAGATATTAGAAGGGTTATTAATGCATCACAGAGACAAGTGGTAGATGGTAAACTTATTATAGATGAAGCGATGAGTACACAAAATGATTACAAGTTAGAAGTGTTAGAAATCTTGAAAACCCAAGATAAGAAAAATGCTTTCAAAAATATCAGACAACTTTTAGCTGATTCTAAAATTACTGATTATAGTGATATGTTTAGATTGATGTTTGACACTGTCGATAATTGGGGTAGTGGATACCTTGCAGAATGTATATTAATATTAAGTAAGTATCAACAAAGTGATGCAGTAGTAGTAGATAAAGAAATAAATGCTATGGCAATGTTTGTTGAAATAATAGGAACAATAAAATGAATATGAAAGCACAGAAACCAATAAAAAACCCACAGCAGAAAGTAGATTTAGCTAAAGCAGATACACTAAATTGTCAGGCGTGTGGTAATTATTTGTTTATAACATCAACGATTATAAAAAAGATATCTGCAATAATGTCACCAAATGGTCAAGAAGGATTAGTTCCAATTGAAGTATTTAGTTGTGGTAATTGTGGACAAGTACCAACCGAGATGTTAAAAGGAACAGGTCTTGAACCCGCAGAACCCGCACTGGACTCATAAAGAGTTTGATATATTTGATGATTTAAAATCAAGAAAGAATCAAACACATAAAACTGTCGGCGGAGATAAAACTGGTAGAGTAGTTGGTGGATATACATTTAATGAACTTGGATTTAGGGGAGATGATTTAGAAACTTATTTTTCATCAAAATCTAAGTTACTTACTTTTGGATGCAGTCATACATTGGGGGTAGGTGTGGGAAATGAGGAAACATGGCCACATTTATTAGCAAACAAAATTCAACACTCACATATTAATTGTGGTATTCAAGGAATATCTAATGATACAATTAGTAGAGCAGTTCTATCATATACAGAAATTTTAAAACCAGATTTAATTGTTGTTTTATATACTTATCCACATAGGAGAGAGTACACCACATTGGATGGTAGGAAATGCTCCTTTAAACCTGATGGTAAATGGGATTATTGGGAAACTGATGATGGGTTGTTAGCTCACGATTCACTTGTAAATTTACAGAACGATGAATATGATAATGACAATCTATACAGAAATCAATTACTGATTAAGAATTATTTGGAAAATAAAGGAATTAGATTACTAACAAATGTTATAGATGAATATCTTGGGTGTTGGGAAGATGAGGCAGTTGATGGTAACCACGCTGGAGTTTTATCTAACGAATTATTTACCAAAAATTTATATGAGAGATATTTATAATATATATAGGAGAACCTTGTGTCAATAACAATATTTAGTCAGAAATCAGATGTAGAAACAAAGTTAGAATCACTATCTAATTACATTACAGGTAGTGCTGGCGGTTGGCCTGATTCATCTTACGCAGGAATACTTGCGTGTTATGATTTTACAATTGAAAGTGGTAGTGATGATGTAAAGGTATTCGAGATGAATACTGCAATCAATAGTACTCAGATGAGTAGTCTATATGGGAATATATATGATGATATTGCACAATACGCCTCAACACAAAGTTATTCAGATGTACAGATATATGGTAGTTTTCAATTTGGAACATTTAATCCACCTACTGCAAAACAACCTACAATATCTGCAAGTTTTGCTCAACATAATATTAGTTCATCATTTAATAATGCGAATCAAGCACAATACTTAGCAAAAAGAGGTACTGCATCTAATTCAGGTAGTTTTCATTTATTCGTAGCTACACCAAATAATACAGATGATACTTTGTATCAGATATCAAGTGGTTCATTTACTAAATCAAGTTTTAGAACTATACTTGGAGCATCACCAATTGGTGGTGATTCTTTAATTGGGACATTTAATTCAGCATCAATAGCAGCAAATAAAGGGGTTAGTGATTATCCAGATTATGTTTTAAAAGATTTGGCTAAAGATGCATCATTTATGGTTACTGCCGAGGGTTCTATTTCATTTAATTCATACATCAGTAGTGCAAACCAACGAACACTTGTAAGTGGGAGTGATGGAGACTATAACTGGACTTGGTCAACACACGAGAACGAAAGTATGCAATACCTTTATGATGCAGATATGGCAACTGGAACACAAAAGTATGTAGAAGATTATATTATTTCATCGGGTAGTGATGATGGTTCAAGAAAATTTATAGGTAATGGTAGGAGTGTACAATTATTAACACCCGAAAAAGTAATTACACTTGGTACTTACTATAGTAGTAAGTTTTCATTGTTAAACGCCCCAACAGGTGTAAGTTCATCTCTGAATAATGATTGGTATGAGTGGAAATTAAAACCCTACCAAGGCCCATCTACACCACATGGTGCAACAATTCGTATGTATGATGATAGTACTAAATTGGTACAAAATGTAGAGGTTGGTGATGTAGTTAAATCGTATCAACCAGGTGGTTCTGGTTCATTGGGGATGCCAGATAGTGATATGAATTATTTAAGTTGGAGTTCTACAGATGTAAGTGATAGTTTTGCAAGTGGTTCAGTTGTTGTGGATGTAAATTCACAAGAAGTAGATTTATACTATTTGATAAATGATACTTATAAGATTCCACAATTAGCAGGAGTCTATATGGATAGGGGTGGTTTGGGATACTTTCAGTTTAGAAAAGGTTATGAGGTAGAAGTGGATGATAAATTATTTGATAAAGATGGTAATTGGATTGAAGTCACTGCAGTGGAAGAGAAGTATCTTACTGAAACTTTTTATTCACTCAATGTAGAAGATATTGATACATACTTCACATCAGATATATTAGTTCATAATTTGCCAAGAAAATAATGAGAGAAAATAAAGCATTTCAATTCTCAATTCAAATACCAACATTCCTATCACACGAAAAGTGTGATGAGATAGTACAGACAATAAAAAAATCAGAAGTTGTTAGGGATGGTTGTGTAACTGATGGTAAAGGTGTTGAAGATATTACAATTAAAAATATTAGAGATGCCAATGAGTGGTATTTAATACCAATTCCCAATCACGAATTTAGACCAAATAAAGTAAATAACGATTGGAAACCATTACAGACTAAAATGTATAATATGGTTGATTTGGTAAATTCTAATGTATTTAAGTTTCAAATAGAAGAATCTGAAAATGAATTAAAATTAATAGAATATAGACCAAATGGATTTTATACTTGGCATGCTGATTATAGTTTCAGTTGTTCTACAAGAAAACTTGCAGCAGTGGTTCAGTTAACAGACCCTAATGAATATGAGGGTGGAGATTTACAATTTGGTTTACAGAATCAAGATGGTGGATGGTATAGTGCAAAAAGAGAAAAGGGTTCTATAACAATATTTCCATCTTTTTTTACACATAGAGTTACCCCTGTAACAAAAGGTGTTCGACACACACTACAAGAATTTTATGTAGGCAATCATTTTGTTTAAATATACAGAAGAGAGTTTATTAAGAGACGATAAAATAGTAATGCATGAGTGGGAACATCCAATTATGTTCAAACATGCTGAGGTTGTTGCAAAAAATGGTGGTGATATTTTAGAGTTGGGTTTTGGTATGGGTATAAGTGCAGATTATATTCAAGAACACGATATCACTTCACACACCATCATAGAAAATAATGAAGTTGTATTTGAAAAATTAAAAGAATGGTCTAAAGATAAACCAAATGTTCATATAATATTTGGGGATTGGAAAACATCATTACCACGAGCAATAAAATTTGATGGGATATTAAAGGATACCTATGGTGATAAGGTGGGTGCAGTTATGTTTCCACATAGTATATTATCAGCGTGTAGGGTTGGTACAATAGTTAGTTTTTTTAATGATTATTTAAAACCACAAACAATATATCAGGGGGTGGGTGGTAAGTTTCCGTTATTTTTAGAAGATAGTGATATGGATTTCCACGAGGTAGGAATAGAAGTGCCTGAGTTTGTAGATTATTTAACAGGAGATGGTAATTACTTTGTACCAGAGTGGATTGTATCAGAGAGTGATACCAAAGAAAATTTTAATGAAAAAATCAAAAGAAAATAAAGATTTTAAATGGGTGGTAACCCGTGATAAGTTTTTATCACAAACCAAAATTTCAGAGATTATTGATACAATAAAAACTGGTGAACTAAAATATATGGCAGATACTGAAACATCAGATGTTTCCGTTGATATAAATGATTCAGATTTAAATAATAAGTTATGGAAGTTCATAGAGATATCTAATAAATTATATTTTAAATTCAACATTGATGGTATTCAAGGTAATAAATTATTTGGTAAATATTATAATGAAGAAACCTTTACAGAGAGTGATTTTCCACATTCTGATTTTGCTCCAGGTAAGAATTATACATGGGATTACCTGGACACCACCACGAAGTTAACTGCGTTAGTATTTTTAAACGATGGTTACGAGGGCGGTGAGTTACGAGTGTGGGATACAAAAATAAAACCAGAAGTTGGTAAGTTGGTTATCTTTCCATCGTTTGCAGCACATCAAGTTTGTAAGTTTGAAGGTGATGATAGGTATGTTTTAATCGGGTGGATACAAGGAGACCATTTTGTATAAAATAAATGATAAATTTGAGTTTGTTATTTACAAGGAAAACTTTCTAAGTGATTTAGAATGTGATAAGTTAATAAAAACACTCGATACAGATGAATTAACTGGTGGAGAATTGGTAGGTGATTACAGAGATTCAATTGTTAATAAAAATGTTAGGCAAACACTTAACATAGATTTTCAAGATAAAAATCTATTTAAAAGATTAAATACTGCAACTAAAATTGCAAATGAACAATATTTTAATTATAATATTGATAGTATAGATACATTAAGATTTTTGAAATATGGTATAGGTGGAACTTATAATTGGCATACTGATTATGGTAGACACGAATGCTCTATGAGAAAACTTACTGCAATTATTCAATTATCTGATGGAAACAATTACGAGGGTGGTGATTTTGAATTTGGATTAACTGATAAAGAGGGTACAGGTTTGATTACAGGTAACAGAACTAAAGGTTGTTTATTAGTTTTTCCATCATTTTTATCACATAGAGTTACACCAATCACAAAGGGTATAAGATGTTCAATTATAACTTGGATGGAAGGCGATACATTTGTATAAGATAACTATTATATCAGACCAGAGGTGTGGTTCTACTGCACTTGTAAAAACTATCAATGAAATGACTGGGATTAAGTTTTGGATTGAACCAGAATTTAATGATTATAAGAATCTCATCAATAGTTTAGGGTTTGGGGAATTTATAACTAAATTACAAAAAACGGAATATAAAACAGATAGTAGAAAATATACTGGTGATACATTAGCGGAATGCACTGCGTTGAAATGTGATTATAAAACTATAGATTTGGTTGTGAATGATGTTATAAAATACTCTAAGTTTGTAATTGTACTATTAAGAAAGAATTTACTAAATCAAGTATTATCGAGATGGATTAGTGAACATACAGATATTTTCCATGTAGATGAGATAAACAATACTGATTACTATAATTTAAAAATACCACCTATACCATTTGAAGAAGTAGATAAAAGATTGAGTATGTTAGAGAAGAACAGAAAACAGATGAAATTGTTAAAGGTTGACCGAGTTATATATTATGAAGATATGATATCATTTTTATCTGGCAATAAATTAAATACTAAATTAGAGATGATTGAAAATTACGAAGATGTAAAAAACTTTGTATTTCGGAAATACAATTAACTATTTATATACATCAAAAGGTTATTATGAAAGCAAAATCGTTATTTGACCACATAAAACAAATTACTAATGTTCAAAATACTATGTATTGGGACTCCTTATCAGATGCTGATAGAAAAACTTGGAGTAACTATATGGTTCACCGATTTCTTAGTATGAAATCTGAATGGTTAGAGGTTGTAAATGAAATACAAAAGTATTGGCAACTAAAACCAAAGAATTTGTATCAGTTTTATGTAGATGTATTACCAAGAGGTAGAACTTTTTTGAGATATGTAAAATCAAAGAAGAAATCTAAAGTAGAAAAGTGGGCAATGGTACACTTGATAGATTACTTTGAAAGTAGTACACGAGAGGTTGAACAACATTTGGAAATATTAACAAAAGAACAGGTTACATCAATCATAATGAAATATGGTGTATCAGACAAAGAACTTAAAAACATATGGAGTAAATAATGGATTGGCATTACAAAAAAGGTATGGCGGCAACTACTTTGAATCAAAATAATAAGGTACAAAAACCTTACAAACAAAAAGAACAATTCTCTATGTCAGAAATGGAGTGGGGTGTCAATTCGGATACCAACACCACCTTTATGAATTTTGAATTTGATATTGATAGTTTATATAGTACAATTGTTAAAATAGATTATTTAGTACGAGTAAATCCAAAAAAAGATATTAATCTCAGAATCGCATCATATGGTGGAGATGTTTATGCTATGTTAGGATTGTGTGATTATATCCGAGGACTGGACGTTAAAGTAAATACACATTGTGTTGGAACTTGTATGAGTGCTGCAGCAGTATTGTTAGCATGTGGTACGGGAAATAGAACGATGACCCGACATTCGACTGTTATGGTTCACGAGGGTTCTGCGGTTGAGATTGGTAAATCTACAGATGTAATGAGAGGTGTTGACCACTTGAAAGAGTTACAAAAGGATATCAATATATTACTATCAGAAGTAACTAAGAAAGATACTAAATTTTGGACACGAGTAAATAGAAACGATACTTACTGGGATGCCGATAAATGTTTAGAGTATGGACTTATCGATACGATTATTTAAAAAAGTACTTGACAAGTATGGTAAAAATGTGTTATATTACGATAGGTAAAATGAAGAAAAAATGAAGTTTACAAACCAACAACAAAATCAGATAAAGGAAGAAGAAACTGATGTCATCTGGGAAGATGATGATTATAAGATAGTTCGACCTTTCTCATTGAGGTCATCGATATTATATGGTTTTGGTACTCGTTGGTGTATATCAATGGAAGATGGTCATTACTATGATGAATATACTAATTTAGGAGTGCTATTCTTTATTCTACAAAAAAATGGTAATGAAAATAATCCTTATTATAAGGTTATGGGTTGGAAACCATATTTAAATAAGTTACCAATCAAAAGAGGACCTGAAAATCCAGGTTATGGTGTGAATGATTATACAGAACATACAGGTGAGAGACATTCTTTATTAAGTAGATATAATGGATTAAGAGAGAAAACAGAGTTGGAAAAACATTATGCATTCTCTATGGATGATAGGTATTTATACAAATATACAGATGAAATAGAATTTTATGATTCATTAGACCAAACAGCTTTAATGCCAGTACAATATAATACAGATGGCAGTTTGTATAGTACGGAAATTAATGATTGGTATAAAGATTCACATAGAGATAAAGAAACTGGAAAATTGTATGACTGGAAAGTTTCAAGTGAGGCTTGGGAACGAGTTATTGGATATTTTTATTCAGCAGCAAATAAGCGAAAAAAGTACTTGACCAGTGTATAAAAATAAAAAAAGTACTTGACTTATATGGTAAAAAAGCCTTATATTCAAGTATGAAAATGGAGTAGTATATGAGTGAAACATACATAAAAGATACACCTACATCAGAAGTATTAGATGATAGTGGTAACATCGTGGCACAGATGGAAAAAGAATGGCCAGAGATGACTGTAGAGTTTAAAAGATTACAAAGAGAACAATATGAATTGTTCTGTCACAAACAACACGATTACGGCCCAGGTAACATAAGTGTTGGAACACAATTACAAACAAAAGATGAGATACATTTAGCACTTACGGGTTTATGGTTTAGAATGAATGATAAGATTCAAAGGTTAAAAACTTTATTGATGGGTGGTAAGAAAGCCGCAGTAAATGGTGAACCGATGGAAGATGCTTATCTTGATGTATCCAACTATGGTATTATGGCAACAATCGTAAAAAATGGAAAGTGGGGTAAGTAATGAAAAAGAAAGCATTTTTTTATAAAGTGCCAGAAGGTGAATACACAGCTAATACATTTATTGGATTAACGTGGGAAATATTTAAACATAGGTTATGGCATTTATATAAACATGGTAGGTGGATGGATTAATGGGTAGAATTAGTTATAGTCAACTTTCACAATGGGATAAATGTCCTAATATGTGGAAACTTAATTATATAGATAAACTTGGCACATTTGAGGGTAATATCTATACGGTCTTTGGAACTGCAGTTCACGAAACAATTCAAGCATATTTAGTTTGTTATTATGGTAAGACCATAAAAAAAGCTGATGCACTTCCAATGAAAGAAATCTTATTATATAGAATGGAAGAGAACTATAAAAAGTATGCCGCAGAATCTAAAGTTTTAGTTATAACACTTGAAGAGATGAAAGAGTTTTATGAGGATGGGTTAAAAATAGTTAACGAATTTCTTAAATTAAAAAGTAGATATTTTCCTAAAAAAGACCACGAACTACTTGGTATAGAATTAAATTTAGATTTTGATTTGCCAAATAAGATGAAGTTTATTGGTTATATGGATGTGGTTATTCACGACAAGAAAAGGGGTAGGGTACGAATTATTGATATCAAAACTTCTACAATGGGTTGGAACAAATGGCAAAAAGCAGATAAGAATAAAACAAATCAGTTACTATTGTATAAACAATTTTTTGCTAAACAACGAGATATTTCTATCGATAAAATAGATGTTGAATATTTAATATTGAAGAGAAAATTGTACGAGAATTTACAATATCCACAAAAGAGAATACAGCAATTTTCACCTGCAAGTGGAACGCCAAGTATCAATAGAGTTATGAAGAGGTTATCAGAATTTATTGAAGATGGGTTTGATGGAGAAGGTAAACATATTCAGAAGGAATATACTAAGATAGCTTCAGCAAAGAATTGTAAATGGTGTGAGTTTAAAAACAAACCAGATATATGTGATAGGAAAATGATATGATTAATCCAAATATAAGATTGTACTTACCTGATGTTATCCATAGTGATAATACAGAAGAAATTTTAGATATGTTAACTGAAATATCCAATAAAGTTCGTAGTGCAAAATTATATTTTTGGTATCACGAACCTGATTTAAAAGCAAAAGAATTAAAAGATTTCGTTGATACTTGGGAAAGTAAAAGACATACAAATTTTAAGACAATAATTAGACCTTATTATTTTGATATACAAAATGATTTTATATGGTACGACTTAATGTCTTATAAGATGAGAGAATCACTAACACCAAATGCAAGTGGGATTACAAATATGTACACAAGATTTTCGTGGAGATATGTTAACCCTAATGATATATTAGAAGGATTACAAGAATTTATTAATATTTATGAGTTCGTTATAGATGAAAAACCAAATAAAAAACAACAAAAAAGAAACGATGGTAAAAATAGCAATCATCGGGTCACGTAGTTACACAAATAAACGAAAAATAAAACAATTTGTTTGGGAACTAAAACAAAAGTTCTCTAATAGATTGGTTATAGTTAGTGGTGGAGCAAAAGATGGAGCAGATAAATATGCAAAACGATTTGCTTTAGATTTTGATGTAAATTATTCCGAGTTCCCAGCATACCACGAACCACATAATATACATTGTGTTAAAGAGAGTTTTAGATATAATAAACAATATAATGTTGGACACTACCATAGACGAAATAAAGATTTGGTAGAGTATAGTGATAAAGTTGTTGCTTTTTGTCTAAATGGTGAGATATCAAATGGTACTGCATCTGCCTTAAAGCATGCACATAAAATAGAAAAAAAATACATTATTATTGATTAATCATATATTTATATATATGTATATAATGATAGAGGATATAATATGAAAGAGATAAAATTAACTTCGGTGAAAGTAATATCGGAGTTGTATAGTAAATTTAAAAGTGAGACAATAGAATCAGAGTTCTCACTACAGAAGTTGGTTAACCGAACACTTAATAAATTCGTTTATGATGCGGAGTTCCGCAAGGAAATACTCGAGCACGACAAATTGTATCAAAGTGGAAGTAAATTTTAATTTAAACAATAAAGGTTATAAATGGATATCAAATTACCAAAATTAAAGTCAGTAAAAGAAGTACAAAGTAGGAAGAAGAAAAAGATATTCTTACTGTCGGATGATTTACGAATGAGTAGTGGAGTAGGTACAATGTCGAGAGAAATCGTATTGGGTACAGTCGATAAGTATGATTGGGTTCAGATAGGTGGTGCTATAGAACATCCTGATAAGGGTAAAGTAGTAGATATGCACGATGCTGTTAAAGAAGAAGTTGGTGTAGAAGATGGGTATTTAAAAGTTTATCCAGTTAATGGATATGGTAACCCAGAAATATTGAAAGAGATTATGGAGATAGAAAAGCCAGATGCTATTATTCACTACACAGACCCAAGATTTTGGGGTTGGTTGTATCATATGGAACACGAATTGAGACAAAACATTCCTATTTTTTATTATAATATATGGGATGATTTACCAGCACCACATTACAACGAGTTTTTCTATGAGAGTTGTGATTTGATTATGAATATTTCTAAGCAGACTGTCGGGTTAGTTGATGAAGTTGCAAAGAAGAAACCAAGAACTGATTGGGATTCTACTTATGTACCACATGGAATTAATGAAACGCAGTTTTATCCAATTAAAGATGATGCTGAGTTATTGGAAATGAGGAAATTTAAGAATGAGTTATTGGGTAATAGACCTCATAACTTCACATTGTTATATGTGAATAGAAATATTCGTAGGAAAATGGTGGGTGATTGTATTCTTGCATTTCAACATTTTGTTAATTCAATCCCACCTAAAGAGAGAGATAAAGTTACCTATGTAATGCATACTCAACCAGTTGATAATAACGGAACTGATTTACCAGCATTAATTAATGCAATTGCACCAGAAATAAATGTAGTGTTTAGTGATAAGAAACTTGATAACAAACAAATGAATTTCCTATACAATATTGCAGATGTAACAATGAATATTGCAAGTAATGAGGGATTTGGATTGGGAACTTGTGAATCATTAATGAGTGGAACACCAATTATTGTTAATGTTACAGGTGGATTACAAGACCAATGTGGATTTAAAATTAAAGATAAATTTGTAACTGCAGAAGATTACAAAGAACTACAATCATTTCACGATTGGAAGAAATGGGAACACAACGAAGAATTAACTTGGGGTGAGTGGGTAAAACCAGTTTGGCCTAAGACTCGTTCACTAATGGGTTCAGTACCAACACCATATATCTTTGATGATAGATGTGATTGGGAAGATGCAGGAAATGCCATAAAAGAATGGTATGAAATAGGTAAAGAAGCAAGAGAAGAGTGTGGGTTTATTGGACACGAATGGGTATCAGGTGATGAATCTATGATGAGTGCACGATGGATGTGTAAGAATTTCATAGACCACATGGAAACTGCATTTGAGAAATGGACACCAAGACATAAAGTTAACACATATAAGGCGTAGAATATGAAACCAATGATATTAGTAACAGCACCAGTCAAAACTCGTAGTGGATATGGAAATCACTCACGGGATATTTGCACTGCATTGATTGAATCAGATAAATACGATGTGAAAATAAATTCAGTTCGGTGGGGAAATACTCCAATGACTGCATTGGAAGAAAATAACTCACAACACGATAAAATTAAATCACATTTAATGACCGGGCCTGACTTACAAAAACAACCCGATGTACATTTACATATAGTTATTCCCGGAGAGTTCAACCCAATCGGTAGGAAGAATGTTGGTATGACTGCTGGAATTGAATCCACAATACCTATACCACAATGGGTAGAGGGTGTAAATCGTATGGATGAAACTATATTTACATCAGAGTTTTCAAAAGCAGTTTTTGAACAAGCAGCATTTAATATTGAAGATAAACAAAACCCAAATAAGAAACAAGAATTAAAAGTGAATAAACCAATGAGTGTTTTATTTGAGGGCGTAGATACTGATGTTTATAAAGAAACTAAGACATTTGGTGAAACTACTAAACGTGCATTCAAACCAATCAAAGAGGATTTTTGTTATTTGTTTACGGGCCATTGGTTAGGTGGGAGTATCGGAAAAGATAGAAAAGATGTTGGTATGTTAATTAAAGTATTCTTGGAAACATTTAAAAATACAAGAAATCAGCCAGCATTATTATTGAAAACAAGTGGTGCAGATTTTTCTATATTAGATAGGGAAGATATTTTAAATAAAATTACTTATATTAAAGAAGGGGTGGTTGGTAGTAAACTTCCGAGTATATATTTGATACATGGTGATTTTACGGATAGTGAGATGAATGAATTATATAACCATCCAAAGGTAAAGGCCCACGTTACATTTACTCATGGAGAGGGTTTCGGTAGACCACTATTAGAAGCTGCACAGAGTGGTAAACCAATAGTTGCTCCAGGTTGGAGTGGTCATGTAGATTTCTTACATAAGAATTATGCTCAGTTATTACCTGGTTCATTAACAAAAGTTCCTATGGATGCATTTCCAAAGGATATGGCGTTTGATTCACCAGAAAATAAATGGATTACTGTCAATTATAATGTTGCATCGAGTATTTTTACTGAGATTCACAATAATTATAGTAAGTACGTGGTAAAGGGTAAACAATTACAAGCATACACTAAGTTACAATTTTCTTATGAAGCAATGAAGAGTAAACTTGAAGCTATCCTTGACCCAATTATAGCATCAATTCCACAACAAGTAGAATTGAAACTGCCGAAGTTAAGTAAAGTAGAAGATAACAAAGGGTTAAAATTACCCAAATTGAAGAAGGTATAAAATGGCTGAAAAAGTAATAACTTGTCCAAATTGTTTTAATGATAAACGATGTTTTGAGGATGAACAAGTACTTGAAGAGAAAAAGTTTTCTTCATTTATGTGTTTTAATTGTGGGTTCACAAGTAATTCAACATACACTTGGGAATCCCCTGAGTTGAAAAAAGCACAATTAGGTTCATCACAATTAATGAATGATATTTCATTCTATGATGAAGAACGAGAACTCATGTGGTTTCCATCAGTATTGAATATGGGGAAATTGGGAGTTGTTTATCCAGATGGAGTTCAGAGTAGTTGGAATTATAAATTAGCAGAAGTTCGTAAGTTAACAGATTTAGAACTAAAGGATGATAAGTATAAAGGACATGATAGTATATTAGATGTAGATAATGCTAAAACCTATGGTCAACACGAGTTCTTAGATGCGTGTAGAGAAATGGGAATTATCAAGGACCTTGATTAATAATTATGATACGGAATACCGCATGGCATAAAGTAAAACCAGGGCAAATAGTAAGCTTTATGTATAAATCAAAGGGTTCAAGTAAGGGATACAAGAGAATTGTATTAATTTTAAATCCAGATTTTAAATATAGAAAAAAATCAAGTAATCGTACTAAAAGATATGTGGTTGGTTTAAATTTAGATACAGCAATCACAGCACCAATTACAAGTTCTAAACTTGAGAATTTACTTGGAAAAATAGGTGGGGTAGAAGTAGATGAGGGTATTCTGGAAGTTAAATTACCAGATACAATGACAGCTGCCAATACAAAAGTACTATATCATAGATTAAAAGCTTTGGTATTGAAATATAAAAATTGGAGAACATACGAGAGAAGAGAATGTTTAAAACGAAGAGTGTATCTTGAAGTGGATTATAATAGAATACCAAAAGATATATTAGAAGAATTTAGTAAAGAACTGGAACGTAAGTTCGCAAAACAACTCGAGGCTGCACCTGACCGTGCAATACCGGAATGAAAATTAGTTATGGTATTACAGTCCACAATGAATCTGAAGAGTTAAATAGTTTATTAGAAATCCTTATCCACAAAACAGATGTGGAAGATGAAATAGTTATTTGTGTTGATGGTGAGGATGAACAAGTACAAGAAGTTATAACGAGTTGGGGTTCACAATACGCTGACCTCAAAACAATGAAGATATATCATAGAAAACTTGATGGTGATTTTGCTTCACAAAAAAATTCAGTTATAGAAAATTCTACAGGTGATTATATATTTCATATAGATGCTGATGAATATCCACACGAAATATTATTACGAGATATAAAACGGGTTTTAGAAATTAATGATGTGGATTTAATATGGGTGCCACGAGTAAATACAGTCGAGGGTATAACCCAAGCACATATTAATACTTGGGGATGGAAAGTTACAGAAAAAGGTTGGGTAAATTATCCTGATTATCAATCAAGAATATTTAGAAATAGAGATGATATCAGATGGGAACGACCAGTACACGAAATGATTACGGGTTGTAAAACCTTTGCTCATATACCACCACAAGAGGAATTGAGTTTGTATCACCCAAAAACTATACATAAACAAGAAACCCAAAATCAACTTTATAGTGCAATAATAATGGATACACATCTATGATAAAAGTAAAAGTTATAAATCCGACTCTTGATAGAAACGAACCAACATTTAGAATATTTATGGCGTGTAAAGACCATTTTAGAAATTATGGTGTAGAAATAACTGAATCAGATGATTTTGATGTAATGTTTATTGGTATGCATGATTTTATAAATAAAAAGATACCATTGAAATATAGTATTGAATGGGGAACTGAAAATGTAGAGAAACTAACACAAGGTGGTAGATTTATGATGTTTGATGGTTCAGATTCTACATCATTGATGGGTGGTATTGAGGTGATGAGAAATACTAACCCAACGCGTTATATAAAGAATCAGTTATTAAAACGAGAATTATATAATACTCCCGCGGATTTTGGTAGATGGTTTTGGGGTAAAGGTGAAAATAACCTAAGTTACGATATTACTGAAGATGAGTGGAAAAAAATAGCATTGAGTGGATGGAATCTTGGATATTTACAAGGACATTTATTTGATAAGGATTTAATAATGCCATCAGCAAATGTTAAACCATATGATGTTTGTGCAATATATCAAGCAGAACACAAAGAGAATTATGAACACGAAATAAGAAATGATATTCCTTATACTAAACATAGAAGGGGTGCGTGGGATGAGTTAAGTATTGATTTTATATCTAATAAAGATATGTTACCATATCAAGATTATATTAACTATTTATATAATTCAAAAGTTTGTTTATCACCATTTGGTATGGGTGAAATATGTTTTAGAGATTTTGAGATATGGGCAACGAGTACAATAATGGTTAAACCAACAATGGATTTAATTGATACTGCACCAAATATGTATGTAGAGGGTAAAACATATTTCGGAGTTCAATATGATTGGTCAGATTTAAATGAGGTAGTTGGTGGTATTGTAGAAGATTTTGATAACCTTAATGATAAAGTAACTACTTATGCAAGAGAACAATATTTAAAAGTATATGATGTGAAAAATTATTTAGAGCATGTTGTTAATATGTTTAAAGAAATAAATGAGGAAGAAACAGATGGTTAATATAGAAAATTTTGATAGAAAGTTTAAGAGTATAGGTAGAACCGATGAGTGGAAATCACTGCAGAAAATGTTTAATGATGCCGAACATATCTTTTTGTTTGGACATGGGGGTAATCTTGGTATTGCAGACCATGCTGCAATTGATATATCAAGGTTAACTGATAAGAATGTTATTGCTCCAGGTAGTGGTATCCTTGCAACATCAATTATTTCAGATGAATCATTTGAAACTTGGTTGTCAAAGTGGTTAGAGATAAGAACACGAGGATTAGATACTTCTAAGTGTTTAGCAATTGGGATGAGTTGTTCAACGACAGGAGCATCATCAAACTCATTAGTAAACGCGTTGAATTATGCTGTTGATAATGGTATGAATGGATGTTTGTGGAGTGCTCAACCAAAAGAAGATTTAGATGTTAGGATTCTTCCTATAAGTTTTGATGTTATAAATTATCACACATCAGAAATATTATCACTTGCATTAACTTACGAGCTAATCCATAGTGCTGGGTTTAAATGTCCTACTATTGCTGGTAAAGCAACTCAAAGAAGATTTGAAGATTTGGGAATAGAATCCGAAATTAATACCGAGATATCTAATTTGAATGTACCACCTGGATTTGAGAACGAACAAAAGAATATCGCAGTTGATTTTGATGGTGTTATTCACAATATGGATAAGGGTTGGTATGATGGTACTTGTTATGGAGAACCACTACCCGGTAGTTTAGAAGCATTAAGAAAATTATACACGAAGTGGAATATAATAATCTTTACTGCAAAAGGTAGACCAGATAGACCATTAGTAAATGGAAAGACTGGTATTGAGTTGGTAGAGGAATGGTTAGATAAACACGATGTATTACAATATGTAGATGAGATTACTTGGGAAAAACCAAGAGCAGAATATTATATAGATGATAGAGGTATTACATATGATAATAATTGGGATGAAATATTAGAGGAAGTATTGTGAGTTTTTGGGAAAATATTTTTTGGAGTGAGTTTAAATTATACTATTGGTTTAGGAACAAGATAGAAGATATCAAATTAAATCAAAAAATTAAAAAGAAATTGAAAAAAGTAAAATCAAAAGACCCTTTTATATATAAATGAAAACATTATACGCAAATGGTTGTAGTTTTACTCTTGGGGATGAATTATCTAATCCCGAAGCTCAACGATTCCCAACACTAATCGCAAGAAAACAAGGTTTGAATGTTATAAATCACGCAAGATGTGGTGCAGGTAATGAAGAGATTTGTAGAAAAACTATGGATTACCTAATGAAGTATGTTGATATTGGATACTTTACAGAAGATTTAGTTGTAGTTATAGGATGGACTTTAGTTTCAAGGTGGGAATATTATGATGATGGTTGGAAAGGGTTAACACCCAATTCCGTAAGTAATAAACACGATGCTTCATATTATTACTATGGTATGTTCCAATCCACAGAAAAGGATATGTTAGATTTTATGTGGGAAGTATCAGTTGTGGAATCATTTCTGAAGAAACATAATATCAAGTATTTCTTTTTCAAAATAGATGCTGGACAACATATAATGTGGAATCAGACTGGAGCAGAAATTATAGATGGGTTTAATTTAGATAAGATGAATAAGTTATACATAGATAATATAGATACAGAAAGATTTCCGAGTTTGGTAAACCCAAGTGAAACTTTCAGAGAATTTGCATTAACACATGCAGGATTAAAACCAGAACATCATCCAAATGAAAAAGCACACGAGTTGTTTGCTGAATATATTATGGAGAAGTTATGAGATTAAAGCCACATATGCATATTACACAACCAATCGTCCATGCGGGTGAACACGCAAGAGAGATTATGGACTGGATGATAGAGAATGATGTACGAAAGAATGCATATACTAAACCCGATAATATAACTTTCATAACTGCCCACAATTATATTGATGATGAGACAGGAACTGCGGAATCTAAACTACATCGTTACAATCAATTATACGAATTGGAAGATGGTAGAAAGATAACCATTTTTGAAAGAAATTTAGAACATTTAGGCATAGGAACACCCGTAGTTGTATCGAAACCCGTGTGTGGCCACCATATAGTGGACGAGAAGATGATTGAGAAGTATGGTATGTATTCTCACTTAATGAAAGAAGAATGGATTTTAGATTATTTAAAAAATAATAAACAAACAGAATTATCAATGTGGTGTGATGCGGGAGATGTTATTTTTCAAGATGACCCACAAAAAATTATAGATATATTCTATGGTTATGATTGTGATGCATTATTTATGAGTACTACATTTTGTAAAGGAAACAAAGGTGGGTTTCACGGAGAGTGGGGAAAAGAAGCATTATCACATATGGATAACCAAAAAGGATTATATTTGAATAGTGGAGTTGTGATTGGAAAAACGGAGTTTTTAATTGAATTACTTGAAGAAGCGTTGAAATTAAAATACGATAAACAATTCACACAACATCCACCAGAAGCACCTGAACATATGAAATTGGCAGATGACCAAGAAGTGTTTAGATATTTACATCCAAAGTATTACCCAAAGGTAAAGATAGATAATGAAGATGGTAGGAGATTAGCATGGCGATATTGAGGACTAAAATAATTAGAGGATTCACTTGTGGAACAATGGACTTGTTACACGCAGGACATATATTGATGTTGAAAGAAGTAAAAAAACAATGTCATTATTTGGTAGTTGGTTTACATAGAGACCCAACGATTGATAGACCTGACAAGAATAAACCAATCCAAACAGCAGGTGAACGAAGAATACAATTAGAAGCAGTAAAGTATATAGATGAAATAATTGAATACGATACTGAACAAGATTTAATTGAGTTATTAAAACAGATAGGTCCTAATGTAAGATTTGTAGGGGAAGATTGGAAAGGTAATCCAAATTTGACTGGAGTAGATTTACCTATCAAAATAGTTTATAACACACGAGACCACAATTATTCATCATCAGAACTGAGAAAAAGGATTTTAAAGAATGGCTAGCATAGAATTAGTAATGGCAGAGTTCGGAGAAGAACGAAAAAATATGGGTGGAAATGTTTTTGATGGTTCACAACGATTAGACCCAACATTAACTACATTCACAGATAATATAAGTGATGAACACGATGTAAGTTTAACAATATATACAGATACAGAGATTAGTGTACAAACTGATATTACTTATAAAGTAATTAATGTTACAGATAATATTTTTAAGGATAATCACATTTCAAGTAAAGGTGAAGAGCGATATGGAAATAGAAGTAATGATTATTACAAAGTAAAGGGTTTGTTGGAATCTGATAAGGATTATGCTATATGTATGGATTCAGATATGTATGTAGTTAATAGTGAAGTGAATACACTACTACCACTAACAGAAAAGTTTGGAGTTACTATTCCTGAAAATCCAAGACTACAGGTTAGGTTTGATGGTATTCGTGGTATGGATGGTAATTATGATATTAATGAAGATGTAACACGAGGTAATGGTATGATTACGAATATGTCACCAATTGCTCTACATACCAAAAGTGAGAGTGGTAGAAAATTATTAGAAGAATATTGTAACGAGATGGAAACAAATCCAGCAAGAGGCCCTTTATCAATGTGGAGAGCAATATGGAAGAGTGGGGTTAATCCTTACATATTACCATTTCAATGGTGTGTTTGTGATATGAGCGTGGGTATTGATGATGTAATCATACTACATACTGGTCATAAGAAAGTTGCAGATTATTATTTGGAGAATCAAGATGGCTAAAACAAAGGTAGTAATGGTGTTGGCACACCCAGATGATGAAATAATATTTGGATGGCCGATATTTCAAGATGATGATTACGAGAAAGAAATCATTATGTGTAGTTCGGATTTTAATAATCCCGCAAGACAACAATACGCTCACAGAAAGTTCTTATTACAAGAGGTGTGTGAAAAATATAATATACCACTAACTTGTTTCGATTATCCATCAGAGTTTTATAAATTGGAAACTCGTGGAACTACATTAGAGGATATGCAGAACACAATAGTTGACTGTGTAAACTCAAAAGAATGTGATTATGTATTTACACATAATCCAATGGGTGAATATGGAATGATTGACCACAAAATGTTATTTGAGTTGATGTACACACGAGTTGATAAACCATTATTGATTACAGATTTATTACAATATGAAACACATTGGCCATCACACCACAAGATACCAAGACGAATAGAAATGGATTTCTATAAACACAAGTTGTTTGATTGTGAGTTGAATGTTGAGATGTACACAGATATCTACAACATATATAACAAAGGAAATGCGTGGACATATTGGAGAACTCCAGAAACAGAGACAAAAAAATGTTCACTTTACAAAATTTATTAATATTTATATAAAAGGGTTATTATGAAATTAACAGCAATCATACCAGTACGAGCAGGTTCACAAAGGGTAAAGAACAAAAATCTAAAACCTTTTGCTGGAACTACTCTATTAGAAATAAAAATAGAAACACTAAAGAAAGTTCAAGGTATCGATGAGATAATCGTATCGAGTGATTCTGATGAAATGTTAACTATTGCAGAAAAACACAATGTTAGTACTCACAAAAGGGATGAACACTTTGCAAGTAATATAGTTAACAATAGTGATTTTATGCAAAACCTATCCACGATAGTTTCAGAGGGTTGTATTATGTATGCTCCTTGTACTTCACCACTATTGAGTAGTGAAACCATTACAGAAATTGTTAAGAAGTTTGAAGATAATGGGTATAAGAATGTTGTTACTGTCACACCACAAAAACATCATATGTGGTTAGATGGTAGACCATTGAATTATAATCCAAGTGAATCACCAAACTCACAAGATTTGCCTGATATCTATTCAGTAAATTATGGTTGTTGTATTTTATCCAAAGAAGATTTATATAAGAGTAAAAATGTAGTAACAGATGAACCTACATTTCATATAACTGATGAGATAGAAAGTATTGATATAGATACAGAGTTTGATTTTATGACCGCAGAATTTGTTTACAAGAGGGTTTATGGATTATAGAAGTATAAGAGAGTTTAAAGATACACATAAAGGTAAAGATATTTATGTGATTTGTGCTGGCCCAAGTTCTAATTTTGTACCACCAAGATTCTTTACTGATAAAATTGTTATCGGAGTGAACAATGTTTTTAAAAAGTTTCCCTGTAACTATGTGATATCAAAGGATTTACAGGAACATCCACGTTATACGCGAATGGTTGAAGAAATTAAAAAAACTGAGGTGAAGTTAATATTTTCAAAATACCATACAGGTCATTTATCAGATGGTGAGAATAAACCAAACCTTTCACCAGAGAAGAGTGGTTGGTATTTTGAACACTTAGATAATAAAAGTGCGGAGATGGGTGAAGAGGTGTTATCAGTAATAGGTACAGATAAATTAGTTGTATCTCGCTCGACTGTTACGAGTGCATTAAATCTCGCAGCATATATGGGTGCTCAGAATATTATTTTAGTTGGACATGATTGTGGTAGTATTGATGGAGAGTTATATGACCCAACATATACCGAATCAGATTGGCATAGTGCAAATAACTACACGAGTGCTCCTAAATGGGTTGGTAGTATTGAACCACAAACAATTGCGGTAAAGAAAAGATTAAAATTAGTGTATGATTGTGATGTAGTATCACTTAATCCATTTATTAATTTTGGGTTAGAAGGACATACTTACAATTCAAATTCAAGGGATGATAGTGGTCAACTCATTAAATAAAATAGATTTTATAATAGTAAGTTTCAAGAATACCGAGTATGTAAAACTCGCACTTGAAAGTGTGGAGAAGTTCGTAGACCATCCATTCAATGTAACTATAGTTGATAATGGTGATGATGTAAAACGATACAAAAAACTTTATAAGGATAAGGATAACTATCAGATTCTTAAAGGCCCACAAAATGGTGTTTGGAAGAAACCTGGTGATGGTAGTATAAATCATTCTGCTGGATTAACAATGGGTATGAAAAATACTTCCAATCCAATAGTTTGTTTTTTAGATTCCGATATATTATTCCTTGATACTTGGACAGACGAGGTATTACCACTATTAGAAAATGTTTTCTTGGTGAGTAATAGGTTTGATAGAAGTATATGTAGAGAAATGTTTATGATATTTAAACGAGAGAGTTTTGAGAAGTATGATTTGTATCCTGATGCAACTCACATTGATAGTTGTGGTAACATAACTAAGGTAGCAGCAGAACACAAGGAGAGTTGTATTATATTAGAGAATACAGCATTTACTATGCAAGGACAATATATAGGTGATAAATCAAAACACATTTTAGATTTACCACACGGAGAACAATGTTCAATTTATAATAAACCATTCTTCTATCACTATGGTAGGGGAGAAACCAGACCACAGGCAACAATAGAGTTATGGAACAAAGAAGCAAGGAGATACTTAGATGATACCACTATTTAAAGTGTTTATGGATAAGAATGCTCATAAAGAAGTACGAAAAGTATTAGAGAGTGGATTCATAGGACAAGGACCTAAAGTAGAAGAGTTTGAAAGTAATCTAAAAGAATATTTTGGAGTTGATTATATATCAACAGTCAATGCTGCAACATCTGCAGAACATTTGGCATTACATCAATTAAAAAAACCAATCGATGAAGTATTTGATGGGTGTGGTTCAAAGAATATCTGGCCTGGGTTACAAGATGGAGATGAAGTATTAACTACACCACTAACTTGTACCGCAACAAACTGGCCTATACTTGCAAACAACCTAAAGATAAAATGGGTTGATGTAGATGAAAAAACATTGAATATGGATTTGGTAGATTTAGAAAGAAAGATAACCAAGAAAACAAAAGTTATCTTTGTAGTTCATTGGGGTGGTTATCCAATCGATTTAGATAGGTTGGATGATATTGTAAGGAGAACCGAGAGAAGATTTGGATTCAAACCAGCAATTATTGAAGATTGTGCTCACGCGATGGGTTCTACCTACAATAACAAACCAATAGGTTCATATGGTAATTGGAGTACCTTCAGTTTCCAGGCAATTAAACATATCACGACAGGAGATGGTGGAATATTAATCACACCAGATAGAGAATCTTATGAGAGGTCTAAGTTATTAAGATGGTATGGTATAGATAGGGAATCAAACAAGAAAGATTTTAGGTGTGAAGAAGATATTAAAGAGTGGGGATTTAAGTTCCATATGAATGATATTGCTGCAGCACTTGGTATCGAGAACTTCAAACATTTAGGGGAGATAGTTGAGAAACATAGAAATAACGCGAAGTATTATGATACAAAGTTAAATGATGTAGAAGGTGTAACACTATTGGAAAGAAAACCTAATCATAAATCATCATTTTGGATTTATAGTATGTTAGTTGACAAGAAACCAGAGTTTATGGAACATATGAAGAAGCATAATATTATGGTATCACAAGTACATGAAAGAAATGATATTCATAGTTGTGTAAAAGAATTTCAGAGAAATCTACCTACACTTGATAGAATTGCACCAAAACTAATTGCTATACCAGTAGGTTGGTGGGTTACTAAAAAGGAACGAGAGTATATCGTTCATACTATTAAAAAGGGTTGGTAATGAGATTTCATTTATTTCAACTGCACAAATTTCAAACAAGTAAACCATTGGTACAGATAGATGATTCAGAAGAATGGATACAATGGGATTATTGTGATTTAGAAGGATTACCACCAGAGAGAGAACCTGGCTCTATGACTAATCATGGTAAGATACCAAAAGGACAATGGGATAATTTACCAATAATATTTACTGCTACAGATGGTAAAGAATATAAGATAGAAGATATACATAGTTATCGAAGTAGTGGTTCATAATGGCATATCCAGATGTGAATCTACCAACACCTTATCCTAAAGGTTATTTGGAAACGATGTACGATTATGTCATTGAACATAAACCTAAAACCATTGTGGAGTTTGGTAGTGGTTGGGGTTCTACAACAATTTATATGAAAAAAGCACAAGAAACGTATGGTGGGGAATTACATTCCAGGGAGTTGGATAAAGAAAAGTTTCAGGGTGCATCAAAAAACTTTGGTACTTGGGGTATCTTAGATGATATATATTACTACAATGAAAGTTATGATGTATTCTTTAATCACCCAATCGAATTTGATTTACTCTATATAGATGTGCATAATGAAGGTCAAAGAATCAGTAAAATTTTAAAAAATGAGTTTATACAAGATATGATTAAAAAAGGTAAACATATACTATTTGAGGGTGGTTCTACTACAAGAGATGGTATTGCAGAATCACGAGGTGGTATGGGGTTTAAAATAATTGAACACGATTACGAGTTAGTTTATGGTAATCAAAATGATAGACACACATTCTCACGATTATGTTAACACCAAATATACATCCAAGAGAAATAGAACTAATACAGAGTTATTGTAAAGATGATTCAGTAATGTTAGAGTGGGGTTGTGGTGGTAGTACTACAATATTTCCAAATTATGTAAAGCAGTTTTATAGTATAGAACATAACTTAGAATGGTATTGGAAAGTACAACAAGAGTTATATAATGATAAGGTTACGAATGCGGAGATACATTTATGTGATATACCAAAAGGTGTACCAACCACCAGAGAAGAGTTTTGGACCAAGTATGATGATAATTTATTATATGCTTCAGACCACTTAGTTAATCATAATATTCCTAATTTAGATGATTGTGTATATCCACGAGATAAATATGTTTGGAATGAATACATAGATTATGTGGATAATTTGGGGGTTGACCATTTTGATATAGTATTCATAGATGGTAGAGCAAGAACAGATTGTGCATACAAAGTATTAAATTATATAGATGAAGATTCCATTGTTTTCATACACGATTTCTGGCCAAGACCAGAGTATCATAAAGTGTTTGATTATTATACTGAAGTTGTTAGTATAAAAGATACACAAGTAGGTGATGGTGGACAAACGATAGTAGGGTTGAAGAAAAATGGATAGTAGTAAAGAATATACAGATTTAAGGTCATCAGTAAATGCAGTAGGTGAAGTGGTAACACAAATAATACACTTTGTTGGTGGAGAGAAAAGGACATTTAACCATGTTTTATCTAAATCATTGTTACAAGGACAATTCACGAAGTTTAAACAGATGGATGGTACTTGGGTAATGGTTAATGATAAGAACATATTATGTATAGAGGTATTTAGTGAAGAGTAAAAATGTAGTATTTATGACTGCAATGATAGATGCACCAGATAGGTTGGATTATGCTGAGTGGTGTTATAAATCGTGGCAATATTGGTGTGATAAGAATGATGTAGAGTTATTCATATTAGAAGATGAGTTACGACCAAAAGGTGATGGAACATATAGTGTTCCAGGTATGAAACCAACATGGCAACGATGGCATGCATTTGAAGTGTTGGATGCTAATAATATAGAATATGATAATGTAGCATTAGTTGATATTGATACGATGGTACACTGGGATTGTCCAGATTTCTTCAAAGCATCTAAAGGTGAGTTCGGTGCAATACAAGATAGATTCTTTATTGAGTGGACACACAATAGTATTATTGGTTATCAAGATTTCTGGCCTAATGTAAAGTTTGATTGGTTAAGTTATTTTAATTGTGGTTTTATTGTATTGAACAAGAAACATAAAGAGTGGTGTAAAGGTGTTACGGATTTTTATTACAAGAATGAAGATGAAATACGAATGAGACAACACGAGACGGTGAAAAAAGGTTCAGACCAAACACCTATTAATTATATGATAAGAGATAGTGAACATGATATTGAGTTCTTAGATGAGAGATTTAACCTACAACAATTACATCTACGAGGAGTATTGCAAAGTGATTTATTGTGGAATGTTGGTTGGGTATGGCATTTCAATGGGTTCGAGAAATCAGAACGTAATGCTCTAATGAAAAATGTGTGGGAACGAGTAAAACATAATTATGCATAAGTTAACTAACAAGATAGCAATAGGTTGTTTAGTTCAATTTTATGAGATAGAGATTATTCACGATTATCTACTGAGTGTTAAGAACGCACTTGATAAAATAGAAAATAAAAGGAATGTTATAATAGATGTATGTTTTAATCTGAATCAAGGTTTAGAACAAGTTGATGAAACTAAAACGTGTGTTGGTGATTTACGGAATGAGTTCAGAGATGTATGTTTACGAGTATTTGGTTATGACTATCACTATGGTGATACTACTGAATATGACTTTAGATTAACAGAACACGATACAAATGGTGGTATAGCACATATCTATACTATCGCAGATTATCGTAGAGAGTTTAATGAAAAGTATTGTGAGAAGGTTGATGTGTTGATGTGGGGAGAGAGTGATTCTTTAATACCAAGACAAACCTTTGAGATATTAGATAACTTACATACCGCAGCAAAAGAAACTACACCAAAGTATGTTGGATTCTTTGCAACTTGTAAGATGTGGGATGATACTTGGAAAGTATTGGAACATCCAGATTTTACAGATAAACCATTCACCGAGGGGGATTTAACAAATTGGTGGAGTTTACGATATAATATGTCACAGATTGAAATGGATAAGATAAATGATAAGGTTGAAGATTTAGATATACAAGTTACGCAGGACTTAAAGTTCAATGGGTGTGGGTTAGTTATATCATCAGATGTAGTTAAGAGTGGAGTTAATATTCCAAAGAGTGTATTCTTTGTACATGAAGATACCGCATTTATGAACAATTGTTTAATACACTTTCAAGGTCAGTTAACACAATATATTATAAAGAATGTTTTATTGGTACACAATAGGAAACTACCAAATAAAAGAATGTATATCAAAGGACAGGATTTTGAAACGGATGATATGACTGTGATGAGAAAGAAACAATTTTGGTTTCCAAACGCAGACAAGATGTCACAACAAAACGCATTTAATTTAAACAAACAGGCATACACATATACATGGGATGATGTGTTTAGAGATTATGAAAAATAACGTAGTAGTAGCAATAGATGATGTACATCCTGAAAAGGGTTGGGGTATTGAAGGAGATGTTCAAGTAGAATATCTTAAAGAACTTAATAAGAAATATGGTGTTAAGTTTAATCTATTCATACCGAGTAACTATCACGGCCATTTCCCTATTAGTACCCAGTTCGTAGATTTTTGGAAACAATATGATTGGATTGAAATGAGTAATCACGGCCATTATCACGCATGTCATACCGATGGAATTGGTGAAATGGAATTTTTTGAATTGGAATATGGACCTGCAGTACAAAGAATCCAAGATTCAATTCAGTTATGGGAATCTTGTGGATATAAACCAAAAGGATTTAGAGCACCAGGTTGGGGAGTGAATCAAACTTCTGCAGATGCAATTGGTAATTATTTTGAGTGGGTTGCAGGACATAGTGAAATCAATAAAGGAATAACTTGGGATTGTAAATTTTTTGAGGGGTGTGATGGAATACACGAATCAGAGAACATAAGTTTATATGGAAATACATTTATGTTCCAATCTCATATCAATGGTGTACATAATGACAATGTATGGACAGAAGAAAATTTTTTACATTTTGACAAAGTTATTGAATACTTATTATCACAATATGAATTACAATTTGTTACAATTTCAGAGATAAAATGAAGATAGCATTCTTTTCAGAGACAGGCAATAACCAACGATATCCAAGAGATTTTCCAAACGCCAGAACAGAGGTGGCTTGGTGTTTAGCGTTAGATGCTCCAATGTGTAATTTAAGTGTATTACCAAAAGAAAAGTTTGATTTAGGTATTGTTATTATACCGAAGAATAATCCTAAAGTTAATTTGGATTTTATAAGAAAGTGTTGTGATAAAGTTGCAATAATGCAAGAAGGGCCTCATTGGTATTTCCAAGATTATTCAGTTGAACAACAATTTAAATATTTTAATACATTGATGAGTGCGGATTGGATTTATTGTCATAATGATAGTGATGTTGATTATTACACTGGTTTAGGGTGTAAAGATGTAAGAGTGATGAGAAGTTTAATGATAACTGATGGATTAATACCAAGAAATGAGTGGGGAGATGCCACTATGATTGGTGGTAATATGGTGAGTTGGTATGGTGGATTCGATTCTTATATGGTGGCAAGAGAAATAGGAAATCCAATGTCTGCTCCATCTATGGGTAGAAAACAAGTCCAAGAAGATTCAATAGAAGATATAAACTATCTACCATATATGAGTTGGAGAGAGTGGATTAATTGTTTATCACAATATAATATAGGTGTTCATTTAATGAGAACACATGCAGCAGGAACATTCGCATTAAATTGTGGGTTTCACGGAATACCTTGTATTGGATATAAAGGATTAGATACACAAGAAACACTACATCCACTAACAACAGTCGATGTAGGAGATTTAGAGAAGGCAAAGAATATTGCAAAGAAATTAAAAGAGGGTGAAAAGTTTTATAATTTATGCAGTGAAACTGCGAGAAAAAGATATAAGACAAACTACGAAGAGAAACAATGGAAAACCAATTGGGAGAATACGAATAAATGAACATATTAGTAACAGGTGGTGCTGGGTTCATCGGCACTAATTTAATTAAAAGGTTATTGAAAGATGGACACGATGTAATTGCTATAGATAATTACTATACAGGTACTAAAGATAACGAACACGAGCAGTGTAACTATATTCACGGAGATATTAGAGAAGATAAAATACTTGATGGGATAGATGGAGTGGATTGTATATTTCATTTAGCTGCATTGGCAAGAATACAACCATCATTTGATGACCCAACATCAACGATTGATACAAACTCATTGGGTACTCAACGAGTGTTAGAATACTCAAGAACACATGGAAATATACCAGTAGTTTATGCAGGTTCATCATCAGTACATGGTGATGTTCACGCAAATCCTTATTCATTTAGTAAATGGCAAGGTGAAGAATTGGTGAAATTATATCATCAGATATATGAATTACCAACAATAGTATGTAGGTTCTATAATGTATATGGGCCTAAACAATTAGTAGATGGGGAATATTGTACTGTCGTAGGGGTGTTTATGAAACAATGGGAAGAAGATAGAGATATAACCATTACTTGGGATGGAGAACAAAGACGAGATTTTACTCACGTAGATGATATTGTAGATGGATTAGTTAAATCAGCAGAGAAGTTAGTTGATGGAGAAGTTAATGGAAATTTCTTTGAGTTGGGTAGTGGAGTAAACTATTCTATCAATGAATTAGCAGAAGCATTTGGTGGACATCCAAGTGTAAAAGTACCAAAACGAGCAGGTGAAATGAGAGAAACACTTTGTACAGATACACTGGCAAATGAGTTACTCGGATGGTCACCAAAAGAAAACCTACTAACATGGGTAAAGGAACAAGTAAATGAAGCCAATTTCATTCATAATACCCAGTCGAAATAATTTAAAATATCTAAAACAAGCGTACGAAAGTATTCGGGAACATCAATCAGTAGACCACGAGATTTGTATTGCAGATGATGCAAGTACAGATGGAACATCGGAGCATGTATTGGTTTGGATGAAGAGAGATAAACATCTCAAACTTCACATAAATAAAGGCCCAGAGAGATTGGGACACACAATACTATATGATACATTGATTAATGAGTATGCAACACACGATAGAGTTATGATATTTCACGCGGATATGATTTTAGCACCTAATTCAGATAAAGAAATTGATAAGTATTTGGAAAGGGGTAAAGTGGTTTCACTCACACGAATAGAACCACCACTACATCCAGATGGAGATGAAAAGATAATTAAAGATTTTGGTATAGAACCTGAAGAGTTCGAGAAAGAAAAGTTTTTGAAGTTTGTAGATGAAATACAAAAAGGTAGTGGAATATTATATGGCCCACTTGCATTGAATCGAGAAACATCAAATGGAATATTTGCTCCTTGGGCTATAATGAAAGAAGATTGGGATTTCATTGGTGGACATGACCCTATCTTTGCACCACAATCAAAGGAAGATTCAGATATATTCAATAGGTTTCATCTTGCGGGTTACGAGTTAATCCAAGTATGGAGAGGTTTAGTATATCATATGACATGTCGTGGTAGTAGATTTAAAGATGGTGCGATACGAAATCCACGTGGACAAGTATTTATGAAGAATAGAGAATCAGATGAGTGGTTGATACAGAATAAAAAATCAACACGAGAGTTCATTAGAAAATGGGGTCACTTCGTTAAACATGATGAACACATGAAACCAATAGTACCACCTAAGTATAGTGTTGGATTTGTGGTTGATAATTGTAATTCAGAGATGTTACAATTGTTAGAGCCATGGTGTGATAATATATATGGAGATTGGGTTGGACACAAGGGGATAGGTGTTAATAAATATAGTGAAGAAGAACCAACATCATTTGATTTGACGAAGAGAATACATTCAGACCATTTTAATCCAATAGATGGTGTAGTGGTTAGGTTTGATGCAAGTAAGTTAACACAAGATAATTTTAAGATTATAGAGAACCTTTCAGAAATACTTCAAGATAGTGGGGAGTTGGGGATATCAGAGATAGAGATATTTAATATAACAATTAAATCACTTGCTACATCTGAACAAGAGTTGATTCAAGGAGATTGGAGATTATGACATACTTCATTATGCATAAGAAAGAAACAAAAGAGAACCTAATGTTTAGTAGTAATCAATTAGGTGAAGAGAGTTTGGGTAGTTTCTATCCAGAACAAGGTTGGATGGCGTTAAATAATATGATAAATACAAGTCCAGAATCATTGCCAAATTACATTATATTTGATGAAAGAGGTGGTAATTATTCTATAACAGAATTTCTCGATTTAGTTGAGAAATTAAAAATAAAAAGTACTTGACTTGTATTACTAAAATGTAGTATATTAAGGAGTTAATAAAATGACAAAATTTAAAGGTAGAGATGATTGGGAACAATACGAAGAAGATGCGTACCAAGATACGATACAACCTAAAGTTAAACCAAAAAGGAAAAAGAAGAGTTATGACGAAGTTAAGAAACAGCAAGAGAATAAACATTTTAACAAGAAACATCCTAATAGGGATTAGTTTATTTTTAGTTGGGTGTGAGGATATAATACAAGACTCTCCACCAACAATTACGTATGATATGAGGTTACCAGTTGATGGTAATGGATATTATCATTTAGAAATGAATAGAGATACTTGGCAAACAACTCATAGAGTATCAGGTTCAATAACAGATGACTTTGGTGTGGTTATGAATGAGAGAGTTTATTGGGAATCAGATTTGATGTGGTATCTTGGTGATACATTAGGATATGTAGTTAAAAGAGGTTTGACAGATGATTTAGAATATGTTTCATATGACACAGTCTATGTAACAGGGTATAGTGGTATGGAAGTTCCAACGAGTAATATGGCGAGTTATAGTAATAGTGATGGGGAGATTAATAATATGATTGCACCAGTCCGAAGTATGATAGGTGATACATTAACATTGAGTTCTTATTATAACGATGGTTGGAAGAGTTTTGGAATCGTATTAGATTAGGAGATAGTTTTGGAATATGTATTAGTTAGTGTAAATAAACAAGAAGAAATAATAACAAGGGTATCCCTTGCAGAAAATGTTGGTATCAATGGAGCCAAAACTTACTTTCAAGGTGTTAAACAAATGTCAGATAGAACAGCGTTTGATAAATTGTGGGTTGTGATGACGGAAACGGAATTTAACAGAATTAAAACTAATAACGAAACTCGTTCACATTACGAAGAGTTTGGAAGTTGGCTTGATATGGAGAAATCGTGAAGGATTTAAATACAAGATTTAATATGGTCACTATGGATAGGATGTATTTTAAAAAAAAAGATACTGGAAAAGAAGTAGCTTTAACAACAAAGTGTTGTAATGAACCAATAGATAATCCGGGATTAAGTATTAAAGAACCCGCCGATTGGGTGTTAATAGAAGATTATTGTAGAAGGAGTTTAGATAATTATCCATCTACCGAAACTATTACACCAATATGTTGTAACGATTGTGGTACATTATTAAGATATAGTAGCACCGTCAATAACAAAGCATATCATGGAAAAGATAATTAACGATAATATAAATGAACGATAACGATGGGTTATGATAGGATGGAGTAATGTTAAAACCAATAGATGCAAGAGTAGTAATTGAAAAAATAGAGAGAGAATCACAAACATCGGGTGGTATAATATTACCTGATACAGCACAAGAAGCACCAGATACGGGGGTTGTGGTAGCAATTGGACCTGGTTCAAGAAGTTTTACGGGAGAGTTAATCCCAATGTCGATAAAGGTGGGTGATAAAGTTTTATTTGCTAGATTTGCTGCACAAGAAATTGAACATCAAGGTAAACAGGTATTGATACTGATGGAAAAAGATATAATGGCAATAATAGAGGATTAAACATGATTGATATGATAATATTAATTGCAGTGGTATTATTATTCCACTTAGCAGTAAACTAAAGGAGTTGTAAAATGGATACAATAGAAATATGGAATGAATTAAGTTATCTTGATGGCATACTATTCTCATTATGGTTAGGAATACTATATTATGGGAAATGTTGGATAGATAATAGGTTTAAATAAGGAGTTATAAAATGGAGTTAGATAAAACAAAAACAATTGTAGCACTTGTGTTAGGGTGTGTGACATTAATGGGAACAGCGTTTTCAGTAGATGGTAGATATGCTAAGACAGATGATATACAACAAGTACAGGAAAAAGTCAAGAAAGTAGAAACAAGACTTGACAATAAGATACTCAAGGATAGAGCAAATTTAATCCAAGAGAGAATATGGAAGTACGAAGATAGATATGAAGGTAAAACAATGCCTAAATCTATTAAAGAGGTAGTTCGAGATTTAGAAACCGAACTAACTGATATTAACAAGAAATTAGATAAGGACAAAAAAAATGATTGAACAAGTATGGATAGCATTTGGATGTGGAACAATTATAGGAGTAATTTTAGGTGGACTTAGTATGGGACTATGGACACTACAAAGAGCTGAAGAAAAGAACGATGAGATAGATAGGTTAAGAACAACCAGACAACTACTCAAAGAAGAAATCTTTAGGTTGGAGAAGGATTATAAACCGCGTAAACCACTACCACGCAGAAAAAAATACAAACAGAAACAAAATTATAAACCTAAAAAATAATGAAGAATGGATATCAGATAGTTGAAAACTTCTTAACAGACGAAGAACTTTCATATTATTTAGATGTTTGTGATACTACTTGGAAAACTGCATTAGAAAATCAAGATAACCATTCAGATTATGCATGGAATGGGCCAGATAATTTAAATAAAGTTGAGGGTGCATGTAATTTTGAACCTAAATTTTTAGAACTATTATCACATCCCACATTAGTAAAAACTGCAAAGGAAATAATAAATACAGAAGAAACTATTGATGTTTACATTAGTAAGTTCTTTCCTATGCAACCAAAAATAGGAGAGTCCACATACTTACACCAAGATAATTTTTATTTTGATGGTAATCCACAGAGAATAGTTAGTTGTGCAATATATCTACAAGATACATCAAAAGAAAATGGTTGTTTAAGATTAGTAGAGGATTCACATAAACAAGGTATATTTCCGCATGGAGTGGATAGTGGTATTGGTGGTATAAGTTGGGTTGATGAAAATATCTTATCCGATTATAAAATACTTGATTTGGAATTGAAAGCACCTTACGCAGTATTCTTTGATATCAATATGATTCACGGATGTTATCCAAATACATCAGATAGAACGCGATTTAGTTTGGCGTGTGAATACATTGAAACATCTAATAGAGATGTAGTGGATGTGGATTTTCCATTTTGTGATAGAAACACAATAGGATGAGAACACAACGATTCAATACACCAATAGAGTGGAATAAAAATGATGTCAATATTACTATATTGGGATTGTTTGAATTAATACTTAATTTACCAAGAAACAAACATCAAAGGATGATTGAGATAGGTTCGTATATGGGTGAATCCACTATGTTGTTTGCGAGTTCACAGATATTTACGGAAATACACACCATAGACCCACATCATGGTGAGGAAGAGTTCAACGAGTTATTTGGATATGATTGGGATTTTATAAAACGAGAATTTAAAACAAATACACGATTTTTTGATAACATCATACACCATGAAGATTATAGTTATAATGTAGTAAATAATTTTAAAGATAATGATTATGATTTTATATATATTGATGGTTCTCATACATACGAAAGTGTCAAACGAGATTTAGAATTATATTTACCTAAACTCAAAAAGGGTGGTATAATAGGTGGACATGATTATTCTCAAATATGGCCTGGAGTAATTGAAGCAGTAAATGAGGTAGTTGGTAATCCAGATAAAAACTTTATAGATGATTCTTGGATAAAATATCACTAATTTTATACGAACTTTTGATATATATACTATTTATTAATAACTAAAAAACCAACCAATGGAGAGCATCTTGTGAACCAGATAGATAGAAAAGAATTTGATTTGATACACAATAAAATTGATAATATTACCCAATCCCTTGATGAAATGAAAGTGGAAATGGATAAAGCACATCAACAAGTAGATGAAAATCTACGATTTGTGAAAGAAAATATGTTCAATCCACATGAAGGTTTATGGGCAGAAACAAAGTTAAACTCTCAATTTAGAGAATCCACAAAGAAGTGGAGAACTACAATTGGAGCTGGTTTTAGTGCGTTATTCGCAAAATCTATATGGGAAATATTCTCAAAGTCTTAAAAGACACCCAAAATACTCAAAATTCACACAAAATACCCAAAAATCACAAAATAAATCAAAATAAGTCAAGAAAACACTTGACTCGTATTGGCTTTTTGCCCTATATTTAGGTATCAAATAAAGGGAATACACAATGAGTTCAATATACACAACACCAAAAGCACTTAAATCAAAAAAAGCCTTGGAGATAGGTTTGGAGATATATGGTAAATCAATAGGACTTGAGAAACCATTCTTCGCAGCCTTCTCATTCTCGGAAGAGAAAGGTGTGTACGAATACTGCGAATGTTGTGGTGGTAGTAGTCTTGCCTCTTCAATAGCAGAGATAATCAAAGAAAAGTTAAAATAAATAAAGAAAGTACTTGACTTTAATACAAAAAAAGCTGTATATTTAGGTATGATAAATAAGGAAAAAACAATGAAGAACGAAATGAAAAAACTAAAGAAACATACACCAGTAAATGATATCGGGTTTGGTACTAAGAAATCCGCTCTTGATGAAATGGGTGTTGATAATACTAACTTCGATACTCTTAATGAGGGTTTCAATAACACTACTCTTGTGAAAGGGTTCAATTTTGAAGATGACCTTTTAGATGGAATAGATGAAGATGAATTGGGGGAGTTCTAAATGATAAATGGTATAAAACCACTACCACCTAAAAAAGACTTCGATTCCGCAGTTGATAAGTTGGTACTTGGTATAAAAGAGAACTACCTTAAATGGTGTAATGGTAGGAAAATATCAGAAGATGATATGATTATTAAACCAGGTAGGAAGTTCGTAAAGATTATAAGAGGTGGTTCAGTTTGGGGTTTCGTATCTAAAGTTGATGGTTCTCATAAGGGATTACCACTAAAAGTTGGTGATGTGATGATGGCAGCTGGATGGAGTGCTCCCGCTAAACATACTCGTGGAAATATATTTGATGATAATCAAGATTACTTCCAATGGACTGGTCCAAACTATAGATGAAACCAGGTTATATGGAATTAGACAAAGACCCATACTTCGATATAATAACATTGAATTGGATGGGTTGGGAAGATATAGATTTTTTAATAACAGAGATAGAAAACTGGGTTGTAGATGAAAAACCCAATCTCACAATACACGAAGCAATAATGTTGTCGTGGAATATAGGAATAGCATCGTGAAAGAAATATTAGAATTAATAAACATATTGGAATGTGAGTTGGATGATTCATATAATACATTACCAGAGTACTCTGCTAATACAGATAGTAGGAGTTATATAGATGGAGCTCGTAATACATTGTATGAACTTAAAAATAAATTAGAAATACTTTTAAAAAGTACTTGACTCGTATAGGCTTTTAGTGTTATATTCATATATGACAAAAAGGGAAAAATGATGAAAGATAAAAGAACAAATAAGAATTACAATCCAACTATTGAGTTTAACAAAGCAATTAACTCTGACTG
>Ga0209090_10000079_pt1 | contig 58078 bp, 44 predicted proteins | sample ArcticOcean_MG_C_9_FD_187432 | JGI IMG/M metagenome (GOLD analysis project Ga0209090, IMG submission 187432) | Marine microbial communities from western Arctic Ocean - ArcticOcean_MG_CB2_152 (SPAdes) (version 2) | ecosystem: Environmental > Aquatic > Marine > Oceanic | place: Arctic Ocean... | reverse complement strand
GCATAAGTGCAGTCAAATAAACATTTTTGGATTTATTTTTTGACTGCATACTTTATGCAGTCATTTCGGTCATAAGAAATTAATAGGTTTCTTATGAGTTATGCAGTCATTCCTGTATTTTTTTCAGGCATTTTAATACATACATATATTAATCACGGGGGGCTCCGCCCCCGGCGGAATATTTATTTATGACTATACTCTATATGAAATTATCCAAACTTATTCTAAGAATCATCATTTTACTTCTTATTGTAATTTTATTATTTCCATTTTTTATACCTTGTAATGAAAATATGGAGAACCTTAATGACAAAGAAACAATTACAGAAATACTTTATGAGAAAAATAGTAAATATCAAAATGTTGTAGTTGCTAATGTAGATGACGACGATACGTGTCTGTTCCTCGATGGAGAAATTCAACTTTGCAAAAGCTTTGAAAGTCATTATCACGAATTTATGGTTCACTTCCCCGCTACATATGTTCCCAATTTTGAAAATGTCCTTATTATTGGAGGAGGCGACTGTATGATATTACGTGAAGTTATGAAATACAAATCCGTTAAAAATGTTACTATGGTTGAAATCGATAAATACGTTATTGATGTCAGTAAAAAATATTTTGATGTTCGCGATTTTAGCAGTGACCCTCGTGTTAACATTGTCATTGGTGATGCGTCAATCGAAATTGATAATATCCAAGACGACTTTTATGATCTTATTATTATTGATACTACCGAAGATGGCATAACCAATTCGAGTGTCGATACCCATCTGTTTTATAATAAATGCCAGACGAAATTAGCTCAATCAACCAATAGTGTGATTGTCAAAAATGGCAATATGTTATATGATAAAATTAAATCCACTTTCAAATATGCACGACGTTATCATATCCAATATAACCCTAATGTACCATCTTCATTTTATGACTTCATTATTGCTTCTGATAATCTTAATATCAAAAAAATTAAACCCGCAAATCCACCCAGTGATATCAATTCAACGCTTAAACACTACAACTTTGATAAACATCAAGGTTATTTTAATAAATAATATGTTTATCTATTTTATAGATGATTCCCATTTTTCTTATTTTTGTTATTCTTTTTTCAATTATATATAGCACGGTGTATACTAACCCCGTCGGGGTTCATTACCTCATCAATATCGAAAATATTGATGTGATTTGTAACAAAAAAGTTAGCACCATTTGCGAAAAACTCATTGAACGTACCAATCTACACGTTTTAAATAAAGGAGAACATCGGTTCGAACCAGAAGGATATACGTGCTTCTACCTCCTCAGCGAAAGTCATCTTAGTGCACATACTTGGCCCGAACATAACAAGGTTTGTATGGATTTCTTTTCATGCTCTTCTAATAAACTCGACCAATCATACACCAAAAATACCATTTTACAAATGTTTCCGAATTCATCCGTAAAAATTTCGAGTATCATTCGCTAATTACTAACTTATTTATGTAAACCTCTTAAAGATTTCATTGTTTATACTTATTAATATGAACAATGGAGAACCTGACAATGTAATTACACTAAAAAATCCACGCACTGTGTTTTTTTACCAAAATAATCCACAACTTGACCCTGAAAGAGTCAATTTATTAGTTCTTGAACTAATTGAAAACTTCAATTCCGATAAATCACAAATTTATAGCGAACTCAACTCTATTAAAGAAGATATTATATCATCTTTAAAAGATGATAACGCTTACAAACAAACCGATTTATGTAATAAATTCCAAGAATATTTCAATTTCCATTGTTCTCAAAATAACCAATCTATTTCTAATACTATCGAATCTAAAAATTTTCTCGTATTAGAACAATTTCAAAATGTATTTAATGCACTTAAATCAAATAATATGGAGAACCACGAACGTACATTTAATGATTTAGCTGTGTTTCTTGGTAAAATGAATAACTCGAATATTAAAGGGAAGTTCGGTGAAAATCAACTCGAAAATGCTCTTAATAGTATGTATCCGTCCGACGAAGTTATCAATACCAGCGGACAAACCGCCGCCGGTGATTTCAAAATCCTTCGAAAAAACGGAGAACCTATTCTTATTGAAACAAAAGACTATGACCGCAACGTCCCGAAACAAGAGGTCGAGAAATTTGTTCGGGATATTGAAGTAAATAAGCATAATGGCATCTTTTTATCGCAAAAAAGTGGCATTGCAAACAAAAATAACTTCCAAATCGACATTATTGACAAAAATGTGGTCATTTATATACATTTTGTTGAATATAGCCCCCAAATTATTAAAGTTGGCATCGATATTATTGATTCTATTTCAATGAAACTTAGCGAATTTCAAAAAATAGAGAACCCAGACGACCATATTATTTCTAATGAACTTTTATTGCAAATTAATCAAGAATATACATCATTTGCAACGAAAAAACTCGAAATGATCAAAATTTGTAAAGATTTTCACCAAAATATTGAAAAACAAATAAATACCTTACAATTTCCCAATTTGGAGAACATTTTAACACCCATTTTTAAACAAAATACGACTTTACAACCTAATACTGAACAGTTTCAATGCAAATGTGGCTTTATTGGTAAATCAAAACGCACTTTAACAACTCACCTGAAAAAATGTGATACAGTAAAAAACAAACAACAACCAATTATTGACCTTAATAACAGTATTATTACATCATCATCATAATATTACACTATTTCTTCCGTTCCATAATACTGCACATTATTGTCATAGTCAATATCTATTGCATAATCATCTTCATCATATAACGGCAAAAACGTCCCTCGTGCTGCTGGGCGAAATATCTCGTAGTTGAACAATGATCCAAATACTGTATACAACATCTTATCTATTTTCCTCTCTTATAATTTATATGTTCTATTGTTTTTAAGTTTTTAATCAATTTTTTCTATTTTTTATGCATCATATGTCGTAAATAACATACATATTTGACATTTACTAACATTGAATTAGACGTTACCCCCCCCCCACTGCAATCTCAGAAACATTGTTAAAAAAATATTTGTTTAAATAATTAAATTAAGAATGATACTACATTTCTTATCATATCAGTCGGAAGATTTGTACTGTGTTCGAGAGATTCATTATAGTGTTTTATCAGGCGTACTATTCTATTATGCTTGGTGTAGGTGTATATATCATCTACTTTTTTTTTAAAGGGTTGAATGATTGATTCTCGATTATGATTAATTATCTCGGTATCTTCAAAAGCGCGTTCAATACGGGATAATTGTGTAATCATAGATAAGAGACGGTTAAGACGTAATTTATTATTCGTCATCTTCAGACATTGTAATTTAGTTGGAACTATTTCCTTACTATAATGATGATCCATTTCATAGTTATAACGGAACACGGCGTGGTTATATTTTTTTATGTTATTTTCATTCATATTTTCTTCGGAAGGACGAATTGGGGCTGCAGGTTGGGATTTTTTATTTATAAGTACTGTTTTTCTCAAAAACCGATTTATTCCATGCATTTGGTGTGAAGCTGGATTTGAAATGAATAAATTATCGTCCGTTGAGGAGATGTTATATATTGTTTTGAAACCAGGTATGCCATTATAATTGGCTATAGTGTTATCTTTGACGCGTTCGAGTAATTGTTTATCTTGAGGAAAATGGTCCATATGTTTTTGAATTTCTATTTTTTGTTTGTGTTTGTTTTCTAAAAGTTTTGTTCTATCGCTGTATAATTCTTGAATGTATCTTAGCGCTAGAGACATTTGATTTCTGTCTTTGAATACTGATTTCTGTTTTTTCTGTTTTTTCTGTTTTTTCTGTTTGATATTATTGGGGATAACTCCAGCAATAAATCCATCTTTGAATTGGCAACTGCGAATATTGTGTCCGTGGGCAAAGCAAACTGAACAAGGCATATTTAGTATGTTGTGTCGGTATTGTATTTTAAACCGTGATTTTTATTTTCCATTTTCAGTGTCAGTACAATCAATTTTTTCTATATTTAATGCCTCATACGTCGTAAGTAATACATTTGTCGTTATCCACATACCAATTCCAATCCACATATTTGACATTACCAACAATGAATTATAGGTTACCCATTGCAAACCAGTACATAATGGATTCATCGTTATTAATGGCGACATTATAAACCCAGTTATTGTTAATGGTACACACATATACACATATATATGTGTACACACAAAATGCAATATTATCCACATCAAATAAAACCCCACTTGTTTATGGATTCTAGAATAAAGCGTCCTGAATACACTTAAACATTTGGTTGTTATTTCGTTTACAATTATTATTATATTCATTGTCATTTACTTTTATTATACACATTTAATTAATCAATTTTGTGTATTTTGTTGTAAAAAAACAAAATACACACTTGTATGTAAACATTATACTCTACATCTATTCATCATCATTAACTCCGTAGTAACCACCCCCCACTCAATATATATAATAAATTTTTCTTTGCCTCACTATAACACGTGGGTCTACTCTTATTATTATATGAAATTGCCATCACAAATGGAGCTAATTCTTCATCATTTGCGCAAATACTGCACACGTCCGTGTGTTGTGTATGTATTTTATCACGCACACATATATTTCGGTTACATATATTGCAGATGTATAATGCATCGTATGTATTACATACTTGACATTCGCGTCCTATACCTTCAGGAACAACTCTGGTGTTATTATTTACAAATACACCTGTTCTACGCTCTGTCATTGTTTTATATGTTTAATTAAAAAACATATAATACCGACTTGTTAATCAATTTTCTGTATTATTTATTTCGATTCCCAGATCCATTTCCCTCCATCGTATTGTTCGCAATAAAATACCTTGTTGTTGTTTTCTAAATAATATACACATATCTGTTGTTCGCCACTACTATCCAGTGTATACAACTCATTTTGAACATATAACACATTATACCGTTTGTTGGTTTTAGGATGTTCAAAATAAGCGACGGTTTGGGGATCATTTACAACTGATTCCTCCGTGCGAATAATCTGGGAATTGCAACACTCCATCTTGTTTAGTTAATATACTATAATTATCTATAATATATTTTTAATCAATTTTAGATAACTCAAATATCTAAATCCATCATATATCTTAACAATAATCCAAACACTGTCGCATGAACTAATATTCCCGTCATCGAAGGACATCCTTTGTTATCCGCGATTGTTCCAAATATAGAGCCTAATAATCCATTTACTAATTTATATGTCATTGGATTTACTATTATTAAAAATAATACTATCGTGTAAACGGTATAACGCCATTTATCGCCACCCGTTTGTTCGTGATTACATCTTTCACAGGATTTTCCCATTATATAAATTATAATGATATTTTTTTTATGACTCAATTCCATTATTTTCATTTACATTTTGAGCTTCGTGAAATGCACCAAACCACGTTACCTTTCCCAAATATATCGCATCCATATAAAGACTTTTATTTTCACTTTTCTCAAATACTTCGGTCACCTGTACTATATCTTTATTTTCCGTCCTATAATAAATATATGGAACCGTTTTTATAACATTACATATATTATCAAACTGTATTGCGGAATACACTGCATAACTTGTTGTTTCACTCATAATGGCAACTGAATATATTGTACAAAATTGATTATATATAAATCAATTTTATTTAATAATATATATATATAAATCATTCATTCACTCACACAAACAATGTGGAGAAGATCACAATCCATTAATAAAAACACAAACTCTAATGAATCATTTAATTCGTATAATAACAAAAATGAAAAATCGGATAAACCTCAAAATAAACCAACTACAAAATATCAACGCAAATATAACGGTTATCCCAAACAACAAACAAAACCAAAACCATTTGTTAATCCCCTATACGAAAATACACCCGAACTACAAAATCAGGAACCAGCCCAACCCAGTGAATTTCTTGACAAAATGCGCGAAATTGCAAATGTAGAACCAGAGTGTATCCCCCAAATTAATTACGACTGGTATCATCTTCGTAAGAATCAAGGAACAAACAAAGTAGAATATTCGGATGATGGTATTCGCTTTGTTCCATATATCGGTCAACCGTTTACCGAACAAAATGACGTTGATATTAATCAGTATAATTACGTGAAACTTAATCATTATGTTGATGAAGACGACCCATATTATATCAGTGACTATGAAATTGAAGCATTTGAGTTTAGCGAGGACGAAGAATATGCGGAGGATGAAGATATTAGTGAAGAAGAATGTTAGTCCAATAAACAGTATTATTACACATCCGTCGTAATTTAGTTAAATCTATTTTTTTACGGAACAACATACGGGTTGCAACCCATTTAATCACGTCTATAATCGACGTTTTTTGAAAGCATTTGAAAAACATATAATAAAAATTGATTTGCAAAGGGTAAATAAATTATATTATAATAATCGAAATATAATAATATATGATGACCAGAGTATGTAAAATGGTAGCGGGTAATGAATATATCGTAATTGTAAAAAACAAGAAGGTGATACTTAAATTATTAAAAATTGAGATGGGTCAAAATCAAAATGGAAATGGAAATGAGCCAACATATAAATTAACATTTGATGGAGTGGTCCAATCACAAATGTGGGATTATGAATATGAATGCGGTATCAGTATAAAACGAAATTATCCCAAGGATTTATAGTAACGTTCACAAACCACCAAACAAACATATTGTATAAAATGTGCGGTCGTTATTGAGATAATTATGTCATTATAGTTAAATGAAGATACCCATTTCTAGGCAAAAAGGTTCATCCAGAAGAAGGACGCCAAAAGGCTCATCCGGAAGAAAGACTCCAAAAGGTTCATCCGGAAGAAAGACTCCAAAAGGTTCATCCGGAAGAAAGACACCAAAAGGTTCATCCGGAAGAAAAACAAATACGGGAGCATTTTATAATAAAAGAGATATGGGAAATACCCCTCGTGTCAATAATCGTACTCGTAGAATAAGACCAAGAACCGGTTTTAAACTACCAAAACTACCAAAACTACCAAAAATGCGAATTATTAGTAATAATTACAAGAATTTAAAAAGTCCGGGTAATCCTTTTTTTCCACTTGGTACTAAAGTTCGAGATAAGTATGACCCATTTCGTTGGGTCGACCCAACAGTTGCACCCAAAAAAATATGAATCGGGGGGTCTAACCCGTAAACGGTTTGCGCGGTGGTCGTGTCTTATAATCTATCTTACTTTTTTTAAACTTTTCACAACCTTCAAAAAGAGTGATATATAACTTACATTCCGTCTCATTAAAACGATTTAAACACTCATTTAAATGCCTTTTCTCCATTGCGCATAATTTTAAATACCTATCTATGTTTATTTTATTTGCATCGTTCTCCATTATAATTTACATAATATTATTTTTTTATATAAATTTCCTTCTTACTTTAATAGCGTAAATGACTTGTACGGATTTCCCTCAAAACTATGCCAACCCTCGTGATTCAAACATATACTCACATCTGACCATATTTTACCTCCACAATATTGTCTCCACAAATGACAAAAATAATAATCTTCCGTCAAATAATGCTCATCTATTACCTTACAATTAAAAATATCATATATTTTTTGTTGTGTTTCTGAATCTATATAGTAATCTACGTGTTTTTGTACTTCGGTTATTACTTGTTTTTCTATTAGCATAAACCCAGTTGCGCCGTATTTTACTTCCATTAAATCCCCATATAATGCATTATTATCTTGATTTATAAAAGTTGTTGAATATTTCAACCCCTTATATAAATCATCTTGCGTTTCTATTTTTTCTCCGTCTGATAACAATTTTGTATAATTATAACCCTTGTTTGGATACAACCCGATTACTACCGGTTTACTATGCTTTATTAACTTTAATACGTCGGCGGCTTCCCACTTTATATCTGCATCTATGAAAAATAAATGAGTACAATCTGTCTCCATAAACGTCTGGGTTAACATATTTCGTGCGCGAGTTACTATCTGATTCGGCAAAAACCCAAACATATACTCTATTCCGTGTTGTTCGAACAACTTTATTGTATTAAACAATGATAACGTATAATAACACGACACCTGAGCACCAAAACACGGCGTAGCAATAAATACTTTTATTTTCTTTACTTCTATGTCTGTTTGTTCCATAATAATATACATCAAAATATGTTATTATATTTTTTTACTATAAAGATTTTTACGGTCCAATTGTGCTCGTGGTTCTCGATACTATTAGATTTACACCGATGAAGATTTAAAATGGTGAAATAGTATTAATACCCAAGTTTCACCATTGCGTCATTATTTTTGTTAAATACACCGAATCCTGCTTGGTATCAGTGCTAAATATAATAAAAAGATATAAATACGTTTTACTATATATAATATTAGTATGGAGAACGAAGAACCCAAATTATGTGTGAATATGGATTGTGAAAGATATCCGGATGATTGGGATTTTGAAGAAGATACAGAAGAGACGTATCAAGAGGACCAGTGGAAAAAATGTTGCCTATGTGATGGATACTTTAATGATAATGGAATGGGAGATATTTTATTCGTACAAGAAGAGCCAAATAATCAAGAAGCAGGGTGTAGTCTTTGTGGAAAAAGTGATGATGTAGTTCAAATGAAAGGTTGTGGACAATATCTTTGCGGAGATGGTTGTGATGAAGATAAAGATGAAGATGAAGATGAAGATTAGATTTTCGTATTTTTATTCGAACTTAAATGTCCATTTCCAATAAATTTCATTTATAGAACACATATAAATGAAATATTCCACCTATTGTGGTTTAACGTGAACTTCCTTTATGATATGCTTCATTATATTCGATAAATATTGAGAATCCTTGGTGGAATCGGACCCACCAAGGGCTTCCGTCGCGATTTTCATATAATGTTGATTGTCAATTGTATCACAATGTAGAGAACCTGGATGTTCCTTTTGCCAGTCTTGTAAATTGTAATAATTCTTTGTTTCTACATTTTTAATGAGCTTTTTCAAGTGTTGTTTATCTTCACTATCCTTTTCCCATTCGTTTCCGCGTTTAAAATATAGAACCTCACGTTTCAAATCCGTACAATGTAAGGGGCGTTTATAAATGTCCATATTACCTATTGTGGTGTTAAAAATGTCAATCATTCCTGTTAAATAACCAACGTCACCCATGTGTTCAAGTTCCTTACAACCCAAATGTAGGTTCTCCATAAATGATTGTATGGACATTGCATCTTTACATTGTGTGTTCAAAAAGAAGTTCAAATTGAATTTATTGTTATTGGTTGTAGTGTTGTTTGTTGTGTTATTGGTTACATTCGACATTTTTGTTATATGCATTGCTAATTTTTCTAATTCTTTTTTATGATTATCATCCCTCTTTTGTTGTTCCTCACTATTATTTATTATCATTTTTTGTAATTCCACATTTTGTTTAACCAAATTTGCTACTAAATGGTCTTCGTTATTGTTTAATTCAATATTTTCACTCCCAATGTGGGAAACAATACACCTCTTTTTATGTTGATGGACACCTTGACGGTACCGGTATTTTTTCCCACATTCACATTCGTAACCGTGCACGCTGTAATTTGGATCGGCGTTTTTTGCGTCATCATTCGTCATCCGTTTATGTTTTGCAGTCAACGAATGACGATTAAAATCACTCTTTTTGCTACATTTAAAGTCACATTTTTTACAGTAAAAGTTCTCGGCGTTTTTCGGCGTTTTTTTGTCACTCATTTTTCCTAAATTAGAGTGACAAAAAAAACGCCGGTTTTAAACTACAATATTTTTTATTACCCTTTCATCCTATTTTTTATAGTATTGTATTTAAAGCATTTCACTGCATAAGGAAAAATCTCATTTTCTTCCAAAAAAAGTATATCCCATATTTCCAAATTGGACATTTATAAATGTCCAAATCTGAAAATTCGTTTTGACTTTCCACGAGAAGTTGGATACAATATATATTAGTGTTTAATATAAAGAAATATACTACTCTTACGGTAAATTACATTTATGGAGAACCTATAAATGTAATATGAAACCTATTGTGGTTTAACCTGAACATCTTTTAATATATGTTTCATTATTTTTGTCAAATAAATAGAATCCTTGTTGGAATCGGCTCCGCCAAGGGCCTCCGTTGCTATTTTCATATAATGTTGGTTCTCCCGTGTATCACATTCTCGGGAATCAGGATGGTCATTTTGCCATTCCTGTAAATTATGATAGTTCTTTGATTCCACATTTTTAATGAGCTTTTTCAAGTGTTGTTTATCTTCACTATCCTTTTCCCAATCATTTCCACGTTTAAAATAGAGAACCTCCCTCTTCAAATCCGTACAATGTAAGGGTCGTTTGTAAATATCCATATTACCTAATGTGGTGCTAAAAATGTCAATCATTCCAGTTAAATAACCGACATCTCCCATGTGCTCGAGTTCCTTGCACCCGAGTTGTAGGTTCTCCATAAATGATTGTATAGACATTGCATCCTTACATTGCGTGTTCAAAAAGAAATTTAAATTGAATTTATTGTTATTGGTTGTCGTGTTGTGTGTGTTATTTGTCACAATCGATATTTGTGATATATGCTTTGTTAGTTTATCGATTTCCTTCTTATGCTCTTTTTGCTGTTCAATTAATAATGCACATATATCATTACTGGTTTGAGTATTGTTCAATTGCGTGGAATCCTCCTCACAAATTTCTTCTTCTGTATGTTTACATTTCTTTTTATGACTGTGAAAGCTCTGTCGATGTTTATACATTTTACCACATAAACACATATATGCAGTCTCGTTTTTCTTGTCAGTATTTGTCAGTATTTTATGTTTTCGAGTGGTTAAGTGTCTGGTATAATCACTATTATAACTGCATTTATAATCACAAATTTCACACAAATAATTCCACTCGTTTTTTCTCGTTTTTTTGTCAGTCATTTTCCCTAAAATAGACTGACAAAAAAAACGAGTGATTTGAACTCATAAAAAAAGATTACGGTATGGTTGTATATTTTTTCATTTTCATTTTAAAGCATTCCACTGCATAAGGAAAAATCTCATTTTCTTCCAAAAAAAAGTATATCCCATATATCAGTTTCGGACATTTATAAATGTCCATTTCTGAAAATTCGTTTTGACTTTCCACATGAAGTTAACTACAATATATATTAGTGTTTAATATAAAGAAAATCAAAGTATATAATAAATAAAAACATTTATTTAATAATATAAATACATAAGTGCAGTTATATATATAATATAATGAGTGAAGTTGAGATTAAGAAGTCACATATTAGTTTGGTTGTGTGTGGGCATGTTGATGCAGGAAAGTCGACAACTACTGGACATTTGATTTTCAAATTGGGAGGTATTTCTGAGCGTGATATGCAGAAGTTGCAAGCCGAGGCAGATCAGCAGGGTAAAAGTTCGTTTGCATTTGCTTATTTTATGGACAAAGACAAAACAGAGCGTGAGCGTGGTGTAACAATTAATTGCACAACCAAGGATTTTTACACCGATAGTTACCATTATACTATTGTAGATGCCCCTGGTCATAGAGATTATGTGAAAAATATGATTACTGGTGCGGGATGTGCTGATGTCGCGTTGCTATTGGTACCCGCAGAATCAGGTGGTTTTGAGACGGCAATTGCACGTGGGGATCATTCAACAGGCGAAGTACAAGGTCAGACACGTCAGCACGCCCGTTTGTTGGGATTGTTGGGGATTGAGAAGCTTATTGTAGGAGTAAATAAGATGGATTCGTGTGATTGGTCGGAGCAACGTTTCAATGAGATCAAGGAGGAAATGACCAAAATGATCCAGCAGGCTGGATTTAAACCCAAACAGGTGCCGTTTATCCCATTCAGTGGGTTTGCCGGTGAGAATTTGATAGACCCAACTGATAAAATGCCTTGGTATAAGGGTTGGAAGGCCAATGTATCAAAAGATGAAGTCGTGGAGGGGGTAACATTGTACGATGCATTGGAGAAAATGGCTCGTCCACCAATTCGTTTTCCAGACAGACCATTGCGTATTCCGATCAATGGGATACATAAGATTAAAGGTGTGGGTGACGTAATTACCGGTCGCATTGAACAAGGAACACTTAATTCGGGTGATACAGTACGCATTGCACCCAGAGGAATGCAGAATTTGAAGGTATTTAGTATTGAAATGCATCATAAGACGTGGCCCAATGCAGGGCCGGGTGATAACGTGGGTATGAATATCAAAGGAATGGATAAAACAAATATGCCCAAGGTAGGTGATGTTATTTCACTCCAAAGTGAGGAACTGATGCCAGTTGAAAGTTTCGTTTGCCAGATTGCGGTGCAGGAGCATCCAGGACAGTTGAAACCGGGATTTTCTCCGTGTGTGCACGTACGTACGGCAAAATCCGCGTGTAAAATGACCAAAATCAACTGGAAGATAGGTAAGAAAACGGGCAATGAGAAATTGGATGACCCGCCATTTTTGGAGCGTGGAGAATCAGCTGAAATTGTATTTGAGCCGCAGCAGCCAATTTATTTGGAAGAATTTGATACGTGTGATGGTTTGGGGCGAATTGCGGTGATGGATTCTAACCAGTTGGTAATGTTGGGTAAGGTAACAAAAGTAACATATAAGCCATATAAGCGTTAAGTAAATAATGAAAAATTGAATTAAATTAAAAATATATGTTTAATTTAATAAGCAAGGATGATTAAGGGAGCAAAACAACTATTAAACTGCATTAAAAACAGTGAACCACATAAATCAATATATGAATTTATAAATCCAATATTAACTGATGTATCTTTGCGAGACGGTATTCAGTCAATGGCTGCGGAAACAATGCCTACACGCAAAAAAATAGATTTATTTCACAAAATCGTGGATTTTGGCGCGGTTAAAAATATAGAAATGGGTTCATTGGTATCCCCCAAATGTTATCCAATAATGAATGACGTGCAGACAATTTATAATTATGGTGCTCAATATTTGGAAAATAAAGAACCCCTAACTGAAATGAGGCTGGCAGCTGATGGCGAACAATGCGAAATACCCGAACTATATGTATTGGTACCCAATAAAGAAAACTTGATAAAAGGTATGAAGGCAAATATAAAGAACTTTTCGTTTATTACTTCGGTATCAAATAGTTTTCAACTTCGTAATGTAAATAAGGGGTTAGTGGATACTAACGTAGAAATAATAAGTATGATACAATGTGTTACACATCATAAATATCCGTCTCCATATAAAGTAAAATTATATATATCGTGTGTAGACCATTGCCCGTTTGAAGGGAAAATCAGTAATGATGTAGTAATCCAAGAAATAGTCAAACACTCATATTATAGTTTTGACGAATTGTGTTTATCCGACACGTGTGGTAAATTAACATTTAAAAATTATAAACACATAATCGATGAATGTATAGATAAATATAACATTAATCCCGAAAGGTTATCTATACATTTACATGTAAATAATGAAAATAGATTTAATGTAGAGAACATTATTCGTTACTCATTAAACCGAAAGATTCGCCGTTTTGATATATCGATGATTAACGGTGGTGGGTGTTCAATGACAATTAAAAATAAGGATTTAAATCGTAATATGGATTACGATATGTTTTTCAAGATATTATACAAATATGTAGATGAAAATGTGCAAAAATTAAAGGAAATGGAAAAATAGACAAAATTGATTTGACTTACACATATTTTTTTACACATAATAAAATATGTTTACACGTTCAAAAACCAAACCGATTTATGAAGTCAATATTGATTTTGACGATGCACACGATGCGTGGATGCAAAATAAAATAAAAATGGAGAACTGCACATACAAATATATTTGTGGAAAACCCACAATACGTGGTGGGAGATGCACAAAAGACCCCTCGTGTAAAATAAAACATAAAAAATAAAAAATGAGTTAGAAATAGTAGTAAATATTAAGTGTTTTTAATATAAAAAAATAATAGTAGTATAGTTTATAATGGATTCTACCAGCCCTACTACCCCCGAACAACCCCAATTTTCCCCCATGGATATTTCCATTGTTGACCAAAACAGCTCACTTAATGCGATGGTCGCGTTTTTGAACCTTGCCCAGCGCCGCGGTGCGTTTTCGATGGATGAGTCCGCCAAAGTGTGGGAGGCCGTGAAATTTTTTATTATTCCCAACGACCCCAAATCCGCGATGCCCACTGTAAGTGAGGACGGTGAGTTAGATAACACACTTGAGCCTGCGGCGGACTCCACCAGCGCATAAATCATTTTGTGATTGGTAGCATAACAATAACAATAACAAAATAAATAATTATATTGTATTTATTTTGATAAACACTTATGTATAAATAATTCATCATTTAAATGCGTGGTTTTCGTATATTTACTTTGAATAAGTAAGATGATGATTTTATTGTATATATCCATTGCGTCTTTTAATACATAAAGTTCGCCACTTTTGATATTGTAAAGTTTGAAAATGCGGTCTTCACTGTGAGTACATTTCCATAACCAAGCATAAACAACCAATTGTATCATATGGTCGAGTGACAGTTCAGTTGTACATTTGAGTTCAATGACGTTTTCATTTGTCATTAAATCCACGCGAGCAGTAAACCGAAACCGAATATTGTCTGGTAAATGAGGTTCGAGAATATTATCAATCATATTATGTTCGTCTTCTTGGCTCTGGTGTATAATATTATATTCCACTTGTGGGTCATTTTCTTCACATTCTTTACCCATAAATTTATCCAATCGTTCTTTACATTTTATAACATCTTCTTCATGTAACCAATTACAGTCCTCGTACTGAATTTGTTTTAATTTTGAATATAGATTTTCGTCAACGGCTTTGTATACATTTGCAGCATATAGGAAATCTTCGACATTTTCCATTTTATCATTAACGTTTTGTATAGAATCCCATAAATATTTGTTTGGTTTATCCATTTGATTTGCGCGCTGTTGTATCATAGAATACAGCACGGATTCTTCGTTCATCTTCATACGTGCATTTAAATCGTCATAATAAATGGCCGGAATCGCAATACCGTTTAAATCACTCACTTCTTCATATAACCCACTTTTTGTTTTGACAATACTGGGAATGTCAATTATTTCTCCCTTTGCACTTTCTTGGATCATTATACTGTCTAACAGTGGTGTTATTTGTTCTAATACATCTTCGTGTATGAATTTCAATAATTCACTTGGAGTAATATTATGAATAACGAGTAAATCTTCGGGATTGGTTGAATCAATTGGGTCTTTTTCATAAAAAAGATTGCGGGGCATACCGAGAAAATCAATATAATCCGTATTTCCCATTTCATTATGCGTCTTTTGTAAGAAATCACACGGTCGGTCGGTATGATAATCATCGGCTTCACATAAGAATAAATGGCTACTTGCGCGTGTTGCAGCAACATATAATGTATTTGGGCATATATTTGTGTCCATATCTCGTCCATAAAACGTAAAATAATTGTTGTCAAACCCCAATACAAATACATATTTACGCTGACGACCCTTTACTGAGTGAAATGTGGACAATCCCACTTTACCAATTATAACGCGTTCGTCCATTTTATCGGTTTCAAAAAGAGGAACATAACACGGAATGTTGTTAATAACTAGGGCATTTTCTAATTTTTTTACTCGTTGACCTTTTATAGAGCCCGATAAAATGAAAATCTCGTCGGGTGAGGCTCCTTCTGCAATTAAATTTAATATGCGATTAATAACAATTTTTTCGATTTGAAAAGATTGACGACGGATATAAGTAACTTTTGGGCCCGCGCGACATGATAACATTCGTTTTTCACTTAACATTACGTTATTTACAAAATCGCAAATTTGATCCGTTACCCGATAAGACATTTTAAGTGTTTTTTTTTCAAAAATATCGGATTTTAAAAGTTCAAAATCTTTCCATATATGTTCACCTAAGGTCAAAAAACGTATATCCGCACCCTTAAACTCATATAATCCCTGCTTGTAATCCCCCAGAATCATTATTTGTATCTTATTTTGATTATTGCTTAGGAATTTTTTTACAAACCGATAATATAATAGTGTCATATCTTGCGCTTCGTCAATTACAACCACATCAAAATGAGTACTAATACTGTTTAAGCTCGTATCTTGATATACAATGCGTCGCATACCCGTATCCGTATATGCATTTGAATCGTAATAACCTACCGCCAAACTGTGATATGTATGTACCAATAGATTATCCATTTTCAATTGTTTGACCTTATCTCGAATTTCATAGCGCAATGATGAATTATATGTAAGTTGAATGAATTTAGTATCAGGCATTTGCATTGCTAAGCTCAAAATCGTGGTGGATTTTCCAGAACCAGCGCAGGCATCAACAATAACATTATGTCCATTTTTTATAGTATCAATAATGGTTTGTTGCTCGGCACTTGGAACGTTCATTATTTAGTTGTTTAACTATATAACAACATATAAATATGTTTATACCCTTTTACATTTTTCAACATTTAAAATGAGTAAGGTATAATACTTTATTACCGCCTGATTACAAACTGTAATGAGCAATCATTATATAATATAACCAATATAATATGAAGATTTATCCATATTATAATATAACCATTATAATATGGATAAACCGTCGTCATCTTTAAAAAATAAAGTTACAGCATCCCCCCCGTGGAGGAGGGATAAAATAAGATGTAAACATACAACCGAACAATCTTCCAAATATATAACCCCCAGTGAACAAAAACGCTTAAAAAAACAGCGTCCGCGAAGTCGAAGTATGAACGAATAATTTGTTACGTTTATTGGTAATATTTTATTTATACATAATGTGGTACTTGTTGTGTACCACATTATGAGTGTTTTTTTGCAAGAATCATTGCAATATAGAAGTGATTTACAGTATACATAACCAATAAAATGTAAATATACATAATATTCGAACCAAAATAAGCAGCGGCACATATTTGAAAATATAATCATATAATATATTAAATGGTACATCGAAATAAAAATGGTATATATATATTTGATGATTATCCGGAGTTTATACCCAATTTGAGTCCAGAAGAAATATTTAGATTGGGAAGCTTTGGTGGTACATATTGGCGTCCTATTTATTCGACGGTTACAAACAAATCATATAACAATATGCATAAAAAATATCCCAAATCGTGGTGGAAAGGGCTCCCTGATAATTGGCTGGTAAATGAATGGGAGAATTATGATGTAACTATCAATAAATACAACGTAAAAGTAGGAACAACGCTTGAATTCTGGGAAGAAAAGAACTGGATAGATAAACAAAACCCGTACGGATGGATGCAGTGGTATTGTGATTTTTTTAATGGAAAACGGGGTGCGGACGATGAACGACAAATTAAAAGATGGACACGCACAGCAGGTCCGCGTAGTCGTTTTAGAAGAGCCCTCATTAATTTAATAGCAAAAAAAAATGGGAAATACGATGATTATAGTATAAGTCCAAAAATAAGACAAACACTTCAACATTGGGGATATGTACTCACAAAGCGCGATAATAAATAAAAAAACGGGTGGGTGGGGGTAAAATACTAAAATACAATTTATAAGGATTCAATAAACTCTTCGGTAATTTCGTATATGTTATGTGGAGTTGTAACGTGTCGAATCAAATAAAAGCTATAACATTTCTTATTTTTATGACGATAAAACATATGACATACTGTGTTTGTCATACCATATTGTACAATTGTGTCAGTTTCTGAATATTGACACAATTCACGCAAGGTTATTTTTGTATCCTCTGCATAATTACTATTGATTTTTGGAAACATTCCTGTGTTTATTACACCTCGGTCAATCGTATTTTTGAGGTTGATTAACATATTATAATAAGATGATGGATTGCAATGATCACATAATGTGCGCCCTGTTCTGATGCATTCTTCTGTACCGGGAACCGCATCACACGTGTAACACATAATAACTTGGGAGGAGCTCATTATTAATGAATTATTAAATTTATAATTATCTGTATACACCATTAAATAATCAATTTTGCCGTTTTGTTATAAAAATGTGTCGGTGTGGTTGAATATATCAAACAGACTAAAACAGCACGAATCCTGCTGTCGAACATTGTTTTCATCGTAATCCACTGGTTCTACATATTTTCCATCATTGGTGTACCATATTTGGGCATTTACAAGTTTGACGGGACTGCCATTATAATCAGAAACAATCCAGTTTTCACCTCTTAACTCAATGTCTTGAACCCGAGTTCGCGGAACCAGCATCTGTATAAATATAGAGAATTATATTTAAGTTCTCCACATACAAATAAAATAACAGGTAATTTTAGAATGATGCATATTATATTAATTAGTATAACAATATTAGTTATGTATATTTATTATTATTATTATTATTTTCAGGAAAGTGGAGAACCTGAACAACAAACCGATATTGAAGAATGTACACAGATTTACAAAGTAACTCCCAAATATAGACAAACTGCAATTATTGAGAACCTATTAACTGACGAAGAATGTGACGAAATAATACGTACAGGTATAAGTTATGGAAACGTCCATAAATGGACAACACAGCGTCACGAACATTATCCAACCACAGACAATCAAATGACGACCGAATGGCCGTGTTATAAATGGTTGGAACAACGGATATTTAAGATTGTTTTTGAGAAATATAGAGAACTTTATGATGTAAATATAAATTTATTGAGTATTGAAGAATTGTTTTTGTCAAAATACGATGGAAATGACCCAACAAAACAAGATAGTTTGGAGGTGCATACTGATGGTAATGAGTTTAGTTTTGTATTGGCATTGAATGATAATTACGAAGGTGGTGGGACTTATTTTAAAGACAATGGTGAAACCGTAAAGTTAAAAAAAGGGGACTGTCTAGTATTTTGTGGACAGCAAGAACACGCAGGAATAAAAGTGACAAATGGAATACGATATATTGTTGCCGGGTTTGTAGTATATGATAAATGTGACTGTTTTCGCGAGGAGTAATCGTAATATATTTCTTAATTTTTGGTTTGTGTATTATGTTTTAGGCATTTACTTAATTCTTTCTTAATTTCGGTACAGTGAATGTGTGGATATGAACCCTCAAATGTATGTACAAATAAACACGCAAAATATTCGTGTTTTAAATTTTTGCAATCTTTTTTTGTCATCATTTTATATATGGTTAAACATAATAAAAATTTTAAGTCAAAAAAGAAGCAAAGTTTAAAAAAGAAAGCTTTGCGTAAAACAAAACGTAAAGGTGGTAAAAAAAGTAAAAAAGGAGGAGTATTTGAAGGGCGACTTTGTCAGTCGATGTCGGGTCTTAATCCCAATGTAAAAGCCGCATTAAATAATATTTTAGTTGCTTATTCAGGTGCTATGCAGAATTATAATAATGAACATATAACATTCGGAATGGACGGCAATGTTGTTATAAAAGAAAATGTACTAAGTAGTCAATCTACAAAACGTATTTCTTCTAATAATAGTGGAAATATTGTCTCTAATATGAGTGGTATATTTAATGCTTTCGCTGGTGGAAAAGCATTTAATTTTGCAAAGACCGCAAAACGTTTGGAGGCACCTAACAAACCCACAATTGAGAGAGCATATGATGTGGCAGTTGAATATTTACTTAATACGAGTGAGGACAATTTCCGTTTTTGTTATAATATAGCTTGTGCTCCGAAAAAATTCAGTTTTAGCGTGTTAAAAGAAAAAAGACAATATTACGATTGCCGCAGTAATAGAAAAAGTATCAGTTTAACTATAGATGGTGTTTTATATGAATATTTAAACAAAAAATTTGATAAGCTCCTTATTAAAATAAGAAACTATAATCCCGATACCAACACAGTACTAACTAATAAACAAATAGAAGACACAGTTAATGCAAACGAAAAGGCCGATATAGAAAAGGAAATATCTAGAAAGGAAAATGACAGAATCGAGAAAAATAATAAAATAATGGAAAATATAGATAGTGCACTACTCGAAGGTAATATTCGGGAATATGAAAATGGAATTAATGAATTAGCTTGTACGAAAGAATTAAACATAATAAAAACGGTAGAAGAAAATTATGGATTGGATAAAAACGAAGTTTCAAATAATGGATGGAATTTATATTACCAATATGAAGATTTAAATACAGGAAACGTTAAAACTTTTCTGTATAGACCACCAAAGAGAACTATGTCCAGAGGCAAAAAACCCGATTATACCCATTTTAATGGACATTTGCGTGAAGTGATTACCAGAAATATTGTAAACGCCGTGGGTCATCAACTTCTCAACGAACAAAATTACCAATTTATCCGATATGGTATTAAGCGTCCTCCTAACGAAAAAATCATTATTACAAGAGAGATATTCTCAATATTCGGAGTTGAAAGAGATTCCTGTAAATATTAAATAAACTCAACGTTTTTTACGAGTGCGATTTGCCTTGATTTTAGTACGAAAAGATTTATTATTTTCAATGGCGGTTAGCAAGCGAACTTGTTTGTGCGCATTTTCAAGTGTGCTGCATTTTGCAAACACTTTGCGTGTTTTTGGTTTATAAACTTTGTAACACGATTTGTTACGTACTTTGCGAATTTTATAAGGCATATATATAATAATACTTTATTATATTTATAGTAAATTTGATACATAAATGTAGCCATTAAATTCCACGGCAGCTTGATAATGACCGTTTGTAGAAACGGAAACACAACGCCATTGGCGATTGACTAATGCAGGGTCCGTATTTTTCGCCCATGTGACGCCAAAATCAACGGAATAATAAATGAAACCATTGTCTTGCAAAAGGGACATATACTTTCCCGTACCAGAAATGGATACATTTCTCCATAAAGAATTGATGTTAAGTATAGCGTCTGGAATAGTAGCCCAATTAGCGCCATAATCCGTCGATTTATATACCTTTCCACCACTGTCGACCGCAATCATAATGCTTCCATCGGAAGCAATGGAAATATCGATCCAATTACCGTCGTGAAATACACTATTTTCAAAGGCATCTGTCCAAGTACCACCGTAATCGCTGGTAATGTAAATAGATTCCGAAGCAATTGCTTGATATCGGCCATCATAACTCATTGAAATACCCGCGGTGGGAAATGCCTGAATGGAATAAAAAAGATCCGAACTGTCGTCTAAACGGGTCCAATTTGCGCCATAATCACTTGAACTATAAATACTGTCACCAGAAGACACGACTTTTTGGTATTGTCCATTTAAAGAAATACATAAATAAATCAATGTACCAGTTGTATCAAACGCTTTTTTCCACGTAGTTCCGTAATTGCTAGAAACATAAATAGAATTACCATTGGATGCGGTTTGATATTGTCCATCGTGTGTAATATTAATAGTATTAATGGTGCTATAACTAATATCGTAGCGTTTAATCCAGTCACCCCCGAAGTCCTGTGAAACATATATATGGCCGGATAAATCAATCGCGGATTGATATTGTCCAGTTGCGGACACGCCGACAAAATTCCAATTGCGCGGGCCAATTGCGGATGTTCGATTATGCCAGCTAATACCATAATTATCAAAATTATACGTTTCTTCATTACTTGCAATTAAAACCAACGGCACGGTATAGGTCTGTGTAATATTAGTATTTGTATAAATCGTGGTTTTTCTAACTCTCGACACAGAATCATAATAATTGAGTTGGTCATCGATTTTTTTCAGGTTAGCCACGCCCGAGTAAATATCAATATTTGCGCCGTGGTCAATGTCGAGTTTCAATGTAACGGTAATTCCATCGGGAACGTAGATAATATCACCGGCGACAAATCCATCTTTAATTGTGTGATTGCCGTCAATGCGATTGTTAAACAGATTGCGTTTAAGTGCACTGCGTATTTTCGAGTTAACGTCATATACGTGAATAGACCCGGAAAAATCAGTAACATAAGAACCGTTAATGTTAAAGTTTCCGCCATTTATAAGGTGAATAAATGCGGATGCATCAAACACCCCCTCATTAATGGTAAAAATATTGTTGTTTAAAATAATGGGACTGCCAAAATATGCATTAATCGTGTTTAAAAAGTCGCGGTATAATGTAGCCATTTTACCCATCGAAACAATTCGGGTGGTATTCATACCATAAATAAATTCGTCATTTGTAATATCCAAAACATCATCAATTAACAAATTCGTACCTTGGTCTGTATACGTTTGGCCGTTATCGTGATAACTAACTTGGGCGGGAACAGCTTCAAGATGATTGAGAACTACACCGACTTTATAATTTAAATCGCGAACACTATATTTCACTTGAATAGCATCTTCGAGATTATAGGGTCGAAATCCGTCGTTTGTGGGTCTATATAATGGAAAACCTTGTTCAACTTTAAATCCGCCAAATGCGTTATATGCGTAACTAACTCCATATGTTGGTGTACTCATTGTATCTATTTTATAATGATATAAAATAAATCTAAGTTAAAACAAATAAAATATCGCCAACTGCATTGTTTGCTAAATTTGGCAATATATTGGCCGACCCATCACTGTAATATGGTTGAGCAAAATCAAAACCATTATTAGAACCGTCAATCGTACGGTTTGTATAACCACCGTAAGTAATAATATCAATGGCTAACTGAATAATAACTTGTAACCCGCCGCGCACAAGCATTTTATCACCAGCAATAAACCCGTCACGTAAACTTTTTCCCAAACGGTTTTGAAAAACATTATTGAGAACCAAAGTTCTTATTAAACCATTAATATTTGAAATAGTAACCGACCCGTTTAAAAAGTATTCATTCGCACTATTTTTCTTAGCAATGGTATTATAAAATTCGAGTTTATTGAGAAACCCATCGTCACTGCCGTCTAAATTTTGTATAACAAGTTCGTCATCTACACCTTTTACGCCAAAATATCGATTAACTTTACCGATAAAGTCATTGTAAATGGTGTCAAAGAACCCCAAACTAATAATATTAAAATGAAAAAACGAGTTTAAAAAATCGGCGGCCGTTATAGAGATGGATTCGCTTAAAAATACATTATTAGACCCATCATAATTGCTACCATTGCTTATAAGTTCTCCGGAAACATTTTTTGTAATGTCTAATTTGTCATTAAAAATAGATGCAGGTACTTCAATTTGTAGTGTTTGAGTGAGATCATATTGGGTAGATACGAAATCAGAACTAATATCAATAAATATAAACCCACGTTCAACACTAAACCCGCCTTCGCCAATAAAAGCATAATCTTGTTTTATTTTGCGGCGTCTATATGGCATTTTTTGCTTGAATTGTGGTATAACCGGATTATAAAACGGATGTAAATTTAATTCATTTAATGATACATCGGGATAAACCGTATTTTGTGCAACAAAACTTTCGTGATGGTCATTCTTAATATGATTACTCATATATTATGATTATAAATCATAAATGGTTTTCAAATTAATACAAAATGAAAAGTTAGCATTGTTCATTTGGAGAACTCGTCCGTGTTCATCCAATAGACGTATGCGAAGACGTTGTATGTCTACCGGACCAAAATAGCGTCGAGGTTCAGAAACAATATTAAAATCATTTTCCATTAATAGCGAAAAATAAGACCCTTTAATAGAAATGCGAGCTAAAATATTAGGGCTCAATAAAGAATCTGCAAATACACTGATAAAATGATTATTAGAACTATTATTAAAATCATCGACTGCTAAATAAATATAGCGTATAAGCGACGGTTCAATAATTGTATCAGCTGTGTGGCGTGTAGAACCGGTATAATTCGATTTTAAATAACCTAAATTGTATCCTAGTTTTGTGGTAATAAGTTTATTATCATTGATTTTATCCATTCCTTTATTGAAGTCGAGTGTAACATCCACAATATGGTCGTGTCGAACGTAATCCGTGTTAGGTTGTATGGTAACCTTTCCAGACCCAGAACCAGTAGTTGTAATATCGTGGGTTATATGTATATATGAAAAAGGGTCATTCACATTTATAAGGTTATCACTTGCATCCTTTGGTGCCAATTTATTATTTAAAATGGTAAGCAAATCTACTGCATTATAATTACCATCGTTTATAGTGACGACCTTTTCAGATTGTAAAAGATTTGCAGAATTATCAAAATCCTTATACGTGGTTTTTACATATAAATAATTATTTCCATACGCTTCTGTAATACCATAAAATGTAACAGGTAATTCAAAAGAAGAGAGAGTCATTGAAACGACTTTATTAATATTTGTAGGAAGTTGCAATACAAAATCCGAGCTTTGTGTTTTCAAAATATCTTTGCGGAACCGGGTGTCAATATTTAAACATTTGGTAATAATACGATTATTTAATGGATTTAGAGAACCTTTAACAAATTCAACATTATGAGTAAGGGGGATATTATTGGGTTTGACGGGTTGAAGCTCATCAGACCGGGGTATTTCAAGATTTGTATATTGGGTATTATCAATGCGGTGATTCGCCGGAATTGTAGTTGGTTGTTTGGGTGGTCTACATTTTACAAAAATAAGCCAATCGCGTGCAAGTGTCAAAAAATCCAATACATCTTTTTTGAATCGTTTATCCATTTTTCCTTGTGATGAAATCAAAATCTCTCTAATTTGGACCTCTTTTTCTTCAATCGTTGCTGCATTATATACAACATTCGGTTTTAATTGAAAAAATGACTCCAAATCTGTCATTGTATAATTATTTATATTTAAATCAAGTTCATCCATATATAATTTGGACATATATATTTATTACAACAAATGCGTATTAAAATATATTTGAATTATATATATGTCAATTGTAGCCTTAAAAAGAAAAACAGAAGTAAAATACAACAATATGAGTGTAAATAGAACTAATGGATTTTCGTTAAATGGAGGAAGACGTAGTCAAGGATATATTGGCCAAACCTCACTTAGTCGCAGTTTGGCAAATACACCAATGAAAGGAGATGTTGCACGTGGTCATGGTGGATGCTGTGGTACTTATTTAAATGCCGCCATAGTGCAAAGTGGTGTACGATGCCAAAATGATGCATCCGTAATAAAGAAAAGTGTATTGAGTACAAAAGGAATGTTGGCAAATAAGTTTAAATATATAAAGCGACCTTATCCACATTCAACAACTAAACCAGATGCAACATTAAATAAGAATACACAAGGTGAATATATAGCAAGTAAAGTACAAGACGCAATTCGTGGGAGTAAGTTGATAAGTGAAGGCGGGAGTTGCGCAAGTGTACCCACGGATGTAGCCCACGCCAATTGTGAGAATTGTGTACCGATAACAAAAGATGAATCGGTATATACATCGACCCAACAAAGTCGGTATATTAGAGAACTGACGAGTAAGTGTGTGTTAAATACTGATTCTTATCTAACAAAAACAACACTACATACACCATTGCCATCGTAAATGTGTAAAAATTGATTAATAAATATATAAATTATATTTATTAAAATGAATCAACAACAATTAGAGGAAGCATATTTAAAATCATTGGATGATAAAAATAGAAAAGCATTAGAAATGGCAAAACAGTTATTGGGGTCTACATATAATTTAAGGAAAAGTATAGGATTTTTAGAATGGAAAGAGAATAATAAAGGTTAGATTTGAGTGGTTGTTGACTGTTTACGGAGTTTGTAATCAGCATAGCTCACTTTCATTGCCTCGATAACGGGTGCACGGAAGGTATTCTTTTTTTCCATTTTTTGTAAAATGGAGAAATTAAATGGGTTTCCCAAATAAATGAATTTGTTAATGGTTTTTATTTTTTCCGGTTCTTTTGGAGTATCATCATTGGGTCCGCCCGGTGGCGACTCCTCCTTTGTGGGGTGTTTCTCTTCTTCTTTTTTACGTTTAATAAATGGACCCTGTAACATTTGTTTCTTTTTCTGTTGTTTTTCGGGAGGGTTATGAATAATATAAAGGTTACTGTCATAAACGGTATTGTCAAAGTAAAAATCCTTGCAACAATACAGTTTAACATACTTACTCGCAACCGCATTTAACAAATTGTAAGGAACTGATTCTCTACAATAATACGAAAATCCCATTTTATATGCATCGTAAAACATAATTACATTGCCCACTGGTGTATTTGTCATCATTATACGCGTTTTCCAGATTGTTTCAATCTCATTATTATGAATAGACATCATCTCATTGTAACATTTAAAGTCGTAAAATAATGGTTCAATATTGCTATTTATTATTTCATTATTATTCATATTTTTCAAACATTCTTCTTGTTTTTCAATAAAAATTTGTTTATCGGTTTTTACAGGGGGTTCAACAACAACATTTATTGTCGAACAGGTGCAAGAAAAAATCCAATCAAACATTTGTATATTATATAATGTATTGTTTATATCTTTTTAAGTTGCTGAGAACGAAATTCAAATAAATCAGTCATTTCCTTGTCTAAAAATGGTACTGCAATATGTTGATACGATTTATTGTTCGGGTGAAGGCATACTAAATATAATCCACTAATTTTTTTATTATATTTGTGTTCAAGAATTGTTTTGTAAATATTTAATTGCAAACTATAATGCCAGAAATTGGTATCGGGTAAATGTTTAATACATTTTGTTGTGGAGAATTTTTTGAATGCTGGTTCAAATACGATTTCTTCGCAACGTTTCCAGTCATAAATTTGTAAACTACCATCCGGCAATTCATATATCATGTCAATCGACCCCGATATTTTATATTCTTCATAATATACAGTCCATTCAGTTCTGTATGCAGTCAAATCCGGGAATGCCTTTTCAAATTCTTTAAAATAACTATATTCAATCGAGTCATTATTGACGTCCATATTATTATAATAACATTCAATGTCATAATGCATATTTGTTCCGGCTTGTGCGGATGTGTCTCGTTTTGTTTCCCACATATCCTTGATATCTTCCCGGGTTTTATTATAATATTTATAAGATGGGTCGTGCATTTTTGAACTTTTCAACATCTTATCGATAATAGCATCGGCGTTAAAATGTGCAAAATGACTGTGTACCCAAGTCGTGACAGAGGTAAATGAACTATCTCCGTGAACAGTATAAATGTGCGGACCTTCATCAAATGAGATGAATTCATCGCGAGGATGGGGATTTTTTTCTAGCAAATGGGTAGGTGGAGTCGACATGTTTTATATAATATAAAAAAAAAATGTTTAATCAATTTTATTCATATATCAGTAATCACATTTCTATAAATAAATTTGCGTATATTATTGTACAATATGTCGGTCTTTTCAGGTCCTAATACGCGATTATAATATAGCAAATAAAGTTGTTCTCTGTTTTCATTTTCAATAAATGAAGATTGGTTATTTAAAGACCACAAACTAAACACGTGTAAGAATTTCAACGTACATTTTTTGATAAACAAGTGAATTTTATCACTATTCCAGGTAGTCCAACTGCGATTATGAAAAACATAATAATCCGACCGATACTTTTTGTTGGTTTTAATAGGTAACGTGTGTATATTTGCGGTTAACAGAGCAATAGTACCCTGTTCAAGATTATTGTCAAAAACATGCTGCAAATATTGTTGAAAATCAATTGTATTTATCCATTCATCAATGTCACAATGGTCGGTTTCATTTTCATTTAGCCATTCAAGAGTGCATTCTTTTGAATATTTTTTAGAAACAACTGATTTGTGTATAAGTTTATTTTCAAGAAGGTTGATTTTTTGAGCCATACTTTTCAATAAAAGTATGAGTTCTCCATTATTAAAATCTGTTTCTCCATTTAATAATTTTGTGTGGAGTGTAACAATATCCATTTTTTATAAAATATAAAACTAAATAAATTGTTCAATTTTGATATTTAAATGTGTGAATAAAATATATATAGAATGAGCGATTATTTTGATAATAAAACGTTATTTACTCAACCCAATGTAGTTCAACATTCAAGTCACATGGTAATGGACGGAGTTAATCCTGAGATAAAAACAAAATATATAAATATAAACACCGCATTTAATAATAATTTAAATGATACAACGGTATGTGATGATTTAAGTTATGAATTGGATTTGCAAGAGAATATAAATAATGTATTGACGTGCAATGTAGAAAGTGTAGAATTACCTATAAGTATGTATAATATAAGTGATGCCCTCGATAACAATCATTTCAAAATAGAAACCATAGAAAGCAACGCCGTAACGAATACATTGATCGTCGCAGTTAGTAGTGGACAATATACGATTGTTGAACTGGTTAGTGCCATAAATACATTAATTAACGCAGGAACACCAATAGATCTCAATGTATCCCTTGTAAATAACAAGATCCAAATTCAGGATACAGGTAGTAATGTAAAATCTTACAATATATATTTTGGTGTAGATAAAAGCGGAAATACAGATAAATATAACTTTAAGGCGAAACTGGGTTGGTTATTGGGATTCAGAGACACCCAATACACGATTGCGAACGTTGCTACAATAACCGCAGAGAAGATGCATTTCATAAGGGGTCCTCAAATATGTTATATGGTAATTGACGATTTTTTGGCAAATGGACGTCAAAATTCATTTCAAACATTTTTAACACGTTCTCAAAACAATAATAATATTATAGCAAAAATAGTGATCGATAAAACACACTACGGTTTTGGTTCAATAATGCCAGCAAATAAAGCAAATGGATTATTAATAAGTGATAAACGTAGTTATAACGGGAAAAATGATATACGTAAAATGAAAATAATGTTATTAGACAATTATGGAAGAAAAATAGATTTAAACGGTGTTGATTTTTCATTCACACTGAAGCTTGAATATCAATAAAAATTGAATAATATAAATACAACTTATTTATATTATAAGAAATGGATTTATCAGAAGAACAAAAACGCATTGTTGAAATATTTAAAAATGGAGAAAACATATTTATAACTGGACCAGGTGGTACAGGGAAGACGTTTTTAATACGAGAACTCGTACGAACTTGTAAAAATGAGAATATTAAACATCAAGTATGTGCAATGACTGGGTGTGCCTCATTGCTACTCAATTGTGGAGCCCGTACAATACATTCGTGGAGTGGTATTAAACGTGCAAATAAACCAAATGATGAAATAATAGATTATATAGACACAAGTAATCCGTATGTTAAGAAATCGTGGAAACAAACAAAGGTACTGATTATTGATGAAGTATCAATGATGTCACGAAAAATATTTGATTTATTAAATGGAATATCGCAACGAGTACGAAAAAACGGAAATCCATTTGGTAATATGCAAATAATTTGTGTAGGAGATTTTTATCAGTTACCGCCAGTTGGTGATGATAAGGATAAAACTACAACCCAGTTTTGTTTTGAGTCTGAATATTGGAATAATACGTTTAAACATCAAATCGAGTTGACCCATATATTTCGTCAAAGTGACCCTATTTATAGGAACATTTTAAATGAAATACGTGTAGGAAAGATATCAGAGGGGTCCGCGAATATATTGCACGAAAAGGTGAAAACATATCAATCTAAAAAAGGATGTGCCCAAATTTTCCCTCTTAAACGAAGTGTAGAGGCAATAAATGATAAACATTTCGAACAATTGCCTGGTAATATTGAAATATATAATGTAAAACAGCATAATAGTTTGAAAATAAACAGTGATACTGGAAAAGAAATAAATGGGTATGACATTCACCGTTGTGATAAGATGAGTGTAAAGCAAAAGCAATTTGAAGTAGATTACTTACTAAACAGTGTTAATATAATGCACTATTTGGCACTTAAAAAGAACACGCGCGTAATGTGCACAATAAATTACAACATGGACAATGGAATATGCAATGGGTCACAAGGAATTGTAACTGATTTTATATATGATGAAGACGCAAAGAAGCATTATCCACTCGTGGAATTTGACAATGGAGTAATAGAAATAATGAAACCGCATATATGGCAAAGTGAATCATTCCCATGTGTAGGAATAGAACAATTGCCGTTGTTATGGGCTTGGGCAATTACAATTCATAAAATCCAAGGCGCGACATTGGATAGTGCAGAGATGGATATAGGAAAAGGTATATTTGAGTGTGGTCAAACGTATGTTGCATTATCCCGAATAAGGAGTTTGGAAGGATTGCAAGTAACTGCGTTTGAGCCTTCAAATGTGAAGACAAATAAAAAAGTGTGTAAATTTTACGATAAACTAAAAGAAAATATCCCAAAAATAGTTGAGGAACCCGCACACAATGTAGACGTAACCGAAATAGAAGTAAAGGATGAAACCGAAAGTAAATCCGTAAAACAGATTAAAATAATGCAATCAAAAATATCAAGTTTTTGGGAAGTTAAAAAAAATTAAATACAATATATTTCGAAAAATCATTATCACTTTCATAGTGTAAACCGGCATCAACCCGAGCTTTTGCACATTTTTCAGCACATTCATAAAGTTGATTTCTTAAATGGGGATATTTTTTTTCGAGTTGTTTTGCCAAATAAAACGCCTGAGCAGCGTGACCGGACGGATAAGACGGTGTATTTGCAGTGTTAGATTCGAGGAGTTTAATATTTTTATTGACTTGGTGAGGACGAGCACGATTAAATATATATTTTAAAATCAAAACATATTTTGATATAGGCTGAAATAATGCATTTAATGTGTCAACATTTTCGGGAACAATTTGGATAAACGCATATGAAACACTTGGGTCAGTTAATTTAAAAAATTCAATATCGCGATCATTGCGTTTTTGGGTGTAATAAACCGTAAGTTTTGAATCCTTTTTATTGTCAGGGTATAATGGCAATGAAGGATAATACCATATAAATTTTTCTCTTTGTAAAATTATAACAATCAAATAAACAATAAATAAAAACGTTGGTAATTTATAATTCATATATAATATATATAAATAACTAAATGTCAAATTCTTGGAAACAATACGGAGGAATATCAAAGACAGATAAATTTCATAAGTTTAGCGTAGGTACATTAATTGCAGACGATATTTTATTAAGACAAAAATATTCAGGTGTGTTCGAGTTTTTGGGTAGTATTAATGTTGCCGGAGACATTGTGGGAAAGTCGAGGCTCAGTATACTGGATGCAACTAAACAACAAACAATTGATATATCCACAAATGTTGCAATACACATACCCACTTATATGTCAAATAATGTCTATTTTGGAACAAACCGTACAGATTATTTTAGTGGTGGTGCATATGGTATTGGTATAAATACACCAGACCCATCGGGTACATTTCATATTAAGACGCGAACCCACGGTAATACAATAACAACAGTGGGTGGAATATCATATAATGATGGGCTGGTTGTATCATCCGACACAGTAAAAAGTAGTACACTATTAACTAAAAATAACTTGTCAAAAGGTATACGCGCAGTTGCGGATAGTGATTCTACATCATTGGAATTTTTTGACAACACTAATTCTGATGCACTCGCGTCTATACGATATGATTCCACAATAGGGTCATTAGCATTTGGTACGGATTTGTTGGAATTCGGTGATGCAAACCAAATTAAATATAGACCAGATATATACAAACGTAATGGACAATATGATATACGTACTGGAATTTCTTTAAGATTAAAGTCTGATTATGCTGCAAATAATAATTCAAATACATTTGTAACCTTAAATTCTGGCGATGGCAGAGGGATTGCGTTGGGCGGTGGTGTCATGCCAGAAAATGGGTCTGATAAAGAGTTTGGTGTCATATGTACACGAAATACAAATGATGAAAATATAGAAGGAATAATGATAAAAACAACTGGTGATAAATATAAACATCGCATAAACATCGGATTGAATACATATAATCCAAATGACAATTATACATTAAATGTAAATGGAAAAATGTTATTACAGCAAGGTGAAATAAATAAGGTTGAAAACATACCGATTCAGGTTGATGGAGTGATGAAACCAAATATAGGGGACACATTAGTATTGACCGATTCTTCATATAACCCGCCGGCAAGAATAATGCGTGACGACGCAAAACCGGGAACAATGTATTTATTTAGTAGTCCAGATGCAGCAAAAAGTATACTAGAAAAAAAAAACACAGGGACAACTACAAAATACATATATGATATATATAAGACAACAGATTCGGGTGAAAATTGGACAACATTATCATTACCTAATGCTCTTAGAGAACCCGACACAGATATATTATCTAATTTATCATTAACCACACCGATACATTATACCCATAATAATGGGTCCCAAACATTCTTATTTTCGGCCGGCAGAAATCGTGTATATAAGTATTCAATAAATGGCGGAATAAACTGGTATACATTGACCATTGCTGCCCCCGGGGCATCCACTGGCATACCATATTTGTTTGAGTCTGGTCAAGATACAATATATGTAGATGCGTGGACAAATGGTAACAGTACGAACGCGAATAACACTTTACCCAATATTGTTTTATTTTTTATAACATTAAATGAGGACGCAACTAAAACAACTGCACATTTTTTTAATGTAGCGGCGGTAACCACAACCGACTACAATATCAGTCAAGGCGGCGGCGTTTATCAATTAAATGACGCCATTCTAGTATTACCCAAGACAATAACTAATACTTTGGGGGCAGACATAAATGTAACCAATGGGATCTCAAATAATTATACGGGGCGTGTAGCAATACCGGACGCGTTTTGCAGCAGTAAATCAATCAATAATTATGTATATTTTTTGGGAACCGGAATGTATATATACCATAAAGACGATTTTAACATAAATATTCCACGCTCAAATAATGTACCCGCTGAGTTAAATACAACAGTAACAAATTCTAGTAATAAAATTGGAGTTAACGACGATGGTACAACGTTAACTGTTGTAAATGGTGATGGTACCCAAACATTTAAATATGTAATGCTGTATACTTCGTATACCATTGCAATAGGTGACAATTTTATAATGTATGCGACAGACGCAAACACAACTGTAAACACAAACTGGAATATAATGCGTATAAAAGATATTCCCGGTTTAAATATCAGTCATATCCCTACAATGCGTCATATAGAGGTCGTAAGTGATACCGAAATGTATATGGTGGGGGATGGTTTATTTTTATATAATAACAGTGGCATAGCAACCATAACAGATATAAACAGCTGGAAAAAAGTACCGGATAATTTGTTAAATATTGGAGGAAGTGCAAATGCAATTATTAATGAAAACAGTAAATTAATAAATATTCAAAAAAAGGACAGTGAAAATTTCTACATTATGCGTGCATTAGAAGATTATGATTATAAAAGAACAATATTAAATAGTCAAACAGAGGAAAATACAAAATTAATCTCTGGCTCGACTACAATGTATAATGCCTACATTCCAGGTTTATTTGACGCAACTCCCCAGGATATTATGGATATATGTGGAAATGTAACAATTGATGGTAAAATAACTATAAACAATCGTGCGGAGTTTAACGATGATATAAGTTGTAATGGCATATTAGAAGCAAATAGGGTAATATTCAATGGGTTATCTGTATACAATAACGATGTCAGTATGAATGAAAATTTGTTTGTATTAAAAGATGCGTCATTTAATAACAATATATCTATAACCAATAAAACTATAACATATGATTTAAGTGTAAATAATGTTGCATATATTAAAGACGGATTTATAACAGATTTAAGTGTAAATAGTGGTTATATAAGTGATTTAAGTTCCAACATTACACATATTAATCGTTTAGGAGTAAATACCAATACTATAACAGAAACAAACGAGGTCAAATATGTAATGGAAATAAGAGGGGCAATAAAGGGAAATGGAGAACCATTCCACCAATTTTAATTTTTTATTTATAAACCCAATAAATAAAAAATAAGAAATATATATAAATAACTTAGAATGTCAAAATGGTTAGATTTATCAAATAATGCAAATAATTTAAAACAATCATATGTTCACGGGTTTATAGATATTAGTGGCGGCGGCATTAATTTACGAAACGATCATTCATTAAATATATATTTACCCGAACCATCAAATAATTTGGCATTTAGTATTAAGTCGCAGGAATTCACAGTGTTTGACGAGGTGTCAAATGTAATGGTCGATGTGTCAAATGCAAAGTTACAATATTTAAAAAATGTGTCAAGTGATATTGAAGCGCGGTTAACCAGTATTTCGGGAAACACCCAATATTTTACAGCAAATGAAGAAAATGAAATAGAAACATCTCGTTCAATTGTACCATCAAATGCAAATACATTAGATTTAGGATCATTAAGTAAACCATTTTCATCGTTACACGTAAACAGTAATTCAATATATTTTATTGATGAAAATAATGCATCAAATGTGGTAAAAATGTCGGTTGCGAATGACGGAACAATCGATATTTCAAGTAATACGTCAGCTGCAACAAAACAGTTAGTAACAAGCACAAACAATGTAACCGAAATCGGTACAGGTACAGAGACCCCTACTCACACTCTGGATGTTACTGGCAACGCTATATTTAGAAACGATGTAAAAATTACTTCAAATTTAACAGTGGACGGGAGTATCAATTTTTTGGGTGATTTTATCCAAACAAACACAAGCATTCAAATCAGCGAACAAATGGATTTATCCAATAGTGGAACGGGTCCAGCATTAATAGTACGTCAATTTGGCGATAAGGATATAGCAACCTTCTATGACGATGTAAGTATGGTAATGGTGATCAAGGACGGTGGCGATGTTAGTTTTAACAATTCTATTATTGTAAATGAAGACATAAGTTGTAATCGTAATTTAGTAACAGGAGGAACAATAACTCATCACGGAAAACTGATTTCATATGGGGATGTTAGTTTAAACAATAATTTAATTGTAAATGGAGATGTTTCATTAAATGAAGATTTATTTGTCAATGGTGATTTAAGTGTAAATGGCTTCATAACTGGACGTTATGCAGCTGAATCTATACCAGCTGCTGCAATAGACGGATTTGTTGCTGGTTCTGGTGGGTCTATAACAGTCGCAAGTATTGACGCAGGAAACAACATAACCAATGAACTTGCAAATATATCAAAATTATGTTTTGACAGTGATTCTGGTTTTGCAGTGGATGATTTATCAAGTGGTATAGTGAAAGTTAAAATGAACTCTACATTCAAAACGTGGAAAGTAGACGGCGAGAGTGATTTAATCGCGGAAGGATTGGATGCGTTGCATATATCGAGTGATGATAATATTCAAATAACCACAACAACGAGTACAAATCTAACATATTATGTACGTGCAAATAGTCCACCCACTGCTGCCCCCTATTTTTTGTTTAGTCATACACCTACCGGACCCGCATTAAATGTTGGTCGCGTACTATCATTAGAAAATGGATATACTTTTACATTTATACGCGGTGATGACGACACATCGAATCCTTTTCATATTGGTTCATCGTGGAAAAACAACGATACGGGTATAACAATTATAAGTACCGGTACCGGCCCGGCTCCTGCCGGAGGATATCCCGACGATAATGGAGTAAACGCAATAGATACAAATGGAGAACAGCTGACATTTACTATTCCAAGTGATTATAACAGTACATTAAGTTATTATAATTTTTTGAATAATGCCGCCATTGTGCAATTTCCATTAATTGACCCAATAAACAGCGCAGGAAAAAAACGAATTCACTTTGAAGTGCCTGGATTAATGAATACAACAGTAGACCAAAATGTTGGAGGTAAGAAAACATTTACAGATACAATAACATTTCAGCAAGATGTTTCAATGAGTTCAAATCTGGTGGTAAATGGTACAACGGAATTAAAATCATTCTTAACTGCAAAAAATAATTCAATATTCGAGGGAACTGTAAGTATTAAGAGCAAGTTAGACATTAGCGATGATATAAGCGCAAACTACAATTTATATGTAGGAGGGTCAACGAATCTATTAGATGCAGTAACTATATATGGAGAATCATATATTTATGGTGATATAAGTCTTAATGGTAAATTAATAGCACACAACGATGTGAGTTTAAATGGAAACTTATTTTTAAATGGTGATCAAACACTTAATTCTGATTTATTTGTGGGTAAGCAAATTACAGTTGATGGAGATGCCAGTTTTAATAGTAATCTTTTATTAAACGGAGATGCCAGTTTCAATAATAAACTGTTTGTAAATGGAGACGTTTCATTAAATTCTGCGTTAATGGTCGATGGTGATGTGAGTTTCAATAATAAACTATTCGTAAATGGAGATGTTTCATTAAATTCTGCGTTAATGGTCGATGGTGATGTGAGTTTCAACAATAAACTATTTGTAAATGGTGATGTTTCGCTCAATTCAAATGTGTATATTGGACAGCGTACAAATATTGACGGGTCTCTTAATGTTACAGGTGATGTAATCGCAGAAGACGATTTAACCGTTGCAAATTTCAGTTATTTGAACAATGTGGATATTACAGGGGTTACAATGTCAACAGGCGATGTGAGTTTCAACGAAAAGTTATATGTAAATGGTGAAGTTTCACTCAATTCAAATGTGTATATTGGACAGCGTGCAAATATTGACGGGTCTCTTAATGTTACAGGTGATGTATTCGCGGAAGACGATTTAAATGTTGCAAATTTCAGTTATTTGAACAATGTGGACATTACAGGGGTTACAATGTCAACAGGCGATGTGAGTTTCAACGAAAAGTTATATGTAAATGGTGACGTTTCACTCAATTCAAATGTACGCATTGGACGGGTATTAAATGTAAATGGAGACGCGTCACTCAATTCGCAGTTGCACGTATCAGGTACAGCGAATTTCCATAGTTTCTTAAATGTTGATAACAATACAACATTAAACGGAACTTTAAATGTAAAACAGAATGTAGATATTGATAGCATATTAAATGTGGATGGAGATGCGAGTTTTAATAGTGAATTACACGTAGAAAACGATGTTTCATTTAATGCTCATTTGCACGTAGGAAAGCAAACCATAATTGACGGTTCATTGCACGTTATGGATAACATTACTGCAACCGATATAAGTGGACAAAAATTGGATATGGATCATATTATTATAGGAGGTGGACCCCGTAAAAGCTCTGCATATTTATCAAATGATGATGCGGCGGTCACTGTAAATGGTCATATCCAAACAAAAGCATTATTAAACTATGGAGAAACCGATACAAGTGGTACAGGATTAGTATTTGGAAATGGTTCAACATTAACCAATGATGTTATATCGTTAGTGACAAATGGTGAGCGCCGAATGTTTTTACATAATAATGGGGTAACCGTGGGTTCAAATAATCAATTGAGTGTAGTGGAAACGACCGGCGAAACAATATTGGAATCAAATTCAAGTAGACAATTGTTAGTTAAACCTTCGGCAACATTTGCGCAAAGCGCAACCATTGAAGTACGAGGTGCACGTAATGATTCAACAAATGGATATCCTTCAAAAATACAATTTACAAATTTTGATTATGACAATTCATCAATTCATAGTGGTGGTCAAATTGCAAGTAAATTAGAGAACTCGATATCAAATATTAGTAGTTTAGTATTTTGGAATTATGTAGACGGGACAACATCAAAAGAAACGATGAAGCTTACACACGATAGTCGCGTATTAATCGATACAGCTATAAATACATATAAGTTGAATGTTGGAGGAACGGGTTTATTTACAGGTGATGTATCTGCAACAAATGTAAATGCAACAACAAATGTAAATACAGAGAATGTATTAGCCCGTGAAGTAATTGGATTGGGTGATTTATCATTTAATAAATCAGGTGTTATAAGTACAACTACAAACGATTTAGTATTGCAGCCCCAAGGTAATGACCCGGCATCCGGAACTGTTAATATTAGAGGTAATTTGAAAGTAGATGGGTCGATTAACTTTATAGGAGATTATATACAAACAAACACAAATGTCCAGGTAACAGAACAATTGGATGTAACAAATGACGGTACTGGTCCGGCAATTAAAGTAAAACAAATAGGTACAGCAGATGTTGCTGAGTTTTACGATGACAATACAAAGGCATTGATCATACAAAATGGCGGAAATGTGGGTATAAATACAACAACCGCTGATGAAAAACTACACGTAAATGGAAGTATTAAAGTAGCAGATGGACAAAGTATTTATATTGGTGAAGGTATTGCTTCTGGAAATGAACGTATGCGTTTGTATCATAATGGGACAGAAAGTTATATTGATTATGGTACTGGTAAATTCCATTTACGAAAATCAGATAATGCAAGTATATTAACTGCTGATGCGGTGGGTAAAATAGGCATTGGAACAGAAACCCCAGATGTTGCATTACACATAAATCATACGGACGCATTAAAAATACCAAAAGGCACAACCGGTGAACGTCCTACTGCAAACGCGACTGGACATCGGGGATACATCCGTTATAATACCACAAGCAATCAGTTTGAAGGTTTTGGCGCAGGAAATGCGTGGGGCAGTCTCGGCGGTGTTATCGATGTAGACCAGGATACTTATATCAATGCGGAAGATAATGCAGGGGATGATAATGATCAACTAAAATTTTTTACAGCAGGAACACAACGAGCAATTATAGACGCAAGTGGAAATATCGGAATAGGAACAGATATTTTGCCCGTTAAATTAACAGTTAATTCCACAGATGCAATTAAAATTCCAGTAGGAACGACCAGTGAGCGACCAACCGCAACTGGCGCCAGTGAGCAGGGATATATTCGTTATAATACAGAATTAAGTTCGTTTGAAGGATTTGGTGCTGGAAATGCTTGGGGAAGCTTAGGTGGAGTTAAAGATGTAGACCAAGATACATATATAACCGCTGAAACCAGCGCAGGTGCAGATAATGATGAATTGAAATTTTATACGCACGGAGACGAACAACTGATAATAGATGCGTCAGGCGATGTTGGAATAGGCATTGCAGACCCAAACGCAAGATTACACGTAAATGGAAGTGCGATTATCGAAAATGACATATCACTCAATGGAAATATGTCGGTCAATGGTGACGCGTCATTTAACAGCAATGTGTTTATTAATAAACAACTCATTGTACAAGATTTGTCAGTAAATGGTAACATTGTAATGCCTGGCGGCGGTGGCGCAGCCACCTCGGGTGCATTATTGACAGGTACAACTGCTGAACGAACAACCCCAGCAGAAGCGGGTATGATACGTTATAATACTGATCGTAAATTGGCTGAATTATACACATCAAGTAATATATGGAGTGGTGTCGCTTCATATAAAACGGAACAACCTCCATTATTGGTAAGCATTGGTCAAAATCAACAAAGTGCGCAAGTGGTTGTAAATTGGTCAAAGTTCCCCGAAATATATAAAGATGCATTTTCGGGAAGAAGTTATCCTATTTATTTGCAAACAATTGTAGATATTAGTTATAGTTTATTGTCTGGACAACAATCGAGTGGATGGAAAACTGTTCATATTGGAGATGGAAATTATCATACAAATGGAAGTTCAACAACGCCGTTAACATCATTAACATTTGTTGCAAATGGTGGACGTTCATATAGTAACAGTACGGGTTATACGTTAACGTTTGACAATAAACCTTCCACCACAAGTTTGCCAACATTTACTCAGGACGATTTATTTGATTTGCGTGTGTACGGGGTAAACAACAGCGGAACACCGCCAATCTATATTTATATAACGGATGTGGGATTAAAACAAACGGGTGCACCAAGTGCAGTTGTTATTACAAATTTTGAAGATGTACGCAAAACACAATTTCAAATGGATACTATATTTTTCTTGGATAATAACGACCACGCAATTGCAAATGGAATTGATATTACAAATTATGATATTTCATTTACATTAGTGAATACAAGAAGTAAGGAAACTATGACACACACAGGAACACAAGCAAAAAGTGGTGCAAGTTTAAGTAAAACCAACATCATATTGACGGGATTAAAACCAGGTTCCCAATATGATGTTCAAATGCGCGCAAAGAATGCATTAAATAGTAATTATGGTGTATATAGTACACAATCATACACATCCACTTATTTCACAAATGATGAAAATGCTGAACATAATTATACAAACCGGTTTATTAATACAAATGATTTATATTCGGTTACCCACGATGGTATGGAAGTAACCCTTGTTGGCAATGCAAATATTAATGGTCATATAAACGGCACAAATTCACGAAATACTCGTATATTATTAAGTGCAAATAATGCCAGTAGTTGTATTAGTTTGGACGGAACAAGTAGTTTTTATGTAAATTATGGAAAGCAAGGTACAATTCTTGACGCCACGACAGGGTCACTTGTTACGGCAACGTTTAATATTAAAAACACATCGGGATTATTAGCCGGACAAACATTACAATTTACCAAAACAGCTTCGGAAAGTTACGCGGAGGTCGGAGCAAATGGTAATAAATACATTTTTAAATCAGCAGCAACATACACAGATAAAGGTAAAAATGGCAATTATAGTGAAGGGTTTGTATACAGTTCGAGTTTTGCAAACACGGCTGGAAATAATAGTAATACACTATTTAATACAAATTTCCCAGCGTCAACCGATGATTATTATTTAACATACAATATACAAAGCCAAGCCAATAACTTGAGTCAGCGTATCGACGAAAACGGAAATACATCAACAATTAGAACAACAAATAACTTCTATGTTGATAACTACAATTTGACCCCAAGTGTGGCATTTAGTGCTGATCCCACTATCAGTGTAACAAGTAATACATATTTATTTGGGGTTCCTTCAATAACGCAATTACAATTAACCGCAAATTACACAATATCTAATTTTGCAACCCATTACATACCGTATAGTAGTAATCGCCATTCACGTGTTAATTCAATAAGTAAAAATGGCTATACGTTTGGTGTAAATGACAATACCAATGTATATCAAAATAGCGCGTATACGATGGTATATAGTAAAACATCATCTGTTAGCTCAGATAAATATAATGCAAATACAACAAGCGACTTTACTGTAAATGTATTTTACTTAAATAATAGCGGAACCCCAACTGTATCAACACATACAGATAATAGTAAAGATGTAAACAATATTGGAAAAGTGTTTAGAGATAGCGCAAATACATATAGTGGAAACACCCTATATTTCTTTAATGGAGTAAGTACAATTTCTAGCAGCATAACAACAAATTCTTCTAATTTCGCAACTGCAAATAGTAGTCATATTAATAACACATTGATATATTTTGATGGAAAAATAGTAAGTGGAGGTTATAATACTACATATAACAGTGTAACAATTAATGCATTTAGTGATTGGGGTACTGGGTTTGCGGTTTCTGGACCCGATTATAGTAGTTATAATAATACCGGAACTGGCGGATTTAAGTGGATTGCGATTAACGTAACAAATAAAAAAAGTGGCAATTCAGTCAATTTATCCACCTTTAAAATACGCGGGTCTTCACCTAATTTAAGTTTATTTGGCAATAGTGGAAATATTAATGGTTACGAAGCATATATTAGTCACGATGGGAAATTTGGAGCATTAAATGGGGCAAACAGTCCAGGTGACACATCTTGGTTTCTTGACAGCAGTACAACAAATATATCAAATGCAAAAGCGGCCAATGGTGCTTTACAAAATAATGGTATAGATGCCTTTATAAATAGTACTACAACAACCCAGGTATATCTAATTGTTGGACTTTCGCAAAGTTTAAACAGTTATTTTACTTTTTCATAATTTACTTTATTTGTATTTATTAATAATCATATATTAATATATATATTATACAATGAGTAACGATGGACTATCAACAAGCGAAAAGGTAAATCTGTTATTCAAGAATTTTATGAATTTCACTTCGACGTTGGATTCAAAACAATTCTTTGAAGAAACTGCATTAGCAAATAACGCAAATATATTTAGTGAAAATATTTTGTCGGCAATGCCTCCGGAAAATCCAAGTTTTACTGCCATTAGTGACGCAACACAATTAAAAACGTTATTACAAAACGGAATGTCTACCGTAGACATTGATACATCGTGGTTAACCGATAAAACAACACAGGCAAGTGCGAGTTTTTCCGTCGATACTGCAAATACGGTTCTCCGTATGCAAAATATAGAATTGGATTATGTGTCAAATGGAGGAGCGGCTTTTATATGTAAAGATAAAAATGGTTTAAATATTTTACAAAACATTATTCCTTCGAATTATGCCGCGAGTGGTTATGGTATTTCATTAAACTATTTACATAATGGAACACTCAAACCGGTTGGTTGGTTAGCAACCCGAAGTGAATTAGCTGGTGCTGCCTTTGTTGGGACATCAGTAAATTTTGGCGGGGCACTATTTGATTCAAAAAACGGAATTATTACGTTTTATGATGTAAATGGTGACCCCGCGACTGTATTTGGAAGTGCAAAATTCTATTTTACAGCAACAAAATATATTGGCCCTATGGGTGTAACCAGTTCGTCAACAATGGATGTTACAGGGGATGCGACTTTTAATACTAATGTACACGTTGAAGAACATTTAAACGTGGTGGGCGATATAAGCGCAACAAATATTCAAGGAACATTGACAAGTACTTCCCAACCAAATATCGAAACATTGGCATCTGTATCATTTACAAATGATGTGAGTTTTAACAGCAGTGTATATATTCAATACGATTTAAGTGCGACAAACATCGAAACAACTGGTAATATAACAACAAATACATTAACTGTTACTGATTTGCATATTGGCAACGATGTCAGCATTAATAGTTTGTCCGTATTAAATGACAGTAGTTTTGTTTCCCACGTATATGTGGCAAAGGATTTGAGTGCGTCGAATATTCAAACATCGGAAAATATTGTTGCCGACGGTAATATAACAACAAATACATTAACTGTTACTGATTTGCATATTGGCAACGATGTCAGCATTAATAGATTGTCCGTATTAAATGACAGTAGTTTTAATGCCGATTTGTATGTTGCTGGTGATTTGAGTGCTACAAATATAGATGGTACAATAACTACCGTTTCGCAGCCTAAAATAAATACAATGAGTAGTTTACGCGCAGTTGGCGATTTGAGTAGTGGGTCGATTGCTCCCGGGTTTGGAAACATTAATATCGGTACAACGAATATAATAACCGCAGGAGACGCAAATTTTCAAAGTACAAATGTAACTGAATTAAATGTGGGTGGTGGAGATATTACTTCTTCTGGCGGCACGATTACAATAGACAATATAGAAGGCACAATACAAACCACACACGCTTCACAGCCGAATATTACTCAATTGGGGGTTCTCAATAATTTGACAGTGACAAATGATGCGAGTTTCAATAGTGATTTATATATTGCCGGGAATTTCAGTGCCGCAAATATTCAAGGAACACTTGTAACATCATCACAACCTAATATAACAGAGGTAGGAACACTCGACGCGGGTTCTATTAACAGTAATTTTGGAAATGTAAACATTGGAACAAGTGATTTTACTGGTAGAAATGCGATGTTATCTGATACCGTAAGCATCGATGATATATCATTTAATAAAACGGGTGTTATAACTACTACAATAAATGATATTGTATTACAGCCCCGAGGTGCCGACACTGCCCAAGGTATTGTAAATATTAAAGGTGGATTAAAAGTAGACGGTTCAATTAATTTTATTGGCGATTACATACAAACAAATACAAATGTTCAAATCACTGAACAATTAGATATATCAAATGCCGGTACAGGGCCTGCTTTAATTGCACGCCAATACGGTACAGCAGATGTTGCTGAATTTTACGATGACAATACGTTGGCAATGATTGTAAAGGGTGGACCCTCAAATGGTGGTTATGTTGGTATTGGTACAAATGCACCTGAGGTTGCGTTACATGTTAATCACACAAATGCGATTAAAATACCAAAAGGAACAGATGAAGAACGACCAACTGCAAATGCGGCGGGTCATCGTGGTTATATTCGTTATAATACAACAACTGACCAATTTGAAGGTTTTGGAGCAGGAAGTGCTTGGGGGAGTCTTGGAGGTGTAATCGATGTAGACCAGGACACTTATATCAAGGCGGAAGATAATGCAGGAGATGATAATGACGAGCTTAAATTTTTTACAGCGAATCAACAACAAATGATAATAGACGCAAATGGAAAGGTCGGTATCGGTTCTGATGCTCCCGTAAATACATTAGATGTCGTAGGAACCGCACACGTCTCAAATAAATTGTATGCTACTGATTTAAGTTCTCAATCATTAAGCGTATCAAACGATAGTAGTTTCAATAGTGATTTATATATTGCCGGCGATTTGAGTGCCACAAACATTCAAGGAACACTTACAACAGCATCACAACCCAATGTAACAACAATGAGTAATTTGGTTACGGTTGGTGCCTTAGACAGTGGTTCTATTACATCGGGTTTTACGTCTATTGATGTTGGGACAGGATTAATAGCAGGCGGAGACCTAAGTGGAAATAAACTTTCCATAGAAAGTGATAGTAGTTTCAATAATAATTTACATGTGGGTGGAAGTATAAAAGCAGGATATGACACAGATACAACAAGTTATTTTGGAAGTGCTGCTATTGGACACGCTGCTTATAATGATACCGCGTCTTTTGCGCACATTGATTACAACACCCCGGGTTCTTATGCATTAAAACAAGATAATGCAGGTGAAACAGCATTAAATACAGCAAGTGGTAAAAAATTATTTTTTAAGGAAAATAACCAGTATAGTATGACTGTGACCGGAGGAAATGTAGGTATTGGTTCTACAACTCCGGGTGAAAAATTAGATGTAATTGGTTCAGTCAGTATTTCACAGAAGTTATATGCTGCCGATTTGAGTGCAAATAAATTATCTATTGAAATGGATAGTAGCTTTAATGGAGATGTGTATATTGGTGGTGATTTGAGTGTAAACGACATTTTAGCCTCGCATATTCGTACAACTGATTTAACAGTCACGGGCGCAAATACATTACGAGTTGAAGGAAAGCATATTGCAGAAGATATTAGTGTTAACCAAGGAATGAATGTTGCAAACGATAGTAGTTTCAATGCCAACCTCTACATTGGTGGGGATTTGAGTGCTACAACCATTCAGGCAAGTACAAATATGACAACATCCACATTAAATGTAACGGGCACGCACACAGGTAACGATGTTAACATTAATAATTTGACAGTTGCAAACGATAGTAGTTTCAATACCGACCTCTACATTGGTGGGGATTTGAGTGCTACAAACATTCAGGCAAGTACAAATATGACAACAGTCACATTAAATGTAACTGGCACACAGACAGGTAACGACGTTAACATTAATAATTTGACAGTTGCAAATGATAGTAGTTTCAACGCCGACCTCTACATTGGTGGGGATTTGACAGTTGCAAATGATAGTAGTTTCAATGCCGACCTCTACATTGGTGGGGATTTGAGCGCTACAACCATTCAAGCAAGTACAAATATGACAACAGTCACATTAAATGTAACTGGCACACAGACAGGTAACGATGTTAACATTAATAATTTGACAGTTGCAAACGATAGTAGTTTCAATGCCGACCTCTACATTGGTGGTGATTTGAGTGCTACAAACATTCAGGCAAGTACAAATATGACAACAGTCACATTAAATGTAACTGGAACACAGACGGGTAACGATGTCAATATTAATAATTTGACCGTAGCAAATGATAGTAGTTTCAATGCCGACGTGTATATCAGTGGTGATTTGAGTGCTACAAACATTCAGGCAAGTACAAATATGACAACCGCCACATTAAATGTAACTGGAACACAGACAGGGAATGATGTTAATATCAATAATTTGACAGTTGCAAATGATAGTAGTTTCAACGCCGACGTGTATATCAGTGGTGATTTGAGCGCGACAACCATCCAGGCAAGTACAAATATGACAACCGCCACATTAAATGTAACGGGCACACAGACAGGGAATGATGTTAATATCAATAATTTGACCGTAGCAAATGACAGCAGTTTCAATGCCGACGTGTATATCAGTGGCGATTTGATAGCGACAAACATTCAAGGAACGCTGACTACGGCATCACAGCCAAATGTGAATACAATGAGTGGTTTGGTCACCGTTGGTGCATTACAAGCCGGTTCTATATCAAGTGGATTTGGTTCCATTGATGTTGGAACAGATTCGATATCCGGTGGTGCTATTACAGGCGCGTCATTAAATATCACAAATGACCTCAGTGCAGCAAATATTCAAGCAACGGTCAATATGACAACAAGTACATTAAATGTAACGGGAACGCATACAGGAAATGATGTTAACATTAATAATTTGGTTGTAGCAAATGACAGTAGTTTCAATGCCGACTTATATGTAGGCGGGGATTTTATCGCGACAAACATCGGTGGTACACTTACCACTGCATCACAGCCTAATGTTACTACAATGGCGGGGTTAACCAGTGTTGGAACATTAAGTGACCTTAATGTAAATGCAACAAACGATGTTGTTATTACAACAGCATCAAACAAAGATATATTATTACAACCCGGTGGTGATACCGACGGAAATGAAAAAGTGCATATTAAGGGTGATTTGACGGTTGACGGTTCAATTAATTTCGTGGGTGGTTTTATACAAACCAACACAAATGTCCAAATAACCGACCAATTGGACATTTCAAACAATGGAACTGGACCTGCTTTAATTGCTCGTCAGCACGGTACAAATAATATTGCTGATTTCTATGACGATAATACATTAGCAATGAGAATCGCAAATGGCGGAAACGTCGGTATTGGTACAGATAGTCCAAGCGTCGCATTGGACGTTAGTGGAAACATAAATGCGACAACTATAATAATTGCAAATGATAGCACATTCAATGCCGATTTATATGTTGCGGGTGATTTGAGCGCGACAAACATTCAAGGAACACTTTCTACGGTGAATCAACCGAATATTACAACCGTTGGAATATTAACCGAATTAGAAGTCACTGGTGCCGCATATGCTACGGATATTAGTGCCGGGTCCAGTATCAAAGTCGGGGAAACCAGTATTACTAGTGCAGACACTTATCTTGGTGGAATACCTACCGCGCCTACCGCAACCAGTACAACTAACGATGCACAACTGGCGACAACTGCGTTCGTACAAAGTGCGATTAGTTCAGGCAGTTCAGGCAGTTCAGGCAGTTCAAATATTGTCGAACAGCCTCCGGTATTAGTAAGCATTTCAAAAGACGCACAAAGTTCATATGTTGATGTAAATTGGGTGAAATTTAGCGAAGTATACAAAGATGCTTTCACGGGACGCAGTTATCCTATTTATTTACAAACATTTGTAGATATTAGTTTTACTAGTATAAATGGTGAAAGTTCAAACGGATGGAAAACAGTACACATTGGAAATGGAAATTATAACACTGGCGGTTCTGAAACAACACAATTAAACACGTTACGTTTTACAGCTGCGAATGGAGTATCCTACACTAATAGCACGGGATATTCTCTTTCATTTACTGGAAAACCAGGAACAGATAATTTACCTGCTTTTACACAAGATGATTCATTTGATTTGCGAGTATATGCGGTTAACAACAGTGGCACCGTCCCAGCGTATATTTATATATATAATGTCGGGTTGAAAACAACGGGCGCGCCTAGTGCGGTATTGGTTATAAATACAGATACATATACGAAAACCTCGTTTAAAATGGACACCAGTTTCAATTTAGATTCAGCTGATACAAGTATTACAAGCGGGATTGATATTACGAACTATGATATTTCGTATACATTAATTCAGTCGCGTTCACAAGAAACAATAACACACCAAGGTGTTTTTGATTTGAGCGGCCACAATAACAAGAATGATTTAACATTCAGTAGTTTAAAACCGGGTTCCAAATATAGAGTTCAAATACGAGCGAAAAACGCATTGAATAGTGACATTGGACCATACGGAGATGCTTTTACAGGTACAAACTTCACAAATGATGGTACTAATAGATTTATAGACACAACCGACTTAAACAATGTCTCACATAACGGCATGCTCGTTGCAAAGGTTGGCTCAGCATCAATTAATGGTAAAATAGTAGGTGATAATACTCTTTTAAGTAGACACATATTTAGTGCAAACAATAATAATAGCAAAATCGCATTTTCAAATGCAAGTTCTTTATATGTCAATTACGGAAGACAAGGAACGGATTTTACCAGCGGGACATATGTCATTTCTACATTTGAGATTTTGAAAAACGGGAGCGCACAATATTCGGATACAATGGATTTTACAAATAGTGCAACTGCATTAACCGCTGATATTGGTGCTACTGATAATCAATATACATTTACCTCAGCTAGTTCATATACAGATGAAGGAAAAATAACTAATTATAGCAAAGGTTTTGTATATAGTTCAAGTTTATCATGCACTGGAAACGCAAATACAAATAGCATTTTTAACGCGAACTTTCCTGCGTCAATCGATTATTATCGAGTCAACTATACAATAGCTAGTCAATCACATAATAATACTCAGCGAATTGACGAAAATGGAAATACATCCACAAGTAGAAATAGTGAGAATTTCTGGGTAGATGATTATAGCGGAACACCAAGCATTACATATACAGCAAGCCCAACTGTAAGCATTGAAGGTGAAACATTTTTATTTGGTATTCCGTCCATTACAAATATTCAATTAACAGCAACATATAGTATTTCCAACTTTGCAAATTATTATATTCCATACGGCACAATTAGTAGCACACCTAATATACATTCAAAATCTAACGTATCCAGTACCAAAAACGGATATTCATTTGACCCAACTACACGAGATGATATTTATACCACACCCAGTTATAGCACAACATTTACTAAAAACGATAGTAGTATTACAAATGGCACATACAACGCAAATTCCACACAATCTTTATTAGTAACGGTGAATTATTTGAATAACTCCGGAACGCCTACGGTTGCTACACAAACATCTACTACAACCTCAAACAATTTGGGGAAAACATTCAAAGATAATACGACCAGTTATACAGGCAACAATTTACGATTCTTCAATGGTAGCGATACGATTAGCGGAAGTAATATAGTAGCCAACAATACTTCATTTGCTACAACATATAGTAGTAATATTAGCACCGCTTTATTATATTTCAATGGTCGATTTGTGGCAGGCGGATATAACAATTCATATAGTGCCACATCATTAAGTCCATTTAGTAATTGGAATACCGGTTATGCGGTGACAGGCCCGGATTATAGTAGTTATACAAATACTGGTAGCAATGGGTTCAAATGGATTGCTATACAAGTATCCAGAAGCGGTAACAATGTGGATTTAAGTGATTTTAAGATAGGAACAGGCGCCGGTTCAGCAACACGACACGATAATCATTTATCAACATTCAGTACAAAATATAGAGCATATATTTACCAAGATGGTAAATTTGGAAGCCTGAAATCAGCTTCTAATTCGGGTGCTACATCGTGGTTCGATACTGGACCTACAACTATTAATGGCGCGGATAGTGCGAATGGTGCTTTACAAGCAGATGGATTTAATGCACTTGTAAACTCGAATGGAGGAACAACACTCTATTTAATTGTTGGTATAGATCAAGATTCCACTCACTATTTTACTTTCTAAAATTTGTTTATTTATATTAATAATCATGTATTAATATATATATACATCAATGAGTAACGACGGGTTATCCACAAATGAAAAGGTTAATTTGCTCTTCAAAAATTTCATGAACTTTACATCTACGCTGGATTCAAAACAGTTTTATGAAGAAACCGCATTAGCAAATAATACAAATATATTTAGTGATAATATATTATCATCATTGCCACCAATCAGTCCTTCTTACGATAGCGTTACTGAGATAACTACAATATCCAGTCTATTAGAAAATGGTATTTCTGATATTTCCGTCAACGCCGCCTGGTATAATGATAAAACAAAAAACAGTTCAAGCCAATCTATTGGTACATTTCAAAAAGAAGCAAGTAATGTCATTCTCCGTATGGAAAAGATTAAGTTAGATTATGTTAATAATGGTGGTGCGGCATTTGTATGTATAGATAACAACGGAACCAATATATTACAGAATATTATTCCTTCAAATTATGCTTCCAGCGGATATAGTATTTCGTTGGAATATGAAAAAACATCGGGTGTATTGAAACCGATTGGTTGGCTGGCAACTCGGTCACAATTGGCAGCCAATGCGTATGTTGGCAGTAGTGTTGATTTTGGCGGTGCTCTATTTGACGCCAAGAATGGCATTATTACGTTTTATGATGTAAATGGCGACCCCGCTACTGTATTTGGAAGTGCAAAATTCTATTTTACAGCTACAAAATATGTGGGGTCCATGGGTGCCGGTTCAAGTGGTGTTTTAGGTGACTCGGTAAATGTGTTGGAAACTACCACGGCAACCCATACGGCTGACATTAGTAGTATAAATGGCACAGTAAGCGACCTGAGTGCTAATGTATATGATATGAGTTCCAATTTTGGAACACGCGCGATATCCGCGGTTAGTGATGCAACAGATATTGTTCTTGGTGGAACGCCTACCGCGCCTACCGCAACAAGCAGTACAGATAGCACTACACAAATTGCCACAACTGCGTTCGTACAAAGTGCTATTAGTTCCAGCAGTCAATGGACAACTGTAAATACAGATGACGTAACATACACGAGTGGAAATGTCGGCATTGGTAGCGCAACACCGAGCCAAGCATTGGATGTTAGTGGAAACATAATTGCTACTGGTGATTTGACCGCGACAAACATCGGTGGTACACTTACCACTGCATCCCAGCCTAATGTTACTACAATGGCGGGATTAACCAGTGTTGGCACATTAACTGATTTAACTGTTACAAATTCTATTGCAGGAAGCGTTACTGGTTCTGCTGTTACTGTAACCGGAGATGCACAAACCGCAATTACAAGCGTTGGAACATTAACTGGTTTAACTGTGACAAATCCGATTGCAGGAAGCGTTACTGGTTCTGCGGCTACTGTAACTGATGCTGCACAAACCGCAATTACAAGTGTTGGGACATTAAGTGACCTTACTATAAGTGCTACAAATGATGTTACAATAACAACAGCAGACAACAAAAATATATTATTACAACCGGGTGGGACTGGTGATGGACCTGAAAAGGTACACATTAAAGGTAGTTTGACAGTTGATGGTTCTATTAACTTTACTGGTGGATTTGTGCAAACAAACACAAATGTCCAAATAACCGACCAATTAGACATTTCAAACAATGGAACCGGACCTGCGTTAATTGCCAGACAACACGGTACAAATAATATTGCTGATTTCTATGACGATGATGCATTAGCAATGAGAATCGCAAATGGCGGAAATGTCGGCATTGGTATTACTAACCCAAGTTACAAATTAGATGTAAGTGGTACATCACAGTTTCGTGACAATGTGGATGTAAACGGAATAACCTTTCACAATGAAGGTTATAGTGCATCTAGCCCGATTTATTACCATAGTTTATCGACAGGTTCTTTGCCTACTGGTTGGGAAAAGAGCGCGAATGCTAGCGTACTACCCAATAGTTTGCGATTGTATGGTAGTACGAACATTGTTACAGATGTAATTAATTTATCACAACACGTATTTTTTACAGATGATGTTGGTGATGGTAATACTACTACTATAACAACATCAAGTAGAATTTTATTAAAAGTAATGGGCAAATCACATAAACAAGATAAAGCATCCGAAAAAATGCATATACAACTTCTTGATAGTGCTGATAACTCCGTAATTGATACCATTTATAGAGAATATACAAGAGTTCAGAATGATAATCACGATTTTAATCCAATTATTTGTGACTTAAAACCATATATTAAATATGGACGTTCAAGTTTTAAAATAAGATTTTATCAACCAACAACTAGCGGCGGATTCGCAGATTATTTTGAATTTAAACAATTTACTATTTGTAAAGATGACAGTAGTCCTTGGTATAAAAATTCAGTATACAAACAACAAATATTGGGTGGATTAAGTATTGGCACAGGTGATTACATTGGTCGTAATTTAAGTAGTCAAGAATTACTTGTAGAAGGAAATGTTGGTATTGGTACAGATAGTCCAAGTCAAGCATTGGACGTCAATGGAAGCGCAAGGATTGCCAACAAACTGTATGCGACTGATTTGAGTGCTCAAACACTATCAATACACGGAGACAGTAGTTTTAACACAGATGTGCGCATAATGGGCAATTTAATATTAGATGGGTCATTTAACGGAGCCGGAAGCGCGCCCAAACTAACCATATCAACAAGAACCGGTACCACAAATAATATAGATTTTACAGATATAAGTGCAATTCGATTTGATACTGATTCTGGGTTTGCAATTGACGATTTATCAAATGGCGAAGTTAAAATAAAAATGAATTCAACATATAAAACGTGGAAAGTGGATGGTCAAACAGATTTGGTAGCAGAAGGATTAGATACAATGAATTTTGCAAGTGATAAACATATCGATATAACGACAAGTACCGCTGGTGGAAATAAAACCATTACTTTTGGTGTGAATCATTTGGATGCGTCTTTCAGTGAAGTGCAAACAACATTAGATGGAAAACAAGATACGTTAACTTTTAATGCTCCATCTACCAATAATGCAAATCCATCAACATCAGCACAAATAAAAACCGCATTAGACTTGAAAGCTAATATAGCTTCCCCAACATTTACTGGAACTGTTGCTGGTATCACAAAAGCAATGGTTGATCTTAGTAATGTGGACAACACAACTGACGCTTTGAAACCCGTATCAACTGCTCAACAAACCGCATTAAACTTGAAAGCTAATTTAGCTTCCCCAACATTTACTGGAATTCCTATTGCTCCCACTGCTAGTTCAAGCAATTCTACAACACAACTTGCTACAACTGCATTTGTACAAGCCCGAGTAACCGAAATTATTGGCGCTGCACCCGCAGCATTAGATACGTTAAATGAACTAGCAGCTGCTCTTGGTGACGATGCCAACTTTTCTGGCACTGTTACTAACTCTTTATCTTTGAAAGCTAATATAGCTTCCCCAACATTTACTGGAAATGTTTCTGGTATTACAAAAGCAATGGTTGGTCTTACTAATGTGGATGATACAACTGACGCGTCGAAACCTATATCAACCGCTCAACAAACCGCATTAGACTTGAAAGCTAATATAGCTTCCCCAACATTTACTGGAAATGTTTCTGGTATTACAAAAGCAATGGTTGGTCTTACTAATGTGGACGATACAACTGACGCGTCGAAACCTATATCAACCGCTCAACAAACCGCATTAGACTTGAAAGCTAATATAGCTTCCCCAACATTTACTGGAAATGTTTCAGGTATTACAAAAGCAATGGTTGGTCTTACTAATGTGGACGATACAACTGATACGTCGAAACCTGTATCAACCGCTCAACAAACCGCATTAGATTTAAAACAAGATACGATTGGTGATGGTGATTTAACAATAGCAAAGACAAATGGATTACAAGCAAAGTTAACTGATTTATCAAGCAATAAGCAAGATACTTTAACTGCTGGTAGAAATATTGTAATCGAAGGTTCTACCATTAGTGCCGAAGCAAATACTAACTTTGTATCATTAAATGTTGAAGAATTGACCGTAACAGTAGCAAGTAAAACGTCACTTCATCCAAATCAAGGTGGTTCAACTTCTGCATTTTTTATTAATAATAAAGAAGCACCCATATTAACACTCGTATCTGGTAAAACGTATAAATTTTTGGTAAATGATGGAACAAACAGCGGTCATCCATTACGTTTTTATACAACAGAAGACAATACAACTCAACATACAACAGGATTTACATATAGTGGAGCGTCCGGAAATGCAAATGCTTATGTGCAATTAGTGGTTACGGATACAACACCCAAAAAGTTATATTATCAATGTAGTTCTCATTCATATATGGGTAATGTAATATTTGTAGAAGGTTATGCAAACATTTTTGACGACGAACTTACAATTGCAAAAACAAGTGGGTTACAAACAGCACTAACTGCAAAACAAGATAATTTATATTTTGGTATTTTAAATACAAATAGTGTAGTTATAGATGGTACAGCAATCCTTGCGGATTATGCCAAGTTTACTTCGAGTGGTATAGAAGGTAGAACATCAGGTGAGGTTAAAAATGATTTAACATTAAATCTGGTAGAAAATATTGCGCTAAGTACTTGGGCAGGTAGTTCAAATATTACAACGACCGGAGTGTTGACTGATCTTTCTGTAAATGCAACAAACAATGTTATTATTTCAACAGCACAAAACAAAGATATCTTATTGCAACCCGGAGGGTCTACTGATGGAGATGAAAAGGTTCATATTAAGGGCGATTTGATAGTTGATGGTTCAATTAATTTTACGGGTGGTTTTATACAAACCAATACAAATGTGCAAGTAACAGACCAATTAGACATTTCAAACAATGGAACAGGGCCTGCGTTAATTGCCAGACAATACGGTGACAATGATATTGCTGATTTTTATGATGATAATTCGTTAGCCGTGAGAATCGCAAATGGTGGAAATGTCGGTATTGGTACAGATAGTCCATCAGAAAAACTTCACGTAGAAGGAAATATTAAAGCAACAAACATCGAAGGTGCATTAACAACTGCGGCACAAACCGCAATTACCAGTGTGGGTATTTTAACACAATTAGAAGTGACTGCTGATAGTAGCTTTAACGCCGGTTTGTATGTTGCCGGTGATTTGACTGCTACAAATGTTGCTGGTACACTCACAACACCATCCCAAACCGCAATTACAAGTGTGGGTATTTTAACACAATTAGAAGTGACTGCTGATAGTAGTTTCAATAATGATTTGTATATTGGCGGCGACTTGACGGCTACAAACATCTCAGGAACACTTACAACACCTTCTCAAACCGCAATTACAAGTGTTGGTACATTGACAGAATTGGAAGTGGTGTCAGACAGTAGTTTTAATGCTCATTTACACGTCGGTGGTGATTTGACTGCTACAAACATAGCAGGAACACTTACAACACCTTCTCAATCCGCAATTACAAGTGTTGGTACATTAACGGAATTGGAAGTAACCACTGATAGTAGCTTTAACGCAGGTTTGTATGTTGCAGGCGATTTGACTGCTACAAACGTAGCAGGAACACTTACAACACCTTCTCAAACCGCAATTACAAGTGTTGGTACATTAACAAAATTAGAAGTAACAGCTGACAGTAGTTTTAACGCTGATTTATATGTTGCCGGTGATTTGACTGCTACAAATGTTGCTGGAACATTAACAACAGGTTCACAACCCAATGTTAACACAATGAGTAATTTGGTAACAGTGGGTGCATTAAATACTGGGTCGATTACTTCGGGATTTACTTCAATCGACGTTGGGTCTGGTTTAATTGCAGGTGGCGATTTGAGCGGAAACAAATTATCCATAGAAAGTGATAGTAGTTTCAATAGTAATGTATATATTCAAGGTGATTTAAGTGCCACAAATATAGACGGGACAATTACTACCGCAATTCAAAATGGTATTCAAACAATGAGTAACTTAACCGCGGTCAGTGCATTAGATTCGGGTTCTATTACTTCTGGGTTTGGAAGTATAGATATTGGCACAGATTCAATAACTGGTGGGGCTATTACGGGTTCTTCATTAAGTGCAGGAAGTGCAACTGGTGAGATTACAGGTAAATTAGTGAGCGCAAATCAATCTAATATTACAAGTGTTGGGACATTAAGTGACCTTACTATAAGTGCTACAACCGATGTTACAATAACAACCGCAGACAACACAGATATATTCTTACAACCGGGAGGAACTGGTGATGGACCTGAAAAAGTACACATTAAAGGTAGTTTGACAGTTGATGGTTCTATTAACTTTACTGGTGGATTTGTACAAACAAACACAAATGTCCAAATAACCGACCAATTGGACATTTCAAATAATGGAACGGGACCTGCGTTAATTGCTCGTCAGCACGGAACCGCAGATGTTGCAGCGTTTTATGATGACAGTGCAATCGCAATGGTAATTAAAAATGGCGGAAACGTCGGCATTGGTACAGATAGTCCAAGCAAAACATTGGATGTCGGTGGAACAGCAGTCATTTCAAAATATATCGACAACCACACAGACCATCAGCATACTGTATTAAAATTAAATCAGGAAAAAGTAATCGACTCCCAGAGCTGGGGAAAACCTATTCTTACACTTGATTGGGCACCAGAAATGTCTTCTCACTCCTCCGCCAGATCATTAAAATGGTCGTTTGGACAAGGTGGTGTAACCGGGGTAAACGGTTTAACTAGCACATTAGGTTTGGGATACGCTAGTTCAGGTAGTTATGATTGGGCCCCACAATTTTACTTTACTAGCAATGGTAACTTGGGTATTGCCGCCAGAGCCCCGACCGAAAAATTAGAAGTAAATGGAAATATACGTATAAATAATGGGCAATCGAACGGCAACACCCAAGGAGGAAAACTTCTTTTTGATGACGCTTATAATAAAGCCGGCCCAAATAAAATAGTAGTACACTCCGCGGGATACGGTTTTGGAGTGGACCAAAACACATTAAAATATAATTCCCCCTTGGAACATAAATTTTATGTAGGTTCAGGTGCTACCGCGAATGGTAATCTTGCTCTCCAGATACTTGACAACACAGATGTTAGTATGAACGGTGCTGTGATAAACGGAGATGTTAGTATGAACAGCGGTGCTTATATTGCAGGTGCTGCTAAAATGCACGGAGGTGCCTATATTACAGGTGATTTTAGTGGTATGGATAATACACAAACTTCCGGCATTTACTTGGGTGTAAAATCCAGCAACAATGCAATGATGCAAATGGTTAGCACCACAAATAATACCGGTTGGATTGATTGGACGAGTACAAACTCAAGTGATGCGGATTATGAAGGAAGAATCGGATATAGTCTTGCTGATAGTAACGGTAATCACAAAGCGGGATTCAACTTTTACACAGACTCACTCCATCGTATGAACATTGACCACATTACCGGAAATGTCGGCATTGGTATTACTAACCCGACCCAAAAATTAGATGTTAGTGGTACAATGAATGTTAGTGGAAATGTCGGCATTGGTATGACTAACCCAGCGGTTAAATTAGATATAACGAGTCCGGATACATTCGGGTCCGCCCACAAACCGGCGATTAATACTTTAACAGGTGATAAATTTAGTGCTACACCAGGTCAGTCATTTACCTGGATAACACTTCAAAACCTTTCAGATAGCGGCAACTCCCAGATTGGAGCAAACCAACTGTTTGACCAACTTAGTATTAACGCTATTAATTATAATAGTGGCGGCAGTGGACAATATGGACAAAATAATCGCGTAAAAACCGGAATGGGATTTTCAACACGAAATAACGCAACTGTCAACCAGAATGCACTTGCAATTGATTATCGTGGATATGTCGGCATTGGCACTACAACCCCGAGCGTAGCATTGGACGTTATCGGTGCCATAAATGCAACTGGTGTTATTACAGGCACTTCATTAAGTGCCGGAACTGCAAGTGGTAATATTACAGGTAAATTGACAAGTGGAAGTGCAAATCAATCCAATATTACAACGATTGGAACATTAAGTGATTTAACTGTCACCGCAACAAATGATGTCGTTATTTCAACAGCAGACAACAGAGATATATTCTTACAACCGGGAGGAACTGGTGATGGACCTGAAAAAGTACACATTAAAGGTAGTTTGACAGTTGATGGTTCTATTAACTTTACTGGTGGATTTGTGCAAACAAACAC